>Ga0209381_1001230_pt1 | contig 44141 bp, 31 predicted proteins | sample DewCreD2012metaG_FD_184111 | JGI IMG/M metagenome (GOLD analysis project Ga0209381, IMG submission 184111) | Hot spring sediment bacterial and archeal communities from British Columbia, Canada, to study Microbial Dark Matter (Phase II) - Dewar... ... | reverse complement strand
CTGGGCCGACAGCATCCATGGCCTCCTTATACCACATTCGCGAGCCTGTGTCCAGCGCAATTCACAACCCATTCTGCCGATGCCCCTGACCTCTCTCTACCGCACAACGACTTCGACGAATATTTACTGTGGGTGTGGCGTATCTGCTGTGCTGACAAGTGGTTATCCGCTTTGGAGCAAGAGAATACGGCGTTGTAGTCCTAAGCCATTGCTAGACAACGCGTTAGCCCCATTCGGGCCCCGCGCTAGGTGGCCGACTGGCCGCCGGGTCTGTAGAATGGCGCGCGGGCAGCCCCGATACCTCGGCTGCCCGTCCCAAGGCTACCTCCGAGGCGTGGCTCCCTCGCGAACGTTCCAATACGTTCCGGAGGGTAGAGTGTCGCGGCGGCGACGCGGCGCGCAACCAGCCTACCCTCCCGAAGGTATTGGAACCTTCGGGAGGGCGAGTCTGCTCTCCCTGCCCCCTGGGGGTAGGGCCGGGGTGAGGGTGGCTTCCGCGCGGCCGGCGGGGACGTAAGCACCCTGATCCCAGGCCTCTCCCCGAGGGAGAGGGAGGAATGCGGGGCAGGCGGGTCAGGGCCGGGGCGGTTGCGCGGCCCTCCAGCCGGCGGCCAGTTGATTGGCGAGGCGGTCGAGCAGGGCGGCGTTCTCGGCCTTGCCTGCCACGTTCTCGTTCTCCTGGGGGTCGGCTTCGTGGTCGTAGAGCTCGCGGGCGGCGACCTGGCCCGCCTTGTCGGCCCACTCGACGTAGCGGTAGCGGTCGGTGCGCATGGCGGTGCCCAGGTGGCCGCCCATGGGGTATTGGCTGAAGGCGGCGGTCTTCCACGGGCGCCTGGGCTCGGCGAGCAGCGGGGCGAAACTCGTGCCCTCGAGGCCCTCGGGCTGCGGCAGGCCGGCCAGCTCGGCGAGGGTGGGGTACATGTCCACGAGCTCCACGAGGGCGTCGGTGCGCTGGCCCGCGGCCTTCATTCCCGGCGCGGCGACGATGAGTGGGACGCGTGTGGCGCCCTCGTAGCAGTTGTGCTTGCTGCCCCACCAGCCGTGCTCGCCCATGTAGTAGCCGTTGTCGCCCCAGAACATCACGATGGTGTTCTCGGCCAGCCCGGACTTCTCGAGGGCGTCGAGCAGGCGGCCGACCTGTGCGTCCACGTAGCTGATCGCGGCGAGGTAGCCGTGGAGGGCCTTGCGGCCGAACTCTGGCGTGATCTTCTGGTCCTTCGGAATGTTGCCGTACCAGAGGAAGTCCTGGCCCGTCTTCGCAGCGAAGGCGGGGGCGTTCCGCGGCGGATAGGTGTTGCCGGGCAGGACGAGTTTCTCGGGCTGGTAGAGGTCGAAGTACCGCTTCGGGGCGACGTAGGGCACGTGGGGGTTGACGAAGCCGACGGCGAGGAAGAAGGGCTGGTCGGGCTTCCTGGCGAAGTCGGCGAGCGCGGCCACGGCCTCGCGCGCGGTGTCGCCGTCGGTGAGCTCGTCGTCGGCCAGGTCGGGCGCCTCGAAGGCGGGGCCGGCGTAGAAGGCCATCCCCTTGCCCTTCTTGGGGAGCTCTTTGCCGGCCGCCTTCATCTCGGCGACGTACTTCCTCACGGCCGCCGCGCCCTCGGGGCCGTAGCGGGGCTTCTTCGAGACAAACGACGGGACGCTCCAGGAGGCGGGGTCGTCTATGCCGATGTGGTAGACCTTGCCCAGGCTGCGGGTGAACCAGCCGTGGTTCTTGAAGAGCTGGGGCAGGGTGACGACGTCGGGCATCGTCTCGCGGAGCGCGGGGCCGATGGAGTAGATGCGGGTCGAGGCCGGGCGGCGGCCTGTCATCAGCGAGATGCGCGACGGCGAGCAGAGGGCCTGCTGGCAGTAGGCGCGGCTGAACACGATGCCGCGCGCCGCCAGGCGGTCCACGTGGGGCGTCTTGGCGAACGCATCGCCGTAGCAACCGAGCTGCGGGCGCAAGTCGTCCGCGGCGATGAACAACACGTTTGGCCGCTTCGCGGGCGCTTCGCCGGCCCGGCCCCGCGCCGCCAGCAGCGCAGCCGCGGCCGAACCCTGAAGAAACCCCCGCCGGCTCATTCCGACAGGTTCCGAGGCAGCCATTGCATGTCTCCTCGTTGGCTAGCGCATCAGGAGGAGGGTGGACAGGGGGAGGGACACGATGCGAGGGTCGTCGGAGCCGGGCTCGTCGTGGAGGGTGACGAGGATTCCGAAGGGGGCATTGTAGTGCGCCTTCTCGATGAAGGCGCGGAGGCCCAGGGTGTCGCGGTAGTCTATCCGTCGGCGGTACTTGACCTCCACGGGGATACGCTGCTCGCCGACGGTGGCGATGTAGTCCACCTCCGGCTCGGTGGGCCGTTCGGGGAAGTGCGCGACATCCAGGTTCGGGACCGAGGCCAGGAAGTACCCGGCGGTGCTCTCGGCAATGTGGCCCGCCAGGTCAGCCAAGTCGGGGGTCTGTGCGAGCCTTTCGGGGACCAGGGGAATTACCTCCTGAAGCCACGCCGCGCGCAACGCATGGTCGCAGAGGCAGAGCTTGAAGGCACCGCGAACCTTCTTCAGCCGCAGCTCCAGCGGCTCGATGAGGCGAAGCAACAGGGTGCGGTCGAGAAACCGCAGGTAAGCCAGGATGCGCCGCCAGCCGAGGTTGGCGTGCATAGCGCGCTTGACTTCCTCCAGGTAGAGCGCCTGGGAGGGCGATTGGCCGGCATAGCGGCAGGCCAGGCGGAAGACCTCGGCGAGGAGATGCTCGTCGCGCTTCTTCCCGCGGGGGCCGAGCCGCAGGTCGTGTTGAATGGCCCTTCGGATGACGGTCTCATTGAGGAGGTCGGCCACGCGCTCCCAGGGCTGGTCGGCGTGGGCGTGAGCGGCAGGGTAAGCGCCGCGCTCGCAGAATGCCTCGAATGCAGCCCGCCGAAGCTCGCGCTGGGCCTGGCCGCTGGCGCGGAGGTCGAGCCAGAACTGCTTGTCGCGGAGAGGGGCGAGGCCGTTGGCCGGCAGATGCGGCGCGAGGGCGCCGAAGCCGCGGATCTCCGCCAGCTCGCGTAGCAGCAACGGCCCCATCTCCAGCGTCGTGATCCGCCCTGCAAGGCTGTCGCGCCCCGCCTCGATCCGCAGCGCCGAGCTGCCCGTGACGAGCACGCGGACGGGATGGATGTCCACCAGGTGCTTCAGTTGCGGCGCCCAGTCGGGGAGGTTCTGCACCTCGTCGAGGAAGATGAAGGCCATCTCGCCATCGGTGGCGGCCCGGTTGAGGCTCTTGCCGAGGATGTTTTGGGCGTACCAGCGGCTCAGCTCGACGATGGGCTGCGGGAGCTTCTTGAGCTCGGGGAGCTCGTCGAACTGCACCTTGAAGATGCGGCGGGGGGCGACCCCTTCGTCCAGCAGAGCGTGGATGATCTGGTTGAGGAGGGTCGTCTTGCCCACCTGGCGCGGCCCGCGGAGCACGGTGGCCGCCGTCATGCCGGCCTTGAGATTGTCGCTAAGCGGCCTGAACGCCCAGCGGCGGACGGGCGGGAGCCCGAAGAGGCGCTCCCCCCGCCACCAGGGGTTCATGTCCCGTATCGTCGCCTCCAGCCCGCCGCTGAGCAGCTCGAACAGTGTCGCTTGGGCCATGCTCCGGCTCCTGACCCCTGCGAGCATAGCGCGCGGGTTCCCAAATCGCAAGCGGAGACGCTGGGGCCGACCTGCCCGCGCTACTCCACCAGCGTCCAGCGGGCGGCGCAGTTGGAGGAGCGCTCCCAGTAGGGGTGGAGGGTGAGGCCGTTGAGCTTGGTGACGGCTTTGTCGGCGCCGAAGTCTACGTGGGGGCCTTTGTTGTTGCCGGCACGGAGCATTATGCCAAACGTGGTGCCGGGGGCGAGCTTGAGGGTGGCGAGCTCCTCGCGGGGAATGGCGAGCTCGTAGGTGTAGACGGTGCCGTCGAGCTTGACGGCGTGCCTGGCGCCGGGGACGGCGCCGGTGGTGGGCTTTCCGCGCGGCTGGCGTGGGAAGTCGTGGATGCGGGGCACGCCTGGGGCAAGGTGGCGCCAGAGCTCGCTCTTGCCGCCTTCGCAGAGGTAGAGCGAGTATTCGTAGTCGGTGTCGGGCACGGCGTGGAAGCCGTAGGGCACGCGGTCGGTGGTGGGGGCGAGGTCGTGCCAATCATCGGTGACGTCGAGGGCGACGTGAAGACGGTCGCGGCGGAAGGGGATGAAGGCCTCGGGGCTCCTGGCGTAGACGAAGGGGACCTCGGCGAAGGAGCGGCCGGGGTGGTTCTTGGCGAGCCAGCTCTTGTAGGGCTCGCGCTGGTCGGAGGCGGCGGAGTGGAAGAAGGCGTCCTCGTCGCGGGCCGCGAAGGAGGGGAGGTCGCTCTGCGGCGTCGGGTCGTTGACGCGGGCGGCGAGGTAGAGGAAGGCGTCGTCCCAGGCGAGGCGGAACTCGGCGTAGGAGCCGTCGGGCTGCTTGTCGCGCAGCTCGAGCCAGGGGCGGCGGAGGAGTTCGGTGGTCTCGGCCTTCTCGCCCTTGGCCACCACGGTGACGCTGGGCACGTCCTTCCAGTCGTCCAGGCTGCCGTCAATGGTCTTAGCGCCCTTGGGCGCGATGGCGGCGTTCATAGTCTCCTGGTAGTCGGCGTTGCCGGCATCGCTGGTGAATGCGAAGGCGAAGGGGTAGGCATTGAGGGGGTTGGGCGTGGCGGAGGCCAGCTCGAAGTCGAGGAGCTTCGTCTCGCCCGCGGCGATGGTGGCCTTGTGCGCGGCGGCCTTGAGGGCGATGCCGTCAGGGGCCATGACATCGAGGGTGCCGGTGATGGCGCGGTTGAGGCAGTTGTGGAGACCGACTGTGAGCTTCGCGCCGGGGGCGACGCGGGTGGCGAAGTCGCGGGGGAGAATCTCGACGGGGCGCTTGCCCTCGATCACGGCCTCCTTGAGGCGCGCGGCGGCGGCCTTGGGGCCTTTCGCGCAGCGGATGTAGGTCGGGAAGATGCTCATCGGGAGCTTGACCTCGCGCTGGCGCTCGTAGAGCGGGTTGCCCGCGAGGTCGAAGAAGCGGAGCAGACGGTCGTGGTTGCGGACCGTCATCGTGCCGCCGGGCGAGGCGTCCACCTGCCGCCAGAGGCGCTCGCGCGGGTCGGTGCCGCCGATGCTCATGAGTTGCCCGAAGACCACCAGCAGCGCCTCGGGGTCGTCGTCCTTGCCGAACTGGAAGACCCAGGGCAGATGGTCGCGGAAGACGAGCTTCTCGAAGGGCTTGCCGGTGACGAAGGCGTTGAAGGCCGCGGTGGCAGCGCACAGGGGCGTGGGCACCTGGTACTGGTCGTCCACGCCGGGCACGGCGTCGTAGAGCACCCGCTGGTGCCAGGGCGAGAGGCGCAGTTGCCCCGCGGCCATGAACTGGCACATCCCCTGCGGGAGCAGGTACTCGGAGTTGACGAACCACGTCTCGGTCTCCACCGACACTTTGCCGTGGGCCTTGGCCACCATCGGGCCGTAGCACATCGAGGGGACGACGTAGTGGTCGGTGAAGACGTCCACGAACTGGTCGAAGTCCCGCGAGCCGTCGGAGTAGAGCTTGTCCTCGGTGTTCATGATCGAGGAGGCGGCGCACATCTTGATGCGGCGGTCCACGGCGTAGGCGTTCTCGGCGATGAGCTTCTGGAGGGCGCGGTACTGGAGGCAGTCGCGTGCCCAGCCGCTGATGCCGCCGCCTTCCCAGGGCTCGTTGAAGTTGTCAATGCCCCAGAGGGCGCCCTTGCCGCCGCGCCAGTAGCGCTCGCAGAAGGCGCGAATCCACTTGCCGTAGCGCGGATAGAGCTTGGGGTCGCACAGCCAGTCGCACTGGCCCCAGTAGGGATTGCCGTCCCAGCCCGGCCTCACGACGGCAGGCGTCTGCATCGGGCTGAACGGCCAGGCCCACTGGGGGTGGGCGCCGAGGGTGACCATCGCCTGGATGCTGCCGGCCTCGAGGGCGGCGAAGTACTTGTCGAGGCGCTCCCAGTCATAGGCGCCGTCCTTCCGCTCGTTCCAGCCGATCTCGAGGCGCACGCCGTGGATGCCCATGCGCTGATAGGCGGCGGCGCGGGCCGCGTAGCGCTCGGGCTTATCAAAGAACCCCGCCTCGCCGAAGACCGGCGTGTTCTCCAGGTTCCCGCCCTCGCGCGGCCTGGGCACTCGGGCGACGGAGCCGAGGAACTGGCGCCCCTTGCCCCGCAGCAGGATAAGGGCATAGGTGCCGAACCGCTCGGGCACGGGGAGCTTCTGCACCTCGACCTGGGCCTCGGGCCGCTCGCCGAACGCCACCTTGAGCTTGTGGACGATGGGCTTGCCCTCGAGGCCGATGAGGGGCGCGTGGCCGGCCGTGTCGGTGAAGCCCTCCATTCCCGCGATCCGCCGCTCGGGGTCGCGCGTCGTGATCTCCCGAATCTCAATCGCGAGCGCTTCGTCGGTCTTCCTGAGCGCCAGCGTGATGTTCACCGGCTCCCCGGGCAGAAAGAGCTGCCCCGGCGCGCTGCTGCCCAGAAAGCGGGCGTCCTTGTCGGGCATGGCGCAATCGAGCACCTTCATGTTTGCGGGCAGCACGAGCGACTTCTCGGCGGCAGAGGCCACGCAGCCCACGGCTGCGGCAGCAAGCAGGCACCTGAAGGCGACAGAGTCCCTCACTCGGGGCTTCCTTTCCCGTTCGGCGGCCGCAAGCGTCGCGCGTGCGGCCTTAAGCCAATCTCGACGCGCGCGCCGCGCGTCCCCGCGGTGCGACACGCGGGCCGCGTGTCGCTACGCGGCTCGGCGGGGCGTGCTACCGGGCCAATGCCGTGGCGAGCTGGTCGGCTGGGACGCTGACGACGGGCGAGCCGTCGGCGCTCGTGAGGCTCAGGCCGCCGTCGGGCGTCCGCACGACCTTGGCCGCGACCTTGCCGGCGGCGTTGCGGACCTCGAAGGTGGTGTCGGAGGTCCTGACGAAGAGCACCTCGCCCTTGACCTTGCCGTCGCGGCTGGCCGTCAGCGTCGCCGTGCGTCCGTCCGCCGCCGGGGTGAAGACCAGCTTCGTCCCGTCGTCACCCGTCAGCTCGGCCTTCTTCCCGGCGAAGTCGGCGCCAGTCCAGAACTCGATCAGGTTGAGGACCAGGCAGTCGCCGATCAGGGCGATGTCGTAGACGCCGACGAACAGGAAGAGCCAGAACACGAGGGTCTGGATGAGCCTGAAGCCGCACTCGCCGTTGAACTTGTAGACGGCCTTGGTCAACGGAAACGAGCCGTAGCAGCCAGACAACATCGGCGCGGCGAGGAGCGCGAAGCACAACACCGCCACGATGGCCACCTGCCCCCGTCCTTTTCCCATAGCACGTCCTCCAAATGCCCTCCCATCCTTGATGCCTCTCAGACACGATAGTAGAGGATACGCGCGTGCGGGCGTCTCCGCAAGCGCGGCGGCGTCAGGGCGCGAGGAGGTTGGCCAGGGCCTGCTCCATCTCGGCGGGGTCGAAGCCGCCCGGGCCGGGGCGGCCCCTGTAGGCGATGCGCCCGGTCTTGCCGACGATGTAGAGCCTGTCGGGCCAGGCGGCGTATGCCTTGCCCACCGCGTCGTCCGCCCCGTCAATGAGCATGGGAATGGAGAGCTTGAGGCCGGCCTGGCAGGCCTTCGCCACGGCGGTCCGCTCCTCGGCGTTCGTCGGCTGCTTGTAGACGACGCCTTCCAGGTCGTTCACGGTCATCCGCCAGCCGTCCACGGGATGGGCTTCGCGGATGTAGACGACGAAGAACTCGGCCTTGCCCTTGTGGCGCTGGTAGATAGCCTCCAGGGCGCCAGCCTGGCGCCGGAAGGGGGGTCAGGTGTAGGAGCCGAAAATGAGGACGACGGGGCACTTGCCGGCGAAGGCCGAGAGCCTCACGGAGCCCCCGCCCTCCAGGCGCTTGAGCTCGAAGTCGGGCGCGGCATCGCCCACCTTCAGGCTCCCGTCGCGCGGGCGGTCCACCGCCTTCTTCGCCCCGGCAAGGCAGGGCGCGCACACCAGCGCCGCAACAACGGCCAACCACCACCTCACGGTCATCTCTCCTCTTGCCTCTGGCGGAACGGGTTCACTCGGGCGCGGTCCCCTCTCCGGCGGGCCGACGCCCGCGCGCGATTGCCCCGGTGCCATCGCAAAGGCATTGCAGCCTTGGGGGCGGGGGGCAGCCCGCAACGCGCGCCAGTCTAGCAAATCCTCGGGGGGCATGCCAGAGGTTGACAGAAGCGGCGATTGCTGCAACCATAGGGGGAACGGGGAGGCGAGACCACTGAAGGAGACCGCTGGATGATTGGGAAGGCTTCGTCAAAGCCAATGGCCACGGTGTACTTCGGCTCGTCCGCTGTGGACAGGCCGAGCGGGGAGGCGAGCCTGCCGGCCAAGCTCCGCCGCATCCTGGCCCGCTTCGATATGGCGGCGATCTGCAAGAAGGACCGCGTGCCCATCAAGATGCACCTCGGCGGCGGAGTGGGCTACACCACCGTCCACCCCGTCTTCGTCCGCGTCGTCGCCCAGGCCGTCAAGGAGGCCGGCGGCCACCCCTTCGTCGTGGACGGCGGCTTCGACACCATCGCGTCGGCGGCCCAGCGCGGCTACTCGCCTGAGACCCTCGGCTGCCCCGTCGTCTCGGCCGGCGGCCCCTATGATTCCCACCTCGTCACCAGGAAGGTCCGCTATCGCACGCTGCGGGAGCTGCACATCTTCGGGGCGATCTGGGACGCTCCGTGCCTGATCAACCTGAGCCACGTCAAGGGCCACGGCGACTGCGCCTACGGCGGCGCGTGCAAGAACATAGCCATGGGCTGCGTGGACGGGCCGACGCGGGGCGCCCTCCACGCCCTCGAGGGCGGCATCACCTGGCACGCCGACGAGTGCTCCCTGTGCGGCCGCTGCGTCGAGGCCTGCGACCGCGGCGCCATCCACCTCGACAAGGCCAAACGCAAGCTCTGGATCAACTACCACCACTGCCGCTTCTGCCGCCACTGCATCGTCGCCTGTCCCCGCAAGGTCCTTGAGATGACCGACGCAGCGGGCTTCCGCCACTTCCAGGAGGGTATGGCCCTCTCCACCAAGATCATCCTCGGCTCATTCGACCCGCGCCGCGTGCTCCACATCAACCTGCTCACCAACATCACGGCGATATGCGACTGCTGGGGCATGAGCTGCCCCAGCCTCGTGCCCGACATCGGCGTCATGGCCACGGCCGACATCGTGGCCATCGAGGCCGCCTCGCTCGACGCCATCAAGGCCGAGCGCTTCATCCCTGGCACCCTCTTCAAGGGCTGGACGCTCGGCGAAGGCGACCACCTCTTCGAGAAGATCTTCGGCAAGGACCCCTACGGCCAGGTGCGCGCCCTCGAGCGCCGCGGCCTCGGCTCCGCCCGCTACAAGCTCGTCGAGGTCAGGTGAAGGTGGGGCAGAACAACGCCTGGCGGTGATGGCCTCGCTCACCGGCGCGTCGCGCCGCGGCGGATGGGAGCGCTCTGAGGGCGGGTCGTGGGCCCTGGGGCCGAGTGCGTGGGAGCGGGGGAGGCCCCCGGGGCGGGGTGGCAAGCTGAGGGCGCGAGCCGGGGACAGTAGGGGCGGGTCCCCGTGCCCGCCCACCTATGTTATGGCGCGTCATCGAGTTCGGGCAGGCACAGGGACCTGCCCCTACCCGCCCTTCCCCCCCCCGTGGTGTCCGAAATGGACTACGCCCAAATGACATGGTCCCACGAGGGCATGGCCCGTTGCTACAGAAGGCCAGGTGCCCAAGGGAGACTGGCCATCTGTGGCCAGCGGTGTCGGGCACCGCTCAGCGGGCGCGCATGGTGGGGTGGCAAGCTGAGGGCGCGAGCCGGGGACAGTAGGGGCGGGTCCCCGTGCCCGCCCACCTATGTTATGGCGCGTCATCGAGTTCGGGCAGGCACAGGGACCTGCCCCTACCCGCCCTTCCCCCACCGTGGTGTCCGAAATGGACTACGCCCAAATGACATGGTCCCACGAGGGCATGGCCCGTTGCTACAGAAGGCCAGGTGCCCAAGGGAGACTGGCCATCTGTGGCCAGCGGTGTCGGGCACCGCTCAGCGGGCGCGCATGGTGCGGAGGACGACTAGGACAGCGATGGGCAGGACGGCGACCATGACGAGGATGAGGAGGAGGGCAGCGGTGCCGCTGTGCGCGGCGGGGGCGGGCAGGGGGGCTTCTTCGTCGGCGGGGCGCTCGGGCTCGGTCGCGGCCTCCTCGGCCTTGGCGCGGTCGCGGGCGAAGACCAGGTCGCGGTTCTCGTCCCACCACTCCTCCCACTTGCGGGGCTCGCGTCCGAGGTTGACGCGGGTGATGGCGCGGAGGGCGTCCTCGGCGGCTTCCTGGACCTCTGGCTCGGCGTCGCTGAGTGCGGCGATGAGGGCCTCGACGGCGTTGGGGTCGCCGATCTTGCCGAGTGCGACGGCGGCGCAGAGGCGGACGGCGGGGTCCTTGTCCCAGAGGACGCCGCGGAGCGAGGTGACGGCGCGGCGGTCGGCGATGTCGCCGATGGCTTTGGCGCCGTAGGCTCGCGAGGCCCAGTTGGGGCTGTGGAGCGCGGCGATGTAGGCGTGGACGGGGTCGCCGGCGACCTTTTCCTCGATCTCTTTGGCGGCGAGCTGGAGTTCGTGCCAGCGCTGCCACTTCTGGGGGTCGGCGTCGAGGTCTTCGCCGGACATTTTTCGGAGTGCCTGGGCGGCCTCGTATCGGACGTCGGAGGCGGGGTCGCGGAGGGCCATGATTAGGGGCTTGACGGCGCGGCGGTCGTTGATGGCGCCGAGCAGTCGGGCAGAGATGCGGCGGACCTCTTCCTTGGGGTGCTTTAGGGAGACGATGAGTGGCTCGACGGCTCTGGGGTCGCGGGTCTCGAGGAGCGCGGCCTCGGCGGCGTCGCGGACCTCGAGGGTGTCCTGGAGCGCGTTGAGCATGGGCTCGAGGCCGCGTGGGTCCTTGAGCTCGCCGAGGGCGGTGATAAGCTCGCGGCGGACGGCGCGCTCTGGGTCGCGCAGGGAGGCGATGATGTGCTCGACGGAGGCGGGGTTGCGGAGCCTGCCGAGGGCGCGGGCGGCCTGGGCGCGGGTCGCCTTGTCGGGGTCTTTGAGGAGCGCGATGAGGGGGTCGGTCGCCTTGAGGTCGCGGATGCCGGCCAGGGCCTCGGCGGCGTGCTTGCGCACTAGGGGGTTGGGGTCCTTGAGGGCCTCCAGGAGGGCCTCGGGGGCGGTCGTGCACAGCTTGGCGAGGGCGCGGGCGGCCTCGCGGCCGGGACAGGTCTCCTTTTCCTTATAGAAGCCGAGGATGCGCTTCTTGGCCTCCTCGAGGGGATTGGTTGGGTCGGCCTCGCGCACCTCCCACTCCAGCTTCACGTCGTCGTCGAGCATGGCGATGAGGAAGGGGATGGCCGGCTCGGCCCGGTCGCCGAGGCGTCCGAGGCACACGGCGGCCATGGCGCGGGTCACGGAGTCCCTGGAGTAGAGCTCCTCGATGTAGCGGCGGACGTCTGGGGGCGCCTCGGGCGGGATGCGTTCCTGGGGTATGCTGGGCTTGGCGGCGGCCTGGCTCGCCAGAGCGAGAGCGACAGACAGCGACCAACGGCCAAGTGCTCTCATGGCTTCATTGTACGCCGGGAAAGGAGGGGGAGTCAACTCTGGCGTTCAGGGCTTGGCTGGTAGCGTGGGCCGCGGGGGCAGGCCGGGGGCGCGGGTCGGCGGGTCGTCGTCGGGCGGAGGCGTCCGTAGCGCCACGAGTGCGGCCAGCTCGAAGGGGTCGGGGATGGCGAGGCGTACGAAGGGTGCCTGGGTGCGGGTGAGCTCGGGCGCGCGGGCGATGGCGGCGAGGCTCGAGTGGTCCCAGGTCGGGTCGGCGGCCGGGGTAGGTCGCTCGGCCCTGGGCACGAAGGCGGGCGAGAGGAGGGGCGCGGCTGCGAGCTCGGGGGCGGGCGCATAGGCCCGCGGGGCCGTGGGCATTGCGGGGGGACGCAGCTCGAAGGGGTCTGAGGCGGTGGCGATGGCGGGGGAGTCGGGGGCTGGCCGCCGCCGCAGGGCCTGCTGGCCTTCGGTGGGGAGGCGGCGCGGGGCCTGTGGGGTGGCGGCAGGGGGTATGGCGGGGAGCCGCGGCGGAAGGCTGCGGCCGTAGTTCGTGCCAATGGCGAGCTCGAGGAGGCGAGTGACATCGGGCGCGAGCGCCCAGGCGGGCAGGCCGGTGACGAGGTAGCGGCCGAGCGGGGGCATGGAGACGACCTCGGGGAGGTCCACGACGGGCCGCTGGCGGATGGGGTGCCAGGCCTCGACGGGCAACAGGCGCGGGGCCTGGATGGCGCTCGCGGGCGGCAGCCAGGTGCGCGCGGGCAGGAGGCCCGAGGAGCGCGGCAACTGGGGCGCGACGATGAAGGGCGGAAGGGCCCACCGCGGATTGGCGATTGGGGAATGCGGGTTGATGGCGTCGGGGCGCGCCACCGCCGGCGTCTCGGCTGATTCGACGGTGCCGACGAGGACGACGACGAGGACGAGGGGCGCGAGAGGGCATGCCGGGGCGCGGCGTCCCACGGACCTGACTGGGCAATCGGCATTCCGCAATCCGGATTCCGCAACCATCTCACTTGGCCTCGATGATGAGGGTCACGGGCGAGCCTTCGTCGGGCAAGATGTTCTTGTTCGTCTCCATCTTCAGCAGGTTGCCGTCGGCGACGGTGAGGTTGGCCTGGAGCACGGTCTCGTCGGTGACGGGGAAGAGGGTGATGAGGGTGCCGCCGAGGTCGGCGCCGTAGACCTTGAAGGGCTTGTCGGGGTCGGGCTGGCGCATGGCGGAGCCCGTGAAGTGCCACTTGAGGGGGGGCAGGGTCTTGCCCGTGCGGCGGTCCACCATCGCCTTCTCCATCGGGATGAGGCGGGGGCGGCCTTCGATGAAGCCGGGGACGGCGAGGTAGACGTTGAGTTCGGGGCCGGTGGGGGGCCGCTCGTCGCCGAGGGCTGGGCTGCCGGGCCGGAGGCCAAGGCCCTCGAGGGCCTTGGCGACGTCGCTGGGCTTGACGTCGAAGACGACGACGGTCTCGTGAGCCTTCTGGCCCAAGGGGGCGGGATAGGTGGCGACGACCTCGAGGGGGTAGATTTCCTGGAGGTTTGGGAGCTTTCGGGGTGCGACGCGGGCGGGGATTTCGATGCGGCGTCGGCGCTTGTCCACGACGAAGGTCGGGGCGGCGGCCTGGGCGGTGCCGGCCTTGTCGGAGATGCAGACGACGGCGCAGGGGATGGGGGTGGCGCTGGTGCCCTCGAGGTTGCAGGTGGCCAGGTAGAGGTCGCCGTCGTGGACGATGGGGGAGCCGTAGACCATCCCCGGCGAGCCGACAGCGGGGTCCGCGGCCACGTCGTGGGTCCACAGCACCTTGCCATCGGCGAGGCCGACGGCGTAGACGACGCACTTGAGGTCGGCAACGTAGACGACGCCGCCGGCGACGGCCGGCCCCGCGAAGAAGGGGTTGGGGGCGAGGAACTCCCATTTCTGCTGGCCGTTCTCGACGTTCCAGGCCCGCAGGCGCCCGTCGGTGCAGGTGAAGAGCGCGAGACCGTCCTTGACGGCGATGGAGGCGAGGACCCCGCCTGGGGTGTCGCGGCGCCACTTGATCTGGCCGCTGCCGAGGTCGAGGGCGAGCACCTCGCCCTGCGCCTTGGGGATGAGCTTGGTGTCGTAGCGGATGCTGGAGCAGCCGACGAGGACGGTGTTGCCGGCGACGGTGGGTCCGGCCCAGGGGTTGACCTTGAGCGGCTGCTCCCAGAGGAGGTTGCCGTCGTTGGCGTTGAGGCACACGACGGTGCGCGTGCCGACCTTGTCTTCCTCGATGTGGGCGGAGGCGACGAGCACGCGGTCGCCGGCGACGGCGACGGGTGCGTCCACGTGCCACTTGCCCGCGCCCTGGTGCCAGAGGACCTTGGGCGCGCGCTTGGGCAGGGCCTCCTCGCTGGGCGGGAGGGCGAGGGGGTCGCGCTTCTTCTCCTCCTCGTAGCGGGCGAGGCGCTCGGCCCAGAGCTTGGCAACGGTCTCCTGGGCGGCCGCGAAGTCGGCGTCCTGGCCGTCGAGGGTGATCTGCTTGAGCGCGACGCAGACGACGCCGGCCTCGCCGCCGCCGATGTAGACGCGGCCCTTGTCAATCGTCGGCGGACACTCGAGGTGGACGAGGCGGCCTGGCAGGGGGAGCTGCCAGACCGAGCGGCCGCTGTCGAGCTTCAGGGCGTGGAGCACGGCGCCGTCGTTCTGGTGCATCCCGTCGCCGAAGACGAGCAGGCCCTCGGCGACCGCCGGCGAGCAGACGGTTGGGGCCTTCAGGAACCCCTGGCCCTTCGCCCAGAAGACCCGCTGCGGCGGATGGGGGTCGGTGACGAGGGCCTGGAAGACGCCGGTGTTGAAGGCCCCGAGGCCCGAGACGAGGAGCAGCTTGCCCTCGGCGACGGGCGAGGCGATGAAGTGCTGCTGGGCCTTGAAGGTCCAGAGCACCTTGCCGGCCTTGGGGCCTGGCAGGTCGTCGAGGCTGCCTGTGCGCTCGGGGTTCGCGCGATGGGTCAGCCAATCGCCGAGGGCGGGGCCGGCGAGGGCAACGAGGGCAAGGAGGATCGCGGAGTGCGGAAGGCGGAATGCGGAATGCGCAGTGCGCAGTGCGCAGTGCGCGGTGCGGAAGGCGGAATGAGTGCGGGGCGCGGCCCTGTGGGACGCGGCGCCGGGCAATCGCAAATCGTGAATCGCAAGTCGCATCTCTCACCTGCCTTGCGCCAGGCGCGTGGCCAGGCGCGCGGGGTCGCCGAGGAAGATGGCCGACTCCTGGCCCTCGTTGTTGAAGACGACGTCGGGCACGTTGTCGCGGTTGAAGTCGAGGACGGCGATGCCGCGGGTGTTGAAGATGCGGTAGGCGATGCCGAGGGACTCTGTGGCGTCGGTGAAGCGGCCGCGTCCGTCGTTGCGGAAGTAGCGGTTGGGGCCCTTGAGGCAGCCGACGAGGAGGTCTAGCCGGCCGCTGCGGTTGAAGTCGGCCCAGGCCGCGCAGGTGGCGTTGCCGCTGAAGGCGGCCAGGTCGCCGGCGCGGGCGGTGACGTCCATGAAGCGGCCCTTGCCGTCGTTGCGGTAGAGCTTGCAGCCGCCCCTCTGGGGCACGAAGAGGTCGGGGGCCTTGTCGCCGTCGAAGTCGCCGAAGGCCGGCGCCACGCCGCCGGGGGTGTAGGCGATGCCGGAGTAGACCTGGCCGTCGCCGAAGCCGAGGGGGAGGTTGAAGACCAGCAGGCCCTTGCCGGCGGAGAAGAGGAAGTCCTGGCGCCCGTCGCCGTTGACGTCGGCTACGGCGATGTGGTCGCCCTTGAGGCGGGCGGCGAGGCCGCGGGCGCCGAGGCCAACCTTGTCCGAGACGTCCTCAAAGAGGGGCGGGACGGGTGGGGCGAGGTTGCCGGGGGCTGCGAAGTAGAAGGCCCACTCGCCGACGCCGTTGCAGATCTTCATCAGGAGCTTGTTCTTGCCCGGCTGCATCTTGAGGACGACCTTGGCCTGGTCGGGCGCGCAGCCCCGGTCGGTGTTCTCGGCGTGGATTCTCTGGCCATTGAGCCAGACGGTGAGGGTGTCGTCGCTGCCGAGGGAGACGGGGACCTCGACCGCGCCGGGCATGTCGAACTCGCGGTAGAGGTAGACGACGGCCTCCTGGTTGGACTCTGGGGTGAAGAGGGCGAGGTTGTTCACCTGGCCGTCGGTGAAGTTCCCCTCTTTCCAGACGACCTTCTGGTTGTTCTTGCCGTGGTATTCGTGCTTGAGGTCCACGCCCTGTTCGGGGCGGTAGGCGGCGTCGAAGCCCTTGCGGCCAGTGTTGTCGAAGGGGCCGGCGTAGTACCACTTGGAGACCTTTGGCGCGTCGGCCTTGGGGGCGAGGTGGGCGATGTTGCGGTAGAGGCGCAGGCCGCGGAAGCCGTCGGCCAGCAGGATGTCGGGGCGCTTGTCGCCGTCCTGGTCAATCCAGGCGGCGGCGGTGGTGTTGTGGTAGTCGCAGCGCGGGAGGCCGGGGGTGACGTCGGCGAACTTGGCCTCGCCCTGGTTGGCGAAGAGCATGGGGCCTGTCGGGGTGGCGAGGAGGAGGTCTGGCTTGCCGTCGCCGTTGAAGTCGGCCCAGGCCGCGGCGCGTGCGCCGCCGCCGACGGGGAGGCTCACCTCGTTGAGCGAGGTGCCGCCGTTCTGAAGGAGCGCCACGCGGCCGGTGCCGTAGAGGCAGAAGTCGATCTTCCCGTCGCCGTCGAAGTCTGCGGGCGCGATGCCGCCGGCGCCGGGGTCGGTGCGGGTGAGGGAGGAGGTGTGGGAGAAGCCTGGCATGCCCTGGATGGGGCTGAACTCCTCGCCGCCCCAGCCGGCGAAGTCGCGCTGGGGGTTGTAGTCCTGGAGCTTCAGGCTGGCCTTCATGCGCTGGATTTTCGCCGTGCGGAGGTGGAGGGCGTTTTTGTCGCCGTCCACCATGCAGGGCACGACGACCTCCTGGCCTGCGAGCATTGCGGCGACGATGGAGGCGAGCTTTTCGGGCTTGCCGGCATAGGAGCGGAGGAGGAAGGGCTCGGCGTGGCTCATGCCCCACCATTCGCCGGCGTAGACCTGGTACCAGTAGTTCTGGATGCACATTTCGCCTGCGCCGCCGTTGTGGAAGAAGAGGCCCATCTGGCCGACTTCGGCCCAGGCCATGATGTTCTGCCACTCGCGCGGGTGGAAGCCGCCCCGCCCGATGTTGTGCTTGATCACCTCGCCGGGGTGAGTCCCCTTCACGTCGCGCACCTTGCGGTAGACGATCAGGTTCTTCTCCTTGTCCACGCTCTCGACGCGGACGAGGAGGATGTTGGTGGAGTCAACGATGAGCTTGCCGAGGCTGAAGGGCGCCTCGATGTAGGCGAGGGCGGCGGAGGGCATGAGGAGGAGCGCGAGGGCGAGGGCGAAGGGCAATCTGCGATTTGCGACTTGCGACTTGCGATCTCCCAAGCCGCGGCGGCATTCGCCCGCTGCCGGGTCTAGAATCGGCAATCGGCAATCGGCAGTCGGCAATCCCATCGTGGGCTCCTACTTCTTCGCTGGCGGCGGGGGCGGCGGGGCGAGGGCGGCGAGGCCCTGCTGGGCGGCCTTGGCCCACTCGGTGTCGGGGAACTCCTTTGCGACCCGCTCCCAGAGCTTGGCGGCCTCGGCGGGCTGGTTGAGGCCCAGGTATGCCTGCGCGGCGCCGCAGAGCGCCTGGCCGTTGAGCTCGGGGTAGTTGTAGGTGTAGACCACCGCCAGGAGCGCCTTGGCCGCCTCGGGGAAGTTCTTCTGCTCCAGGCGGCACAGGCCGGTCTGGAGCTGGGCCTTGGCCGCGTGGACCGACACGGTGCGGCGGATGACCTCGGCGTAGTGGTGGACGGCGGGGTCGAGCTGCTTCTGGGTCTGAAGCGCCCAGCCGAGATTGTAGCGGGCCTCATCCACCCAGGGGCTGTTGGGGAAGCGGCCGATGAGCTGCTCGCAGGAGTTGCGGGCCTGGTCCCACTGGCCGGCCTGGGCGAAGGCGTGGCCGAGGCGCAGGAGCGCGCGGTCCGAGAGGTTGGGCACGTTCTGGAACGGGCCGTGGTCGCGGAAGGGGAGGAGTTGTTCGATGGCCTTGCCCCAGTCCTTCTGCTGGATGAGGGCTTCGCCGGTGAGGTAGCGCACCTCTGGGGCGAAGGGGGTGGCCTGGTTCTTGGCCACGGCTTGCACCTGGGCCAGGGCAGCCTTGGGGTCGTTCTTCGAGAGGAAGACGGCGGCGAGGCGCAGCCGGATGCGCTCGGCGAGCTCCAGAGGCGGGTTCTTCTCGAGGGCATCGGCCAACAGCTCGAGGGCGGGGGCGTAAGCGCCGCGCTGGGCGCGCATCTCGGCGAGCTCGAGGCGCGACTGGTTGGCGAGCGTGGTCTCGGGCGCCGCGGCGATGAGGCGCCCGTAGGCGTCGTGGGCGAGCTTCTCGGAGGGCTGGACTGGGAGCGCGTCGAGGGGGACGTCGGGCGGGCGGAGGTCTGCCGCCGGCAGCCCGGCCTTGGCGAGGCGGGCCAGGGCGACCTCGAGGAGCTGCCGCTGGAGCTGGAGCCTGGCGGCCTCCACCTCGGCCTCGGCGAGGACGCGACAGCTCCAGGCCAGCTCGTAGAGGGCGCGTTGGTGGGCATCCGTGCCCGCGGCCTTCTTGCCGAGCTCGTCGCAGTGGGCCTTGAGGAACTCCACGGCGCTGGCGATGCCCTTGTATGCCTGGTCAATGGCGGTCCTGGCCGCGCCGAGCTCTTCGGGCTTGGCGCCGGGCCTGGCGAGCGTGGCGCGCGCGGCGGCGATGGCGGCGACGAGCTCCTCGCGGCGGCACTGGGCGGCGCGCCATTGGGCGCTCGTGGCCTCGGGGCGGCCGCCGAAGGTCTTGGCGAGCTGCTCGAAGAGCGCCCTGGCCTCGGGCAGCTTGCCGCTCTCCTTGAGCGCCAGCCCGTGCTCGTACTGGAGCAGCGGCACCCATTCGGCGCGGGCGGGGTCGCCCTTGAGGCGCTCCTCGTGGTGCTGGCGGCACTCCTCCATGAGCTTGAGGGCCTCGGGCGCGCGGGCCTGGGAGCGCAAGAGGCTCGACAGGCGCACCAGGGCCAGCGGCGCGACGGGGGAGTTGCGGAACGGGTCGCCGCGGAAGCGGCCTAACTCGTTCATCGCCCCGCCCGCGTCGCCGAGGAGGGCCAGGCACTTGGCCCGCTCGAAGACCGCCGACGGCAGCCCGGGGTCCTGGGGGAACTGTTGCATGAAGCGCTCGTATGCCTCGCGCGCCTGGGTGAGCGTCTTCTGCCGCTCGGCGGGCTCCACCAGCACCATGCCGATGCGCTGGTTGCAGTAGCCGAGCTTCAGGAGGGCGTCGGGGGCCTGGGGGCTCTTGGGCTGCGCGGCGGCGAAGCCGTCGAGCAGCTTCGCCGCGCGCTGGGTCTGCTCGATGAGCCTGGCCGCCCCCAGCGCGTCCTCCGACTCCGGCGGCAGCGTCCGCAGCAGGCAGTCGGCCAGCAGGTACGACACTGTGGCCAGCTCGCCCGTCCGCTCCATCTCGGGGATCGAGCTGAGGACCTCGATGGCCTTGTCGAATTGGCCGAGGCGATAGTGTGAGGCGGCCATGCCGTGGCGGGCGAGGTTGGCGAACTGGAACTCCGGGAACTGCTTGAGGAGGCGCTGGTAGCGCGCGATGGCCTCGGTGAACTGCTTCGCCGTCTCTTCGCGGCTGGCGCGCCCGGGGTCGGCCGCGGCGGCCGAGGCGGCCATGAAGGCGTTCTCCGCCGTGCGGAAGAGCACTGCGGGCAGCAGGGTGCTCTTGGGGAACTTCTCCTCGAAGCGGCGGGCGAGCTCGTCGGACTCGCGGAACATCCCGGCGAGGTGGAGGGCGGTGACCTGGCGCTGCATGGCCTCCTCCTCGCGGTCGGGGTTGAGCTTCTCGTTGCGGACCTGTTCATAGGTCTGGGCCGCCTCGCGGAACATCTTGGCCATCTGCTGGGTGTCGGCCATCTCCAGCAGGATGTCTCCGCGTCGGACCTTGGCCAGGGGGTCGTGCTGTGCGAGCTGGTTGGCGCGGTCGGCGGCGCGGCGCAGGGTCTCGATGGCGCCGCGGAGCGCCTGCGCGTAGGCATCGGGGTTGGCGGGGTCGGCTGCGCCGGCCTGGCTGCGGGCGAGCCACCAGAGCGCCTGGTCCCCGAGCTGTGGGTGCTCGGCGAGGGGCTGGAGGTTCTTGATCGCCTCGGGGAAGTTGCGGAGCTGCATCTGGCAGAAGCCGATGCGCAGTTGCACCTCGGGCATGAAGGGGAGCTTTGGGAAGTTCTGGGCGAGTGCGGCGAAGCCGGCCAGGGCCTCGGCGAAGCGCCCCTCCTCGGCCTGGATGAGGCTGAGGTAGAAGAGCGAGCGGACGACGTGTTCGGGCGGGGGGTTCTTGACGAGGGCCTCGAGGAACTCGCGCTGGTCGTTGCGGAGCGCGGCGGGGTTGCCGAGGGCGGCCTGGGCCGCCTTCTTCTGCTCCTCGTAGGCCGCGAGCACGGCCTTGTACTGATTGGTGGCCTCGGGGCGCTCGTCGCTCAGGTGATGCGTGCGGGCCAGCAGGTAGCGGGCGTGGATGCCGAACTCCTGCTGGAAGGGGGCGAGCTGGCTGAGCGCGCGGCCGGCGGTCAGGTAGTCGCGCTGGGCGAACTTCGCGTAGCCGACGTGGTAGAGAGCCAAGGGGCGATAGCGGGTCTTGCCCAGCGCGGCGTCGGCCAGGAGCGCCTCGGCCAGCTCCCCGGCCTCCTTGAACCTGTCGGTGCGCAGGAGCATCTCGCACTGGTCGCAGCGCGAGCGCGCCGCCCACTCGACGTCAGGGTTGGCCGGGTCGGCCGCCGGGGCCGCGCCCTTGGCGGGAGGCGTCGGCGGCTTCACCCGCGCCAGGAAGCCGGCCGCGGCCGAGGCGAAGCTCCGAGCCGCCTCCTCGAAGTGCTGCCGCGCCTGGCCGCGGTGGTGTTGCGCCTCGTTGGGCTTCGCTTCGGCCTCCGCCAGACCCCTGTAGCCCAGCCCGCGCCGCGCCACGCCCATGTAGTGGAGCGCGAAGGGGCGGTCGGGGAACTGCTCGTTGCCGACGACCTGGCCGAGCGCGTTGACGGCGTTCTGGTAGTCCTTGGCCGGCCCCTCGAGGAGCGCGAGGGCCAGGCCGTAGTGGGCCGAGACCGCCTCGCGGTGGCCGCCGAAACGCTGGATGAACTCCCGGAACCGCTCGATGGCGAAGGGGTAGTTGCCCTCGTTATATGCCTTGCGGGCGCTGTTGAGCACGAGCATCGCCTGCTCGTCCTGGCTCAGCTCGCCGGCGGGGGCGGCCGACGCAATCATCACAACCAGGGTCAGCGGGAGGAACCCGGGGCGCGGGGGGGCGGGGCGTCGCATGGCTGTCTCCGAGGCTCATCGGGGCCTAACCGGACGCATGCAACATTCTAACCATCCGCGCCGGGGCAAGGCAAGCGTCTTTCGCCGGGCCTTTACAACTTCTTACACGCGCCCACATGGAGCTACGAACCATGGCGCGGCGAGCAGCGGCCCACAGGTGCGCGGCGGGGGGGCGAAGAGGTGGCCGAGGTCGAGCGATACAGAACCAAAGCCTGAGCGTCGCTCGCACCAACGGGGAGCGCCGGGACCGACGTGGCAGTTGAGGCACTTGCTCTGTCCATGAGTTCTGAGAGGCAAATGGGATGTGGGGAGGTGAGAAAGCTGTGTACCCCACCTCCCGAACGTCCCGATACGTTCGGGAGGGTAACGCCCCACCCCGCCGCCGCGCCTTCAGCCCTACCCTCCCGAAGGTATTGGAACCTTCGGGAGGGAGTGGCCAGGTTCTCCCCTCGCTCCAGACACGCTTTACCGCAGACAACGCAAATGCCTCCAGTTGGCCCCGCGTTGACTCTGCGCGTAAGCGTGGCTATCATATGGACCGAGCTTCCGCCTCAGTGGAGATCCCGAGGAGCGAACATGCGCCCTCTGACCCGCATCTTTGCCGCCGCGACGCTCGTCGTGGAGCTGGCCTCGGCAGGCGCGGCACTCGGGGGCGGGCGCGCCGCGCCGCAGCTCGATGTCATCCCCGAGCCCAAAGAGGTCCATCCCGAGGTCGGGGAGTTTGAGTTCGACCAGTACGCCGCCATCGTGGTGTCGGACAGGGCGGCCCCCGGCACCCGCAACGCCGCCCGCGCGCTCCAGCTCGGCCTGCGCGATGGCTGGGGCCTGGAGGTGCCGGTCCTGCGCGTCTCGGAGGAGCGCAGCCAGGGGCCGCGCAAGAGCATCTGGGTCGTCGAGCCGCGCGTCATGACCCCCGAGAACGTCCTCGACACCAAAGGCCCGGTCTACAGCGGCAAGGTGGCCCCCCACTCTCCGGAGAACACCATCGGCGTCAAGGGCCTGCGGTTCACCGACGACATGGCGATCGAGGGCTACTTCATCCGCGTGGACGCCGTGGCGGTGGTTGTGCACGGGGCGTCGGACGCCGGCTCATATTGGGGCGCGCAGACGCTCCTCCAGCTCATCCGCCCGCCGCGGCGGGGAACCCTGTTTCGCCGGGCGCGCGGCCCGACCATTCCCTGCATGTGGGTCGCCGACTGGCCGTCGAGCCGCGAGCGCGTGGTGCCGGCGGAGCTCAAGGTGCCCGCCGAGCCCGAGGAGGCCGAGCGGTTCCTCAAGCTCGCGGCGCGCTACAAGCTCAACGGCATCGCCCGCGGCGCGGTGCCCGCGGCCGAGGCGGCGAGAGAGCGCCTGCGCCTCGCGGCCCAGTACCATCCTGTGCCCTGCATCGAGAAGGCCGCGCCGGTGCAGGCGGACGCCTCGCCCCTGGTGCGCCTGGCCCTCGAGGCCGCCGCCGAGGGGCGGTTGCACTTCGCCCTGGCCGCCTACGCCGAGGCCGCCTGGGGGCCGCCCGACCCCGACCCGGCGACACTTGCCAAGCGCTTTGCGGCGATAAGCCAAGAGAAAGCCGAGAATCGAACGCCGGACGTCGCGCGCTGAGCAGCGGCGGGGCTTTTCGCTCCGATGCGCGCGGTTGGGCCTTCGGCGTGAGACGTTCGGCTGGTCCGTTGACCTGCTCCGAACGACCCGGGGCTTGAATGGTCACGGGAAGCAGGTAGAATGCTGGTATGGAAGCTGAGCAGGCGGAAGCCAAGGCCGGGGGCGCAGCGCGACCCGCGCCGCCCAAGCGCAAGACGCGGCTCCTCAAGCAGCCGGCGATGCTGCGGATGCTCTATGCGCTCGCGCCCGTGCTGGTGGTCGGCATCTACTTCTTCGGCTGGCGGGTGCTGGCGCTCCTGGCCGCGTGCACGGCGGCAGGGACCGCGACGGAGTGGCTGATGGCGTCGCGGCGCGGCGGGGCGCTGACGACCGCCAACTTCGTCACCTGCGCACTCTACACCCTGTCGCTCCCGCCCACGATGCCGCTGTGGATGGCGGCCGTGGGCATCGTGGTCGGCGTGCTCTTCGGCAAAGAGGTCTTCGGCGGCTTCGGGCGCAACTTCGCCAACCCCGCCATCGTGGGGCGGGCGTTCGTCTATGTGGCCTTCCCTCTCGAGATGACGGGCAGCTTCGTGCCCGCCTTCCGCGGCTGGCCGGGCGGCTTCGGCCACTGGGCCTTCCACACGCTGGCCCAGGCGCCCGCGTGGCTGGGGACCGCGGCGAAGAGCGGGGTGGACGCGGTGACGTCGGCCACGCCGGTGGTGGCGTTGCGCGATTTCGGCTATGAGACGCCGCTGCGCGACCTGGCGCTGGGCGCAATCGGCGGCACGTTTCCCGGCGGGGCGACCGAGAAGGTGCTCGGCGCCGGCAGCATCGGCGAGGTGTGCGCGCCGCTCATCATCCTGGCAGGCATCTACCTGCTAGCCACGAGGACGGCGAACTGGCGTCTGATGCTCAGCCCGCTGCTCGCGGCCTCGGCGATGGTCGGGCTCCTCCACCACGTCCTCGGCATCGCGCGCGTGCCGTCGCTGCCCTTCTCGCTCCTGTCGTCGTCGCTGCTCTACGGCTGCGTGTTTATGGTCACCGAGCCGGTGTCGGCGCCGCGCAAGCCGCTGGCCATGTGGCTCTACGGGGCCTTCATCGGCACGACGATCATCATCCTCCGATGGCTGGGGCAGTTCCCAGGCTCCGTGTCGTTTTCGATCCTGCTGGGGAACAGCGTGGGGCCGTCGCTCGACATGGCGGTGGCGGCCTGGCAGGGGCGCCGCAAGCCGCACAAGAGCGAGGGCGCGGCATGAGGGCCAACGTGAACAGTCCCGGCTACGTCCTAGTCTTCACGGCGGCCCTGGCGGTGGTCTTCACCGCGGGCATCACCGCGCTCCAGGTGGCCACGGCGCCCAGGGTGCGGCGCAACGAGGCCCTCCGCGAGGAGCGGGCGCTGGTGAGCGTCTTCGGTCTCGGCGATGCCGGGCGGATGAGTCCTTCGGAGGTCGCGGCCACGGTTCGCCTCCGCGTCGAGCGCGCCCCCGCCGTGCGGGACCCGGCGACGGGGCGCGCCTTCGACCTCTTCCACGCCCACGCGCCGGGCGCGGAGGGGGCGGTCGAGGCAGTGGCCTTTCGCTTCGCCGGCACGGGCTTCTGGGCGCGCATCAGCGGCCTCATGGCCCTCACGCCCGACCTTGCGAAGGTGACGGGCATGGTCATCCTCGAGCAGGCCGAGACGCCCGGGCTGGGCGGGCGCATCACCGAGGCCGAGTGGCTGGCGAAGTTCAAGGGCATCACCGTCTCGCCTCCCGCCGAGGGGGCGAAGTTCATTTACATCGGCGGCGGCGCGCCGTCGAGTCCCCAGGACCCCCGCTGGGGGCGCTACGTGGACGCCATCACCGGCGCGACCCAGACCTCGCTCGCCATGGGCAGGTTCCTCGACGAAAACCTGCGGCAGTTCCACCGCGCCATGAGGGCCGCCACCCTCGGGCAGGTCAGAGAAACGGCGAGTTCGACGACGACCACGAGGCCGACGACGACCACGAGAGAAGGGCAGGACTGATATGCCCGGCACCGCAGCACAGGCGAAGAAGGCGCTCGTGACGGAGCTGTGGGACGACAATCCCATCTTCCGCCAGGTGCTGGGCATCTGCTCGGCTCTCGCCGTCACCAACCTGATGTTCAACACCCTCCTGATGTGTCTGGGCCTCATCTGGGCCACGGCGCTCACGAGCGCCACGGTGAGCGCGCTCCGCTCCTACATCCCGCCGCGAGTCCGCATGATCGCGCAGGTCCTCATCATCGCCGCTTACGTGATCGTCGTGGACATCGTGTTCCGAGCGCAGTTCCCCGATGTGCACAGGGCCATCGGGCCATATGTGGGCCTGATCATCACGAACTGCATTATCATGGGGCGGGCCGAGGCGTTCGCCATCAAGAACCCCGTCCTGCCCTCGCTGCTCGACGGCTTCGGTGCGGCCCTGGGCTACTCAGGCGTGCTGATGCTGGTGGCGCTCATCCGCGAGCCGCTGGGCTTCGGCACCGTCTTCGGCCTCCCGCTGCCGGCCCGCGAGGCCTGGTGGCACTCCTGGACGATCATGATCATGCCCCCTGGCGCCTTCTTCGTCCTCGCACTCATTGTATGGGCGGCGCGGGCGCGCGCCATGCGCCTCGATGCGGCCAAGAAGGCCAAGGAGCCCCCGAAATGAGCCAGCCGACAGGCCCCGAAGCCGGGGCCGCCATCCACCTGCTGACGGTCCTCGTCTCCGCGGCGCTGACGGACAATATCCTGCTCACCCGCTTCCTGGGCATGTGCTCGTTCCTGGCCATCAGCCGCCAGATGAAGGCCGCGGCGGGCCTCGGGCTGGCCGTGACCTTCGTCACCACCATCACCTGCGCCGTCAACGCGGCGTTCTACAACCTCGTCCTCAAGCCCCACGGCCTCGAGAGCCTCCAGCTTATCCTCTTCATCGTCGTCATCGCCGGCTTCGTGCAGTTCCTCGAAATGCTCATCGAGCGGGTGAGCCTGCCGCTCTATTACGCGCTGGGGATCTTCCTGCCGCTGATCACGGTGAACTGCGCGGTGCTGGGCGCGGCGCTGTTCATGACCAACCGCAACTACGGGGTGGCCGAGGGGCTGGTCTTCGGCTTCGGCTCGGGGGCGGGCTGGATGCTCGCCATCGTGCTCATGGCCGGCATCCGCGAGCGGCTGAAGAACGCGCAGATTCCGCCGGCGCTCGAGGGGCCGGGCATCACGCTGATCATCACCGGCATCATCGCCCTCGGTTTCGTCGGCTTCAGCGGCATGGTGCAGCCGTGAGCGGGGTTCTCGGGTAGGGGCGTTCCGCGTGCAGGTGTGCACGCCGCACCAGTTGGAGCGGCCATGACGGGCTGGGCCTTCATCCTGGCGTCCACGGGCCTGGTGGCGGCCACGAGTCTGGCCCTCGCGGTCCTGCTGCTGGTCGCCGAGCGCTACCTGGCGAGCTACGGCAAGTGCACCATCGTCATCAACAAGGGCGCGAAGAAGCTGGAGGTGGAGGGGGGCAAGACGCTGCTGGCGACGCTGATGGGCGAGGGCATCTTCATACCCTCGGCCTGCGGGGGGCGCGGCACCTGCTCGTACTGCAAGGTGAAGGTGACGGAGGGCGCGCCGCCCCTGGCCCCCACCGAGCTGCCCCTGCTGACCCCCGACGAGCAGAGGGCCAGGGTCCGCATCAGTTGCCAGGTCAAGGTCCGCAACGCCCTCGCCATCGAGATCCCCGAGGCGCTCTTCCGCGTCAGGGCCTACAAGGGCGTCGTCGAGCGCATCCGCGACCTCACCCACGACATCAAGGAGCTGCGCATCCGCCTCGCCGAGCCGCCCGAAATCGAGTTCACCCCAGGCCAATACGTCCAACTCGAGGCCCCGGCCTACGGCGACAACCCCGAGCCGGTCTACCGCGCCTACAGCATCTCCAGCCCGCCGAGCGACAAGGGGCACATCGAGCTGATCATCCGCCGGGTGCCAGGGGGCATATGCACGACCTGGGTCTTCACCATGCTCCGGCAGGGCGACACGGTGAGTCTCAACGGCCCCTACGGCGAGTTCCGCCTCTCCGAGACCGATCGCGAGATGGTCTGGATCGCCGGCGGCTCGGGCATGGCGCCCTTCTGGAGCATCGTCCGCCACATGCGCGAGCGCGGCATCGCGCGCAAGGTCACTTTCTTCTTCGGCGCAGTGGCCCCGCGCGACCTCTTCCTCGTCGAGGAGCTGCGCCAGTTCGAGAAGGAGATGCCCGGCTTCCGCTTCGTCCCCGCGCTCTCCGGCAACCCCGATGCCGACAGCTGGACGGGCGAGCGCGGCCTCATCACCCAGGTCGTGGACCGCCACGTGGCCGCGGGCACCGACGCCGAGGGCTACCTGTGCGGCTCCAGCGGCATGATTGACGCCGCCGTCAAGGTCCTCAAGGCCAAAGGAATCCCCGAAGACCGCATCTTCTACGACAAGTTCACATAGGAAAGGACCCGCGCCGCGCGCCCCGCGCCGCGCGTCAGGAGAAGGCCCGCTACACACACAGGGGCCCCTTCCCAGGCACGCCGGACGCGGCACGCGGCACGCCGCCCCACGATGAAGCAAGACCCTCGGCTCAGGCAGGCACTTGACCGGATGAGGCCCGGCGTCCTCTCGCGTGACGGCTTTCTCGGGGACGACCGGCGACCGCTCGAGGAGATTCTTGACGCCGACCGCTCGGCCGTCGCCGCCCTCGGCACCACCCACGAGGAGCTCGCCGCAGCACTCCGCGCGGCGTTCGACGCGGCGCGAGAGGCCCTTGGAACGCCTGTCGAGCTCGGCCAGGGACTCGTCGCCCTCCACCGCGATGCGATGGGCCGCATCCCGTGCCCGTTCGGCTCGGCCCGGGGCAAGCCCTCGGGCGGTTGCGGCGTCTTCCCCAAGGGCGAGGTCGAGCTGGCCGATGCCTCAACGGGCGAACGCCTGGTGCTGACGGAGCTGGGCATCCACCTGGTAGGCGCCCACGGCTTCTACCAGGGGCGCGGCTCGCGCTACCGGCTTGAGCCGGCCGCGCTCGCCCGGCTGCTCAGGAAACTGGCGCACAACCAGCCCAAGCCCTGAGGGCTCAAGGGGATAGGGCGCGGTCCTTGCGGACGTAGACGAGGAACGGCCGCGTCTCCTCCATCTTCCAGGGCTTGCCCTGATAGTGCTCGCGCATGTGGCGGAACCACGCGCGCAGCGGCCCATCGCGGTCGGGGTCGCTCGGCAGCGCGTCCTCCGTGGTCACGAAGAAGACCGGCTCCGTGCGCACCAGGGCGCGCGTGATGTCGTCGAAGACGTCGGCCCCGAAGAACTCGTTGACCACCCAGGCCACGTTGAGGGGGCGGTTGTAGAAGATGCGGTGGGCGGCGGGCCGGTCGGCGAGCACATAGAGCTGCGGCCCCACGCCCCAGACGTAGATCGGGTGCCCGGGCATCGTGCGATCGCGGATCATGTCGGCCACGCCCGCCGCGGCGCGCTCCGCAGTGGTCTCCTCGCGCGAGGCGTGCGCGCGGTAGGCCCGCACCTCGACATAGAAGAACCCGAAGGCCAGCGCCAGCGTCAGCAGCACCAGCATCGCCCCGTGCGCCGCCACCCGCCCATGCTCGTCGCGCACCCCGAACCGCTCCGAGGGGTTCGTTATCGCCAGGGCCGCCCCGATGGCCAGCGGCGGCACGGTCTGAAGGAACGCCGCGGTGTCGAGCTGGCGGTTGGCCAGGGCGGCCGCCACGGCCGCGAAGCCCCAGAACGTCATCAGCAGCGTCTGCGGTCGGAACCCGATCGAGAAGGCGTGAATGGCCCAGCCTGCGGCAAACAGCCACAGCGCCCCCTGCTCCGGCGCGAGCGACCGGATGACCTGCCAGTAGTTCGACGGCGTCCGCGTCGCCAGGGGCATCCAGCGGCAACGGACGTTATAGACGATGGCGTTTAGCCACAGGTCCCCCAGCGCGTCGCGCGACCAGAACCATGCGGCAAACGCCGCCACGGGCAGCAGCGCCGCCGCCACCATCACCCCCGGACGCACCAGCCACCTCCGAGCGGCCGACCCCGCCCCGCGCGACACGACCACGCTCCATGCGACTAGCGCCAGCAGGTAGAGGAGCGCCAGCGGGTCGAAACACGCCGCCAGCCCACACCCCAGCCCGGCCAGCGCCAGCCACCCCGTGTGCCGCCCCGCCGAGCGCAAGGCGCACAACACCCCCGCCGCTACCAGCAGACACACAGGCGGCCCAGCAGCCAGGCAGTCGCGCCGCACGAGGATCGCCCCGCCGAAGACGGCCCAGACCCCCGCCGCCACCACCGCCTCCGTCCGCCGGCACCAGCGCCGCACGATGCGGTAGACGACGAGCAGAGTGGCCAGGTCAATCGCCATCATCACCAGGCGAGCCGTCTCCGGCATCGCCCAGCCGGGCGTGATGCGCACCAGGCGCCCCTGGCTCCCCATAAGCAGCCGCACGAGGCCCTGCTCGACCCCCGCCACCACCGGCGCCGCCCAGCGGACGATGAGGCCCGACATCAGGAAGGCGGCCGGCGCGCCGTGGTCCCAGGCGTCGCGATAGGGCACCGCGCCCTCCAGCCAGCGCTGGCCCACGTAGGCCAGTGTGCCCGCCGACGCGCCCATCGGGAACTGCATCAGCGGCAGCCGCACGAGGGCGGCAAGCGCCAGGACCGCGATGAGATGGTGGCGTGCGCGGCGCCGATGCAGATGCCGGGCGGCGCGCGCCGCCTCCTCGGCCTCCAGCTCTGATTGCGGGCCGCGGGTCGCGGATGGCGGATTGGGCGTCGTCGCGTCGTCGTTCATTGCAGCGTCCAAACCGGCAACTCGCGCCCGCGCGGCAGCCGCTCGAGCAGCTCGCCGAGGGGCGCGAAGGCGAACTCCGCGAGGAGCCGAGGGACCTTCACGTGGAACGCTCCGAGCCGCGCATAGTGGAGCACCCGCCGCGGGAGAGACAACCCCCCAACCCGCGGCTTGGCGGGGTCGAACTCCGGCGGGTGGATGTAGACCAGCGCCGGCCGGCCCGACCGGCCGAACCGCCGCAGCGCCCAGCGCACGAACCAATAGGGAAGCAGCCGCAGGTAGATGCCGCCTGCGAACGGCACGTTCCGCACCGGGAAACGCAGGACCGAGGGCGGGAACTCCACCAGCTCGCGCCCCGACGCCGTTCGCAGGAGAAAGGGCTGGCGCGGGGCATCGGGCACGCCGTAGAGACCCGTCCGCGTGGGATAGATGCTCGAGTCGTAGGCCAGGCCCGCCTCGGCCAAAATGTCCAGCGCCCAGGGGCATCGCCGCGTGATGGACCAGTAGGCCGCGCGGTAGCCGCGGATGGCGCCCCTGGCCTGGGCGCCCAGGAGGTCGAGCGAGCGGCGAAGGTCGTCACGGAACTCGCTCTGCTTCAGGGTGTAGGCCAGGCGATGGGCGTAGCCGTGGCAGGCGATCTCGTGGCCCCTGCCTTCAATGGCCGGGACTAGTTCGGGGTGACGCTCGGCCACGTGGCCGAGGACGAAGAAGGTGGCCCGCGCCCCCGCCGCCTCCAGGCAGGCCAGGAGCCGCTCGGTGGTCGGCACCACGCGGTCCTCGCAGCGCGGCCAATCGGACGGCTCGATTTCGAGGACCGAGTGATACCAGTCCTCGACGTCCACCGTCAGGGCATTGGGCATCGCCGATTGCCGATTGCCGATTGCCGGTTCCAATCCCGGATTCTTTCTTCTCTGCGACCTCTAATCTACCTCTGCTGGCTCTGCGTGATACTCTTGTCCCCTTCGTTGGGGGGCGGCAGGGGCTCGAGGCGATGCGGGGGCTTGCCGATGCCGCGCGTGGCCTTCCACAGGCGCCAGAGGTTTCGCAGCGCGCTCGGCACGCGGCGGAGGATGTTCACCGGCGCGGGCCTCCGCTCGGTAATCTCCAGGGGCAGCTCGCACATCCGCAGGTCGGCTCGCTCCATCCGAATCACCAGCTCGGTCGTGAAGATGTCGCGGTCGGTCTTGCAGGCGTCTACCAGCGGCCTCACGGGCTCGGCGCGGAATGCCTTGATGCCGTGGGTGTCGGTGCCGGTGAAGCGGAAGACGATGCGGAGGAAGAGGTTGAAGCCCCAGGTGATGAGGCGGCGGACAAGCGGTCGGCGGTCGCGGGCGCCGCGGGCGCGCTTCGAGCCAATCACCGCGTCGTAGCGCTTCAGGAGCACTTGGGCCATCTCCACGAACGCGCAGTCGTAGAAGTCAATCTCGAAGCACACGATGTTGGCCCCGCGGGCCTCGCGGATGCCCATCGCCAGCGCCGCCCCGTAGTTGGGCACGGGACAGCGCAGCAGGCGCACCGTGGGCAGCTCGCGGCACAGCCGCTCGGCGATCTCCACCGTGCGGTCCCGGCTCCCGTTCTCGCACAGCACCAGCTCGTAGGGAATCCCGTGGGGGGCCACGCCACGCACGATGTCGCGGACCGACTCCTCGAGGATCTTCTCCTCGTTGTAGACGGGGATCAGGATGGAGACAGCCGGAGGCGGAGTGCCGAGTGCCGAGTGCCGAGTGCCGACTGCGGGTTCCGACCCTGGCTCCACTTTTCTTTCCTGCCTTCCTGCTTTTCTCAGAGGCCCTTGCGGCTGCTTGCCGGCTCCAGGAGGCGTCGGGCCGTGGCGGCGCCCTGGAGCAGGGCGTCCTCCATCGAGGAGTACTCCCACCGCCCGTAGCGGCCGATGGAGAAGACCCCGTGGCGCTCGAGCCAGCCGAGCACCCTGCGGGTCGCCTGGCGATGGTGCGCATCGTAGGTCACATAGGCGTAGGGGATGTCGAGGAGCCATTCGGCCTCGATGTCCCGCGGCGAGTGCAGCCAGCCCATCTCGCGCAGTCCCTCGATGACCTGGCGGCGCGCGGCGGCGCGGTCAATCGGCCGCCGCTCGTTGTAGGAGACTTCCGCCCACACGGCCGCCCGCCCGCGCGGGGCCATCGAGCGCGCGGCGTTGGAGAAGCACCCCACGCGATAAAAGGGGAACCGCGGCTCGGGCACGTAGACCCAGTGGCGCCCGCTCGTGGCGTCGGGGCGCACGCCGAGGTTGACGGCGAAGACGGACGACCAGCGCAGCCTTGCTCCCGCCGCCGCGATGCCGGCGGGCAGCGCCCGCACGCGCCTGAGGAGCTCGGGCAGCGGTAGCGTGCTCACGAGGGCCTCGTAGTCGGCCCGCGAGCCGTCGGCGAACTCCACCCGTCGGCGGCGAATATCCACCGCCACGGCCTCGCAGCCCACCTTGAGGAATTGCCGATTGCCGATCGCGGATCGCGGATCGCGGATCGCGAGCCCGTCTTCCTTCTTCTCGGCTCTCTCTGCTCCTCTGCGTGAGACTCTTGTGTCCCCGATCTGGGCGACGAGGGCGCGCACGAGCGTCTCGATGCCGCCGCGGCGCGGGTAGCGGAAGAAGGCGTTGTAGCCCTCGCCCGCCGCCTTGTCGCTGAGCGCACCCTCGATGACCTGCTCGAGCGACGCCGGCGGCACGTAGCGCCCCATCCACTCGGTGGTCAGGTGCCGCGGGTGCACGCCCCAGAGCTTGTCGTTGTAGGGGATCATGAAGTGCTTGGCGATCCCGGCGCCAAACGTCTCGTACACCCACCGCTCAAAGCTCCGCCGAGGCCCCGGCATCGGGATTGGCATTTCGGGTTTCGGATTTCGGACTTCGGATTTCAACCCGCAATCGGCAATCCGCAATCGCCAATCACGCGGCTTCGCGTAGCGGGCCTCGATGTAGCCGAGGAGCACCTCCTTGACCACCTCGACGGGGAGGCCATATGTGTGGGTCTGGAAGGGGTAGCGCGTGAAGACGCCGTGGGACCATATCCAGGAGCTGCGTGCGACGCGGGCTAGTTGCGGCCCGAGCCACTCGTCGGCCATGCGCTCAACCTCGGGCGAGCGGAGGTGGAGGAAGTGGCCCGTGCGGTCGAAGGTGAAGCCGTCGCGGGTCTCCGAGCGGCACAGGCCGCCGGGCCGCACCTCGCGCTCGTAGAGCGCCAGGGCGCGGCATCCCGCGCGCAAGAGATGATAGGCCGTGCTCAGGCCGGCCAGGCCGGCCCCCAGGATGACGATCATCCCATTATCTCTCAGGCCGGCCCCCAGGCCCGGCGGCGGGAGGCGACGCGGGAGGCGCCGCGGGACGCAGCGGTGGCCTCGTGAGCGAGAAGCGCAGGATGTGCCAGAGCGCGGCCAAGCCGTCCCGCCAGGTGATCTTCTTGCCGTGGGCGTAGTCGCGGCCGTGGTAGGAGACGGGCACCTCGTAGATGCGGCAGCCGAGCTGGGCCACGCGGGCCACCAGCTCGGGCTCGATGCCGAAGCGGTCGCTCCGCAGCACCAGCCGCCGCAAGACCTCGGCGCGGAAGACCTTGTAGCAGCACTCCATGTCGCTCAGGTTCAGGTTCGTCAGCATGTTCGAGAACGTCGTCAGCAGGCGGTTGCCCAGTTGGTGCCAGAAGTAGAGCACGCGATGGGGTCCGCCGAGGAAGCGCGAGCCGATCACCACGTCGGCCACGCCGTCCACGATGGGCTTCAGGAGGGCCGGGTAGTCCGACGGGGCGTACTCCAGGTCGGCGTCCTGGATGAGGATGATGTCGCCGGTCGCGGCGTCGAAGCCAGTGCGGAGCGCGCGTCCCTTGCCCTGGTTCCTCTGGTGGAGCAGGAGGCGGAGCTTTGTGGCACAGCCGCCCTGGGCTGTGGCTCGAGGGAGCCGCTGGAGGATCTCCCGTGTGCCATCGGTCGAGAAATCGTCCACCACGATAATCTCGTGGGCCAGGCCCGTGGCCTCCACGCGGCGGAGGATCTCCTCAATCGTCGCCCGCTCGTTGTAGACGGGGATGACGACGGAGAGCCTCAGGCCCTTGAGGTCAAGTAGGCGCTCACTCACAGGCCGCTGCAACTCCTGATTCACCCGCAGGGGCGAGGCCGATGGCCTCGTAGAGCCCGATGAGCTGGTGCTCGGCCGCCGCCCAGTTGTAGCGCTCCTGGCCGGCGCGGCGCGCCGCGCCCTGGCAAGCGGCCAGACGACCCGGCTCCCGCAGCTCGCTGAGCGCGCGGGCGATGGCGTCCGCCGAAAGCTCCGGGAGCACAAGGCCACAGCCCTCGGCGCGAACGATGCTGCCCAACTCCCCGCAGTCGCTGCACACCAGGGCCCTCCCCGCAGCAAGGGCCTCGAAGAGCTTGTTCGGCGCACTATACCGAGCATTCAGGTTGGAAGTGTCCAACCCGTGGTATATTACGTCAGACACACAAGTATACAAGGGAACGAGCCGGGGGTCAACAAAGCCCAGGTAGCGGATGCGCGGGCAGCGCTCGGCCGCCGCTCGGACCTGGGCCGCCAGAGGGCCGTCGCCGCCCACCACGAGCGCCACGCCCTCCAGCCCCCTCACGGCCTCCAGCAGCGGCACGATCCCGCGGTCGGGGTTGAGCCACCCGATGTAGCCCACGACGAGCATCCCCTCCAGCCCCATCTCCGCGCGCTTGCGCGCCGCGGCCTCCGCCGTGGCGGGAGAGAAGTCCTCGCGGCGCTTCCAGTTGCCCACCACCCAGGCGCGCGCGGCGCCCCGGCGGCACATCTCCGCCGCCAACAGCTCGCCCACCGTCAGCACCGCGTCGGCACGCCGGCACAGGAGCCGCTCCAGCCACGCCGCGCCGCGCTTGATCCAAGACGCCACGTTCGCATCCAGCATGTCCGCATAGCTCTCGTGCACGTCATAGACGAGTCGGCACCCCTTGAGCGCGGCCGCCGCCCAGCCCGCGGGCAGGGTGATGAAGTCGTGGCAGTGGACGGCATCGGCCCTGCACCCCACGAGCCGCCAGAAGGCCCGCCACCAGAAGAGCGCCAGGTAGACCAGTTGCGTGGAGCCCCGGTGGTGGCGGCTCCGGGGGCCGAGCCGCTCCACCCGCACCCCCTCCCACCACTCGACCTCGGGGCGGGCACCCTCGCGGTCCCAGGCCAGAATCGTCACGCGATAGCCCGCTCGCGCCAGGCTGCGGGCCTCGTTGGCCACCCGAGGGTCGGGCGCGAACTCATTGTCGAGCACCATCACGATGGAGATTGCCGATCGCCGATTGCCGATTGCCGATTCCCCAGACCGTCGTCGCGGTCGTCGCTCGTCGTCGAATCCCTATGAGGAATGCAGGAAGGCAGGAACGGACAAGATAGCCACGAATTCCCACGAAGCATCACGAATCGGGGCCCAGGGCTGGTGGCTTGGGGCTTCCCCCCAAGTTGCTCTCTTGGGTTCGTGGCGACTCGGGTCCTTCCGAGGCTATCTTGTCCGTTCCTGCATTCCTGCCTTCCTTATCGAATCTCCTGCTTGTTCCTCAGTGGACAGAGAGCACGATGGGCGACTTGCCGTCCAGCAGGAACTCGCGGACCCTCGGCTTGGGATTGCCCAGGACGCGAAACGTGAGGAAGCGCAAGGCCAGCCGCGTCAGCCGCGTGACCCGCCCCACCGCCGCGGCATCCGTCGTCCTCAGCCGCAGCACCAGCTCGATTCGGACCGGGGCCGAGGCTGTTTCCCACCCTCTGGGGGTCGCCAGGAGATAAGAAGCGTCCGCTTGCGCCGGCATCACGGCTCTCGCCAACTCCGCTCCCGTGCCGTCCGCGAACCGCACGCCCCACTCGAGGTTGCCGCCCGGAGCCACCTTCGGGAGGCCCGACAGCGCGGCGCCAATGTAGGCCACCCCGCCGTGCCAACCGAACAGTGCCCGCTCGAGCGCAACCCCGCCGCTTAGCTCCACCCTCCCGATGCTTCCGTCGCCCCCTGTGCCCCAGGCGGGCGGGCCGGGGCCATCGCTTGTGGCGACGGCGGCGCTCAAGCGCACCAGAGAGCCGCAGAGCTGCACCCCTGAGCTTTTCAGCAAGGCGGGCGCCAGATCAGACTTGCCGAATGGATAGGCCAGCGGAGCGAAGAGGACGGGCCAGCGGGGCGGGGCCCGGCGGCCCAGCTCCGCCACCTTCTCGACCGTGTCAACCTTCTCCACCACCCGGCGGTCGGCGACGAAGCGCATCTGCTGCGCGTAGTGGAGGGCGAAGGCGACCTCCTCGTCGGGCGCCGTGTGCGCCGCAATGTCCGCCGCCCAGCGCACCTGCCTGCGCCGCAACGGCTCCCAGCGGTCCTCCTGCGTGAGCGCGTAGAACGAGCACATGACGAGGAAGACGAAGCCCGCAATGGTGATGGCCTTCCGCGCGGCGCCCCCGCCGCAAAGCCCATCGGCCACGATGGCAACCGTCACGACGACCGCCGGCAGGAAGAGCAGATGGTAGTAGGGGTGGGCGTAGAAGATGGTCGGGAACGCCGCCACGTAGGGCAGCGGCCAGAGCCACAGGAGCAACACGTGCTGCTCGCGGCGGTTCTCACGCGTCCAGGCCGCCCTCGCCCGCCGCACCACCCAGGGCACGGCGAGGAGGATGAGCGGGGTGAACCAGATGAGGAACTTGGCGGCGAAGTCGGCGGCCCAGGCCGCGGCGCCCACGCGGCCGATCTCCTCGTCGCCCGTCGTCAGCCAGCCCCGCGCGGCCTCGCCCACCGATTGGAGCAGGTGTGCCTCTCTCGGCAGCGAGCGGGCGTAGCCCATGAACAGCGCGAAGAGCGCCACCGCCGCCCCGGGCAGCACCAGCATCGCCGCGCGACGGGCCTTGGAGCAATAGACGAGCGCGTGGCCCGCCAGCACCACGCACAGCACGTAGGCCGGCCAGTCGCTCAGCAGCCCCACCACGGCCCCGGCGGCCATCATCGCATAATCGGCCCGCCGCCCCGACTCGCAGTAGCGCATGTAGCCGAGCGCCGCCAGCGAGCAGCCCAGGATCAACGGCGTGCCGATGGGGTCCACAAACGCCCCGCCATAGCGGAGCGCCATCGGCGCCACGGCCCCCACGATTAGCGCCCACGCCCACGCCGCGCCCCCGTTCGTAGTCCCGCCTTCAGGCGGTCTTCGGTCAGCGGCCCTTGCCGCGAAGCACGCGAGCACGATGAGCGCGCCGACGCCGCACAACAGGTGCGGCAGCAACACGGCCCAGGTCTTCGGCCCAAATGCCGCCACCGCAAACGAGCTCAGGAGCGGCGCGAGCGGGGGATGGTTCTGATACTGCACTCGCTCGCCGCGCGGCAGCCGCGGCCCCGGCGACGCGATCTGGGCCAGGCCGAAGTCCGCGTAGCCGTACTTCACGTAGTTCCGCGCGATCAGCCCGTAGACCCCAACCTGCCAGCGGGGGATGTCGGTTAGATCGTGCCACCGCCCAATGAGGCCGTAGACCGCGGCTGCGGCCATGAGGCCCAGCACCAGCCGCGACGGCCTCGCGCGCTCCCCGCTCATTCCCGCACCTCCAGCGGCTCCAGGGCGAACTTCCCGTAGTCCCAGCGGTAGCAGTGCCTCCCGGGCAGGGCGCGCATCAGCTTGGCGTTCTTCTCCCCCAGGTCGCGGGCGTAGATGATCGGCCCGCTCAGCCCGGGGTCGTTGCGCGCGATGGCCGCGATGAACTTGTTGGTGAAGTCCCGGCTCGGCGGCACGGGCACAAACACCAGCGCCGGCCGCGCCGCCCGCGCCTTCACGGCGTCGAACACCCGCACGTCCACCGCGTGGAGGTTCCGATACCCCGGCAGCTCGCGGGCCAGCGTGAACAGCGTGCCGTAGGCGAACAGCCCCGCCAGCACAAGGAAGAGCACGGCCCGCACCCGCTCGGCGGGGAAGCCCTTCGCCACGAATCGCTCGTGCAGGGCCACAAGCCCCGCCGCCCCCAGAATCGCCCCCAGCGGCAGCGCCTCAAAGACGTATCGCGGCCCGCTCATCCCCACCGACACGTTGCCCCAGCGCGTGTGCACGAGCGCCAGCGCCAGGCCCGCAAAGCCCAGGAAAAACACTCCGGGAGTCTTTTTCCCCGCCAGAAGCAGCGCCCCCACAATCACGCCCAGCGCGGGGACCGGCCAGTGGTAGAGCGCGGCGTCGAAGCGGAACGCCGACTCCAGGAAGTTGGCCACCCCCACCACGGGCCGCCAGCGCCAGCCCGCCACAAGCTCCGGGTTCTCGCCCCGCGGGGCCGGGTTGCGCCAGAGCGCCTGGTAGGGCGACGTGAGCGCCTCGCCCGTCGTCGCCGCATTGTAGGCGACAAGGCACGCCAGCGGCACCGCGAGGGCCACCGCGAACGCCACGGTCGGCAGCCAGGCCTCCCGCGGCCGCCGCAACAGCCAGACGGCCCACGCGACGGCGAATGGCAGGCACAGCGCCAGCGCAGTGGCCGGCCGCGCCGCCGCCCCAAGCCCCAGCAGCAGCCCCGCCCCCGCCCCCCAAGCCCAGCTCCCCGTCCGCATCGCACGCAGCGCCGCCACCATGAACACCAGCATCGCCACAAGGCACGGCACGTGGGTGAGGTACTCCGCCGAGTTGAAAACCAGCCACCCCGAGAGCGCGGTCAGCGGCAACGCGATGAGCGCCACCGTGCCGCCGAATATCTCGCGCGCGAGCCAATAGCTCGCCGCCACGACCCCGCCCCCCAGCAGCGGCGCAACCACCCACGGCGCACCCGCCAGCATCCCGAGAGCATACAGCAGCGGCGCAAGCGGCGGCAGGACGAAGAACCAGCGGTCACCGACGAACGCGAACCCCACCCCCGCCGGGTGCGGGCACATGTTCGGGTCGAAAAACTCCCGCCCGCCCACCAGCGGCGACCAGAGGCGTCCCGCCGCAAACGTCTTCGCCTGGTAGTAGCAGCCGTTCGCATCGTTGTAGTGCGGCTCGCCACGCAGCATCCCCAGCGCCACAGCCAGCGCCAGCACCGTCACCAGCCCGCTCGCGCCCGCCACGAGCACCCAGCGCGGCACCCGCTCCACCGCGCCCAGCAGGCGCGAGACGGCCAGGCCCCCCCAGGGGCGCGTCAGCCCATAGCCGCCCAGCGCCACGACGCCCCCCAGCCAGAAGAGCCGCGCCGCCGACACCAGCCCAAGCTCTCTGAAAAACGACGCCCGATACCATGCCGCGTCGTAGTGCCTGAAGGCCGACAGGCGCCCGTCGGCCCACCCCAGCAGCATGTACGTCGGCACCGCGCACACCACGAGCGCAGCCAGGGCCACGACCCAACGCCACGCTGCCCGACAAGCGGTGCTAGGTGTTGGGAGTTGGGGGTTGGGGGTTTCGGAGCACTCAGCTTTCCCCATTCCGCATTCCGCAATGCGCACCGCGTGCCGCGCCAGCAGAAACGCCACGATGACGCTCGCGAGTGCCGCGGCAAAGACGGCCGTGGCGAATGCCGCAAATTGCCCGGCCGACAGCTTCACAACCAGCCCGGCCCGCCGGACCGCAAACACCACCCCCTCCCCGGCCCCAGGCCGCCGGGCATACCACAGGAAGTCCACCACTGCCCCGGCTACGGCGAACGCCACCCCCAGCCACAACAGCCCGCGGCCCCTTGCAGCCGACCCATCCGCAGCCATCCAGATGTCCCCCGAAGACTTCCGAAGCCATTGGCAGCATACCGGCCGGTCGCTGGCGTGTCAACCGGGGAGCCCCACCCAGCGGTCAGATGATGATGGCGTCGTCGCGGTAGGCATCGAGGCGGCTGCGGCCCGTGGCGAGCCACTCGACGGCTGAGGCGACCGAGAAGAGGCTCTCGAGCTCCCAGATGTGTCGCGCGGGCGCGCTCGCGGCGATGCGCTCGATTGCGGCGGACGCCAGCCACGCGGCCACGGCCCCGCCGCTCGCCGCCTGGTCCCGAAGGCAGCGCACGAGGCCCGCGTCCGGCCCATAGGCCCGCCGGTGGAACCGCGGCATCAGCACCCGCCTCACCCGCCGCCAGAGCCACGGGTGGCGCCGCAGGGCCTCAGTCGCCCGCAGCGCCGCCCCGCGCAGGAAAGCGCCCGGCCGCAGGCCGTAGTTCGCCTCGGGTATCCCCGCCAGCTCGGGCGACACCAGCTCCAGCACGCGGCAGCGAAGCCGCTCCCGCGCCTTGTGCGCCCACGGCACGCCCATCGCGTGGCGGAAAACGTCGCTCGCCAGGAACGGGCTGGTCGCACACAGAAACGCGCGGTAGGCGTCGAAGAGCTGCCCCGACCAGGCGAGCAGGCGGCCGTGGACGAGGAAGTGGACGTATCGCGCCGCCCAGTCGGCTTCTGGGAACGCCGCGGCCACGCGCAGAACCTCGTCGCGGATGTCCCCCTCGGCCACCCCGGCCAGCTCCGCCGCCTCGCGGAGCGGCAGGACGGCGTTGCGGCCGAAGACGTGGGCGAGGAACTCCTCGGCGCTGGCGACCCGGCGGGCCGGCCGCACGTCGGGCAGCACCTTGTCGCCCCCCTCGCCGGTAAAGGCCATCGCCGCCGGCCCCCAGGCCTCGGCGACGCGGCGCACGAAGGGCATGTGGAACGCCGCGCGCACCCCCACCGCGCCATCCTTGGCCCGCAACAGGTCGAGTGCATCGCGCCCCCTGGCGGGATAGACATCGTCGAAGAGACGCCACTCGAGCCCCAGCGCCGCGGCGACGCGGGCCGCGTAACGCGCGTCAGCCTTGCCAGGCTCCTCGTAGGTCGCGGCCCCCGCGCGCGCGCCGGACGCCAGGAGCGCGGCCGACACCATGCGGGAGTCGAGCCCCCCGCTCAGCAGCACGACGTTGCGCCCGTCGGAGTCGGCGCGCCGCGCGCTCGCCGCACGCAGCAGGCGCGCCACCTCGCGGGCGTTGCCCTCACCATCGAGGCCGTTGCCCCCCGCCCGCGAGAAGTCGTGGACGTGCAGGCGGCGGCACTCGACGCCGCACCCCCCCACTCCCGCCCTCAGGAGCGACCCCGGCGGCAGCAGCCGCACCCCCTCCACCAGCGTGCGGCCGCCCAGCGTGTAGCGGAAGAGCAGGTATTGCGCCAGGCCCATGCGGTCGAAGCGCGGGGCGCCATCGAGCCGCGCCACCACGCCCAGGTGCCGCGACGCCACGAGCCGCCCGCCCCCATCGCGGTAGACCAGCGGCAGTTGCCCCAGCGAATCGTTGAGAATGGCGACCGCGCCCGTCCCCGCGTCGTGGGCCACGAGCAGGAACTCCCCGTCCGCGCCCGCCACCCACTCGTGGAGCGCCTCCGCCGGCACCTCGGGCGCAAGCATCGCGCGGGCCGTGGCCGCCAGCTCCGCCCGAAGCCCAGGCCCCGCCTTGCCGTAGAGCCGCCCCTCCAGACACCCCCAGATGCCCCCCTCCTCGAAGCAGAGCACCGGGTAGCCATCGTAGCGCGTGCAGGCCACGGCCAGCCCCGGCGCGCGGCGCAACACCTCGACCCGCCAGCCCTCGCACAGCGCCCCATCCAGGGCCTTGAGGATGCCAGGCTCGGCATCGGCCCCCCCGCTGGGACCATACTGGAGGCTCAACCCTGGCACAGCGCGTCCCCTCCGTCCCCTCCAGTGGGCGGCCGCCCCTCCCCCGCAGGCCGCATCAGGGGAGAAAGCAGGAAGACGACGGCGAGGGTGCACAGCTCGCCCAGGCTCCCGAACACTCGAAGGGCAAGAGCGATCACCGCGGCCAGCGGCAGCGGCATGCTCAGCGACAGCACCCCCGCCAGCACCCCCTCGCGCACGCCCAGCCCGGCCGGGGCGATGAACACGATCAGCCCCGCGCACAGCGCCAGGGCCAGCATCCCCGTGCAGTCGGCCACGTAGAGCAGCGGCACGTCGTGGAACGCCCGCACAAAGAGGTAGAGCGCGGCCCCCTGCACCACCCACACCCCCACATAGCCCGCAACCAGGCGCAGGATGGCCGCATACGAGAGCCCCTCGACCTCCAGCGGCCGCCCCAGGAGCCGTCCCCCCAGCCGCACCAGCCGCTCCACCAGCGCCGGATGGAGCAGGCACAGGCCCAGCGCGGCCACGGCCGCGCTCGCCCAGCGGTACTGCCCCGGCACCCCCGCGCCCGACACGGCCAGCCACAGCGGCACCACCAGCGCCCCGCTGATGAGGTTCAGGGCTATGTCGTACATCACGCTCAGCGTCGCCACCCGCAGCGGCACCCCCTCGCGCGCGCTCAGGAGCGACCGCGCGGCCACCATCACCAGCTTGCCGGGCACATAGAGCCCCAGCGCGGCGTACATGTGTATCCTGTATGCCTGCCAGCGGGTCAGGCGCCCGCCCAGCGCCAGCAGCACCGCCCGCCAGCGGAGGCTCACGGCGACCCCGACCACGCGGAAGGCGACGAACGAGGCGGCGACGAGCCACCAGTTGGGCCTCAGCGCCTCGGCCGGCAGCCGCTGCCACCGGCTCACCACCACCCACGCCAGCGCCCCAAGAATCCCCAACCCCACGACGAGGCCCGCGATCCGCCGCCACGGGCGACGGGGCGCCACCGACGCGTCGGAACCCTCCAGCTCACCCTGAGGGCCAGCAGCATTGCGCAGTTGCTCAGACAACCTCTGCCCCCTTCGCGCCGGGCGCCGCCGCCACCCGCACGCGGTAGATGATCGAGACGGTGAACAGTGCCGGCCATACCGGCACCTTGAGGAACAGCCCGCGGCGAATGGGGCGAAACGGCCAGTAGGGCAGGCGGAGCCACGTGCCGCGAAACGTCTCCAGCTCCAGCCCCGCGAAGGCGAGCAGGCGCCGCACGTTGCGCGGCGAGAACGCCGCGATGTGGCCCTCGCGCTCCGGGAGTCCAAGCAGGTTGGCAAGAAACTCCTCGGGGTAGTATGGACTGGGCGTGGAGAGGAGAATCAGGCCGCCGGGGCGCACGACCCGCTTCAGCTCGGCGAGCAGCCGGGTGGGGCTCTCCACGTGCTCGATGAGCTCGAGGCAGAAGGCCACATCGAAGCTCGCTTCGGGCAGCGGCAGCCCCTCCATGACGTCGGCAACCAGAAAGTCATCCCGTCGGTCAGGGATGGCGGCCAGCGCCGCCTCCGAGATGTCCACACCCTTGTACTGTGCGCCGGGACAGGTCCGCCGCAGCAGGTCGCGCAGGAGGCCCATCTTACAGCCGACGTCGAGCACGCGGCAGCCGGCGAGGTCGCCGGCCAGCGCCAGGGCCTTTCGGTATCTGAGCAGGCCCTCCGCATCCAGGCGGCCGTAGGCCCGCGCCCGCTCCTCGTAGAAGAGCTTCTTGCTCATCCGGCCCCCTCGCTGTGGGCCTGGGACGCCCCGGCCGAGCGCCGCGGGCGCGAGGCCACCAGCCGCTCGAGCAGGCGGAGCATGTGGCTCACGTTGTCACGCCACAGATAGCTGCTCAGGACGAAGGCCCGGCCTGCCTGCCCCATCCGCGCGCGCAGGGCGGGGTCGCGGGCCAGGGTGATGATAGCGTCGGCGAGCGCATCGGGGTCGTCGGCCTCGACCAGGAGACCCGTCTCGCCGTGGCGACACGTCTCGGGCGCCCCTCCGACCCTGGTGACGACGACGGGCACGCCGCAGGCCGAGGCCTCGAGGATGGCGACGCCGAAGGACTCTCGCCGCGAGCAGTTGACCAGGACGTCCAGGCTCCGCATCAGGTCGGGCACCTCCGCGTGGGGCACCAGGCCGACGAACTCCACCGCCGGCTCGATGCCCAGGCTCCGCGCGAGGTCGCGCAACTCGTCGGAAAGCGGCCCGCGGCCCGCCATGATCAGCTTGGCGCCGGGCACCGCGTCCACCACCCGTCGCATGGCGCGCAGCAGGAGGTCCGGGCCATAGGTCGGCTCAAGGTGCTTGACGAAGCCGATCCGCAGGGTCTCTGCCCCGCGCGCTCGCGTGGTCGGGCCTGGGCAGAACTGGTCGGGGTCAACCCCCCAGGGCACCACCTCGACCGGCTGCCCCGGCCTCACCCACTCGCGGCACGCTTCGGCCATGAAGCGGCTGCTCGAGACCGCCAGGTCGGCGCGCCGGAAGGCGAAGCGCAGGAGCGCGCGGCGATACCAGGGCATAGGACGGGAACGCTGCCAGATCACGTCGTCTCCCCAGACCGAGATGGCCATCGGGCGGAAGCCCGACGCGGCGGCGATCACCCCGTGGGTGGTGGCATAGTGCGCGTGAAGCACGTCCGGCGCGATCTCCCTCAGGCGCCGCCGCACAGTGACCAGCAGCCAGGCGTAGGACAGGAAGGCGAGCAGCACCGAAGGCGAGTTGGCCGCGCCCACGCAGGCCGTGTGCACCTGCACGCCGGGGATCGTGTCGGAGCGGATGCTCAGCACGTGCACGTCGTGCCCCCGCTGGGCGTAGGCGGTGGCCCAGCGTTTGGTATGCAGGGACCGCGCGTTGGCCAGCACACAGATGCGCATGCGGGAGCCTGCCACGGCTCCGCTGCCGGCGGCGCTCATGAGCGACTCGTTGGGCGCGGGGGGCGTAGGGGGCATGGGGGGCATCCGCTGGTTCCTGCGCGGGTGGGCAGGGCCATCGAGGCGTCGGGGCATCGGGCGGCCGGCTCGGCAGAACCCCTACAATACCAAATCCGTCGTGATTCGCAAGTGGCTTTCGCAGCGCGGTGACATGCGACTTGCGGAGCGGGGGGGCTTGCAAGCGCGGGCGGGCGGGCCGGGACGTTACCCTCCCGAACGTATTGGAACGTTCGGGAGGGCGCCGTCACGAAGCGAAGCGAAGCCCTGGGAAGACTGGCCATTCCCTCCCGAAGGTTCCAATACCTTCGGGAGGGTAGGGCTGAAGGCGCGGTGGCGGGATGGGACGTTACCCTCCCGAACGTATTGGAACGTTCGGGAGGGCGCCGTCACGAAGCGAAGCGAAGCCCTGGGAAGACTGGCCATTCCCTCCCGAAGGTTCCAATACCTTCGGGAGGGTAGGGCTGAAGGCGC
>Ga0209381_1001223_pt1 | contig 44283 bp, 37 predicted proteins | sample DewCreD2012metaG_FD_184111 | JGI IMG/M metagenome (GOLD analysis project Ga0209381, IMG submission 184111) | Hot spring sediment bacterial and archeal communities from British Columbia, Canada, to study Microbial Dark Matter (Phase II) - Dewar... ... | reverse complement strand
CCGGCGCCGCGGGTGCCGGAGCCTGTGCCGTTGTATTACGGGGTGGTGTCGGGGGGCTTGGTATTGGGGTGGGGGGATGGCGAGTTTCAATTATTGCAGGCAACCAACATTACGGGGCCGTGGGTGACCAACAGCGCTCCGGGATGGTTTGTGCCCGGAGCAACAAATTCCCAAGGCTATTTCCGCCTGGTCCGGCCTTAATGATTCAACTTATTCCCTAATGAAATTACTTATCGGCATCACCGGAGCCAGCGGCACGTTGTATGCCCAACGGCTTTTGGACAATCTTTCCCCCACTGACCATGAAATCCATGTCATCCTGAGCAAATACGCCCAGTCGGTTATTTCTGAGGAACTGCCCGGCGGCTTGCGCCTGCCCGAAGGGACAAAGTTGCACAGCTTGAAAAGCATGAACATTCCCTTCGCCAGCGGCTCCAACGCCGCGGATGCCATGGTCATCATCCCGTGCAGCATGGGGACGCTGGGACGCATCGCGCATGGTTACAGCGAGGATGCCCTGCTGCGCGCCGCCGATGTCACGCTCAAGGAACGAAAAAAATTAATTTTAGTCCCGCGCGAAACACCGTTGAACCTTGTACATGTCCGCAACTTTGAACTGCTCCTTTTGGCGGGCGCCATTATTCTTCCGGCAAATCCATCATTCTACACCCAACCCAAAGATGTAACAGCGGTGGTGGACACTGTGGTGGCCAGAGTGCTTGACCACTTGGAAATTCCCCATCAATTGGTGCCCCGCTGGAAGGCTGAACCCGAATAAAAAAACAGTTATGCCGCTGCAGTGGCGTGCCCCGCGCGACCTTTGCCGCTGACCAGTCCCTTGCACCATGCCCAAATCATCTTGAATCCCCGCAATAAACCGATGTCGCGAACCCCTTTTAACTGATACACACGGCAAACGTCTTCTTCATGCGTCCGATAACGCGGCGGCAGAATGAACAAGGACTGTGGCTCTTCCCCTCCCTGCTCCACCAAAATTTCCGGATAAAACAAGCCACGCCCCACCCACACCGTGCCCTCGGGGAGTCGGACCACCTTTTTCGGCAGAAATAACCACGGACGGTATTCGAATTGCAATTTTCCATCGCCTCCCAACACCAGCCGTCCCAAAGTGCGCACAGGCATGCCGCCCCAAGCGCGAGCGGTAAACATCCAGTTACCGTTGGACCTGGGCAGAAACCGAAGCCGCCGAAACGTCACATAGTCCCACACAAACTGACTGCCCATGACCAGCAGACGAAATGACCAGCCCGCTATAAAATAACAAATCACCACCAAGCCCAGCGCAAACAAAGCTCCCAAATATGGGTTGATCCAATGAGTGGTAGCCACGAGTGAAAGCAGAAACATGCGAAATGATTTCAGCGCCATGTCCACCGTGTTGAAGGGGCTAATCAAAATCAACATGTTGATGGCGTGGGAAGCCAGCCACACAATGAAGAAAACAGCCATGGCCACCGGCACCATCAACGCGTTGAGTACCCCGTGCATGTCAAGCGCTGCAAAACCCAACCCACTGAGCTGCGCTCCCGTCCCAGCAGCCTCAGGAAACACCTGCGTCACCAAAGGGACAAAGGCTCCAGCCGCAATTAACCCGCTGACCTTGTTCTCCACCGCCTCCGCTACATCCATCGGTTTTTTAAGTACCGTCGGCGCTGCCGTCCCCAAAGTGTCTTTCAAGAATACCAGGGCAACAACAAGCAAGGCCGGAATCCAAAACCACGGCTGCGCGTACCAATGCAAGGGCTGTCGTTCCTCCTTCGGTTTCCCCGCATTTTTCATCCATTGATAACATCCCACCGCCCCCACACCCAACAAGGGCGATATAGCTACTCCTGTAATCAAGGAAAGCGTTTCCGCTGCCTCGTAACCCGGGGGTAATTTCGCTTTCCCCTCAACCTTGGTCGGCGCTTGTTCCTTTGAAGATGCGGTTGCAGATGCACCCAAGACTTGTGCCGCCAGTCCTGCCACTAAAAATACGGTCACCAACGGGATAATCAGTTTTTTCATAGCCTTGGGACACTACAAACCTATGGCCGCACCGCTCTGAGCGACCCGTTAACAAAACCATTCGTTTGGCGCCCCTTTACGCCAAACTGGCCTCACGCGTGCATAGATTCCCAATAAGCAGCCATCCCCTCTTCACGGTTTCTCAAATGGTGCATGGCCACGGCATCCTCTTCCCGTTTGAAGACGACATTGCACTTTGCGGCCAATTCCTTGAGCTGCAGCACTTCATTATCGGTGATGGGACGAAAGGCCTTGCCGGCCGCAATAGCCTTTTCCACCAAATCCAAAAACGCTGGAGCAAACGTGCTGACCACCGGCTCCTGTGACAATGCCCATCGCATGACAAGGTTGACTTGGTCCTGTTCTTCAGCGGAGCGATACCACCACTTCCGTGTTTGTTGCACGCCTTGAGGCCACAATCCGGTGGACATCGGTTTGATTGCAAGCACCGCCGCCCCCTGGGTTTTAGCTTCCGCCAAGACGTCCTTACCGAATCCAAATCCGTAATATTCCACAAAATTGATGGGAAACATCACTGTATCAAATTTGAAGCCGCGCATCGCCTCCAAGGCCGCCTTCGTGGTATGGGCTGAAAAACCAATGAACCTCACCTTGCCCTGCTCCTTTGCTTTCAAGATGGCCTCCATGCATCCATCGGGCCCCAAGGCTTGCTTCACTTCAGCCGGCTGTCGCAGATGGTGAAGCTGGTACACGTCGAAATAGTCGGTTTTCAACCGCTGCAACGAGCGCTCCAACTCCTGCATGGCCCCTTTCGCATCGCGCGCCTTTGTCTTGCAGGCCAAAAAATACTGGTCCCGCTTCAAAGCTTGCAATGCAATCCCGAGCCGCACTTCCGATTCACCGTAAGCTGGCGCCACATCAAAATAATTCACCCCCTCCTCAAAGGCCTTGACCACGCCCTTGTTGCATTCCTCCTGTCCGTACTTGTTCAGGGCAAAACCGGAAAAGCCGACAATGGAGACTTTCAATCCTGTCCTGCCCATAACCCGCCGCGGCATGCCTGCAACGACATCGGCTTGTGCAGCCGCAGGCGACGGGGCAGAAAACGCTTTGGGAGCAGCCAGGGCGAATCCGCTGACAGTGACCGTGGTGGTTTTAACGAATGTGCGGCGTTTCATAGGCGAGGCACTTTAAATTTGTTGCGCATTTAACTCGTGTAACGAGCCTAAAATACCCCCACCCCACCCCAAACACAAGTGGGAGTTGCCAAGAAAACCAAACCTCCCTCTAAACTGGAGTTTAAAGAAATTTTACGATCCCTTGCCGGAGGCCACCAAGGCTTCCTCGCATTCTACAATCTCCTTAATTTGAGTCAAAAACCACCGGTCAATGCGGGTTAATTCATATATTTCCTCCACTGTCATGCCCGCCCGCAAAGCATGGCGTATAAAGAAGATGCGCTCCGCATTGGGAATGCTCAATTTCCGCCGGATGACATCCTTGGGGAATGTATCCCGGTCACCATAAACTTCCGATCCTATCCGCCACGGCTTCCCATCACCCCCCAAACCGTAACGCCCAATTTCCAAGGAACGCAGGCACTTCTGCAGACTTTCCTTGAAGGTCCGCCCAATGGCCATGGCTTCGCCCACGCTTTTCATCTGCGTAGTTAACGTCGGGTCCGCTTGGGGGAACTTTTCAAACGCAAACCGCGGAATCTTGACGACCACATAATCAATCGTCGGCTCAAAACTTGCCGGAGTCTCCCGCGTGATGTCATTGCGGATTTCATCCAAACAATAACCTACCGCCAATTTGGCGGCAATTTTGGCAATAGGAAATCCCGTGGCCTTGGATGCCAGTGCAGAGGAACGCGATACCCGCGGATTCATCTCAATCACCACCATGCGGCCATTGTCCGGGTTGACGGCAAACTGAATGTTGCTTCCCCCCGTTTCGACCCCGACGGCGCGGATTACTGCAAACGAGGCGTCCCGCATGATTTGGTATTCCTTGTCCGTTAGCGTCTGAACCGGCGCTACTGTTATGGAATCGCCCGTATGTATTCCCATCGGGTCAAAGTTTTCTATCGAGCAAATGACCACACAGTTGTCCATGTGGTCCCGCATAACCTCCATCTCAAATTCCTTCCAACCGAGCAGAGATTCCTCGATGAGAATTTCGCTCACCGGTGACATATCAAGGCCGCGCTTGCAAATCTCCTCAAATTCCTCGCGGTTATATGCGATGCCGCCACCGGTGCCGCCCAAAGTAAAAGCAGGACGAATTATGAGCGGATACCGCCCAATTCGAGCTGCAACAGCTCTCGCCTCCTCCAAATCATGAGCCGTTCCGCTGATGGGCACGTCCAATCCGATACTCAGCATCAAATCCTTGAACACCTGCCGATCCTCTCCACGCTCAATGGCCTCGGCCTTGGCGCCAATCATCTCCACCCCCAATCTTTGCAGGACGCCCTTCCGATGCAATGCCATGGCTGTGTTGAGGGCCGTCTGCCCGCCCAAGGTCGGCAGCAACACCAGTTTGCCGCTCACCCCCAAACGCTTCATCTCCTCCAATTCACGTTCAAGAATTTTTTCCACGACAAGCGGGGTAATGGGCTCAATATAGGTGCGGTCCGCAAACTCCGGATCCGTCATGATGGTGGCCGGATTCGAATTGACCAAAATGACCCTGTACCCCTCCTCCTTCAGGGCTTTGCAGGCTTGCGTCCCGGAATAGTCGAATTCGCACGCCTGCCCGATGATGATGGGGCCGGCGCCGATGATGAGCACAGAATGTATGTCGGTACGTTTTGGCATGTTAGTAAAACCACAAACCGCGCGAATAAAGCCTATTTTCCGTTTCCTGTCATGTAAAAATGAACAGCTCTTTTTCGTTGCGCACAAAACGGCCCAATTTCATCATGACGATATGACAAATCAAAGCTCCGGCACTTCAAGCGGTTTACCCATGACCAGCAAGTGGGATCCGGCCAAAATTGAGCAAGAACGCCAGTTTCTTTCCCAACTTGAACAACGCCCCTGGTGGCAACGACTGGGCGGTTACTACAAACTGACCGGCCCCGCCTGGCTCCAAAGTGCCATGACTTTGGGTGCCGGAAGCGCCACCGCCAGCGTGGTCGCCGGCGCCTTTTTCGGTTACCAACTCTTGTGGGTTCAACCCGTGGCCATGCTCCTTGGCGTGTTCATGATGGCGGCACTGGCCAACATCACCCTTACCAAGGGCGAACGCGCTTATGAAATTGTCCGCCGCGAGCTTCACCCCAGCGTTGCGTTCCTTTGGGCGCTGGCCACCATCGTGGCCACCGTGGTTTGGCATTTCGGCCAGTACGCACTTCTTGGCGGCGCCTTCAAAGACCTTGCCGACGTTGCCGCCGGAGTTCGCCCAGACGACCCCGCCACCGCCCTATCCCCTACCACCGAAACCTTGGTGCGCCTGGGTGGCGGTCTTCTCATCCTCGGCATCAATATCGTCCTGACTTGGAATTACGGCTCCAAACCCAAAGGCATCCGTCTGTATGAGGGATTTCTGCGTTGGATGATTCGCCTCACCATGCTCGCCTTCCTCAGCGTTGTCCTCTTACAGCTCATTCATGGGAAATTGAATCTTAAGGAAATGTTGCTTGGATTTTTTGCCTTTCGCATCCCCGATGGCCCAGGCGCCACCATCACCATCCTCGGCGCCTTGGGGGCTGCAGTCGGTATTAACATGACGTTTTTGTATCCGTATTCCATCCTCGCCAAAGGCTGGGGACCGCAGCACAAAGGACTTGCACGTTTTGACCTCGTTCTTTCCCTCTTTGTTCCGTATGTAATTTTGACATCACTTATTATCATCGGCATGGCATCCACCGTCCACAACGCCGCCGCAGGTTATGGCACCCTTTTACCGGGAGACCCAAAGCCGGCAGACTTGAAACCTATTCAGGCTGCTCAGGCCTTGGCAGGGTTATTGGGCACTTCAATGGGCCGACTGGTATTTGACCTTGGCTTTATCGGCATGGCCTGCGGGGCCATTAGCGCCCACATGGTTTGCTGCGGCTTCACCGTGTGCGAAATGTTTGGCCTCCAATATACCCCTGCCCGCTACAAATTATTTACCTTGGTGCCGGCTGTCGGCTTGTTGGGAGTTTTGATTAAAAGCCCCATCTGGCTCCCCGTCGTCGCCAGCGCGCTGGCCTTTACCGTCCTCCCCATTGCCTACATCGCGTTCCTTATCCTCAATAATAAAAGAAGTTACTTGGGCGATGCCGTTGGCAAAGGCTGGCGACGTGTTGCCTTTAATGCCGTGCTGGTTGTGGCAGTCATCATGGCCCTTATCGGCTCGGTCATTAACATCAAAACCCGCGTGGTGGACACTATCTTCCGTCCGAAACCTGCCACGCCTGCAATTGAAAAAGGGCGCTGAAGATTTGCCCCATTTCTTTATTCATCTTCCGCCTGGCTCAAGCGGGTCAGCACGCTGAAGTCTTCCAAGGTAGTCGTATCACCGTTGATTTCCGTGCCAGCAGCGATGCTCTTTAGCAGGCGCCGCATGATTTTACCCGAACGAGTCTTGGGAAGCGCCTCCGCAAACCGAACTTCATCCGGCCGCGCAATGGCGCCAATTTCCTTGGCAACATGCTGCCGCAGCTCTTCGCGCAAATCCCGTGTTGGCTTGACTCCACTCTTAAGAGTGACAAAAGCCACCAAAGCCTGCCCCTTCAATTCATCAGGTCGCCCCACCACCGCCGCCTCGGCCACATGGGGATGACTGACAAGCGCGCTTTCGACTTCAGCGGTCCCAATTCGATGTCCTGCCACGTTAAGCACATCATCAATGCGGCCCACAATCCAATAATAGCCATCCTTGTCCCGGCGACATCCGTCCCCTGTAAAGTAAGCATGGGGCACTTCTTTCCAATACACCTCACGATACCGCTTGGGATCACCCCACAGCCCGCGCAACATGCTTGGCCATGGCTTTCGAATGACCAGTTTGCCGCCGGTATTTGCCGGCACCGGACGCCCTTGGTCATCCACCACTTCAGGCAACACCCCAAAAAATGGAAGCGTCGCACTGCCGGGTTTGGCAGGCGTCGCCCCCGGTAACGGCGTTATCATGATGCTGCCTGTCTCCGTTTGCCACCACGTGTCAACAATCGGACAACGCTTGCTGCCAATAACCTCGTAGTACCATATCCAGGCCTCGGGATTGATTGGCTCTCCTACCGTCCCAAGCAACCGCAAGCTGCTCAAATCGTGTTTCCGCGGCCATTCTTCACCCCATTTCATAAACGCCCGGATGGCCGTCGGGGCGGTGTAAAAGACTGTGACATCATATTTTTCAATAATCTTCCAGAAACGATCCGGCTCAGGCCAGTTGGGGGCCCCCTCGTACATCACCGTTGTCGCTCCATTGGCCAGTGGTCCATAAACAACGTAACTGTGTCCCGTCACCCACCCCACATCCGCCGTGCACCAAAAAACATCTGTCTCGTGCAAATCAAACACATATTTGGTGGTCAACTTCGCTCCAAGCAAATAACCGGCTGTGGTGTGAAAAATGCCCTTGGGTTTGCCGGTGGAGCCGCTGGTGTAAAGAATGAACAAAGGATCTTCGCTGTTCATCTTTTCCGCCGGGCAATCCGCTGTCACATACTCCAATTCACGGTGCCACCAAACATCCCGCCCCTCTTCAATGTGAATCTCGTTGAAGGCCCGCCGCAGCACAATCACCTTTTCCACCGTCCTCCCCAGTCGTTGCCCTCTTTCGTCCGTCATTTTCAGGGCCTCGTCCACATTCTTTTTAAGCTGCACAATCGAGCCCCTTCGGTAGCCGCCATCTGCAGTCACAATCACCTTTGCCCCGCAGTCCTGCACCCGGTCCGCCACCGCATGCGCGCTAAATCCGCCAAATACCACCGAGTGAATCGCCCCAATCCGCGCGCACGCCAACATGGCTATTGCTGCTTCGGGGACCATCGGCAAATAAATCAAAACCCGGTCCCCGCGTTTGACACCGTTGCGCTTCAAAACGTTGGCAAACCGGCAAACCTCCCGATGCAGTTGCTTGTAGGTCAGGACGCGCTCCTCCCCGGGTTTGCTTACCGAATCCGGCTCCCCCTCCCAAATGATGGCTGCCCGATTCCCGATTTCTGTATCCAAATGGCGGTCAAGACAGTTGACAGATACATTGAGCAGCCCGCCGTCAAACCACCGCGCCACCGGTTCTTTCCATTGAAGGACCCGCTTCCAACGCTTGAACCACACGAGCTCGTTTTCCGCCTGCTTGGCCCAAAAGCGTTCCGGGTTTTCAATGGATTCCCGATACAGACGCCGGTACTGCGCCAACGACTTGATGCGAGCACGGGCGGAAAAATCTTTGGGCGGCCGGAACAACCGCTCTTCGTGAAGAACCGATTCAATGGCGCTAAGCGACGGTGTTTGACGACTGGTCATAAGTTATTTTTAAGTGATTTATTGTTAATCTTATAATACACTTCCACACTGTCAAATCTTACCCTACTCTCCCCATCCCTTCCCTCACCCTCCTTTATGCAGCTTGATTGCGCGAGCAGTCCCTGTTATGTCCCTTTCCGTGAACACTTTGCCCCGACAAACGTTTCAATGCCCATCCCGGCGGGCTTTTCTTAAACAGTTCTTCGCCGCTGGTTTATGCTTGGGCGGAGCATCATTTGTGAAAATTTCCGCAGCAAGCCCTTCGGCAAAAATCCTGGAAATTAAAACCATCAGTTTTCAGCCAGAGCTTTATCATGGATGGCCCACTGTTACCCGCCGTTGGAACAGTGAACTCTTTCTGGTTTATTCCGGGGGCCGGGAAGCACACATCTGCCCCTTTGGACGTGTCGAATGCATGCTCTCCAAGGACGCCGGTCAAACTTGGGGATGGCCCCAAGTTCTGCTCGACTCCCCTATGGACGATCGGGATGCTGGCGTGGTGGAGACCCCCAAACGCACCCTTTTGGTGACGACTTTTACATCCCTCGCCTACGACACGGATTCTTTTCGCAAAGCCTTGGCCGCCACACCGGGTTCCATCCCCTCATGGCCCCCTGAAAGACTGACCCGTTGGCACGCTGCCCACGAAAGATTAAGTGAGCCCCAACGCCAAGCCGGTCTGGGCCAATGGATGATACGCTCCACCGATGGGGGCATGACATGGAGTTCAAGGTATCCTTCCATCGTCAACAGCCCTCATGGTCCTTTCGTTTTGTCCAACGGGCATTTGCTGCATGCAGGAAAAGAACTCTGGACTGGCCAACGCCGCGTAGGCGTCTGCATCTCCAAAGACGATGGAGCAAATTGGGAATGGCTGGCAACCATCCCCAACCGCCCTGGCGATAATCCCAAGGACTACCATGAATTGCACGGTGTCCAAGCTGCTTCCAGTCGCATTGTGGTGCATATTCGCAATCACAATCCAAACAATCGCCTCGAAATTTTGCAGACCGAGTCTGACGACGGCGGCGCAACATGGTCCACGCCTCACCCCATTGGCGTTTGGGGATTACCCTCACATCTCTTACGTCTTGGGGATGGGCGCCTGCTCATGACTTACGGTCATCGCCGTGCCCCCTTGGGAAATCAAGCCCGCCTCAGCTTCGATGAAGGAAGAACTTGGTCCGCGCCCATTCTCATATCCGATGACGGCCAAAACGCCGACCTCGGTTACCCAAGCACCGTCGAATTATCGCCAAACAACTTTTTGACGGTCTGGTATGAACTTATTCCCCCCTCCACCAAAGCCGTCCTCCGGCAAGCTCGTTGGACTTTGAATGCTTGAATCCGACCTTCCCACAAAACCACACCACTTCCGCGCAGACGCTTAGATTACCATTGCATCCAGAACGCGATTGCAGAAATAATCCGCCGATTTTGCTCACGGACTGCTTTATGCCCTGGCTCGCATGAGTAAAAAAATTTTAGGCATTTCAGCCTTTTATCATGATAGCGCCGCCGCGCTGGTGGTGAACGGAGAAATTGTGGCGGCGGCACAAGAGGAGCGCTTCACGCGTATCAAACACGACTTTAACTTCCCAAAACATGCCATTGACTACTGCCTTGCCGAGGCAAAGCTCACCCCTGAGGATTTGGATTATGTGGTGTTCTACGACAAACCCCTCCTGAAATTTGACCGTCTGTTGGAAACCTACCTGGCCTTTGCCCCGGTGGGCTTGCGCTCTTTCATGATGGCCATGCCGCTCTGGCTAAAAACCAAACTGCATTTACCCCGGGAAATTCGCAAAGCCCTCGACAATCGCTACCGCAAACGCATCGTTTTCACCGTTCATCATGAAAGTCACGCAGCAAGCTGTTTCTTCCCCTCCCCCTTCGATGAAGCCGCAATCTTGACCATGGACGGCGTCGGCGAATGGGATACCGCCAGCATCGGCATTGGCCGCGGCAACCACATTCAACTCCTTAAAACCCTCCGATTCCCCCATTCCTTGGGACTCCTTTACAGTGCCTTCACCTACTTCACCGGCTTCAAGGTCAACTCGGGTGAGTACAAACTCATGGGCCTGGCCCCTTACGGTGAGCCCAAGTACGTGGACCTCATCCTCGAACACTTGGTGGATTTAAAGGAGGACGGGTCCCTTGCCATGAACATGGATTACTTCAACTATTGCCAGGGCTTGACCATGACCAACGATGCTTTCGCACGCCTGTTCGGCGGCCCTCCGCGCACCCCTGAATCACCCATCCGCCAGCGCGAGATGGACCTCGCCGCCAGCATCCAAAAGGTCACCGAGGAAGCCGTCCTCCGCATGGCTCGCACGGCAAAAAAACTCACCGGCTGCAGGTATCTTTGCCTCGCCGGCGGTGTGGCGCTCAACTGCGTGGCCAACGGCAAACTCTTGAAGGCGGGAATCTTTGACGACATCTTCATTACCCCTGCTGCGGGTGACGCCGGTGGCGCTCTGGGAGCCGCCTTGTTCGTTCATTATCAACTCCTGGAAAATCAACGCCGCCCCAACGGCAAAGACCAACTTCGCGGTTCACTGCTCGGCCCGCAATACAGCAATGAGGATATTCGCCGCTTTCTCGATGAAAAAGGCGTCAAGTACCATTACTTCTCCGACGAGCCCGCGCTTCTGGAAAAAGTCGTTGAAGCCATGCTCGAACAAAAAGTGGTCGGCTGGTTCCATGGTCGGATGGAGTTTGGCCCCAGAGCCCTCGGCAGCCGCAGTATCATTGGGGACGCACGCAACGAACAAATGCAAAGCGTCATGAACCTGCGCATCAAATATCGCGAATCCTTCCGTCCATTTGCCCCCTGTGTGCTCAGGGAAGACGTGGGCGAGTATTTTGAGTTGGACCACGAGTCCCCCTACATGCTTTTGGTGGCCAATGTCCGGCCCGAATTGCGCTGCCCCCTCACCGAGGAACAACAACGCTTGATGAAAGACCCGGACTTGCGCAAGCGCGTCAATGTCAAACGCTCCTCCCTTCCCGCCATCACTCACGTGGATATGTCGGCGCGCATTCAAACGGTGGACGAAGAGCGGCACGGCCGCTTCTACCGGCTCATGCGCGAGTTCAAACGCCGCACCGGTTGCGGGGTCATCATCAATACCAGTTTCAACATCCGCGGTGAGCCCATTGTATGCACCCCACAGGACGCCTACCGCTGTTTCATGGCAACCGACATGGATGTGTTGGTCCTCGAAAATTGCATTCTTTACAAACCCGAACAGCCCGCCACCGATGCGGCGGAACGCAAACGTTACGTGGATACGTTTAAGCTGGATTAAAACCCTTTTCGCGCTAAATTAAAGTCATGGTCAACCCGTTTCATGAGGTCAACTGGCGGCCCGACATCCAACAACGGCGGCAGTTCGCCAAAAGCTGGATGATAGGTTTCCCCTGCCTGGCGGTGCTGGTTTGGCTCCTCGGATGGATGGCTCGCGGCCGATGGGATGCCCACCTTGCGACAGCCCTATGGGTGGCCGGAATCGGAGCCGCTGCCGGCCTGTTTCTCTATCTCTTCCCCCAAGCAGCCCGACCGTTTTATTTCATTTGGTACGGTCTGGCCTGCTGCGTCGGAATTGTGGTTTCAAATGTCATGTTGGCAGGCATGTTCTACCTTATCATCACGCCCTTTGGCCTCATCCGCCGCCTGTTCAATACCGATTTCCTCAAGACATTCGACCGTCAACGTACCACTTACTGGCACGACGCCGGCCCCCAACCGCCGCCCCATCGTTATTTCAAGCAATTTTAACCCACCATGAACAAGGATCCACGAAACGAATTTGAAGCGGCAGGCAACGAAGAGGAACTCAGCCTTTTTCAAGAATTCCTCCTGATGCTTCGGGAAAATAAAAAATATTGGATGATCCCGCTGCTGTTGTTGTTGCTCGGATTTGGACTGCTGCTGGTCCTGGGTTCCAAATCGGCCATCGCACCGTTCATTTACACTTTGTTTTAACGTCCCAAGGGCAGCGTTGAATCTCTTGGATCGCCGGTCTTCACCTGCAGATGCGTGCTTGTGTCATTTTTAATCCGAACGCCCGCGGCGGCAGGTCTCCGCGGTTCCAGGAGCGTCTTAAGCACTTGGTGGGAACCATCCCTTGTCTTTCCACTTCCGCGCCAGGTGGTGCCGGAATACTTGCCAAAGAAGCCGTTTCAAAAGGCTTTGACACACTGATTGCTGTCGGCGGTGACGGAACGCTTAATGAAATTGTCAATGGTTTGGCGGAGATTCCTGCCTGTTTCTCCAATACCCGTCTGGCCGTCCTGCCCGCAGGCACAGCCAACGTCTTTGCGCGCGAACTGGCCCTGCCCTTCCAATTGGAAAAAGCTTGGGAAATTGTCCTTCAAGGACATGAAATCCATGTGGATTTGGGACTGGCCGAATTTCAGCACCAATCCGCCCCCCGAAAACGGCTGTTCCTTCAACTCGGCGGTGCAGGTCTTGATGCCCGCGCCGTGGAATTGCTCAACCAAAAGCTGAAAAAAAAGTTGGGCTCCCTGGCTTACTTGTGGGCTGGCGTCCACGCCTTGTGCGAATCACGCCCGCGCCTGCGAATCCAAGCCGGAAATGAAAGTGCGGAAGTTGAATTGGCTCTATTGGGGAATGGCCACAGGTACGGCGGTCCTTTTCCTCTATTTCCATACGCAAGTCTCAAAGATGGGCGCCTCGATGCAACCCTCTTTCCCCACGCCAACTGGTCCGTCCTGTGGCAAGTGGCGCGTGATATGTGGGCGGAAAATTGGAATGGCCTCGGCGGCGCCTTTCATTGGCAGGCTGACACCTTTCGCCTGGACCCTCTTGCAAATGGGCGTGTCCCCTTGGAGTTGGATGGTGAATGGGTGGGAGTTCTACCGGCGACTTTTAGGATTTACCCCCACCGCCTGCGGGTTATCTGTTGAACCTCTCCTCATTCTATCCTGCAAACAAGCGTGAGAGTTATTATTAAAAAAACAGGGGTGATTTTGTGATCACCCCTGTCCCTTGTGGATAATCCGGTGTTTAAATCTGCGAATAGGCTGCCGGTTTAAGCACAATGTTGGTAATGCCGCAAAGGATTTCCTTGTCCGCGTACTCCGGCATTTTACGCAGCTTTTGCCATTCGGGATGCGGCCCAAATCGTTTCCAAGCCTCGGCCATGTCGGACGCCTTTTCAAAGCCCAACATGTAAGTAAGATTCGGCATCTTCGCACCAGCAATCGCTTCGCCGAAGAAAACCGGATTCAACCCCACCTCCCGAAAGATTTTGATTTCCCCCGCGTCATTGAACATTTCGATTTTCTTCTGTCCCGTTTTAACGCTGGGGCTTTCGTAGATACGCAGTTGGAAAACCCGATCCGGACCCTTGGCCGGCAGTTCGATTTGCGGCATCCCGGAGAACGCAAGAAACAGCCATGTCTCCATCCGTTTGAAAGCCGGAGCCGAAGCCGGGGCATTCCAATAATCAACCCCCTTTTGTAGATGTTCCCGGTCCTGCAACAGTTTTTGCGTAAGGGTGAATATGGATTCGGCACTGGTGTGCCGCATCAATACGTAAGCCGATGCAAATTTGGGATCGGGCTTCTCCGGAAAAAATACCCCCACAGGCTGCACCCCCGCCCGGTTGCAGGCGGGAATAAAGGCATCTTTCATGTACCCATCAAAGAGTTGCCGTTGCGCATCCGTCTCCAAAATAAATTGGCGCAATTCATAATAATCCCGTTTGGCGGAGGCCGCTGCCCCCCATGTGGTGGAGGCTGTTGCCCCCATGGCGGCCAGTCCGGCAGTGGCGAGGAAATGTCGTCGTTGCATAATTATGTTTTGTTCAAATGTTGGTTGGTTCTTCCTTTTTAAACGAATTCTTTGAGAAAACAAGCGTTAACTGCCCACTCCATTCAACGCGGCTACGCTTCACACTGGCGAAATTTTTTCACACCTGCAGCCGGTCTCAAGCGCGTTTGTTTCGGAAATAAACTCCCCCATCCTTGCCCCAGCCAGGCAAGTTGGCTCGGCACTTTGGCGCGATGACTGAGCTAGGCCGCCACCGCCACTTGATTCGAACGGTGCTGCGCCACAAAACACTGATGGTACAGCGCGTCCTTCAACTGCACCCGGCGCATTTTCAGCTCTTCCAACTCTTCCAAACTCGCCCTCTCCAAGTCTTCCTCGATGCGGCAGATATGGTCATCTATCCGGTGGTACTCTTCGTACATCTTCCGGAATTGACCACATTCGCTACGCAGTTTGAGGATGATTTCCCGCATTTCCGGGAAATCGGCCAGGAGAGGGTGATGGAGGTCCATAAGCCGGAGTCCTTGTTGTTTGAGATTCACGCCCAAAGTCGGGAGCCAACACCCCCGGGGCCGTAAAACCACAAATACCGGGCATCAAGCCTTTTACGGCTTCAGCCTTTTGGGCGTATGTCTTTGTGGCGGCTATAACGGCCTTAAGTTACGTCCCCAATCCCATGCCGTCCAGCGAAAGAATCGAAAATTTTTTGCCAAGCTTTTAACAAAAATTGGCTGTCCCCCATAGCCCCAGACCACGGCTTAATCGGTATAGCTCTAGGAACCGGTTGTGCCGGTCACCCCAAGCCGTTTCTCCAAATCCTTCCGCCACCGGTCCCCAAGCTCTTGAACGGTCTGCCCTGTCAAATCTTTCCAAGTCTGCTCACTATACCGCCCCTCCCGAATGATGGCATTCAGCTTCGGCACAAAGTCCTTGCCATATTGACCACTCACCCAATTGAGAAAGTTGGCCGTAATCCGATAGCTTCCATCATAGCGCGCCCTGGATAAATTCCGCGCCGTAATCTCCGCCCCCTTTACCTCTGGCTCAAAAATATAAAAGCGCAGGTAATCCGTTATTCCCTCTGTGAGCCAGGATGGAGCACGAGTCGCTCCAGGCTGGCGCGGGGCACGGCCATACTGCTGCACCACATGCACCATCTCATGAAACAACGCCCCCAAACCTTCACCTTTCAAATTTTGACGCAACCAATTCGAGGAACAGCGAATCCTTGTTCCCCGGGTCTCGGCCACACCCTGCATGGTGGGGTCAAAAAAGAATGAAAATCGTGTCGGGGCTTCAAATCCTTGGGAAGGCAACATTTCCACCAAACGCGGATACCACGTCTGAATCATCGGCACCAACCGCTGTTCCACCCATTCCTGAAACTCAGGTGACGCGGAGGTGTCTATCGTGGCCCGATAGCGTCCACCCGCAATAATAACTTCCCGCACACTCCCCGTCGGCGCCAGGCATGGCTCAGGCGGCGGCGCATCGGCATCCACCACATCAATTTCACTAAAAAATGTGTTGCCAAATGAATCGCGGTCCTCTGTTCGTAAAACATCTAATAAAAGATAACGGTACGTCCCCAAATCGCCTTGGACGGCTGAAATTCGTACTCCATGTTGTCCCCCCGGTGTCCCCTGCTTTGGCCGCGTATCCACGCGGGCAATCAATTGCCACCCCACCAGTGTCGGGTCTTTCTGGCGCTCCGGACGCAATTCAAAACCTTCAGAATCTCCACGGCTGACATAAACATCATACACTTGGGGAGCACGCCAACCCGGATGCCATGAATAGCTTTGCAACGCCTGTATCCGCACAAGCCGTGTTAAATCCACCAAAACTCTTCCCCCATCCGTCCCCGGCGCAAAAAACAAATTGGCTGCAGGCACGTCCTCGTCCGACGGCAACCGCCCGTCGTTCAAACACCCCATCCCCCCTGAATTCGGATCCACGCGCCCGCTGATGATTTCAAATTTTGCCGCCGCACCCGCGTCGTTTCTTGCCGGTCGAGGAAGTTTTGAAAACTGATAAGCCGGCCCCGCCTGTTCGATGGGAACCCGCTCAATTTCAATAATCGTTTGAGCCTCAACTCCGGCGGAAAAAGCCACACATAGGGCTCCAATCCACCACGGAAAATTATAATGTCGCATGCAAACCATAGACGCCCATGCCTTTAGGTTGGTTACCATTCATTAAAAATCGCTTAAATCGCATACCTATGCTCATTCCACTATTACAACTTTTCACAACTTTATAGCACGAAACCTTTCAAAGGCACACCGCACGGACACAAACGCAATGTCCTCAGGGTTGATTTCCGCCGGTTCTAACCACACTACACTGTCCACTTCCGCCTTCGCTGCAGCTTCTGATGTTGGATTGGCGCGCGCGCTGAAAAACAAATCCAACACGTGATAAGTCACCCCTTTATATGGATATACATTTGGCGCGGTGCATATGAATTGCAAATCTTGAATCGCCAAACCGGTTTCCTCCATCGTCTCCCGAATCAACGCCTCTTCAGCGCTTTCACCCGCATTGACAAATCCACCCGGCAATCCCAGTTTGCCCCGCCCGGGTTCATGGGCCCGCCGCAGCATTAACAAGCGCCCGGCATCATCCAAGACGAATCCACCCACTCCCACCGCAGGATTGACGTGGTAAAAGAATCCACATTGTCCACATGCATAAGCATCTGGTTCAGGCTGTGTCAGCCCCCCTGCCCCGCAGCGTGGACAATGACTGAATAAAGGTGAACGCGCTGTGTGCATCGGCAATCTTAGCGCGGCCCAACTTCGTACCAGAGCGTTTGCCACTGGGGACCTATCTCCACCACCGCCTGTCCTTGTGCATCGGCACGAACCGGCAACTCCTTGGCGCGCTGGCCACGCGCATCCAACACCCAAGCCGCTGTACGTGCCGCAGGTTGTGCAAAAGTAATCCGCGCAGGTATGCCCTCCACCAACGAGGGGGCCCTGCCCCACTGCCGGCCAACACTCGACTTCTCAGCATTCTTCCAAACCATGCCGGTATTTTGTGCCAAGCCTGTTGCGGTAACCAGCCAGCGCCGCGGTGCTGCAACATTTTCCGTGGCAGTGACCGTAATGGCGCACCATCCATCTTGCAAAGTTGCTCCCGGTTCTATCGTGATTCCACGCAACGCATAAGTTTTGCCACCGCCATAACCAATGACCGCCTTGCTGCGTGTCGTGTTGACCGTGACCACCCCACGCTGTTTGTTGCTCAAATCCCAAAGCAATTCGCCGTTGTCTGATGCAAATGCATTGTCCCCTAATTTAATTTGCGTTGGCGCAAGTGCATTCTTGGGCTTGGCACCGGTTGGACTCAACGCCACTCGATGCATCAGGCTGGCCTCGCGTGGTATGCCGGCCGTGGCAGCGTCGACCAAAGACCACGAGCGGGCATTGAGCAGCAAATCCACGTCGCGCTGAGGGCTCAAATCTGCCACAACAAGGTTCTTCGCTGGCGCGACGTCACCCCGAACGAAAAAGGCATGCGCAGCCACCAGCGTGACCAGTTTGGTGGGGTGCTGGTCAATATCGAAGAAACTACCAATGCGCTGACTGTTCCAATTCTCGCTGTTGCTGTGGGACCAGGCGAAAGGATAAATGGCGTCCCAATCCTGCAGTGCCGCATAAGCCGCGAGCAACAGATAACCTTCACTGTTATAGGTATTCGGCGCAGGATGATTGTATTCGGTGCAGGCATGGGGCTTGCTTAAAACACGCTTCATGGCCAGGCCGGGCAGAGTCCCGCCCCGTTCATTTACCATCGTTCGATTGGGCACAATCCATTCCTCCGAATCCCACGGACGCACCGGAAATTGCGGATGTTGCCAATAAGCATGGGTGTCCACCCAATCCATCTTCGCTTGGATGGTGGCCGGGCTGCACCCCACAATGGTGCCAGTGACCAGGCAGCGCACCTTTAACTCATCTTTCAGAAAGCGGTACATTGCCTGCCAGTATTGTTCTTCGGTGTCATAGAGAAATTGCATCCAATCCCGATACGCAGCCGGCGTACGCTGTCCAATAGTTTTTCGATCAAACACAGGAAAGCTGGCTGTCTCCACCTGTTCGCCGGCGTGCAAACCAATTACGCCACCCGGTCGCAATGAAAATCCGGCCAAATCAGTCACCGCCCCAACTCCTCCAAACCCGCTGATGGTCACCCTTCCATTCGTGTCGCTCTGGGAGGCGCGGAAGACGAGTTCAAAGCGCGTCCATTGAGTCGTAACAGACGCCGAGGCGCTGAGTCCCAAATTACTCCAAGGCTCGTGCGCCTGGGAGACTCCCACGGATAAATTCCGCGGCGTTTCGGCACGCGCCCAAAAGACCAACGTGTATGGTTGCTCTTTTTCAAAACGCAATCCTCCTTGATTGAACTGCAAATGCCACGTTTCTTTCCCTACTTGATCAACTTTCAAACGCACCGACCTCGAGCCCGCGGGCAACCCCGCCGGCACCTCTGATATCAAGGTGGCAGACATCCGGGCAGGCGCATGTTGCTCGCGATTCCATCGCTGCATCCCATCGGCAAAACCACCATTCACCAACATCTCCCCACCCAACGGCCTTTCCCCAACTCCCCATGCCGTCCGCAATTTCGCCGTCGTCCCATAACTTTGTTTTAACCACGCATTCCATCTCTGACGCAGAGATTCACGAAAAACATCCGGCATCCGGTCAATCTCCCCTCCCAACCATCCATGAACCAGCCCCTGCTCATTGTTGATTTCAACAAAAGCCACCGCCGGGTCTTGGGCAAAGGACAACTTGGTGTAGGGATTCACGGCCGTGAGCAAAGCCCGGGCATACTCCTTTTGAAGTTGCAGATGCCGCGCATCCCAAAATCCAATCAAATGACGATCCTTCCAATCCAGTTTTTCGATTTCAGCCGGCAATCCATCAGCCGCACGAAAACGTCTCCCCACCAACAAATTTATGTTGGCATAAATCCCGTTTTGTTTGAGCTGCGCTATAAAATATTGTAGCCGATCCAAGGCTTCGGGATGAAGCTCTCCCGAGCCTGTCCCCTTTTCGTTGATAATCCCGCGAGGATAATTGCCGGTATCCATGTGATGAAAGCGCACGACGTTGATGCCAAACTTGGCCATGCGCCGCGCCACAATTTCCGCATGAGGCTTTTGTGGGACAGTCGCCCCAAAACACATGTTGACGCCCAGGAATCGTATGCGCTGTCCCCCCACTTGAAAATGGCCGGTGGGGCCGACAGTTACCGGCCCGTTTTTGCCTGCCGGCCGAATCAACGTGCTGCTCAAATCTGTAATCCCCGGCGTCGCATCATCCCACGGTAATACAAAAGGAAACAAACCCTCTTGGATTTCGGCTGAACGCCCTAAACTCAAAAACACAACCCACACCACCACCCAGCCGCGGCGCGTCCATACAGGAATCATGTTCTTCATGCACCCCATATTGTCCCTCCAAAACCAAAATGAAAACCGCAAAGTGTGTATGCTCAAACCTGAAGATCCAAATCCCCGCTTTTCCATTGCCAATCAAAAGCCGTTTTTCTAGCTTTCTCACAGCCTCCCCGGCAACGGGGTGAAAGTGGTTTATGAATCAGTTAAAACGCACGCCCCTCTTTGGCGCCCATCAACGCCAGCAGGCGCGCTTGGTCGAGTTCGGCGGCTGGGAAATGCCTGTCCAATACACAAGTATTGTGGAGGAACATCTTTGTGTTCGGCGGGCTTCTGGCATTTTCGACATTTCCCACATGGGTGAAGTGCGTTGCCAGGGCCCGGCTGCAGCCCGGTTCTTAAATGAGCTTTTAACCAACGACATACGCAAACTCACCCCCGGCCTTGGCCAATATACGTTGATGTGCAACACGCACGGCGGCGTGGTGGACGATCTATACGTTTTTCAAAAGGCGGAAAATGACTTCCTCCTGGTCATCAATGCATCCCGAATTGAAGCCGACTGGCAATGGATGCAGGAGCAACTGCAAGCCTTCCCTGAACGCACCCAGGTGCGTTTGGACAATCAGTCCGACATCACCGGCGCCGTGGCTGTTCAAGGCCCAGCCACCGTCGGATTCATCAACGCCTGTGTTCAAGGCCCCTCCACGGGAGGAGCTTTGGTGCCGCGCCCAACCGACCTCAAAAAGAATCAAATCGGCTGCTTCTCTTTTCAAGGAATGCCCGTTTGGATTTCACGCACCGGTTATACAGGAGAAGATGGTTTTGAAGTGTACACCGCAGCCTCACTCATCGAATCTTTTTGGGAAACATGTTTGGATGTCGGACGCGCCGTCGGCCTGAAACCCGCAGGATTGGGAGCACGCGACACCTTGCGCACCGAAATGTGTTACCCGCTTTACGGCCATGAATTGGATGAAAACACCACCCCGTTGGAAGCGGGGCTGAAGATGTTTGTAGCATTGGACAAACCCGCTTTTGTGGGACGCGAAGCGCTGTTGGAGCAAGAGCAACGCGGTATAAAGCGCCGATGCGTCGCCTTCAAGATGCCGGAAAAACAGCCGCCCCCTCGTCCCGGTTACCCTGTGTGGGTGCCCGGCATCTCTGAAGCCGTCGGGCGCGTTGTCAGCGGAACTCAAAGTCCTTCGTTAGGCGTAGGCATTGGCATGGCTTACCTTCCGGCCGCTCACGCCCTGCCTCATAACGTCGTGGAAATTGAAATCCGTGGACGAAAAATCCCTGCCGAAATTGTTCCCAAACCCATTTACCGCCCTGCTCCCGTGTCTTGATGATTTTTTGAAACAATACATTATCAAATCCACACAACATTGCCCTTGAAAAGTTATCTCTCATTCTTATGAGCCAAAACGTTCCTGATTCACTCAAGTACACCAAGTCCCACGAATGGATTCGCATGGAAAACGGCCTTGCCGTCATGGGCATTACCGACCACGCGCAGCACGAACTGACCGAGTTGGTCTTCGTGGAATTGCCCGCCATCGGAAGAAAGCTCTCCGCCGGCGAAGCTGTTGCCGTGGTGGAATCGGTGAAAACCGCAAGTGACGTGTACGCCCCCATCGCCGGCGAAGTCGTCGAAGTCAACACCGCCCTGACTCAAAATCCCGGTCTCATCAACAGCGAACCGTACACAGGCGGTTGGATGATTAAAATCAAGCCCGCCAATCCTGCTGAAGTGGACCAGTTGTTGAGCGCAGCCGATTACCGCGCGCTCATCGGGGTCTGAAACCACAATCATGAATCACTGTAAAAACGCCGTCGTTACCGGGGCCGGCAGCGGGGTGGGCCGTGCCGTGGCTCTTGCTCTTGTAAAAGCTGGTTGGCAGGTCGCGTTGGTGGGACGGCGTCCCGCTGCCTTGCAAGAGACCCTCTCACTCGCAGGTCCCCACGCCGCTCAAATGGCTATTTTCCCCTGTGATGTCGGGGATGAATCAGCCGTCCAAGCCATGGGCCGTGCTGTTCTTGATAAATGGCAGACGGTCGAGGTCTTGGTTAACGCCGCCGGCACCAACGTGCCACAGCGCAGTTTGGAGGTGCTCTCCCGCGAAGATTACCACCTCATGATTAACACCAACCTCCACGGAGCCTACTATTGTGTCCAAGCCTTTTTACCCCACATGCGGCAACGTGGTTCCGGCACCATCATCAACGTCATCTCCGACGCCGCCCGTCAAGCCAGCCCCAAGGCCGGCCCCGCTTACTCCATGTCCAAGTTCGGCCTCTTGGGCCTCACACAGGCCATCAATGCCGAAGAACGCTCTCGCGGCATTCGTGCCTGTGCCATTCTGCCCGGCGACATTGATACGCCTCTTCTTGACCGCCGCCCCCAACCGCCTGATGCCGCTGCTCGCGCCAGAATGTTACAACCGGAAGATGTGGCCGCCTGCGTCATGTTGGCCATCAATCTCCCTCCCCGGGCGATCATCGAAGAGCTGCTTATCCGGCCCCGCTAAGGTCTCATAAGAGGCTTTTTTCAGCTAATCCTTGTTCAATTCCGTAAGAACGGGAAATCCAAATGCCTCTGAAATATGCCTTTGTAACCGCAATGTTAGTCAAAATTAAGAATGGCGCGAAATCTGCTGAATTTGGATTTGTCGTTACTGCACAATGAAGACATAATTAAAACATTCGCAGTCGAATGATGGTGCCGTGCAACACCCGCCATGCGGGTGGACTGGCAGGAAGCCAGAGGTGGTCCCTGCACGATTTCCATCTTCTCCTGCCAATACATGGAAACAGCAGCAACCCAGAAAAGCAGTTCCTTGCAGCCAACGGTGGCCATCTACGTTGCCGAAGATGACCCCCACCTCAAGGAATTGACCGCCATGTTGCTCGAGTCCGCAGGACACACTTTTCTCACTTTTGACTCTGGGGAAAAAGCACTTGAAGCCTTCCGCGCTGCACCAATTAAGCCACGTCTCGTTATCAGCGATTTTTCCATGGGTGTACGCCTCATCAACGGCGTCCAATTTCTTACTGAGTGCAAGCGCCTCTCTCCTTCCACAAAAGCATTCCTTGTCAGCGGTACAGTGGAAGAAAAAGATATTCGCGTGGATGGCAATCCGGTGGATTGGTTCATGAGTAAACCGTTCAAAGCCGACCAATTTTTAAGTGTGGTGCAACTCTTGCTTTCGCAGTCACCACCTTCGCCCAAACCACCCCAACCGCGCTTGTAAAAGTTTCTACTTTTTCAACGTCGTGGGCGCAACACCACGCGCGCCGGCGCCCCGTCGCTCCCCACGATTTTCAACGGCAGACAAATCAAATCATATCGCCCTGGTTTGACACCCGATAAATCCAGCCCCTCAATCAACCATATCCGCGCTCCCAACAAAATTTGATGCGTCTGCCGCCCATCCTTTTTGTACCCCCCCACAGATAAATAATCCACACCGACCGTCCGCACGCCCCGCTCCACGAGAAATTGCGCCGTCGCAGCAGGGATGTGGACAAAGGCCGTGTCAAAATCATTACTTTTCCACGATTTTTCCGAATTGGCGGTTTTGAACAAGACCCGTTCCCCGCGCCGCAATCGATGTCGCTTTAGCTCCTCCACCGGTATTATTTCCGGGTGCCGGATGGCAATCACACGGCACGGCCCTATCACTGCGTCCAATGGCAAAGCCTCCATCCCCTCCGCCCCGGCCAAAAAATGCAATGGCGCATCCATGTGCGTGCCGGTGTGGGCACCCATGTCCAAATGCGTCAAATTGCAACTGGAATTGGGACCGATGGTTTTAACTCGCCGGATGTTCACCTCCGGATCGCCCGGCCAATGCACCATCCCGTGCCGCAAAGGCACGCTTACATCCATCCACGTTCTTGCCCGCTTCATGATGATTTGAGCGATTCCCCCACCGAAAAGGCATCCGCCACAAACATCCCCACGTTGTAGTAACTGTGCGTCGCAGGATCAAAAATCAGCGGATTGACTTTTTTAATGTCCGGCAGCCCGCTGGGATTCAACACCGCCTCATCTGCCTTTACATCCACAATCTCCCCGATGAACTGCACATGCAATCCGATCTCCACCGTGTGACGCAACCGGCACTCCAACACCAGCGGGAACTCTTTGACGTATGGGGCGGGCACCAGAGTGCTCCGCACCGGTGTCATGCCGGCCTTGGCAAATTTGTCCACGGACTTCCCCGAGATGAGCCCAAAATAATCCGCCACTTTCACCTGGTCATGCGAAGGAATGTTCACCGTGAATGCCTTTTGGTGCACAATGTTTGCATAAGTGTGCGTGACACGCCGCAAGGAAATGGCCACACACGGCGGGTCCGAGGAACATATTCCTCCCCAAGACACCGCCGCTACATTGGGTTGTCCGTCGGCGTTGCACGTGCCGATGATCAGCACAGGCGTGGGAAACAGCAAAGGCCGGGCGCCAAGCGATTTTTTCATGGGATTCCTTTGTGCAATTCTGTCAGGCCATCTCCAACACCGCGTTGACCAGTTTGTTGATCCCTGCCTCCGCCTCCGTAATGCGCCCCGCCAACATATAGGCCGGCGTCGTCACAATTTTATGCCGCCGGTCCACCACCGCATTGTAAACGGTGCAATTCACGTGAGTAGCTCCGTGTTTGCTCAACGCCTGCGCCGTTCCTGTGTCATTCCCAATCGTAAACTCCACCTTCTCATCCCCAAACAATTTGGCCGCTATCGCCGGCGCAATGCACACCAGCCCGATGGGTTTGCCAAGTTGATGCGCCTCTTTCAAAAAGCCAGCCACCTGCGGATGAACTTCAAAATTCTCTCCGGCCAGCGCAAATGTGCACAAATTCTTCGCAGCCCCAAAGCCGCCCGGTAGAATCACCGCATCTACATCTCGCGGTTTCAATTGGTCCAGCGCCACGATGTTACCCCGCGCTATTCGCGCCGACTCCACCAACACATTGCGCGTCTCATTGGCAACCGGTTGACGGGTCAGATGGTTCACCACGTGATATTGCGGGATGTTGGGGGCTGCACAAACTGCTTGCGCTCCGGCACGGTCCAAGGCCAGCAGCGTCAGCACCGATTCGTGAATCTCGGCCCCGTCAAACACTCCGCACCCGGAAAGTATGACTGCGACTTTTTTCATGCGTTCACTCTAAATTCGCAATCCGTCCCGCGCAAGTGGGAATCCCGCTCGCACAAAAATGACTTTTGATTTGCATTCAGCACGATATTGCAGTAATTTCTGAATAGACAGAAATTATTGAACAATATGGTTGCTCTAAACGCAGTCCAGGAAAAGTTCATCCTCCATTGGGGTGAAATGGGCGCCCGCTGGGGCATCAACCGCACCGTGGCCCAAATTCACGCCCTGCTTTTCATCTCCCCAAAACCCCTCAACGCGGAGGACATCGCCGCAACCCTCAACGTTGCCCGTTCCAACGTCAGCACCAGCCTCAAAGAACTTCAAAACTGGGGCATTGTCCGGCTCGTCCACGTCATGGGCGACAAACGCGATCACTTTGAATCCATGCGCGATGTCTGGGAAATGTTTCGCGTCGTCCTCGACGAACGCAAAAAGCGCGAGCTCGACCCCACCCTCACCGTACTGCGCGATTGCCTCCTGGACGCCGCAAAAGACCCCAAGGTGGACGCCTACACCATGAACCGCCTCAGCGAACTGGCCGACTTTTTTGAAACCATGTCCCAGTGGTACACCCAAATCCGGCAATGGCCCACCCCCGTCCTGGTCAAGTTCATCCGCGCCGGTGACAAGGTCCGAAAACTCCTCGGTCTCAAATCTTCCTAGCCCTTTAGACCCTAATGCCACCCAACCCACATACGTCCAATCCCCATCCCAATTCTGCCTCTTCCGAGTACCCCTGCCGCCCGTGGCGCCACTGGTGGACGTTCATCAAAACACTTGGCCGCAAACGCACCCCTCCCCCCCCGCCCCCCTGGAAACCCCACCGCACCCTCGTCTTTTTCGAATTACCCTGACCTATCACCGCCCCCAACGGCCCCGCATCCGCCACAACCCTTTCAAATCCTCCCACGCCGTAGCCATAACCCGGACCCGACTGTCCCGATTTTCAGTCCAACAAACCGGCATCTCCTTCACCAGAAAACCCTCCCGGCACGCCAGCACTAAAAGTTCAGTATCAAAAAACCAACCATCATCTACCACCCGTGGCAACAACTCTTGCGCTGCTCTCCGGCTAATTGCCTTGAAACCACACTGCGCATCTCTTATTGGCACCTTGCACACCAGTCGCACCAACAACGCATACGCACGTGAAATCAATTCTCGCTGCCAGCCCCTCACCGTATGCGAGCCCGGTATCAAACGTGAGCCCACTGCCAAATCGCACTCACCGTTGGCGATTGAATCCACCAGCCCGGGTAACGCCTCCAAATCCGTGGACAAATCCACATCCATGTAACAAAGAATTTCCGCTTCACTTTCCAGCCACGCTGCCTTCACCGCACGACCCCGTCCCTTTAATGGTGTATGTCTCACTCTAATCTCATACCGCTCGTTTGCATAAGATTGCGCTATTTCCAAAGTGCGATCCACCGAACCATTATCTGCAATCACTACATCCCACAAATAATCACCTTGCTGTTCCAAAAATCCCACGAGCTTCGGAATGCACCCTGGTAACCGCCGCTCCTCATTGTAAACCGGTATGACGATGCTGACCGATTTCATGCGCCTTGCATTGCCATGACCGCCTCCTGCCTGGTCCAGTTCTTAATGTAATCTCTCACCACCACGCCCAAAGCCACGGCCATGATCGCCGCCAGCAAGGGACGCGGCACCGGCTCAGTGTCGAACAGATAGGGCATGTAACTCAAAGCGGATGCCGCAGAAACCCAGACCGCCACAAACCAATGCCGAGGCGCGTAAAAAGCATAGACAAGCGCGAATATGTCAGCCGGGAAAAAATAACGCTCATGCATCCCCGGCAGGAAAAAAGGCATCGCCAGCACACTGATGAGCGCGGCCGCTGACATTCCCTGATCATCGCCTCCTACCTCCTCGCGACGGCTCATGGATACCGCCAACAATAACCCTGCAGCAACCGCCAGCCCAATTCCCAGCCACGCCAGCAGAGCGTGCGGTTCGGCGGGCAGCCATTGGTATATATTGACCGCTCCGGCGGTGAGGTAAGGCAGGTTCTCCTGCCAAAGCCAATGCCCCAAAACATCCAGCACCGGTTTGCCGGCCAGAATGGCGGGAAGCCCGCACGCCGCATACACAGCCAAAGGCACCCATAAAAGCCGCCACGGCAATAAACCTTTCAAAAATAAGCCCCCCAAAAATGGCACAAGAAAAACAGCCTGTGGCTTGAAAGCCACCGCCAGTCCAAAGGCGGCCAGCGCCGCCCAAGGACGCTGTTTCAAAACGCCAAGGAACACCGCCAGCAGTGCCGAGGTGTAAATCACGTCGCACTGCCCCCACAGGGCGCTGTTCATCACTACCGTCGGATAAAACAACACTGCGCCAAAACCAGCCAAGGCCAGAGAATGGTTTTGGTAACGATGCCACACCAACCGGCCAATCAGCCAGGCCGCCACATAATCAAACAGTATGGAGATTAGTTTAATCGCATAAAGCTTGGGCAGCGGTAAATGCGTGGCCAATGATAGAAATGCCAGGTACGGAACGTAATAATTGGAAAAATCATGCCCCAACGCCGCCCACCTCCCATGCTCCAACAAATAATCATACCAAGGACTCAGAAACCCCTTGTAGTCTCCACTTTCAAAGTCCACCATCCACAGACGTGGCAACAACGCCATGATGCCAGCAGCACCATAGGCCCATCGCCTGCCGGATGCCGTCTCCAAGAATGACACCACTCCCTTCATCCGGTCACCTCTTCGGGTTTAGCCGGGGGCTTGTCATCCCCCGGCAACCGCCGCCACAACCACCATAGCCCGCATATTAAAACAAAGTAGTATAAGTAAATGGATGCATAAGGAGAAAGACCAACAAGCATACCAAGATTTGGAGCAAACTCCCCTTTTATTAATAGCGGTATGTGCAAATCTATTAATGGATTAGGATGGTCTCTGTAGTTCGGACAAGCGTTTGTCAGCGTTCCCAAAGTACTTAATGCGATTGATATTATCAATAATACTAATCCTGCGTTTTTATACTTCATCAATCCTATTGCACAAGGTAAAGCCAATAATGGCAGCATTGGAGCAAGATATCTCGGCCCCATGGTAGGGCCAGCCTGCCAATCCCATACACGTCCAGATATAACGATTAACTGAACCAAAGGTAGTATGTAATAGATAAAAATGTTTCGCCAACTTTCCTTGAATATTATATAATACCCAATGGCAGAAAGTGCAAAAAAAGGAGTCCAAAACAACAACCCACGCGCCGGACTAAATAATAAGTTCACAGCCGTTTCCGGATCAGGATATTTAATGGCGTATAATCCTTCTTTCATGTCTGGATAGGATTCATTGTAACTGTAAGGCAGGGTAAATGGGTTGCCAAGACATAACCAACTATACAATGGAATCAACAATAGAGCTGGAATGGCCCCAATGAAAACCCATATCATCCGTCCAACTTGCCTCCATAACATCCCCAGTGCAATACCAATGACAATAATTCCCGAAGTGTATTCACTTGCCAAGGCCAATCCTAAACAAAAACCGGCGATTATATCACGCATTTTTTGCCTGCTTAAAAAGCTTTCGCCCGAATTCATTTCTATTGCTGGCTCATCTGGTTTTCTGCTATCCAAAGCCCATATTGCAATCGCTATACATCCAACCACCATGGAGTGTGAGAATAGCATTGTATTGTACGGTAAAACTGTTGCGCCTAAAAATATGCCCGCGCTTGTCAACAAGGCGATTCGTTGAGGAACACGTCTTTTCAGCCATAAAAAGAGTGCGACATTCCCGAAGGCTGCAATTACTGCAATGGACCCTGAACATGCCACCCAACTTGTAAAAAGCCATTCGAATTCGTTTTCATTGCCTATACCCAATCCATTAACCGCTTTTAATCCCAACCAAAACGCTGGCAAGGCTACAGCGGCAGTCCCAGGAGCTTTATCACTGTAAAAATGTCCGCCGTATGTTGCTTTGTCACCAGTATTATGATGATAAGCATCAATCTTTACTGTCCCATGAATCGTAATGGCTCTCAGCAAATCCAACCTTGAGACAGCGCTGGGACACCACGATGTGTCTTGGTGTGCGTAAATGAAAAGAAATAACGATAAAAAAAACCAAAGAAATATATTTTTTGTGTCTACTGAAATACGCATTTAAATAACTCTATTTGTCTCTAATTCGCCTTTTAATATTCCAAGCGGATTTATTTGACTGGTTTTTGTTGTTTGTACGCCCATCTTTAGGAATGCCCGAATGCCTCTGGCGGGCCTTATTTGGCCGCCGTTATGCACTGATTTTGGCACTCCCTACATTGGCAAGTCGTGTCAAACTCCAAAAAATGCTCTTGACAATAACTCTTACAAATTCTCATCCACTACCCAGTTGTGCCAGCGACTATCCCTGCACATTTGCATTTCTTTCATCTCTTAATCCGGACACCCCACAAGGCGATTTACGAATGTTGCATTAGGAGCATTACATGCTACTATGTTTTTTTCTAAAAGATCGGTACAATTCGTATTTCCATAAATATACACAGTAGCATTGCATGCAACGTTTGTTTGCTCGCAGTACAAATATGCACCGTGACCAGAATGATTATATCTACAGAATTCATTGGCTCTGCACTCTCCAATGTAGCACCTGTCTGGTTCAGTGTAAACTCTCCAACTGCCGCACTCCCCGTTGTTTCCCAGGTCCCACGGGCAGAATGTCGTGCCAGCAGTTGTTAGAATCACACCAAAGACCAACAACACTGTTTTAACTATTACTGACATTTTGTTTTTCATAGGTGTTATATTTTTTCTTTTGTTTGGGCAGAACCCCATCATTCACCAATTTGAAGATGGGAAATCCAATTAAAACACAAATTAATATCCAAGATAGTAAAACAATGCATTTCTTTATTATTGAAACATTTTTAAAGCCCATGGCTTCTAAAGCATAAGCTTCCAATGCCTGTTTCCTCATCCTCTGCGCCAAAGCCTTTAATTTGCTGTTATTGACTGACGGAATTGAATTGGTAACCATATAGGGTACTGCTGGCACATTCATTTTAATAAAGCGATGGTCATGAATCAGTGCTGACTCCGTTTTCCCAAGGATATTTCCATATTCGCTGTCCACTCGGACAAGAACGTTTGTAACATTGATCCTGGCAATATAACTAGTTCTTAATTGAAACTTTGAAGTTGCGCCATCTTGAGTGTAATACCTGTGAAAGTCAGCATGAATAGGTAAACAATAAATGCCAACGTTTGTTGTGCTATACCACCTCATCTCAGCTAACGTAAACCCATTGTTATAAGGAGGTAAAAGTTGAAAATATTCCATTTTACCATTATTTTTTATATTCCTGCCCATGAATCTACCCGGCTTATGAAATACTAATAATCTCTTTATTTCCAATGTGGGCTCTTCAATAAAATGGAATGGTATATATGTCTCTGGAGTATAAAACATGCTTATATCGGAAATATCCGGACCCGGCATAACACCGTTTGTATTCTTCCACTCAATGGCTGTTAACAACATGACCCACATATTGTATGTATCCTTCTCAAAAAAAGGAGGAATTCTGCCTGGATATATGTTGCCTGTTCGGTCGATCGCATTCTGTCCGCCACGCATTTTCATATTTAAAGGATTACTTTGTCGAATTACTACAACATTTTCACCGTCACAATGGCTTGCTTCCGTTAAATATAAAACGTATGGGTTAGTTAAGGCGCATAGATTAGTATAAACAATGCTCCATTTTGGCCAACTAATCCATATCCGAAAATGTCCTTGTTTCATTTTATCATTAAAATTAGGACTAGATAGAATAAAACTATTATATTCGTAATTCCCTCGTAAAACTAAGCTTTCGGCATCAAAAGGATTCCTGCCATTTATTTTTTCTTGTCCAAATAACTCGTTATTAAACGGCAAAAATAATAAAGGCAAGATGTAAATACATCCACATCGTCTATATACTAATTGCTCAAAAATATAAAAGATGAATTCTTTCATTATGCTTGCATTTTATGTAACTTTACAGTCTTCCAATGTGCATATTTAATCGGTTTTTGTACAATGGACACTACACGCTTATTCGCCTCTTCATGCTGCTCCTTTCATTTGCGCGTCTTCTGCTTTTGTGGTGCGTTTTTTAACCCATGCTTGCACACCAACAAACATGGGAAAAAGCAGTGCAATCACAAATACTATCCTGCCAGCGTATATTCTTTTTCCACTCTGATATTGGCGGATATCCCATTTCGGTAAAGACAACATCCTCCAAAGACCTTTTGGGATAGGCTAAAGCATATTTAGTTAACATTCTATCATTCATTGAAGGAATGGAGTTTGTAATAACGTAAGGAAGTTTTGCCACACCATACTTTTGGAAGCGAAAGTCTTCAACAAAAGCAACATCGTCGGCGCTCAATAATGCGGGCAATACCTTTTTTTCATTTTCAACAATAATGTTTGTTATCATTATAGTTGCGATGGAAGATGTAGTCAGCTGTTGTTCTGAAATGGCCGCTTCAATTGGTATATAGCGTTTTATCTCTGCCAAAAGTGGCACCCTATAACCCTTATAATTGGTATGATTGCTCCACCGCACAGAAGCATAATTATAACCATTAGTAAATAGCGGAGGAAGTTCGATCATCATCAATCGTGCCCTCTTTTGCAAATTGCGTCCAAAAAAAGTGCCGTTTTTGTGAAATATAAGTTCTCTGGTGTCCAAGCCATCATCGTAATACGTATATTTAGTTAAGGCATTGGTATTAAAAAACATGCTGGCATCAGATATGTTGGGACCGTAACCTAAGCCCACATTATTCGTCCACAGACTCGGGGCGATTGTGGCCAGCCACAAGTGGTAAGTTACCCCCTCAAATGGAGGAGGTATATTGCCTGGGAAAACATGTAAATAATTAACCGGCAAATCGGCACGACGCACGTTAAGCTTGCTCATTCTTCGGAGAATATAAACGCCCTCCTCAGTGCACATGGCTGCTTGATCGCCATAAAAATTCCACTTATTGGTTGTTGAAGATTGACAGTCATATGAGATACTCCACAGCGGCCAGTCAATCCATATCCGAAAACGTCCATGCTCGCTATAATACCTCGGTATCATTTGATGTTCATGATAATAAACTCCTTCTAAATTTATAATTCCTGAACGACTGTTTGTAACTGTTGCTGAACCTGTATTCCCATGTAATGTATTCGAATAGATGCTGAAAAGAAATATGAAAAATAAGTTTTTGTGAGGCCATAATTCGTTTCGATTTCCCGATCTTCCGACGAAAATATATAAAAATAAAGATGGCACCAACAGATACAGAAAAATAATAAAACTGATCGTGTTAAGCGCAGCGTTGCTTAGATTTAAGATAGCCCCCCAGCTTCCGAGGCATTTGCATGGGCCTTGATAATCCATCGCAAACAAACCCAACCTATATGAAGCAAATATTGAACTGCACCAGAGAATCACCATGAACTGCCGCCCAATGTTCCCTGCATAATTCTTCTTTATTAACACGAAGCATACAAACTCAAGCATCGCTGCCGCCAGCATAACCATGCCGTTGTTCATAAACGGTATCAATGGATCAGCCAGCCGTAAAAAGTCGGTGCTCGCCGTCAGCACCCCGGCCAGCTTCACCACCGCCGTCACCAACAACAGCCAAGCCACCGACTCAACATACGCCTCCTTCAACCTCGTTGTTACATTTGCGCTCATGCCGCCGCTGTGTTATCTTGGTCTTGTTCCCGCTTGCTAAAACGACACTTTGCACTCTCTTCAAGTCCCGCAAATCCCCCGGATCGGATGCTTTTTTCCAATAGGACTGTTTGGGGTGGAAGGATTTGGGCGCCTGCCAGCGCCAGTGTTCGGCATGCCCGTCGGCGAAGGTGAGGTTGCATCCCTGCCGGTGCCGGTCTGCAGGCAAGTTAACCCAACGGTCGTCCGGCATGGACCACACCAAAAAATGCCCATCGTCTATGCTGTCAGCGTGTTCATCAATCAACACAAACAACTGGCTGGGATTGCGAATTTGGAACTGATGGGTCACGGTGGTCTGGGCTTCATTGGTGCGCCCGCCGAGATTGCCGTTCATCCCATAACTGCGGGTACGCGGCACGCCGAGGTCCTGCCCGCGCAAGTCCCGCACCGTCGCCCGGTCCGCCGGGCAGCGAAACACTTGCACACTGGGCACATAGCCCAGGCGGCACAAGGTGCCGCCGGCGATGTTTTGAGTGGTGGGGTCGTGGGGTGCGCTGCTTAAGCCCGTCCACGAATCCGCCGTGCTCCGCCAGGCACCATTGGTGTACAGCGCCAAATTTGGAACCAACGCCCCTTGGTAATCCTCGGCGTACATCTGCCACCCCAGTTGCAACTGGCGCAGTTGATTCAGGCACGCCGCCTCGCCCCCCCTCGCCCGCGCCCCTTGCACTGCCGGCATCAATAAAGCACACAACACGCCGATGATGCCCACCACCACCAGCAGCTCCAACACCGTGAACCCCACTTGCCCTCTTGTATTTTCCCCACTCACGCTGACCCGCTCCAACCGGCAAAACCTTGAGCGCCGTTCAAAGGCTTTGCCATGCTTCAAGCCTTAACTTGGCGTAAAAAAAAAACGTCAAGCCCTTTTTTAAATATTTTTCTGCGCCCCCGGCAACTGCCGCCATAACCACCATAGCCCGCCCGCCACAAGGGCCACATAAAGGGCAAATGATCCATACGGCGGCAGCCCAAACACGTGTTCACCCAAGCTGTACGAAAACTGGCCCTTGAGAAAGAGCGGGATATGCAGTCGCGTCAATGGATTGCCAATAGAGTACGACGGGCAGGCGTCCGTGGCCGTTGCCAGAACTGTCAAGCCAATGGAATAGACCACCAACAAGGCCCCCACCCGCGGAAACCGCATCAACCCCAATGCACACGGCAAGGCCAATAGCGGCAACATCGGCGCCAGGTAACGAGGCCCCAACGTCGGCCCCGCCGGCCAATCCCAAACCCGTCCCGAGATCACCGCAACCTGTATCATTGGCAAACCGTAAAACAGCAGCACCTCCCGAACCTTCCCCTTGAACAACCCAAACCACCCCACCACCGCCAGCAACAAAAACGGTGACCAGTAAAATAACCCCCGCTCCGTGCTGAACAAAAGGTTGTACGCCGTCTCCGCATCCGGCCACTTGATCGCATACACCCCCTCTTTCATCTCAGGAAAAGAAGCTTGATAACTGTAAGGCAGCGCAAAGGGCGTTCCCAAGCAAGCCCAACTGTACGCAGGGATCAGCAAGAGCGCCGGCAGCGCGCCCAGCACCACCGGCCATAGCCGCCACTTTTGCCCCCAGAGCTGCACCGCAATCATCCCCACCACAATGATTCCCGCAGTGTACTCGCTGGCCAATGTCCAACCCAAGGTAAACCCCGCCAATAGCTCGTAACGGTAGTGCTTCAACCAGTTTTTGACCTTGGTTAAACCACAGCCACCGTCATCACACCGCCCGGTTGATCGGTCCAAGGTCCATAAGGCAATGGCAATGAAACCAACAGCCAATGAGTGCGAAAACATCATGGTTGCGTAAGGCAACGGCGCGGCGCCAAGGAACAGGCCGGCCGTGATTAAAAGGGCAATTCGCGGTGGCACCCGTCTTCCAAGCCAAGAAAACATCGCCACCGCCCCCATTGAAGTGACTATGGCCAAAGAACCCGCACACGCCACCCAACTGGTGAACAACCACCCGGCATCGGAATCCAGCGGAATGTCAATTGCCTTGAGCATCAAAGCGCCGGCATAAAAGGCCGGCAACGCCAGCGCCACTGTCCCCGGTGCCTTGTCACTGTAATAGTGGCCATTGTAATAGGCCTTGTCAGGGGTGTTTGTATGATAATCGTCAATTTCCAAAACCTCTTTTACAGTTAGAGCATGCAAGAGATCCATTCTGCTCAGTGCCGTAGGGGCATGTTGAACATTCTGATGAAAGTAAATATTTATCAAGTAGACAAATAAAATTATCATGTTAAAGTTGTAACTAGGCATGGATCCTGCAGAATATAATCTTTCTTCAGATTCGGGTCTTTTTTGCTGTATAATTAAATATTGAAACCTCCGCAAAACTGTCTGAAGAATGGCACTGCCGCGATCTGTTATTTGATTTTCCTAATAAGAATCACTGTTTGTTGGGGGGCTTGCTTAGTAAAATTTGTTTGCTGAGGTCTCGATTATAAGCTTGACACGTGTTTCCATTATTTAATCGCATGGTTGTCCAAAGGGATCGTGGTCTAAAAAATATACATCAGATAGAACTGCATTAACTGGTGGTTGAGGCTGATAATCTGCACATACCCACTGGCAAGATCCATTTTCCCACAAACAACTTCCTGTCCCATATTCTTCGTGTGCATTCCAATCTTGCTCTGATTCAGATGGATAACAATACACATGGGTCTCATCATAATTTCCAGGATCGCAAATAACGTGCTCATATGGCAGTATATCGTATATTTTCCTATAACAACGGTTCAGTTGTACATTGTAGTTTTCGCAATTCGTAGTATTTCCTACTGAACGACAAAACCCAACTTCCATTATTGTTTGCTCATTAATAAATTGTACTAATGATTTTCCTTTACATGTAACTGCTTTAACTAGGCTGATACTCCCAAAGATAAATAGAAATAAAGCACATGCAAAAATGGTCATATTTCTATTTTCCGAGTTCTTTTGTTTTTTTGTTTTCATTGTTTTATTCATTTGTTTTGTTTTGGTTTTCCATTTTTTGGTGAATTCGAATGCATGCAAAGTAAATGAATGGCATTAAAAAAATAAGAATTGTTATGAAAAAAAGGAAATCCCTCAATGTTGACCTTTTTATTGGTTTTAATTCATGAATCTTCGATAGAATCACCTTGTTCTCCTTTTTCATTCGTGCCAGTAGGAGCTCTGCATCAGAAGGCCACACGTTGCTTTCCACAAGATATCTAACGTATGGATATTCAAGATATGCATTGTTTGTAGTATACCTTATTGCACCCTTCATTCGAGTATCAATCACATTTAAAGTTGCATCTTGCAAGCTCGGGATTGAAACCATATAAGGTCCCTCATGGGCTTCAAAAACCCTTCCTCGTATTATCATATATGGATATGTATGAGCATTTGGTCGTAAGGGTGTTGAATGTAATGTAAATGAAAAACCTGATGGTATTTGGCAAGTCATGTTCGTTAATACTGATTCCACTTTATAAACTGCTTTAATATAACCGGAATCATGTGGAAAAGGCAGCGAAATAACCTTCCGTGATTTTGCATTGGAATCGTAATACCTGAACAAACCATCTGCGATATAGGTTATTTGGTTAGGAAGCTTTAATTGATCATCAAACCTTGTAACAATCGCCTTAATATAGCATTGTTCAAGATCAGCTGTATGATCTTCAATTGGCCATATTGGATTTAAATAGCCGTTAGTCATTCGGTTCAGGTAGTCATGGGAAGCAAATGAAAGCCAAACGTACTCGCTATATGCCCCAGATGGCTTGACAAACGCTCTGTTGTCTATTATTATTGGAAATGCTTGTTTTTTTCCTGGTGCAAGATTTTCCCGCGGAATAACCGCTAACATGTACGTATTAGTCCCATCATAACTATTAATAACATAATGTGTTCGATTGGTTAAATACATGATTATTGAATATTTTTTATCAACAACAGTAACTTCAAATTCATTCTTCTTTACCCATTGTAGGCCGTTTTCTCGAAAATGTGATATTTCCAGCTCTCCTGCAACATGATATGAGGCAGCATTGCATTGGTGAAATGGTTTTACAAATGAAATTATAATTATAAATATCAAGATCAAGTGTCGTTTATTTGAACATTCCATAAGTTTTTCAGCTTTTCCATTTTTGGGACGGTAAAATATTTCCAATAAGCATAAACTGACACTACCGAAGAACATGTAAGTTAGAATCAACATGGATAGCCTACTCATCTCAGATATGGAGAATCCCAACCACTGAAACGGATAGCCTAGACATTTACAATATGTCGGTCCATTGCCAAGCCATAATGCTAATCTATATGAAATAAAAAGGATTGTCAGCCATAGTACCATTAGCGGGCCTCTTAGCCCTTTACCCGATAGAAAAACCCCAACAGCAACTATTAGTTCCAACCCTGCTGCACCAAGTAATACTATCAGATTAGGGAGAAATGTAAAAACCTCATCGCTTCTTGTTAAATATTGAGACGGATTAAAAGCAGAAATAATTTTACCAAAAGCGGTAATCCAGAGAATAATTGCAACACTATGCAAAAAAACACGGTGAATTAGAGAATACCAGCAATTTTTATTCTCGAACATATGATGCAAAAATGTTACCAAAAATTACAGACTGCATTCTCCTCAAATCCCGCAAATCCCCCGGATCGGATGCTTTTTTCCAATAGGACTGTTTGGGGTGGAAGGATTTGGGCGCCTGCCAGCGCCAGTGTTCGGCATGCCCGTCGGCGAAGGTGAGGTTGCATCCCTGCCGGTGCCGGTCTGCAGGCAAGTTAACCCAACGGTCGTCCGGCATGGACCACACCAAAAAATGCCCATCGTCTATGCTGTCAGCGTGTTCATCAATCAACACAAACAACTGGCTGGGATTGCGAATTTGGAACTGATGGGTCACGGTGGTCTGGGCTTCATTGGTGCGCCCGCCGAGATTGCCGTTCATCCCATAACTGCGGGTACGCGGCACGCCGAGGTCCTGCCCGCGCAAGTCCCGCACCGTCGCCCGGTCCGCCGGGCAGCGAAACACTTGCACACTGGGCACATAGCCCAGGCGGCACAAGGTGCCGCCGGCGATGTTTTGAGTGGTGGGGTCGTGGGGTGCGCTGCTTAAGCCCGTCCACGAATCCGCCGTGCTCCGCCAGGCACCATTGGTGTACAGCGCCAAATTTGGAACCAACGCCCCTTGGTAATCCTCGGCGTACATCTGCCACCCCAGTTGCAACTGGCGCAGTTGATTCAGGCACGCCGCCTCGCCCCCCCTCGCCCGCGCCCCTTGCACTGCCGGCATCAATAAAGCACACAACACGCCGATGATGCCCACCACCACCAGCAGCTCCAACACCGTGAACCCCACTTGCCCTCTTGTATTTTCCCCACTCACGCTGACCCGCTCCAACCGGCAAAACCTTGAGCGCCGTTCAAAGGCTTTGCCATGCTTCAAGCCTTAACTTGGCGTAAAAAAAAAACGTCAAGCCCTTTTTTAAATATTTTTCTGCGCCCCCGGCAACTGCCGCCATAACCACCATAGCCCGCCCGCCACAAGGGCCACATAAAGGGCAAATGATCCATACGGCGGCAGCCCAAACACGTGTTCACCCAAGCTGTACGAAAACTGGCCCTTGAGAAAGAGCGGGATATGCAGTCGCGTCAATGGATTGCCAATAGAGTACGACGGGCAGGCGTCCGTGGCCGTTGCCAGAACTGTCAAGCCAATGGAATAGACCACCAACAAGGCCCCCACCCGCGGAAACCGCATCAACCCCAATGCACACGGCAAGGCCAATAGCGGCAACATCGGCGCCAGGTAACGAGGCCCCAACGTCGGCCCCGCCGGCCAATCCCAAACCCGTCCCGAGATCACCGCAACCTGTATCATTGGCAAACCGTAAAACAGCAGCACCTCCCGAACCTTCCCCTTGAACAACCCAAACCACCCCACCACCGCCAGCAACAAAAACGGTGACCAGTAAAATAACCCCCGCTCCGTGCTGAACAAAAGGTTGTACGCCGTCTCCGCATCCGGCCACTTGATCGCATACACCCCCTCTTTCATCTCAGGAAAAGAAGCTTGATAACTGTAAGGCAGCGCAAAGGGCGTTCCCAAGCAAGCCCAACTGTACGCAGGGATCAGCAAGAGCGCCGGCAGCGCGCCCAGCACCACCGGCCATAGCCGCCACTTTTGCCCCCAGAGCTGCACCGCAATCATCCCCACCACAATGATTCCCGCAGTGTACTCGCTGGCCAATGTCCAACCCAAGGTAAACCCCGCCAATAGCTCGTAACGGTAGTGCTTCAACCAGTTTTTGACCTTGGTTAAACCACAGCCACCGTCATCACACCGCCCGGTTGATCGGTCCAAGGTCCATAAGGCAATGGCAATGAAACCAACAGCCAATGAGTGCGAAAACATCATGGTTGCGTAAGGCAACGGCGCGGCGCCAAGGAACAGGCCGGCCGTGATTAAAAGGGCAATTCGCGGTGGCACCCGTCTTCCAAGCCAAGAAAACATCGCCACCGCCCCCATTGAAGTGACTATGGCCAAAGAACCCGCACACGCCACCCAACTGGTGAACAACCACCCGGCATCGGAATCCAGCGGAATGTCAATTGCCTTGAGCATCAAAGCGCCGGCATAAAAGGCCGGCAACGCCAGCGCCACTGTCCCCGGTGCCTTGTCACTGTAATAGTGGCCATTGTAATAGGCCTTGTCGGAGGTGTTGTGATGTAGCAAATCGATGTGAAACTGCTTTTGCTCAGTTATCGAATGCAATAAATCAAGCCTCGATATTGGAGTGGGTGCGTCGAATTCACGCTGGTGCCAGTAGATAATCGTTAAACAAAAATAAAATAATACCGAAATGGGTAGTTTTTTCGATTCTTTTCGCACTTTATTTACTTGCAGGCCACTGAAGAATATCTGATCGGAAGTCTTTGGCTATGGAAGCTAGCAACAACCACGGCCGCATTCTTTGCGAACAGACCTAATCCAGCAGCCTGTCGGCCAATGTCATGCAACTATACTATCATAATCTCTGAAAAAGCAACACTGCAAACGAAGCAGCAATATAAATCAGTCATTTATCTTCGGAATATCATGCAATGGCTGATGGTGTTGCCGTTATGCAGCGAGCTAAATAGTTGATCATCGCTGTTAACTGCCGCAATTAATGGTTTCTTTCAACATAATGGATGCCTCTGAGATTTCACCACCCTCAGCATTTTGGCATCCATTGGCACATCCTCCACACGTTCCATTCGTAAATGTTCGAACTTGATAGCTATAAGCCATAACACCTGTCTCACGGCAATTTCGATCGAGTTGACAATCGCAGAATGCAAGCGTTTCTGCCCGCAAATATGAACAGGCACCACCCGTCGTGCCTTTGCTTTTCTTCATTTCCGCGCAGGGACAGCACGGCTTTATCCGGTTTTCCAGGCTTGCCGACTCATTCATGCAGGCAGCCGCTACTTTGATAATTGCGCAGGCTGTTGTAACCATAATCAGGAATGCTACCTTATGCGATTTGGATTTTGTTTTCATTGTGTGTGACTTGTGTTTTGTTGTTTTATTTTCTGAAACTGCTTGCCCATCCGGGCCAGCAAAAATGGAGAAACGAGCAAAAGCAAAACCAGCAGACTTGAAAAAATAATTTGCGACATTCCTCTTTTTTCGAGCATGCGGAAATGCTTCTTATACTGTGGAAGCTGCTTTGCCTCCTCAATGCTTAGCCATTTATTTGTCGCATATACAAGCACAAGGGATGAAGGACCCTTGGCAAACCGAAAATCGGTAAAGAGCGTTAACCCGGGCAGCCTTGGTAAATCCATCTCCGATGGAGGCTTAACAATAATATTGGTGGCGACCAGCCAAAAAGCATAATCCCTTGCAGTGTCGCGAGAAATTAATGTACTGGCTTCGGGAATCCATTGTTGATTAAATACCGAAGAAAATTTATTCACAAAGAATAATGCATTGGTTTGACCCTCAAATTGCCGAAGCGAGATGAGCAGATCCTTATTGGAGCAGTTGGTTACCTCATAGAAATACACCAAGTTGGTTGGAAATGGCACATATCCATTTATTAAGCCGCTGCAGGCATATTTCCGCGGGTACATGACTTGACCTCCGCTTCCACCATATATTCCAACTATGCACGGCTGTGTCATATACCCAGACAAGCCCGATGTTTTAATAAAATATCCGGAAGCATAAGTCAGCCATATGATACCCATTTCCTCCATGAATGGGAAGCAAGGGACTATGTCATCTCGAATAATCGCTACTGCCATATTGCTGGAGGTCTTTTTGTTTTCAGCGATTGCTTTCTTCACTCTGTCTTCCATGTTACGAAGATAGTAAGTGTTAGTTCCGTCGGTGTATAGCAGGTATGTTTGGTCGAGAAGGCTGCCTTCTTGTAATTTTGCAGTCCACTTATTTCCGCTAATCATTAAGCTGAAGCGAACATTGCGCAGATGCAACGGCGTGTTGGTGGAGTACTTGATAAAATTATTGGAAACCACTCCTTCCACCAACAACGTTCCCGTTTCCTTGGCTGTCGCATCCGAGGCTGCCGCCGAAGGTGCAGGCAGTCCTGCAAAGAACGCTGCCAAAATTAATAATCCTGCTCTAGCGGATGATGCTGGAGTTGTTTTGTTTTTTGGATTGATAGAGCCTCTTGAGAAGTACAACATAATAATTGATGGTATTAGGAAATATGCCAAGGTGATAAGGCTTGCTGAATTAGCCAAGCCATCACTAATATTTAATAATATGCCCAAATTTCCCAGGCATTTACATGGGCCTGTATAGTTAATGGCCAGCAGCCCCAGGCGGTAAACGGCAAACAAGGATGCGCACCAGAGAATTACCATGAGCTGCCGTTTAATGTTCCCTGCATACGTCTTCCATATCAACACAAAGCACACAAACTCAAGCGCCGCCGCCGCCAGCATAACCATGCCGTTGTTCATGAACGGCAACAAGGGATCAGCCGCCCGTAAAAACGCGCTGTTCGCCGTCAGAACCCCGGCCAGCTTCAACACCGCCGTCACCAACAACAGCCAGGCCACCGATTGAACGTATGCCTTGGTCATATACTGAATGGTTCCTACGTTTGAGAGATTTGCCAAGTGCGATAGATAGCCGGTCTGTTATGCGCTGTTAGCATTTTGCGCATTAACCATAATCATAAACATGCCTTGCACTGATGTCCCAAAGCCAACCCGATATTGCAAGGCTCTCAGGGTGTCCATAACAGCGAGGCAACCTCACAAAGTTGGTGGGACGCACACCCAAGTATAGCCACAACCACCACAATTTCCTTGCAAGGGATCGGACACAACCACAGTTTCATTACAGTTTCCTGTCAATCCAAGGCATGCATCGCCTTCGCACAACCTGTATTGACAATTTCCATTAACCCAGCACCCGTTTTCCTTGACACACCACCCCTCGCGCTTACAAGGACCAAGCGCTTGCGTCCATGTTTGGACAGGACCTTTTGCTGCATAAGCGACGAATACCAACATACACACCGAGCCAATGAGAACTAAGCACTTTTTCATCTTTGAATTACCTTTCATTTTCGCAGTCCGGTTGAACTTTCGCCATCCGCCGCAGGACTGCGTAAACAGCGGGAGCGAACAATATAAGCACGAACACGGCAGAGAAAATGAATTTCTTATAATCAGGTTTGCTGCCTCGCTCTTTTAGAATCTGTATGCCGAGTTCTGTAATGGCGGCGTCTTTGATCGCGGTCATGTCAGCTTGCAGCCATTGGCGGTTGGTGATGAACGTCTTGACTAAATAGTCTCTATCATAGCTTCCATGCGCAGCAGCAAAAGCTTTCCGCTGCCTGAAATCCCAAACCGGAAGGGAATCCTCTTGAATCACCGGTAATATGTCTGCCTGGGATACCGTTGCATCGGCAACAATTGTGAGTCTCCCAGTAATAACACCTGACAGTTGCAAATCGCCCGCGTGCCGTGGTTTGTGCAGTTTGGGCTTTGGATGATAGACTCTCATTTCAAACGATACTTTCATGCTGGCCTCGTTGGTCTCTTCAAGCCGGCAGGCGAACTCCCACCGCAAGAATCCATTAGCGTAAACCTCAGCCAATGCGTTGCTCCTCCCCTGTTGATCAATTTCAATCCCGGGGCAAATGCATTTGGCTGCCCATTCAAACCGGCGCACATAGTCCATCGAGTATTGGCTGGATTCTTCCGGATACATTCGTAAATGAGTCAGTATCATGGGAGGAGATTCCTTGTTGGTCAACGCCTGTGCTGCCGCGTGATCGGCCAATGCCATTGCCAATGACTTGCCTTCACCGGTTGCATACCTCGCATACACCGTTGGCTCAAGGTATGCCAGAGAATGTTCCCTGGGCAAGTTTTTTCCCAACCACTCGGGAAACCTTTTCAAAATATACACGCAGTCGCCATTCCATCCGATGTGCTCTTCAGTCTCCGCCGTTTGCTCTGGAAACAACGATGCGCCAAATTGCTCGCCAATGATAACACCTTTCACTCTAATCACGTTAGTCGTTAACGGAATCCCGGACGGTGAAAAACGAACATAGGAAATTATCCGCCCGGACAGACGATATGTGCCATTGCTGCTTTCTAAAGATTTGATCTCAGGCTTTGAAGGCAAATTGCCGTTGGTGACTGAATAGGATTGGAAAAACGATAATACCAAAGCCAAGGCGCCTGTAAGCAAAACCTTAATACCACTGTGTATTGAATTATTCATTCAAGCACTTGCCACTATTGACTTGGTTTGCGAAGCATGGTCATTTGCATTCTCCTCAAGTCCCGCAAATCCCCCGGATCGGATGCTTTTTTCCAATAGGACTGTTTGGGGTGAAAGGATTTGGGCGCCTGCCAGCACCAGTGTTCGGCATGGCCGTCGGCGAAGGTAAGGTTGCATCCCTGCCGGTGCCGGTCTGCAGGCAAGTTAACCCAACGGTCATCCGGTGCCGACCATACCAAAATATGCCCGTCGTCTATGCTGTCAGCGTGTTCATCAATCAACACCAACAACTGGCTGGGGTTGCGGATTTGGAACTGATGGGTCAAGGTGGTCTGGGCTTCGTTGGTGCGCCCGCCGAGATTGCCGTTCATCCCATAACTGCGGGTGCGGGGAATATCGAGGTCCTTGCCGCGCAAGTCCCGCACCGTCGCCCGGTCCGCCGGGCAGCGAAACAGTTGCACATTGGACGCATAGCCCAGGCGGCACAAGGCGCCGCCGGCGATGTTTTGGGGGGTGGGATCGTGGGGCGCGCTCCTCAAGCCCGTCCACGAATCCGCCGTGCTCCGCCAGGCGCCATTGGTGTACAGCGCCAAATTTGGAACCAATGCCCCCTCATGATCCTCGGCGTACATCTGCCAACCCAGTTGCAACTGGCGCAGTTGATTCAGACACGCCGCCTCGGCCCCCCTCGCCCGCACCCCTTGCACCGCCGGTATCAATAAAGCACACAACACGCCGCTGATGCCCACTACCACCAGCAGTTCCAACACAGTGAACCCCACTTGCCCTCTTGTGTTTTCCCCACTCATGCTGACCCGCTCCAACCGGCAAAACCTTGAGCGCCGTTCAAAGGCTTTGCCATGCTTCAAGCCTTAACTTGGCGTAAAAAAAAAAAAAA
>Ga0209381_1001210_pt1 | contig 44629 bp, 34 predicted proteins | sample DewCreD2012metaG_FD_184111 | JGI IMG/M metagenome (GOLD analysis project Ga0209381, IMG submission 184111) | Hot spring sediment bacterial and archeal communities from British Columbia, Canada, to study Microbial Dark Matter (Phase II) - Dewar... ... | reverse complement strand
GCTCCAATATATCGGTCGCCGCCCGCACCCAGTCCGACAGCGTCGAACGCGGGATCTCGCAGCCGAGCCGCTCCAGGCCGCCGATGAGCCGGACGATGTCATCGACCGACACGCCGAACTCGGCGCGGACGCGGTATCCGGAAGGCGTTGCCACCTCGAACGCGGACGATGCCGAGCTGGTCGCCGGCGCCGACCCGCGGACGCGAACGGGAAGGAAACGCACCGCCACGCCCTCGCCTGGGCCCGGGCCGAGCTTGCGCTGCCAGCTGCGGCGAGCGACATGCCGCTGGCCCGCAAGGCCTGCAGCGCCTTCCTGGCCGATGCTTCGTCCCAGCGCTTCTTGTCTCGAATGCCTCTGATCCCCCGCCCCGGCACCCCTGCGAACCTTGCCTGTGCCACCGCGCACCTCCTTGCACGGTGGCCAAGGTGCTCATGCTAAAGCCGCTCGGCTAGATGGGGTTGGCCGGACGGATACGACGAGCCTGTCGTGGCGGCGCTGCAGGGGCGCAGCCGAAATGAACTTGGCGCGCTCACGGACCGGGAGCGCGAGGTGCTACGACTGCTCGCGCAGGGGAAAACCACCAAGGAGATCGGCGCAGAGCTTCGCATCAGCCCGCGCACCGCCGAGCGGCACCGCGAAAACATCATGCACAAGCTTGGCGCTCGCTCGCTAGCGGATCTGGTCCGCATCGCCGTCCGGGCGGGTTTGAGCCGGGATTGAAATCAGACTGGCGCAACACAGGAACGGCTGGCGTAGATCCCCATCGTCAACCCTTGCGTATCGTCCACCGAGTGTTCGGCATCCTTTTACACTCGGCCGCCACCCAGTCCAGGTAGGGCCGGTGACCGGCGGCAATCGGCCAGGCCACGATGCACGGCACCTGATAGGAGTGTAGCGTCTTGATGCGAGCCATCAGCGCCCGAAGCCTGCTCGCCGTGGTCTTGAGGATCATGGCCGCCTCGGGATCGCGGTGGAGCCGGCCCTCCCAGCGGTAGATGGAGCGGATTTTCGGCAATACGTTGGCGCAGGCGGCCAGCCCCTCCTCGACCACGCGCGCCGCGATGCGTTCGGCCTCGGCGGCGGTCGCCGCCGTCACATACACCGAAAAGAACTTCATGTGGCCTCCCATGCTCTTTTCGCGCACCTGGCCGCGATGCCGAAAGAGCGAGCGCGGCCAGACGCAAACGCGAACTTGGAGCCTTCGCCCGACCATGCCATCATGAACCCGGTGCGCGCGAGGCCGGGGCCGCACAGAGCCAGCGGCCTCGCGCCCCTGGATCCGCAGCGCGCGCACGCGGCATATCCGCTACCGCCCGGCAAACCGCGCCGGCCGCCGCTCGACAAAGCTCATCAGGCCCTCGGCGGCGTCCTCGGTGGCCATCAGGGCGCGCACCTCCTTCTCGAAGGCATCCACGGCCGCGCGGTCGCCTGCCTCCTGGGCCAGCCGGGCGGAGCGCAGGCAGGCCTGCACCGCCAGCGGGGCCTGGGCGGCCACCTCGCCGGCGAGTTCCCCGGCGCGCGTGAGCAGGCGCGCGGGTTCGACCACCTCCTGCACCAGCCCGATGCGCAGCGCCTCCTGGGCGTCGAAATTGCCCCCGGTCAGCAGCCAGCGCATGCCGTTGCCCCAGCCGGCGAGGCGCGGCAGCCGCAGGGTGGCCCCGCCGAAGGGCATGATGCCGCGCCGGACCTCCATCTGGGCCAGCCGCGCGTCGCTTGCGCACAATCGGATATCCGAGGCCAGCAGAAGCTCCACCCCGATGGTGAGGCACCAGCCCTGCGCGGCGCACACCACCGGCTTGCTGCGCCGGGGCGGCCGCAGGTCCAGCGGATCGATCAGGTCGTGCGGAATGAGCGGCGCCCCGCCGGCCACCGCCGGGCCGACCTCAGCCAGATCGAGCCCGCCGGTGAAGTGCTCCCCGTGGGCGAAGAGCAGCAGCACCCGCGCCTCGGGGTCGCGCTCGAACTCGGTGTAGGCCTCTGCCAGCTCCCGCAGCATTCGCACCGAGAAGGCGTTGCGCTTCTCGGGCCGGTTGAGGCCCACGCGAAACACGTGCTCGACCCGCTCGACCGAAAGACAAAAATACTCGCTCATGGCCGACCTCCGCTGGATTTCGTGCCCGGCGCCGGAGCGGGCGGCGGGGGCTCGGGCATCCAGAGATCGCCGCGTTCGAGCCGCTCGCGCACCGACGCGCCGATCTCCTCGGCCCGCGCCGGATCGGGCGGCCGGTCCTGGCCCAGATACAGAGTCTGCGAGCCGAAGGCGAACTGGACGCCGGCCTGTTGCACCCGCCGGCCCAGCTCGAAAAGGATCTCCTCGCGCAGGCCGGTGAACTCGTGAAAATCGGTGGTGGTCAGGTACACGAACACCTCGATGTCCACCGAGCTTGCGTTGTAGCCGACGAAGCGCACCCTATGGAACTCGGGCCACACCCGCGGGTGAGCGATGAGATAGCGTTTGAAGGCGTCCACCAGGTATCGCAGCTGATCGAGCGTGGTCTCGTAGCGCAGGGTGAAGGTGGCGGCCAGGCGCATGCGGTCGCGCGCGGTGAAGTTTTGCACCCGGGCGTCGGCCAGCTGGCCGTTGGGGATGGTGACCAGGGTGCGCTCGATGGTGCGGATGCGGGTGGAGCGCAGCCCCACGTCCTCCACCGTGCCGGCGTGCTCGCCCACCTGCACCCAGTCGCCCACGCGGAACGGGCGATCGAAGGCGATGGTGATGGAGCCGAAGAGGTTCTCCAATGTGGTCTTTCCGGCCAGCGCCAGGGCGAGCCCGCCGATCCCCAGGCCGGCCAGCAGGCCCGAGACGTTCAGCCCGGCGTTCTGCAAGGCCACGATGAGCACGATGCCGCCTACCACGGGCTTGAGGATGCGCCGTCCGATGGGGATCATGGACTGCCCCACCCGGTCGCCGCGCGCGGCGAACCGGGTCTGCATCTCCTCCGCCCCGGCGTCGATGACGCGCAGCAGCATCCAACCCACCGAAAGCAGCAGCAAGAAGGTCTGGCCGCGCCCGATGGCCTCTCGCACGTTCGCGTCGAGGTAGAGCAACGGGCCGCTCAGGGCGAGCAGCCAGGCCCAGGCCATCAGGCCGAGCGGCGCACGCAGGCGGCTCGAGATCCGATCGTCCCAGGTCCAGCGCGTAAGGCGCGCAAGGCGCGAGAGCAGCCACCCCAGACCGCGGCCCAGAAGCCCGGCGAACAGACCGGCCAGGACCACAAAGAGCAGCAGACCGACCCACTGCCAATACTGGATGCCCAGGACGGAGCCGCGAAACAACCCCACCGGGAGGTTGTCGCCGAACCAGCCGTAGCCGAACCGCGCGTAGAGCCCGTTGACCGCCGTGGTGACGGATGGGGCGAAGGTCCAGCGTCCGCCGCCCTCCAGCCGATGGCGGAGCAGGCGCACCTCCACGCGCTCGCCGTCGATGGTGCGCTCCAGCAGGCGCTCTTCCTCGAGCGGCACGCCAAGCTCGGGCGTCCCGTCGCTGTCGTTGCTGAGGGCGGGAAAACCGGCCGGGGCCAGGCGCTGGAGCAACAGCCCCAGCCGCCGCGCCAGCCGGGCTCCGCTGCGGGCCTGGCGCTCCTCGGTGAGCGGCGCAAGGTCCAGCAGGTGGGCCGCGCGCTCCATGTCCCCCCGGCGCCAGGCGGAAAGGAAGGCGGCCACGGTCTGGGCGGGATTCTCCGCCTTCAAATCGGGCGGGACCGGCCCCAGGCCGGGGTTGAGTGGCGGGCGGGGCTCGCTGCGCGCGGCCTCCGGTGAGGACAGGGCGCGGTGGAGCGCGGGGATCATGGATACGCTCTGGCGGGTGAGCAGCCAGGCGCGCTCGCCGGTTTTTTCGCTTCCGTACCGGCGCAGCCACAGACTCTTCGCGCCATCGGGTGTATCGAAATCCGCGAGCGTTTCGTGGTTGAGCGGCCGCGTGTCGTGGATCGGCCCGATGTCCGTATCGGACAGCGCGCTCTCCGGGGTCACCCTGCCGCGCGGCAGGATTTCGCACAACTGCCGGAACAACACCTGGCCCATGGCGCCGCGCTCCTCGGCCGGGATCTGCAAGAGGTTGAGCAGGCGCATGCCGCGGCCGGTGGCGCCCAGGCGGCAGGCCTCGGCGATGGCTCGAGCGCTGCGGCGCGGGGTGCTGCGATCGAGATCCGCAAGCGGCGGGCCGAGCCCCTCGTCGAGATCGGGTTCTGTCTTGTCCTCGAGGAATTTGGGATCGGCCTTTGCGGCCCGGCCCCCGCCCACTCCGGCCAGAGCTAGCACGAAGACCCCGCACAATAGACTTTCCAGCCGCATGACCACCTCCATCGGCGCGAGCCGCCCGGACCAAGATACCGGCCCCGGTTCCGGATGCAAACGGTTTTTGTCGCTTGCAGAACGCCGGCTTTTTTTCCAGACTGCGGTCGTGAAGCCCATCGCCTTCTTCGACATCGACGGGACGCTGCTGAGGGTCAACTCGGGCCGCTTGTGGATGCGGCGCGAGCGGAGGCTCGGGCGCATCAGCCGCTGGCAGATGCTCGAGGCGGTGTTCTACCTGGCGAGCTACCGCTTCGGGTTCATCAACATCGAACGCGCCATGCAGAAGGCGCTGCAAACGGTCAAGGGTCTCCCGGAAGAGACGGTGCGCCGCTGGACCGAGGAGTGGTTCGCCGAGGAGGTGGTGCCACACGTCGCCCCCGGCGCCAGGGCGGCGGTGGAGGAGCACCGGCAGGAGGGCCATGTCCTCGCCATCCTGAGTTCCTCATCTCCCTACGAGGCCGCCGCCGTGGCCCGCCTGTTCGGCATGGACGAGATCCTCTCCAGCCGCTACGAGATCAGGGACGGGAGGTTCACCGGCGAGGTGGTGCCGCCGGTGTGCTACGGGACCGGCAAGGTCCATTACGCCGAGCTTCTCGCCGCGCGTCTCGGCGCTGACCTGTCGGCGTGCTACTACTACGGCGACAGCATCACCGATCTGCCGATCCTGCTCAGTGTCGGCAACCCGCGGGTGGTGAATCCCGACCCCCGCCTGCGCCGCGAGGCCCGCCGCCGCGGCTTTCCGGTGCTGGACTGGAGCGGCCCCGCGAGCCGGGAAGCAAATCTTCGTCGCTAGTTGAAGGGATTGCCTGCAATCCCTTCTTGCAGGATCTGCACGGCGCGAACGCGCTGGCTCTGTGTGGCCCCGCGTTCGCGCTTGGGGTTCATGGGCGCGCGGATGGTCGAGAGCGCGGCTGCTGGCGGCGAGTCCTCTTAGTTGCTCGCCGCAAAGCCGGCTCCGCTACATAGAGGACTCGCCTGGCGCGCCGCGAAAGGATCACAAGAAACAGCGGGGATCATGGTTTTGTGGATGACTTCAACGCAAGATGAAGGGATTGCTTGCAATTCCTTCTTGATGGCGGCTCCAACCTTCGCCCGGCTGTTGTCAAGGGCGAGCGGAGCGAGTCCCGAAGGGATCGCAGACCCTTGACGGCAAAGGTCGGGCGAAGGCTACTCGGGCGCGAGGGCGCTGGCTCTGTCCGGCCTCGCCCTCGCGCGATATGGATGGTATGGGCGCGAACGCGCTGGCGCTGTGGGGCTCCGGCCTCGCGCGCCGCGACAAGATCACACGGGCGCCTCAGGACACCCCGTAGCCACCGTCCACGTTCAGAGTGGCGCCGTTGATGTAGGCCGCCTCGTCCGAGGCCAGGAAGACCGCCGCCCCGGCGATCTCTTCCGGCTGGCCGTGGCGGCCCAGGCCGGTGCGATCGGTGAAGAGCTTGAGGATGTCGGGGCTGCCCACCAGCGCCTGGGATAGCCGCGTCTCGATGAGCCCGGGGGCGATGGCGTTGGCCCGAATGCCCTGCCGGCCCATCTCGAAGGAGAGCGTCCGGGTGAAGGAGATGATCGCCGCCTTGGTCATGCCGTACACCCCCTGCAAGGGGGCGGCGCGCTGGCCCAGGATGGAGGCGATGTTGATGATGCAGCCGCCCCGCCCGGCGGCGACCCAGCGCTGGCACAGCCGGCGCGACAGCTCGAAAGGCCCCTTGAGGTTGACCTCGAAGATCTTGTCGAAGAGCTCGCTGGTGCACTCGAACAGCGGCCCGAAGTGGGGGTTGGTGCCCGCGTTGTTCACCAGGATGTCGGGCAGGCCCGGGCCCTGCTCACAAAATGCGACCAGTTCGTCGAGCTGCGCCGTCTGCCCCACGTGGCAGGCGCGGGCCCAAACCCGGCCCGGCGCCTCGAGGCTCGCCGCGGCCTGCTCCAGGGGGTCGGCCTTGCGCGACACCAGGACGACGCGCGCCCCCTCGGCCAGGTAGGCCCGGGCGATGGCCAGGCCGATGCCGCGGCTCGCGCCGGTGATGAGCGCCAGTTTGCCTTTCAGTCGTTCGGTCATTGTCCGCCTCCGCGTAAGATTTTTTTCGCGACTTTCGCTGAGACCGACGGCCCGCGCGAACCCGCCGGCTCCAGCCCACCCGCGTTCGCGCGCCACAAGACTCCGATCGCGGCCGCCCTCCTTGACCCGGCTATTCCAGCGCCGGAAAACGCCTCTCGCGCAAGCGCTGGATGAGTTGGTTGGTCGAGTCGTCGTGCTTCAGCTCGGGCTCGGCAGCGGCGGTCAGCTCATCCAGGACCTTCTTGGCCAGCACCTTGCCCAGCTCCACGCCCCACTGGTCGAAGGAGTAAACGTCCCAGATGACGCCCTGCACGAACACCTTGTGCTCGTACAGCGCGATGAGCGCGCCCAGGGTGGCGGGAGTGAGCACGTCGGCCAGCAGGGTGTTGCTGGGACGGTTGCCGGGGAAGGTCTTGTGCGGCCGCAGCGCCTCGGGCACGCCCTCGGCGGCCACTTCGGCCTCGGTCTTGCCGAAGGCCAGCGCCTCGGTCTGGGCCACGAAGTTCGACATGAGCTTGGCATGATGGTCGGACAGCTCGTTCAGCGTGCGGCAGAAGCCGATGAAGTCGGCGGGGATGAGCGCGGTGCCCTGGTGGATGAGCTGGAAGAAGGCGTGCTGTCCGTTGGTGCCCGGCTCGCCCCACACCACGGGCCCGGTGGCGCAGTCGACCGGGCGTCCCTGGCGGTCCACGCCCTTGCCGTTGCTCTCCATGTCGAGCTGCTGCAAGTACGCCGGAAAGCGCGCCAGGTACTGATCGTAGGGCAGCACCGCGTAGCTCTCCGCTCCGAGGAAATTGCGGTACCATACCCCGAGCAAGGCCAGGGTCACGGGGAGGTTCTTCTCGAGCGGCGCAGTGGCGAAGTGCCGGTCCATGGCGAAAAAGCCGTCCAGCATGGTCGAGAAGTTCTCCGGACCGATGGCGATCATCAGCGGCAGGCCGATGGCCGAGCACAGAGAGTAGCGGCCGCCGACCCAGTCCCAGAACTCGAACATGTTTTCCGGATCGATGCCGAAGCGGCTCACCGCCTCGCGGTTGGTGGACACCGCCACGAAGTGCCGCGATACCGCCGCCTCGTCCTTGAGCGCGCGCGTCAGCCAGCGGCGGGCGCTCTCGGCGTTGGTCATGGTCTCCTGGGTGGTGAAGGTCTTGGAAGCCACCACGAAGAGCGTCTCGGCCGGCTCGCAGCCGAGCAGCGTCTCGGCCAGGTGGGTGCCGTCCACGTTGGAGACGAAGCGCACCCGCAAGCGCCGGTCGGAATACGCACGCAGCGCCTCGGTGGCCATGGCCGGGCCGAGATCGGAGCCGCCGATGCCCAGGTTGATGACGTTGCGGATGGGGCGTCGGCTGCGGTAGCCGGTCCAGGCGCCGTCGCGCACCTTTCGGGCGAAGGCGGCCATGCGATCGAGAACGGCGCGCACCGCGGGCATGACGTCCTGGCCGTCCACGCGGATGGGAGTGTCGGATCGGTTGCGCAGCGCCACGTGGAGCACGGCGCGATTTTCGGTGCGGTTGATGCGCTCGCCGGCGAACATGGCCCCGATCGCGCCGGGCACGTCGCAGACGCGGGCGAGCGCAAGCAGGAGATCCATGGTCTCCTGGGTGATGCGGTTTTTGCTGTAGTCGAGCAGCCAGCCGGCGGCCTCGAGCGAGAACCGCTCGGCCCGGGCCGCGTCCTGCGCGAACAGATCCCGCAAATGCCACGCCCGCGCCTGGGCGGCGTGCTGCTGGAGCGCCTGCCATTCCTTCAGATGGGTCCGCATGTCTCCTCCCGTCGGGTCAGAAGATTTCCACCTTGCCGCCGCCCCCGATCTCGCGCCGGGTGAGCCCCTGCATCACCCGGCAAAACACCGGCAGCAGCGCAGGGTCGAAGCGATGGCGTTCCTCTCCGTTCATGAGCCCCAGGGCCAGCTCGGGCGTGAGCTCGGCGTCCTCGACCAGAGCGCCGTACCGCCGGATCAGGGCCAGCAGCCGCCCCGGAAGCACGAGCTCCGGGCCCGGCTCGATCAGGCTGACGCGGCCCGAAAGGTCGCGGATGGGCTTGCCGAAATCGAGGCCGGAGTCGTGCACCGCGGTGAGGATTGCGGCCGCGGTCGGGGTGAACGGCGAAAAGCGCAGGATGGCGCGCAGGGTGCGGCCGTGGGCCGAGGCCAGGGCGGCCCGGCCCTCCGCCGTCATCTGCTTGGGATCGGCCGCCAGCATATCTTCCAGGCCGGCCAGGCCGATCTCGCAGAACAAGGCCGCGAGCCCCAGGTCGCGCAGCTCCTCGCGCTCCAGGCCCAGGTACGCGCCCACCACCACCGAGAGCAGGGCGTGGTTGGCCAGCCGGTGCGCCAGCGATCGAACCGCGCCGCGGTGGCAGGTGAGCCCGAGGAAATGGGCCCGGTGGGAATACGACATGTCCACCATATCCTGCATCAGGCGCATCGCTCCGTGCCACGGGATCGGGGCGCGTTCTCCCCGCTGGCCGGCCAAAAACCGCTGCATGAAATTCACCAGGCGGGCGTACACCACCAGCGCGTAGCGGCGGCGGTCCAGGGCTCCCTCCGCCGGCTGCGCCGCCGGATCGCGGGCCTGGGAGAAGATCTCCTTGAGTTTCTCGTAGCGCCGCAGCTTGAGCGAAAGCAGCTTGCGCGCGGACACGCCTCGTTCGCCCGCCGCCTCGGCGTTTTCCTTGCTGAAGATGAAGACGAAGTCCCGCAGCTCGGTCACGGTGACCGGCTGTTCCAGGGTAAACCCGCCGATGTCGCGCGCCTGCATGTCCTGGCGCAGCTCGCGCAGGCTCTCCGCGGACTTCTGGTCCATGCGGATCAGCGCCTGGTTGAGGTAGAAGGCGTCCTGCGCCGCGACCAGCTCCAGCCGGCCCTCGGACGCCACCACGGCGTTCATGGCGTCGCACAAAAGCTGCAAGGGTTTTTCGAAGATGCGGTTGTCGGCCGAGTAGAGCCGGGCGTTTCGCACCAGCATGTACAGGTGCGAAAGCAGGGCGCGTCCGGCGGCCTGCAGCCGGACCGTCGCGGCCCTGGCTTCCGCGGGCACCGACGCCGCGCCGGGCTTCTGGATGTCGATCTTATCCGCCACCGCCGCCTCCGCCCGCGCCTTTGCCCAGAAGCTTCTCCCGCAAGTGCTTCAGGCCCCGTTCGGCCAGCGCCCGGATCTCCGGCTCGAGCCCGGGGGCGGTCAGCATCTGCCGCAAGAACTGGAACCCGACGATGGAGGACGACTCCAGGATGCCCATCACCAGGGTTTTCTTCTGCTCCAGCAGGCGCTTCTTGTTGAGCAGGCTGGAGGCGAGGAGGTTTCGGCGCAGGAGTTCCAGCACCTGCGCGTCTCCCGTGGCCGCCAGCGCCGCCACCACCGCCGTCTGCTCGCGCGCGTCCCGCTCCCCGAAAGCCGGATCCTGGAACATTGGCAGCAACAATCGCACCGGCAAGCGGGGATCGGCCAGGGCCAGCAGGCGAACCGCGGCGATGCGCACCTGGGGGTCGGGATCGCCGCAGGCCCGCGAGAGCACGGGGATGGCCTCGGGATCGCCGCTCTTGCCGACAAAGGCCAGCGCCTCCAGGCGCAACGCCATGTTGGGATGCGAGAGCAGCCGGGAGATGCGCCGCACTCGATGGGGGACGTCCAGGCGCTCCAGGATGGCCAGTGCGTCCCGCACCGTGTTGGCCCGCGAGCTGAGCAGGAGCTTCTCCAGCCGGTCCAGGTGGGCGGCGGCGCGCTCGGCCAAGAAGTCCACCAGCAGCTTTCGGCACTCGATGCGGTTTTCCCCGTCCAGGCACTGAAGCACCGTGTCGAAAACGGAATCGGGAAGCCGGCGCAGCAACCGTCCGGCCTGCGACAACAGCTCCGGGTCGGCGCTGGTGTTGCAGATGGTCACCAGGCGCCGGATGCCGATCTCCTGCGAGAGCGAATCCAGCGCGGCCGCCAGGGCGGCGGCCAGCCCGGCGGCGTTGCCGTGCGGAAGTCCCATGGCGGGGACGGCCTCCAGGCGTTCGAGCAGGACATTGAGCAGGGCGAGGTTTTCTTGCAGTAGCAACGTGTCCACCATCGCGGACAGGATCTGCCCGATCGACTGGCGGAGCGACTCGTCCCAGGGCGTCTGGGCCTGGGCCAGCAGGGCCTCCAGGAACCGTTCCTGCCTCCGGCCGGCGGCGTCGCGCGCCAGCTCCTTTCGCACCGACTCCAGCACCCCCTTGGCCGCGGCGTCCTCCGCGAGCAACACGCCGGCGGCGCGCTCGATGTTGGCGAACTCCAGTTCCACGTCGCCGACCGAAAGACGGGCGAAGGCGAAGCCGTCCGAACTGGCGGTGGTCAGACGGGACACCAGATGGTTGAGAATGGCGTCCACCTCGACCCGGGTCTCGGCGCTGGCGGTGGCGTCGCCCAGGGCGAAGGTGTCCATGGCCACGTATTCCACGTGCTCGAAGTGCTTTTTCCAGAGTTCGCTGACCAGATCGTCCTCTCCCGCCTCCCCCGAACCCCGGCGCGAAAGGCACACCAGCACGAAGTCCAGAAGTTCGTCCGGGCGCAGGCCGGGCCGAAAGCGGATGAAGCGGATGCCATCGCGAAAAAAGCGAAAGGCCAGGTTGTTCTCCTCGGCGCTGTCCTGGTAGACGGCAACGCCGTTCCACACCAAGGATGATTGCTCCACCTTGAAGGTCAAACGGCCGTGGCGAGTCAGCAGGGCGCTGAGAATGTTGTACGAAAGCTCCAGAAACGAGGCGTACCGATCGGTGGCGTGGCGGTAGAGCCCGATGGTCTTGAAGGCCTTTCGCAGGTGGGTGAAGAAATCCGCAATCTCCGCGGCGCGGCCGGCGACCTCGTCGGGCGAGAGCGGGCCGCCCTCGGCGTCCGGCTTCGCCTCGAACGCCTCGGCTTCCAGCGCCGGCGCCAAAGGCGGCGAGTTCCGATCCTGCGGCGGGGTCTGTTCGATCGGGCTCACGCGAAGGCTCCGGTCTTGCGCCTTCTCGCCGAGATTCGTCCCATCGCCAACATGCGCGGCATTATCTCACAACCGCGCCGCCGGGCAACCCCGAGGCAGCGGCCGGCACCTTGTCCGGATTTCGGACAGGATGTTCGAAATCCGGACAATGGAGGCGGCAACGAAAAATCGACTCCAGCAAAATCAAGCAGTTAGAGCATGTTTTTTCGTGGTCTGAAAATTGCATCACCCAATCAACAACAACTGGAGGATCCCATGATCGAAAATTCGAATCACAATCGCGGGGCCCCGGCCCTGCCGTTCGGAGAAGGCTGCGAATCCATGTCGGACCGGGACCTGGTGCTGCTCGTCATCGGCGCAAGGCCGCGCCAGACCCAGGTCGTCGAGGCGATCCTGGCCGAGTCGGGCGGAGCGGCGGGTCTCGGCCGGATTCCCTGCCATGCGCTGTTGCGGCCCGGCAGGCTGGGCAAGCGCCAGGCGCTTCGCCTGCTGGCCGCGGCGGAGCTGGGGCGGCGGCTGCTCTCTCCCCCGCCGCCGGCAGACCGGGCCATCACCTCGCCGGAGGAGGTGGCCGAGTTCGCCCGGGCGCGCCTGCAGGATCTGGAGCGGGAGACGATACACGCCCTGCTTCTGGATGGGCGCAACCGGCCCCTGCTTTGGATGAAGGTGGCCGACGGTTCGTGGAACGCCTGTCCGGCCGATCCCAAACGCCTGTTCTCGGCATGCCTGCTCCATCGCTCCCCGGCGGTGATCCTGATCCACAACCATCCCTCGGGCGATCCGACCCCCAGCCGCGAGGACGTGGAGCTCACCGCCCGGATGGTCCGGGCCGGGGCGCTGCTCGGAGTACGGGTGCTGGATCACCTGGTGGTGGGGCGCGAGGGGTACCGCTCGCTCGCGCGGGAGAATCTGCTGGTCTGACCCGGCCGGCCCGAGCTCAGGGAGAGGATCCGGCGCATCGGGCGACGATGCGCGCGGTCCACTCGGGCTTCTCGGCGTGGACGGCGCGGCCGGAGGACTCGGCCACGAACATCTCCGTCCCGGGGAACAACCGGGTCAGCTCCTCGCCGGCGCCGCGAACGGCTGGCGCGTCCCGGTCGCCGAAGAGCAGTTTCAGCGGCACCGGAAAGGACTGGCCGGAGCGGGAACGCAGCTCGCGCAGGAGGTCGCTTGCGAAATCGGCGCGCTTCCATGCCGCGAGGCGTTGCAGGTGCGCCATGGCGCCGGGGACGGTGGACAACGGTTCGGCAAGCCTGCGGAGTTCCAGTCGGGAGAGGAGCGCGGGGTCGGCGTAGTCGAGATCCGAAAGCGCCTGCGCCAGCGGCCGGCGGCTGATGCGCCGCGCGGCCCGGGCTTGGGCGGACTCGCTCGAACGCAGCCGCTGCCAGAATCGCTCGGGGCGGCCCGCAGCGAAGGAACATCCGATGAGCACCAGCCCCAGGAGCGCATCCGGCCGGTCGAGGGCCCAGCGGACCGCCACCAGGCCCAGCGCGCCTTCCGCGACCAAGAGCGGCCGCGTCACCTGCACTCCATCCAGCGCCCGTCGCAGCGCCTCGGCCAGATCGGGGATCTCGACCGGCCGGCCGGGCGTGGCCGCGGCATCGATGAGAGGAACGGTCTCGAGAAGCAGCACGCGCAGGGATTCGGGCAGCGCGCCGAAGACCGCCCGAAACGCGAACGGAACGGAAAAAGGCCCCGGCAACAGCACCACCGCCGGTCCCTGTCCGCGCTCGCGCCAGCCCAGCGTCACCGTTTTGCCGGCGAGCGCGATGTCGCGGCGGCGCCGGGGCCGAAGCTCGCAATCGGCGCCCTCGGCGGGAAGCTCGGGGATGGTTCGCAGATCGACGCGCATGCAGGCAAGACCCGTACCGCAACCGCGGCCGGCATGCAAGCGCCGCCGGCGGACTTTCCCGCCCGCGCCGCTTCTGCTAATGTCCGCGCTCATGGACCGGGCCCCGCTCGATCTCTTCGCCGCGTCGGAACTGGCCCTTTCCGTGGGCGAGCTGGCCGGCCGGGTGCGCGAGCTTTTGGAGAAGAATTTTTCCCTGCTGCGGGTGATCGGCGAGGTCACCGACCTCAGCCTGGCCTCCTCCGGCCATGCCTATTTCGCCCTGCGCGACGAGAAGGCGGTCTTTCCCGCGGTGATGTTTCGCGGCGCGCTGGCCCGGCTCGGCGGGGCCATGCCGCCGGAGGGCACCGAGGTGGAATGCCTGGGTCGCCTGACCCTGTACGAGCCGCGCGGCCGGGCCCAACTGGTGGCCGAATGGCTTGCCCCCCGGGGAGCGGGAGCGCTCAGCATCCAGATGCTGCACCTTCGGGCCCGGCTGCAGGCGGAGGGCCTCTTCGACCCCGCGCGCAAACGGCCCCTGCCCCGCTTTCCCCGCCGCATCGCGGTGGTGACCAGCCCGCACGGAGCCGCGCTCCAGGACATCCTGCGAGTGCTCTCGGCGCGCTTCCCGGCGGCGGAGGTGGTGCTCGGCGGGGTGCGGGTGCAGGGAGACGGCGCGGCGCGGCAGATCGCGGCCATGGTGCGACGCCTGGGCGACGGCCGTCACGGGGAGGTGCTCATCCTGGCCCGGGGCGGCGGTTCGCGCGAGGATCTTTCGGCCTTCAACGACGAGGTGGTGGTGCGGGCCGTGGCCGCCTGCGCCGTGCCGGTGGTCAGCGCGGTGGGGCACGAAACCGACGTGGTGCTCAGCGATCTGGCCGCCGACTGGCGCGCGCCCACCCCGAGCGCGGCAGCGGCGGCGGTCGTTCCCGATCGCGCCGAGCTTCTTTCACTCCTCGAGCAGAACCGCTCCCGCCTGGCGCTGGCGCTGCGCCGCACGCTGGCCCAGGCGCGCTCATGCCTGCTGGGGCGGCAGGGTCGCCTGCGCGACCCGCGTCTGAGCCTGGCCGCCCAGCGCATCCGGCTGGACGAGGCGCGGGAGGCGCTGCGCCGCGCGGGCGACGGCGTCCTGCGGCGCGCCGGCCAGCGCCAAACCGCTCTGGAACGCCGCCTGCGCGCGCGCGACCCCCGGCTCGCGCTGGCCCGGGCGCGGCGCGACGCGGCGGAGGCGAGACAGCGGCTGCGGGCCGGATTTGCGGCCCGGCTATCCGCCCACCGCGCCCGCCTGCTCGGCCTGGCCGGGCGCCTGCGCGGTCTGGATCCGGCGGCGGTGCTCGAGCGCGGTTTTGCGCTGGTGACGGGCGCCGACGGATCCATCCTTCGCGACAGCCGGCGGGCGAAGCCGGGGGATCCGCTCCGGATCCGGCTGCACCGGGGCGGCTTGCGGACGCGGGTGGAAGCCGTGGAAGACGCCGCACCGCCGGCGCCGCTGCCGGACGGTGCGACGGGAGGTGGACGACATGGCGGAAAACCGTAGGTCGAAGTCGGCCAAGGACGGGCCCGGGTTCGAAGACCTGCTGGGCCGCATCGAGGAGATCGTCTCGAAGCTGGAACAGGGCGATCTGCCGCTCGAGGAATCGGTGCGCCTGTTCGAGGAGGGGATGCGCCTTTGCGCGGACGGGACCCGCCTGCTGGACCAGGCGGAAGCCCGGGTGCGGGTGCTGATGGAGGGCCCACCGGCGGCCGAGCCGGAGCCGGCGCCATGAGCGAGGCCGCGAGCTGGCTGGCTCAGCAGCGGGAGCGCATCGAGGCGGAGCTCGCGTCTCTGCTCGACCGCCTGCCGGCGCCGGATTGCCCGCAGCGCCTGCGCGAGGCCATGCGGTACTCCCTGCTGGGCGGGGGCAAACGGCTGCGCCCGCTGCTATGCCTGGCGGCGATGCGAGCCGCGGGCGGCGCGCATCCGGCCGCCGAAAAGGCGGCCTGCGCCTTGGAACTCGTCCACACCTACTCGCTGATCCACGACGACCTTCCCGCCATGGACGACGACGACCTGCGCCGCGGGCGCCCCACCTGCCATCGCGCCTTCGACGAAGGGCTGGCCATCCTGGCGGGCGACGGCCTGCTGACCCTGGCGTTCGGAGTGCTGGCCGAGGCCCTGTCCGGCGATCGGGCCGGGGAGGCCGTCCGGCGGCTGGCCGAGGCCGCGGGCCCGGCGGGCCTGGTGGGCGGCCAGGCGGACGATCTTTCGCCCATCGCGAGCGCGCCGACCCTGGCCGAGGTGGAATCCATCCACCGGCGCAAGAGCGCGGCGCTCATCCGCGCCGCCCTCGATCTGGGGGGCCTCCTGGCCGGCGCGCCGGCCGAGGTTCGCGAGCGCCTGCGCGTCATCGGCGAAAACCTGGGCCTGGCCTTTCAGATCGCCGACGATTGCCTGGCCGAAAGCGGAGACGCGCTCACCCTGGGGAAGGACCCGGGCACCGACCGGGAACGCGGGCGGCGCACCCATCCGCTGGTGGCGGGCCTGGACGGATCCCGCCGGCGCGGCGAGGAACTGCTGGACCGGGCCGAGGCCGAGCGGGCCCGCCTGCCCGGGTCCGGCGACGCGCTGCGCTTGATTCTGGCGCAGGTCCGGGATCGACTCAGGGGCAGTCCGTCCCCCCGCTGATGTTTCCGTTGCCGATGGTGAGAGTGTAGGGATCCGCGGTCACGGCGTAGCCCGGCTGGCGATAGACGCGGATGTGGTAGGTGTGGTGCTTCTGTTCGCAGATGTTGTACCCGGCGGTGTTGGTCGTGCGGCAGCCGCACTCGCCCAGGATCTGGGGCCCCGACGCGTCGCGGAAGTTGGTCCGCAGGTCGTAGCAGATCTCCTGCCGGCACCCCATCTCGGTACAGGAGTCGAGGCTGACGTCGAACACCACCCCCGCGGGCCGGGAGGCAAACCGGACCTTGAAGTGGTAGTTGTCGCACTGGTCCACCGACTCGTCGCTCCCGACATCGTCGAAGCCCACCACGCGGTACCAATCTTCGTCGCCGGCCGGCACCAGGTTGCCCGACACGGTGATCTGGCTGCCGGCGGCGGCGTCGCTCAAGGTATCCAGCGCCCGGGCCGTGGCGCAGGTGTTGCCGACGTCGGCGCCGTTGTCGAGGCGCACCTCGCAACCATCCGACCAGGCGCCGTTGAAGTCCCACCAGCCGCTCTCGCAGTCGGCAAGGGGATTGGCGACCTGGCAGGTCCCGGCCGGGCGGGCGCAGGTGGCGCGAACCACATGGTCAGTCAGCGGTTGGCACAGCGCCTGGTCGTCGCCGTTGTCGGTGCTTCCGTCGCAGTTGTCGTCTCTCCCGTTGCACCTCTCCGCCTGCGACTGATCGGCGGAACCGCCGGCGTCGGTGCTGCACCGGGTGGCAGTCGCCGAGGCGCACTCGATGGTCCCGGCGCCGCACTCCCCCACTCCGTCGCACGGCTGGCCGATCCCGAAGCCATCGTCGCTCTCGCCGTCGCAATCGTTGTCGAGCCCGTCGCAGCTCTCGACCTCCGACTGATCCGCGCTTCCGCCGGGCTCGGTGCTGCAGCGGGTCGTGGTCGCCGAGGCACACTCGATCACGCCGGCGCCGCACTCACCGACACCATCGCAGGCCGTGCCCGCGAAAAAGTCCTCGTCGGTGGCGGCGTCGCAATCGTTGTCCAGCCCATCGCAGCGCTCGGGTTGGGACTGGTCGCGACTGCCGCCCGGATCGGTGCTGCACCGCGCCGTCTCTTCGCTGCGGCATTCCCACACTCCGTTGCCGCACATCCCGGTGCCGAGGCACGGCTGGCCGATGAGAAAATCCTCGTCCGTCTGTCCGTCGCAGTCGTCGTCGCGCCCGTTGCACAGCTCGGGATGCGACTGATCGCGGCTGCCACCGGGCTCGGTGGAGCAGCGCGCGGAGAACTCCGCGGCACACTCGATGACCCCGGCGCCGCATTCGCCCCGGCCGTCGCAGGCCTGTCCCACCATGAAGCCGTCGTCGGTATTGCCGTCGCAGTCGTCGTCGAGACCGTTGCATTTTTCCGCGCCGGGGCTCACGCCCCCGCCGCACCCGCCAAAGACCCCATCGAGGCACTCCTGCACTCCCGTCGTGCACACTCCCACGCTGCCGCCGCACGCCTGCGTCTGCCCCGCGGTACAGGGCATGCCCTCGTCGATGGCACCATCGCAGTCGTTGTCCTTGCCGTCGGGGATCTCCGCCGCCGGCCCCTGCCCGCTGCAGGCCTGCCACCGGCCTCCCTGGCACCGCTGCACGCCGGGGGTGCACTCGCCCAGGTCGGTCCCGCAGTCCTGCACCGCGTCCTCGACGCAGGGCGGACACCCCTCGTCGGTCTCATTGTCGCAATCGTTGTCGCGCCCATCGCAATATTCGTAACCGGCCGCAATCCCCAGGCCGTCGTCGGCGGGATGGATGAGCGCGTCGAGGTCGTCGCAGTCGCGGTCGCTGCCGATGCCGTCGCCGTCCTGGTCGCGCACCGGCTGAACGGGCTTGCAGACCCCGTCCACGCACACCTCGTTTTCGCCGCAGGGAGGCCGGCATTCGGCCGCGGGTTTCTGGCAGACGTGGTTGCGGCACTCCAGGCCCGAGCGGCAGTCGGAGGTGGTGTCGCAATATTCTCCCTCCCCGTGACCGGCGGTGCTGCTGCCGCACCCTCCCGCCGCGGCCATCCACATCGCCATCCCGGCGAGCCCGACCCAGCAACGTCCGCTCATCCATCCGGCCCGGCGTGACCTTCTTTGCCTCATCGACAATCTCCTGCGATGGGAAGATGATCCAGCGAACGAGATGTGGGATTGAAGACCTCGGCGGAATCGGTGATGGACAACGCGGTGAGGGGCGGATCCCCGGTGAATCCACCAGCGAAGAGCACGGTGCAATCCCCGAGCAGCGTGGCGGTGTGCCCGGCTCGGGCGATGAGCAGCGTCACGGTGCGGGCTCCCACCTGTTTGCTGGTGAACGCCATCGTGCCCGGCGAGAAAAACTCCACCCAGTTCTGGGTCTTGTAGCCGTTGACCGAGTCGTAGGAGATGAACCCGCCCGCCACCATCACCTCGTCCTGCTTCGTCAACACCGAGGAGAGCGTGGTGGCGGTGTGGAAGGCGCGGAAGCGGGACATGAAGTTTTGGTTTTCCTGCATCGTTTCGCTGCCGGCGGCGAGGTCGATCAGGCGGAACTGGTTGAGGGTGAAGGGCAGGTCCTGGTTGCTGAAGCTCTTGTCGACCACCATGCCTCCGGTCACCAGCACCCGCGGAGCGCCGGCGACGGTGGGCACCTCCGCCGCCGCTCCGTAGAAGCCGGGCCAGCCCCGGGAGATCTGGGTGGTCGTGAAGGCCGGCGCCCGGGCGGCCGGATCGCTGCCGCTGGACACGGTGAGAATCTCGGCGAACAAGCCCGGGTTCTGCGGCCCGGCGGCGTGGTTGCCGCCCCAGAAGAGATATTGCCCGGCCGCGGGATCGCCGAACCCGACCAGGGCCGTGCCCTGCCGGGCCACGTTCAGGGCGGCAATTTCAGAGAAGGCCATGGAAAGCGGGTCGAAACGGATGGCTGTGGAAAGCTCCGCCGGCGGATCGCCCGGCCCGGTCCCTCCCACCAACAACACCTGGCCGCCGGGAACCGCCAGCGGCACATGCCCGGCCCGCGGCGTCACGCCCGCCAGCGGAAGTTCGCTGGAACTGAAGGTGACCGGATCGATGATCTCGGCGCTGGCGCCGGCCAGGCCCCAGCCGTCGCCCAGGCCCTGGTCCTGGGGATCGATCAGGATCACCGGCGCCGGTCCGGCGGGAAAGCTCAGGCGCAGCACTGCCCGCTCGCCGCCGCCGACCAGCAAGATCCGTCCATCCGGCAGGAGGCTCGCGCTATGGAGGCCGCGCGGGTGCAGCAAGTGGCTGCCGGTGAGAGGCTGGAACTCGCCCCGGGATGGATCGTACACGTCCAGCTGATCGGTCGCGTGGAGCCGCAGGCACGAAAATTGGGTTCCGCCGGCGGTGCACAGCTCGGGTGTCCCGCTCATCGACTTGAATCCGCCGGCGATGAGCACCCGCCCGTCCCGAAGACGGGTGGCGGTGTGGAACACGCGCGGGGAGCTCATGGAATTGCGCGTGGCGGTGAAATCGCTGCAGCCGCTGATGAACAACGATACCTTGGTGGTCTGGTTCTTGCGGATGGTGACGCCGCTCGTCTCGCCGCACCAGGAGGCTTCCTGGCGCGTGTACTGGAACCCCTGGAAGCTCACCTTGCGCTCTTCTCCCGTGGGGATGTCGGACAGGCGGCTGCGCCCCGACTTCTGGTAGTCCGCCACGGAGAAGTTGGCGCAGCGCCGCGAGCCCATGTCCCGGGCGGTGACGCACAGGCGGAAGTCGCTGATGTCCGCGGGAGGATCTCCGCGAAGTTCCGATGGCGCCGCGCCGGGCCCCGGGGTGAAGTAGATCTGCACGGCCAGGTCGCCGCCCTCGTCCGCGCCGCAGGCCAGAAGCGCCAGCGCCGCAAACAGCCCAAGCAGGATACGCACGTTGCCGGTCATGGTTCTTTCGCCCTCGACATGGGCCCGCGAGCGCCCTACGGCGCGATCAGGCCGTTGGAGATGGAAAGCTGGTAGTTTTCGCAACCGAAGGTGTGCCCCACACCACCGTAGACGCGGATGAAAAACACTCTCGGTTCGCTGCTGCAAATGTTGTAGCCCGGCAGGCTCGGGATGTCCGTGCGGCATTCGCACTGGCCGATGGGGGTGGAGTTTTCGTTGGTCCGGAGGTCGTAGGCGTAGTCGTATTCGGTGTCCTCGCGACAATCCACGTTGGTGCCGGCGCATCCGTCCACGTAGACGTCCGACACCATGTTCCCGCTGCGGGCGAGGAAGCGAACGCGGAAATGGAATCGGTCGCACAGGGTCGTCGCATCGGCCTGGCCGTCGTCGGTGGCGGTGACCTTGTACCAGTCCTCGTCGCCCTCCGGCCACAGGTTGCCGGTGACCTTGATCTCCGAGCCATCATCCGGGAGCCCGCCCAGATCCTTGGCGATCTGGCAGTTGTTGGGGACGGTGTCCGCCTCCAGGCCTTCGTCGGTGAGTCCGTCGCAGTCGTTGTCCAGGTGGTCGCAGCTCTCGGTCCGCGAACGATCCTGGCTTCCCCCGGGCATGGTGCTGCACCGCGTCTCGGTGTCGCCGGCGCACTCGATGGCGCCGGCGCCGCACTCGCCGACCCCCTGGCAGGAATAGCCGATGCCGAAACCGTTGTCGGTGAGTCCGTCGCAGTCGTTGTCCCGCCCGTCGCACACCTCGGCCCGCGGGATCTCGCCGTTGCGGCAGGCGGACCAAATGCCGTTTTCGCAGGTCTGCACGCCCTCGATGCAAGTTCCCACGTTGTTGCTGCACGGAACCTGCTGGCCGTTCTGGCAGGGGCACACCTCGTCCACCAGACCGTCGCAATCGTTGTCGTGGCCGTCGCAGCTCTCCAGGACCGGCCCGGTGCCGCTGCAGGAACCCCATACGCCGCCGGCGCACGTCTGCATCCCGGCCACGCAGTCGCCCATATCCGTGCCGCAGGGCTGAACCGCGCCCTCGGCGCAAGGCGGGCATCCTTCGTCCACCTGGTTGTTGCAGTTGTTGTCAACGCCGTCGCAGTATTCATAGGCGGCCGGGTTGATGTAGGGGTTGAGATCGTTGCAATCCACTCCGGTCTGGAAGGTGTCGCCATCCTTGTCATTGGGATCGGCGATGGGCCTGCATGTGCCGTTCATGCATGCCTCGATATCGGGTTTGCACTCCGGCACGCATTGACCCGGATCGGGCTTCTGACAAGTGTGGCTCTTGCATTCCAGCCCAGCCTGGCAATCCGATGTCTTGTCGCAGTACTTCCCGGGCCCGGCCTTGCTGCTTCCGCAGGCGGGTTGCATAAGCCCCAGCGCGGCAACGCCACCCATGAACAGGATTTGCCAGCACTTGCTCCACCGGCTCATCGGCGCCTCCTCCGCATCACCGCCTCTTCTCCCGGCGGTACCACCATGACCGCTAGATGCTATCACGCCGCCGCCCGAAATGGCAAGCTAGCCGCCGGAGGAGGTTGGGCCCGGACGCCAGGTGTCGAAAGCGGTGGGGAAGAATCCTGTCAATCCAATCCACGGGAAGAATTCGCCTGTCTCTTTGGGCCGAACGCAACTTTCTGAAAATGCAAATTCAGCAGTGGTAACTACACATTCCACGCAAGAAACCAGCGTTTTCCAGCACAACTAACTGATAAATAATAATTTTATAAAAAATTCTCCGACTGGACCAGTGCCGGATTATGTGACAGCTTGTCTCGCCAAACAGGCCAAATTCGCTCGAAATAAAAAATAGCCAAACAAAAACAATAAATTGCACAAAACAGCCGGCGGGCATCAAGTTTGCAAAAGGCCTTACCGCGAGAAGGAGGCACTCCATGAAAACCACGGCCATTATCATCCAGGCGATTGCGACTGCGCTGTTCTGTGCATGCGGTGCCAATTTCGGCACCGGCGCCATCGAAGAAGAGGAGCTCTACAATACGCTTGGGCTCAACGGCGCGCCGCTGTTCGACGAACAGGGCCTGGCGCCGCAGGCGTTCGCGCCGGAGGCATTTCGCAGGGCCGGCGTGATGTGGGATGCCGATGACGGCTGCGTTCTCGAAGCTCGAGTGATGGATTCCAACGGGCGGTGGAGCGACTGGGCGCCCCTGGTCGCCTCCTGGTCCGAGGGAATCGCCCACAACGGATACGTCGAGCTCGGCGAGCGAGGCGTGGCGTTCCAGCTCCGGCACGTCTCCGGTCCGCGGCCGTTCTACCTCCTGGCCGAGGCGATCGGCGAGGTGGGAGAGGCGCCCGCGGGCGGCGGCGACGAGGGGCCGTACGGCACTATCGAGCAAGCGCTGGCGCCCTCGAACCTCGTCCATCCGCGCTCGGACTGGGGCGCGCGCGCTCCCGCGTGCAGTTCGGGCTCCCACAATCCATCGAAGATCACCGTCCACCACACCGCCACGCCGCTCCCCGATTCCATGTCTCCGCAGGCCCGCCTCCGGCAGATCCAGAACTACCACATCAGCACGCGCGGCTGGTGCGACATCGGCTACCACTTCCTGGTGGACTGGAACGGCGAGCTGTGGCAGGGGCGGAACGAGACGGTGATCGGGGCCCACGTGGCCGACAACAACACGAACAACGTCGGCATCTCTTTCATGGGCACCTACAACAGCACCTCGCCGACATCGAGACAGCTGTCGCGCACGGCGGACCTCATGGCCTGGCTGCACGGCCGCTACGGCATCCCCATGAACCGCTCCTATGTCTGGGGGCACCGCCAGTACCGCGGCAACGCCGCCGGGGATTGCCCGGGCGACCGGTTGTACGCGAAACTCGGCGACCTGTGCACCATGGCCGCGGGAGGTGGAGGCGGAGGCGGGGGTGACACCGGCGGCGGAGGCGGCGGAAACGGCACGCTCCAGGGAGTCGTGTTCGAGGATCGGGGCTCGGGCACGAACGACATGAGCCACCGCCTGCCCGGGGCCACGGTCCGGCTCAATACCGGCGCGTCCAAGACCGCCTCGGCCGGCGATGCCTTCTGGTCGTTCTCGGTGCCCGCCGGCAACTACACCGTGACCGCCTCCCTGTCCGGCTACCAGACTTCGTCCCGCTCCTGCTCCGTCACCGGAGGCGGCAGCGTGTGGTGCTCCATCGGGCTCGTCAAGGCCGCCAGCAATGCAAAGGGCACCATCCAGGGCGTGGTGTTCGAGGACATCGGCGTCGGCACGAACGACATGAGCCGCCGGCTCCCCGGCGCCACGGTGCGCTTCTCGACCGGCGGGAGCCTGACGGCTCAAGCCAACGACGCTTACTGGTCCGCGGAAGTCCCTGCCGGAAGCGTCACCGTGACTGCATCGATGTCCGGCTACCAATCCCGCTCTCGAACCTGCACCGTCACCCAGAACGGCTCGACCTGGTGCTCAGTGGGCCTGGTGCGAGTGACCACGGGTGGAGGTGACACCGGAGGCGGCGACACGGGCGGCGGCGACACGGGCGGCGGCGACACGGGCGGCGGCGACACGGGCGGCGGCGACACGGGCGGCGGTGACACCGGCGGCGGTGACACCGGCGGCGGCGACACGGGCGGCGGCGATGTCATCCCTTGCGGCACGGATCCCACGGGAGATCCGAGCAAACAGGGAAAGCTCTTCGGAAGAGCCGTCATTTTCGACCCCGCGAATCCCGACCCGGCCACATCGGTCCCGGTCGGCGATGTCGAGATCGCGGTCGAGGGAATGAATAAAATCGTCAAGACCTGTGCCGGCGGCGGCTACGAATATTGGGCCGAGCCGGGAGAGCGAGTCGTCGCGGCCAAGAAAGAAGGCTTCGTGGGAGGAACCGCGGTGTGTACGGTGGTCGTAGGCCAGACCGTAGAATGCAACGTCTGGATGGTCCCCATCACCGACACGTCCTCGGGCGCCGAGGAGCCCCAGCCCATCGGCTGCGCCACCGCGGGCCAGACTCCGGCCGGGCTGTCCCTGCTCGCCCTCCTGCTCCTCTCCGCCCGCCGCCGCACACGCTAGTCTCCCCTGCCCTCACTCCCACAATCCGTCCCGAGAAACGCACGACGGACCGCAGCTCGAGCATTCTGCCCCGCTGACAGTATCGGTCCAGATTGCGCGCCGGAAAGACCCTATCTAATGCGTCAGCCCCTGGTTTTTCTGGATCTTGTCGGCAATCTCCAGGATCGAGCGGTGCAGCACGTCCGGAAAGGTCTCCCGGTCCGTGAAAAAACTCATCGACAGCTCATACAACATGGCCCCCAGGTCGTCGTCGGGGTATATCTGGGCGGCAAAGAGGAATCGATCGCCCCTCACCCGGTGCCAGACCTGGTCCATGGTGAGTTTCCCGGCGGAATAATCGATGCAGGCGCGCATGGCCCGCTCGATCAGCTGATAGGCCTTCTCCTCGGTCAGATTGAACCGGCGCAGCGCTTCCTGCCTGTCCTGTCCTTTCATGTTCGACACCCCTCATAGTTTCTCCAGAAACTCGATCAACTCCGGCACGGCCCCTTTCTCGCCCTCCAGGAAACGCAAGATGAGCTGCAGCGGCCCGCGCTGGATGATGCCGCCTTCCTGGCGATTGCGCAAAAGCTCGTCCACCCTGCGGTTGTACGGATGGGCGGTGAGCTCGCGCGCCTGCTCCTCGTCTCCGCACTCGAACACCGACAGGCGAAAACGAGCCGTGCCCTTCTGGAGCAGGTATTCGTACGGCGTGCAGCCGTGCTTGGAAGGTCCGGGCTTCTCCTTGGTGATGAGGTAGCCGCGCTGGTTGAGCGCCCAGAAGACATCGGTCGCGACCTTGACCTGGCTGGGCGTCGATGCTTTCTCTCCCCCGTTGGACCGGCACCCCGCCAGCGCCACCCACGAACTCGCCAGAAGGCATCCCAGCATTCGCATGCGCATATGCCTCCCGCGCCTCAGCGCATCAGGTCATCGAAGGCGTCGGCGATCTCCGGCGGCCGGTTGTCCGGCGCGCCCTCGCGGAAGGCGTAGGTTCCTTCGTTCAATCCGCGGATCTGCCGGAAGGCGTCCAGCGCCACGGCGGAGTCGAAACTCGCGTGGGTGATCTCGCCCTCGCGCAGCACAATCGAGCCGCTCCGATTGCCGGCACCGATGCGCAGCTCTCCGGTCTTGCGGTTGACATGGAGGAAATACAGCACGTCCCAGAGCTCGGTCTCGCGAAAGGCGCCGGAGATGGCCGGCACGGTGTCCGGGCGCACGGCCACGCTCTCGCCGTCCGGGAGTTCGCCGGCGGGCTTGCGGCCGGCCTCGGCGAAAGAGTCGGAGATGACCACCTCGCGCTCCTCGCCGGTGTCCTGATCGACGGCCTTGACATGCAGGATGCCGCTGGCGTCGACCTCGAACGCCACCCGGATGCGCGGCTGGAAACGCTCCCCCCGCAACCGCTCCAGCACCACCTCGCCCAGCCGGGTGTTGGCCGAGGCCTGCGTCTCGTCTCCTTGCAGGATGACCATGCGGGCCCGGGTCTGGGCATCTCGGTGCGTGGTGAACAGGTGCTCCCGGCGCACCGGGATCTTGGTGTTGCGCGGAATGATGGGAAAGAGCCGGTTGCCGGCGATGTTGATGCCCAGGGTGATGGGGGTGACGTCGAGCAGCAAGGCGCCGCCGCCGCTTTTCAGGGTGGCCGCCTCGCGCGCCGCGCCCTCGGCCACCACCGTGTCCGGATTGACGTTGGGCTGGGGCGCCCGGCCGAAGAACTCCTCCACCATCCGGCGCATCAGCGGCATGCGGGTCTGGCCGCCGACCAGCACCAGCCGATCGACGTCTTTTCGTTCCAGCCCGGCCTGCGCCAGGGTGCGGCCGCAGATGTCGAGGGAACGCTCGATGAGCGGGCGGGCCATCTCCTCCAGGCGGGCGCGTTCCAGCTCGGTGGCCAGCGAGTGCTCGCCCACCAGCCGCGGCAAGAACACGGCGCAGCGCGTTCCCTGGCTGAGTTCCTTCTTGGCCTGCTCGGCGGCATCCCGCAGCCGGTGCCAGGAGAGCGGGAAATCGCGCAGCAGCACGCCGCTCTCCTGCTGGAACTTGGCCGACAGCTCGTCGCACAGCAAGGCGTCGATGTCATCCCCGCCCAGGAAGGTGTCGCCGTTGGTGGCCAGCACCTCGTACACGCTGGCCTGGATGCGGATGATGGAGACGTCGAAGGTGCCGCCGCCGAAGTCGTACACCGCCACCACGGTTTCTTCCTTGGGATCGAGCTGGAGGCTCAGGGCGGCGGCGGTGGGCTCGTTGAGCAGGCGCAACACGGACAGGCCGGCATGGAACGCCGCGGCCTGGGTGGCCTCTCGCTGGGCATGGTTGAAATAGGCCGGCACCGTGATCACCGCCTCGTGGACGGCGTCCCCCAGCCGCCGCGAGGCGTGCTCGGCGAGGTGGCGGAGCAGCAGGCCGGACAGCTCCTCCGGCGTGAACTGCCGATCGCCCAGCTGCACCAGGACTCCCCCGCCCTGGTTCTCCAGGATGTGATAGGGGTACATCTGGCGCGCCCGCTGCACCACCGGATCCGAGAAGCGCCGCCCCATGAGCCGCTTGATGGCGTGAGCGGTGCGGCCGGGAGCCGCCGCGCCCAGGGCGGTCGCCTCGCGCCCGAACCACAGGCGGCCATTCTCTCCGAGGGTGATGGCCGACGGGACGAGCACCTGTCCCTGGTCATCGGCCAGCACCCGGGACTGCCCGTCCTTGAGCGCCGCCACCACCGAGTTGGTCGTCCCGAGATCGATGCCGATCACCGAGGGCATGGTTCACCCCTTTGCGCCGAGTTCTTCGTAGGCCCGGGTCAACACGCGAAACAGCTCCTCGAGCACCCGCACACCGTCCGGCCCCACCCGCTCGCGGTGCCGATCCGGATGAAAACGATCGACGAGCGCGAAGTAGGCCCTCCGCGCCTCGTCCGGAGAGGCCGCGGGATCGATCCCCAGCACTTCGGCGGGCGTCTGCGCGGGCCGGGCCAGGCGCGCGCGGGCCTCCTGCACCACCGGATCGGCACCGGCGGCCGGGCGCTGACTCGAGCTGATGAAGGCCGACAGCAGGCGTTGCAGTTCGGGAAGCGGCAGCAAGAATTCCACCCCCACCGCGATGCGGGCGCTGCCCGCGCCGCCGGCGCCGGTGTCCTGGGCGCGGGCGACCCGCGCCGGCAGGGTGAGGCGCTCGCCGTTCACCGGATGGAGCAGCGTGACCACCACCTGGTCGCCGGACCGCACCGGCCGGTCGGTGTGGAACAACAAGCCTCCGAAAGAGATGTTGTGGGTGAACTCCTTGATGAGCGAGGTCACATTCTCGAAGGTGACCATCAGCTCCATCTCGTGCCGCTCGCTGGCCCGCCGCTCCAGCGCCGGCGCCACGGGCGCGGCCGGCGCCGCCGCGGGTGCCGGTGTCCCGGCGGGAATCGCCGGCGCCGCGGGCTTCACCGCGGGGGGCTCGGAAGCGGGCTCCGGAGTCAGGCGGGCGCTCTCGATCCCGCCCTCCGCGATGGTCGGCCAGCTCTCCCAGTCCTCCTCCGCGCCCATCCTCTCGGCGGCGCCGTCGCTGTCCCGGCGGTCGCTCTCCGCGGCGCGAGAGAGGGGAGGCTCCCAGTCCTCGTCCCCGATGGGGATCCCCTCGGGCGCGGCCGGCGTCTCGGCGATCGGCTCCGGCGCGGGCGCTCCCGAGAGCAACGCGTTCAGGCGGTCGAGGGCATCGGGGGCCAGGGCCTCGAAGGCCACCGCGAATCCCTCTGCGTCGGCCCGGACCACCTCGCCCGGCACTTCGAGACCGAAGGCCTCGCCCAAAAGCCGCAAGCGAATATGCCCCGGCGGCGGCAATTCTTGCGACAGCACGAACAATCCCTGGGCGGAGGCATCCCGCGCCTCGCCCTGGTGCTCGACGCCCTGGATGCGAAAGGCCACCTTCACCGGACCTCACCGCTCCTTTCGCGCGAAGCGCCCGGCCAATTTGCGAACCCGCCGGACTGCTCGCGCCGCCCGCATCGAGCGATGCCGTTCGCCACGCCGCTAGCGCACGGCGGCAAAGCGCAGGATCCGCCCATTGCGCAGACCCACCACCAGCGAACCGTCGCGCGGGCTCACCGCCAGCGCGTCCACCGCTTCCTTCTCTCCCGTGTCCAGCTTTCCCTCGCGCTCGAAGCCGGGCGGGCGGAACACCCACACCTCGCCGCCGGCGGTGCCCACCAACAGGGTCTTGTCATCGGGGCCGAAGGCCAGACAGAAGTGGTAGGTGCCCATCAGCACCTTCTTGAGGAACGATCCCTGGGCGCTGTACACGGACAGCATGGCCGAGCCGTCGGCGGCCACCAGGAAGCGGTTCTGCCGGTCGAAGGCGATGAAGTGGGCGTCCTGGGTCTCATTGCCCTGCGAGTTTTGCAAGTTGCCGGCGTCGTCCCAGAAGCGCAGGTAGGTCACCCCGTCGTCCATGCAGCCGGCCGCGCTCACCAGCCCCGGCGCGTCCCGGCGCAGGTGCACCGAGCGCTGGCGGCAACCGTCGTCGCGCAGGTGGCGGAGCTTCTTGCCGCTGGCTGCGTCCCACACCCGGATGGAGAAATCATCGTAGGCGGCGATGATCTGTTTGCCGTCCGCCGAAAAGACGGCCCAGTTGGCCTGGGGCGGCGGGATGGCGGCCTGGGCCTTGGCCTCCTCCTCGTCCTTGGGCTTGGGCGGCGGCGGCTCGCGCAGCGAGAGCTTCTGTTTTCCGGTGGCGACGTCCCAGACCCGCACCGTCTCGTCGGCCGAGGCGCTGGCGACGAGCCGCCCGTCGGGCGAGAACGAGGCCATGGCCACGAGCGCGGCGTGCCCGGCGAGAACTCGCTGCTCCGGGCCCCCGTCGGGGTTCCACAGGCGGATGGTCTTGTCCCGTCCCGCCGACAGCAGCATGCCGCCGTCGGCCGAGAAAGCCAGGTGGGTCACGCCTTGGGGATGCCGTCCGATCTCCGTGGGGTGCAACTCGGCGAACGGGTTTTTCGGCGCGGGCGCGGGAGCGGTCCTCGCGGCGTCCGCCCCGGCGTCGGGCGGCGTCTTCTCCGTCCGCGACGGGTTGCACGCGGCCAGGCAGCAGGCCCCCAGGATGCTCAGTTCGAACCTCATGGTCCCTCCCGGCGCCGCCCTCTAGCGGCCCGTGAGCCGCGCGGTGGTGTCGCGCAGCCGCTGGCACAGGGTGCGCACGAATACCCGCAGCACCCGGACCGCGAACTTCTCGTTGGACTGCAAAAAGCGCAAAAACCGGTCCCGGCTGATCTCGAAGGCCCGCACCGTGCCCTGGGCCACCACCCGCGCCGAGGTCGGCGCCTCGTCCACCAGCGACATCTCGCCCACATGGTCCCCGGCCTTGAGCTCGGCCACCGGCGTCGCCTTGGCGCCTTCCACCCGCTGGACCTGGACCTTCCCCTCGCGCAGCACGTACAGCGCCATGCCGGGCCGGTCCTGCTCGATGAGCCGCTCGCCGTCTTGAAAGACCCTCTCCTCGCAGATGTTGTAGAAGGCTTTCATCTCGGCCAGCGGCATGTCGGCAAAGAGAGGGATCTTCTGCAAGAAGTCGAACCCCTCCATCACGCCCACGATCTGGGAGCCCTCCTCGGCGGCGTCGTCGCCCTCGCCCTCCGGGATGCTCGCGAGCGGACCGGTGGCGGCGGGGGCCGCGCCGGAGGCGATCTCGTGCAGCTTCTCCTCCACGTCGCGGTAGCCAATGTCGAACTGCTGGAGCTGCTGGTAGATGTTGCGCGCCACCTCGACGTTGCCCTTCTGCCGGTGCAGCCCGGCCAGGTGGTAGTACAGCTCGGCGGTGTCCGCGCCCACCGGCCGGCCCTTGATGACGTTGAGCAGCTTCTTGATGGCCAGATCCAGGTAGCCGTTCTTGGCCAGGATGTCGCCGATGAGCAGTGTCGCTTCCTGGAAGCTCTCATCCGAGGCCTGGACCTTCTGAAGGAGCTCCATGGACTTTCGGAACTTCCCCAGCTCGTGGTAGAGCTTGCCGGCGACGAACCAGTTGACCGCCCGCTCGTAGTTGGCCGCGGCCCGGGCGAAGTTCTTGACCTTGAGGAACAGCTCCGCCGCCTGGCGGAAGTTCTGGGTGCGCTCGAACATCTCGGCGGCCTTTTCGAAGTTCTCGACCTTGGCGTACATCTCGGCCGCGCTCTGGCAGTCGTCGGCCTGCTCGTAGAGCTGCGCCGCCTTGGCGAACTCGCCCAGGTTCTCGCAGCACAGGGCCGCCTTGTCGAAGTCGCGAGCCCGGTAGAACACGTTGGCCAGGGCCATGAGCTGGCGCTGGTCGCGCTGGGCGTGGTTGATCAGCGCAAAGCCGATGTCCTCCTGGCAGCGCGAGTACACGTCGGCCGCCTCGGCCGCCTTGCCGGCGGCCATCAGGCGGAACATCCCCTGGATCACCTGCGCGGTGGTGAGGAAGGTGCTGGCTTCCCCTCCGCGTCCTCGGATAGCGATGTTTTCGGCCATGGCATCCTCGCTGCTTGGACGCGCCGCCCACCGTGGCGGGCGTCCGCGACGTCAGGTGTACAGCCGCTGCGGGTCGATCACCTCGCGCAGCAGGCGCAGCTCTTCCGGCTGCGGCGGAGGATTTTGCTCCACCCGGGACGGGATGAGCAGTTCGAAGCCGGTCTCGGCCTGCACCTGCTCCACCGTGACCCCGGGCTGGAGCGCGCGCAGGCGCATGCGGCAGGTCTTCTCGTCGTAGTCCAGCACCGCCAGATCCGTCACCACCCGGTAAGGGCCGGTGTTGCGCGGCAGGCCGGCCCGCTCGCGCGCCCCGGGGCCGTCGAGGTAGCCGGCAGTGGTGAGAAAATCGAGCCGGGGCACGAAGCGCTGCTTGCCGTGGCGCATGATGGCGATGGTGCGCCAGCACAGGGAGCCGATGTCGTTGGCCCCGCCCGAGCCGGGGAACCGGACCTTGGGCCGGTCGTGGTCGCCGATCACGGTGGTGTTGAGGTTGCCGAAGGGATCGATCTGGGCCCCGCCCAGAAAGCCATACTCGATGAACCCCCGCGCCGCGGCCTCCATGAGATCGCAGATGCTGGAAGCCGAGGCGGCCTTGTGGAAGGTGCGCGAGCCGCCGACCGCGAGAGGCAGGCGCTCCATGCTGGCGCCCATGCCGCCGAACTCGAAGGCCGCCATCAGGTGGGGCGCGTGGGTGCGCTTGGCCAGGGCAGCGGCCAGCATGGGGATGCCGGTGCCAATGAAGCAGATGGTGTTGTCCTCCATCTGGTGCGCGGCGGTGCAGATGAGCAGTTCGCTCTTGTTGTACTCGGCCATGGCGTTACCTCCGGGTGGCGAGCCTTCGCAGCTCGCTCAGGCGCTTCTCGCCGCCCGCCTTCTCCAAAAAATGCCAGTGGTCACGCACGCCGTACACCCACTCCTGGAGGTAGGCCTGGAAGCCCTCCTCGCTCTCGGCGGCCTTCATGTAGGCCTTCACGTGCTCCTCGTCGCGCCAGTAGACGTAGGGCATCTCGCCCGGCAGCGAGCCGTAGGGCGCGTGCACCACCGCGTCCACCAGGTAGTAGGGGATGAGGGTGCGCTCGGGGAACTTCTGGACCTCCTCGTGCGGGACGATCTCTTCCGCCGAGATGATCAGGCGCTTGCTGGCGCGGGCCATCTCGGCGGCGAAGCCCGAGATGCCGTCCACCTGGGCGTTGCCGAACTCGTCGGCGCGGTGCACATGGATGAGCCCCACGTCCAGCGCCAGCGCCGGCAGGGCGCACAGCTTCTGGCCGGTGAAGGGGCACTCGACCGCCTTGGCCGCGCTGAAGTTGAAGGTGTCCGTGCCCAGCATGGAGCGCACCGGAAGGTACGGCAGCCCCATGGCGGCCGCCTTGAAACGCCAGGCCAGGGCGGCGTTGGACCATTCTACGGTCTTGACCTTGCCGGACTCGCAGGCGCGGCGCAGCACCGGCGACACGCCGAACACCTCGTAGCCGTGGTAGGTGATGTCGAGGTTCTTCACCAGGCCGGCGCCGATGAGGAGATCGTTCTCGAGCACGCCCTGGCCGGCCAGGTCCAGCCCGCCGATGCGCTGACGCACGATCTCGCGCACCAGCGACATGGGGCAGCGCACGCTGCCGTACAGCTCCACCCCGATGTACATGCCGCTTTTGACGAAACGCGCGATGGCTTCGCGCTCGTCCATGAGCTTTGGGACCAGGCCCTTTTGTTTTTCGGCCCGCACGAAGTCGCGCAGCTCGTCCACCGGGATCATGCGAAACAGCTCACCCTTGCCCGCGGGCAGTTCGGCCATTCCGGAACCCTCCTTGCAAGCGCCGTCCGGTGTTGTGGCATACCATCCCGCCCGCGGCCAGTCAACGCGAGTGGCCCGAGTGGCGGTCCCTCCACTCGCGTTTATTTTTCGGGCGGCTTCGCCGGTCGGGCGGGAGCGCCCGACGCCATGGGCTTGTGCCGCAGGCAGCGGGCCGGGGCGGGACCGGATGACATGCGGGTGGCGAGGAGGCCTGCAAATCCGTTCTCTTCCAAAAAAGACGCCAGGCGTCCTTCTGCGACCCGGCCGGTGGTGTAGTCCGCGTGGATCCAGCGGCCGTCGCCGGTGTAGATCCCGGTGTGCCACACCCACACGTTCTGCCCGTCGATGGAACCGATGGGAAGCTCGGCGGGGTTCTTCACCGGCATGAGCAGCCACAGGACGTCTCCGGATCGCAGACGGGAAAAGTCGAGGAACCGCCGCGCCACCGGGTCCAGGCCAGGGACAGGCGTGCCCAGCTCGCGCGTCACGATGGAGCGGGTCGGGTACACCGAGTACGAGCGCCAACCGCAGCCGACGCGCTCGGCGGCGTAGAACAGCAGGCCCAGACAGTCGATGGCGCCGTCGGCGAGCCGCGCGCCGAATCGGTAGGGTTTTCCGAGCAACTCGCGCGCTGCGGCGACGAACGCCTGGACCCGATCCGCGGGCATGGGCGCCAAAACAGCCAGCCTCGATTTCAAGAACACCAGCGGATCGAGAAACCGCACCTCGAGCTCCTCGCGGGTCATGCTGAGCCAGGAGGCGGTCCCGCGATCGTCGAAGGACGTGCGGACCTCGAGGTGGAGGTGATCGTAGTTGCCGCCGAGCCGCTTCGCCTCGGCCGCGGTGAACAGGCGGCCCAATTTGGTGCTTGCGTCGACCTCTTGACCCGGCTCGACCCAGGTTTCGGCCAGGTGCTTGTAGGCGGTGAACAAGGCCGACCCGTCCGGCAGCAGGTGGCGCACCACCACGGTGGTGTGCGGTTCGGACAGGTGCACCGAGCACACCACGCCCGGCCCCATGGCCAGGACGGAGACGGGCCCCGATCCGTCCTTCGTTTTTCGGCGAGGCACGAGGTCTAGCCCGGAGTGAAGATGCCCGGGCTGGAAGCTCTGCCGCGGGGCGCCAAAGACACTCACGACGCGGATGGAGCCCGGCGCCTTCCGGTCGGCCACATCGAAGGGGAGGAACCACTCGTGCACCGGGACCGACGGCGTCACCTCCCGGTACGCGTCTTCGAACCGCGCCGCCGCCTCCGCGATGGACTCGGCCGCCGCCGGCAGCGGCGCCCAAAAACACACGAAAATGACCGCCAGGGCCACCGGCGCCATCGGCCGGAAAAACGCTCTCGCGAAATCGCACCCCATCGCGGCCATGATCACTCCCCGGCGCCGGAGGCTCGCTCCTCGGCGTGATAGACCTTCTCGCCGGCCAGGATGGGCACCGGCAGCCGATCCTGCGGGCGCGGCAGCGGGCAGGTGGCGAAGCGGGTGAAGGCGCAGGGCGGGTTGTAGGCGCGGTTGAAGTCGAGGTCCACCATCCGATCCTCCCCGGGCGCGGGCACCGTCAGGAACCTCCCGCCGGGGTAGGTCTCCTTGCCGTTGGTGGGATCGGCGAACACGATGAAAAGCTCATGGCCCCCGGGCTCCTGGGTCGCGGTGAGCCGGTAGCGCTCGCCGTCGAGGTCGAAGACCACCTCGCCCGCGACCGGAACCTTCTCGACGGTCCGGATGGCCGTGGCGGTGTCCATGATGCGCGGCTCGGAGTAGGGCTCGAACCTCCCCCACACCCGATAGCGTTCGGACGGCTCGAAGCGTTCGATCCCCTTGAAGGTCCGGCGGGCCACCGAATCGCGGTCGAAGACCCGCACCCCGAGCTTGTCGCCGCGCTTGATGAGGACAAAGGACACCGGCCCCAGGCTCACACGGTCCGGCGGCACGCCGGGCACGTCGTCGGCCTGGAGGTCCATCTTCTCCACCGCCTTGCCGTTGGCCAGCACCCCCAGGACCGGGTCCACCTTGAGCCGGGCGCGGCCCTCGCGCAGCGTGATGGTGCCGATGAACGGCGGCGAGGTGTCGGGGAAGCGGATGAGGTTTTTCGGGTCGGCCCCGATGCCGTTCTCGCCCTCCTTGAGCCAGTGCAGGCCGATGACGCACAGCCAGCCGTCCGGCTCGGTGAGCTTCTTCTCCCGCTCCCGGATCCAGGCGGCGTGGGCGGTGTGCCAGGAGCCGTCGAGGGGCCGCGGCGGCCCGATGGGACGGTGACAGGCGCAGACGAACATCGCGCAACCGGCAAGCACAAAGAGAATTGCACGCATGTTCAACCTCCATCGTGTCGCAAGAGCATAGGGTCGAAGACGGCCGCAGGCAAGCGCGTCCCGCCTCGAACCGGGAGCAGCTACGGGCTCCTTGGCCAGAACGGGAAGAACCTTGTCGGCGATGCAAAACCCTCAGCCGGCCGCCTTCCTGTCTTTGCTTTTCTGGATCAGGAAAAAGTACCAGAGGAACACCCCGGCCAGGAACCCGAGGAGCATCGGCAAGACTGCACGGCCCCGACCCGTGTCGAGAAAGTTTCCGGGTTTCTCGATGTTCGCTCTCAACTCGCCGCTCACCCGCTCACCTGCCTTCCTTGGGATCCATTGCAAGACGTTCGGCAACCAGGATGGTTCGTGTGACCTGCCTCCAATCCCTGGTCCAGAGATAATGAGAGACTTCCATTATCGACGTCAATCTCAGCCAGAAACCGGGTAAAACCGGTGTCCCTGGCACCGGGGGATGAGCACCGGGGGATGACCGGGGGACGACACCATCGAGGACTGCGGTTGTGGTCGGCGAATCCAGGTGTTAGATACAACCCTACAAGTGCCAGGAGGTGCATGCGTGGATCAGTTTTTTTTGATGCTGATCTTTTTGGCGGCAATCATCATCGTCTTGACCTGGAAGTGGCACTTTGCCCGCTCTCGCCAGGCGGTCGAACCATGGGCCCGAAAGAGCGGCTTTGAGCTTGTCTCGTCGAAGCGCAGACGACCTTTCCATCCGGCGAGAAAAACTCCTCTTTGACAGCGAAAGCAGGGTCGGTCATGATGGCGCCCCCTCGCCGTCCGGGAAAGGACATCCATGGACTTTGCCGATTTCCACTTCGATGCGCGCCTCCTGGCGGGCATCCGGGCCATGGGCTACACCACCCCGACCCCCATCCAGGCCAAGGCCATTCCCCCGGTGTTGCAGGGCCAGGACGTCATGGGTCTGGCGCAGACCGGGACCGGCAAGACCGCGGCTTTCGGCCTGCCGATCCTGCAGCGGTTGCTCGCCGGCCCCCGGGGCGTGGTCCGCGCCCTGGTGGTGGCTCCCACCCGCGAGCTGGCGGAGCAGATCCACGAGCACCTGGATGCGATGGGCGAGCGGACCGGCCTGCGCAGCGCCACCTTCTACGGCGGGGTGAACATCAACCCGCAGATCCAGAAACTTCGCGCCGGCCTGGAGATCGCCGTGGGGTGCCCCGGGCGGCTTCTCGACCACATCCAGCGCCGGACCCTGGACCTCGGCCGGGTCGAGGTGCTGGTGATCGACGAGGCCGATCGCATGTTCGACATGGGCTTCCTGCCCGACGTGCGGAAGATCATCCGCAGCACGCCCGCCCAGCGCCAGACGCTGATGTTCTCGGCCACCATGCCGGCCGACATCCGCCGCCTGGCGCAGGAGGTCCTGCGCCGCCCCGTCACGGTGCAGATCGGCCACGCCGCCCCGGCCGACACGGTATCGCACGCGATCTACCCCGTGCCGCAGCATTTGAAGACCCCGCTGCTGGTCGCACTGCTGCGCCGGCTGAGCGCCGGCTCGGTGCTGGTGTTCACCCGCACCAAACACCGCGCGCGCCGCGTGGGACAACAGTTGGTCAAGGAGGGGTTCGCGGCGGCCTCGCTCCAGGGCAACCTGGCCCAGAAGCGGCGCCAGGCCGCGCTCGACGGCTTTCGCCGCGGCGAGTTCCAGATCCTGGTGGCCACCGACATCGCGGCGCGGGGCATCGACGTCTCCACCATCTCGCACGTCATCAACTACGACATGCCCGACACCGCGGAGGCCTACACCCACCGCATCGGGCGCACCGGCCGCGCCGACAAGACCGGCGACGCCTTCACCTTCGTGACCGGAGAGGACTCGAACATGGTGCGGACCATCGAACGCGTGCTGGGCGAGAGCCTGGAGCGCCGCACCCTCGACGGATTCGACTACCGCGCCCCGGCGCCGGCAAAGAACACCGAGTTCGCCCGGGGCCCGCGCCCGCCGCGGAATCGGCGTGGCGCGCCCAGGTCCCAACAGAGACGAAGGTAGCCGGTTCGCCCGCCGCCGAGCGCTCAGGCGTCCTCGTACCGCCGCTGCTTGAGCTCCCTGGCGGAGAACAGGGTGTACACCACCGGCACCACCACCAGCGTGAACAGGGTGGCCGTGAAGAGGCCGCCGATCACCGCCCGGGCCATGCCGATCCAGTCGGCCGCGCCCTCGCCGATGCCCATGGCCAGCGGCACCATGGCCAGCATGGTGGTCAGCGCGGTCATCATCACCGGCCGCATGCGCAAGGTGGCGGCCTTGAGGATGGCGCCCTTTCGATCCAGGCCCTGCGACCGGAGCTGGTTGGCGGCATCGACCATGACGATGCCGTTGTTCACCACGATCCCGGGCAGCATGATGATGCCGATGAGCGCGGACACGTCCAGGTGGGTCTGGGTGAGCGCGAACATGATGACCACGCCGATGCCGGCCAGCGGCACGGTGAACATGATGATGAAGGGCTGGCGCAGCGACTCGAACTGCGAGGCCATCACCATGAACACGATGAGGATGGCCACCATCAGCGCCACCCCCAGCCACTTGAAGGAGGTCTGGAAGTCCTCGGCAGTGCCGCCGATGAACCAGGTGAAGTCCTTGGGCCAGGGGTAGGCCTTGAGCACCTGCTCCACCCGCTCGATGCCGCGGGCCAGGTCCTTTCGCTGCGCCGCGCCGTTCTCGTCCGTGTACTCGGCCTTGAGCGACAGGATGAGCCGGGTCACCCGCTCCTGGTTGAGGCGGGTGATGTTCACCGGCCCCAGCGCCTCGCGCACGTCGGCGATGTTCTGGAGCGGCACCACCACCCCGGCCCGCGAGGCGACCGGCAGCCGGCGGATCTGGTCGACGTCCAGCCGGTATTTCTTGTCCAGCCGGACCAGGATGTCGTACTCGTCGCCGCCCTCCGAATAGCGGCTGGCCGCGCGGCCCATGAAGGCCGCCGAGATGGCGGTACCCGCCGCGGCGCTGGAGATGCCGAGCTCGGCCATCTTGGCTCGATCGAAGCGGATGCGCACCTCGGGCTTCTGGTCCTCCAGCGAGAACTTGACCGTGCTGACCTCGGGCAGGGCCGCGATCTTTTCCTCCAGCTCCAGTCCGACCCGGCGCGCGTCTTCCAGGTTGTGGCCGCGGATCTGGATCTCGATGTCGCCCTCGCCGCCCATGGGGTTGAACGGCGGCCCGATCGTGATCTTGACGCCCGGGATGCGCAGCTTCTGGCGCAGCTCGTCCTCGATCTGCTGCTGGCTGCGCTTGCGCTGGCTGACCGGCACCAGCATCACCCGCATGGTCCCGGCATGAACGCCCTTGGAGAAGATCGAGACGAACCCCTTGCCCACGCCCACGTCCAGGGCCACCAGGCGCCGTTCGGATGGCGGCACCAGCTCGAGCACCTGCTTCTCGACCTCCTTGACGGCCTGGTAGGCGGTCTGGAGGTTGTTGCCGATGGCGGACTCGACCTGCAAGAAGACGAAGGACTGGTCGTCCTCGGAGATGAACTCCTTCGGGATGCTCCGCCCGATGACCCCGGTGAGCGCGATCGCCGCCACCACACCCACGCCCACCACCCAGCGCCGGTTCAAGAACCAGCCGAGCACCCGGTTGTAGCCGCTCCGCAGACCTTTCAGCAGGTCGCGCCGCTGGGCCCGCTGCAGCAGCCACGCGGCCCGGTCGCTTGCGAGCAGCCTTGACGCGGCCAGTGGAATGAAGGTGAGCGACACCACGAGCGACACCAGCAGCGCGAAACAGATGGTGACCGCCATGTCGCGGAACAGCACTCCGGCGATGCCGGGCACAAAAAGCACCGGCACGAACACCGCCACGGTGGTCAGGGTGGACGCCGTCACGGCCAGGCCCACTCCGCCGGCGCCGCGAATGGCGGCCTGCCAGGGGTCCTGGCCCTCCTGGCGCAGGCGGAAGATGTTTTCCAGCACCACGATGGCGTTGTCCACCAGCATGCCGATCCCCAGCGACAGCCCGGCCATGGACAGGATGTTGAGCGTCATGTGCGCCTGGTCCATGACCGCGAAGGTGGCGATCACCGAGATCGGGATGGCCGTGGAGACGATCAGGGCCGAGCGGATGTTGAGCAGGAAGAACAGCAGCACGAAAAAGCAGATGGCGATGCCCACCATGGCGGACTGGGAGAGGTTGCCCAGGGCGAGTTTCACCACGTCCGACTGGTCCCACAGGATGCGGTAGGTGATGTCCGCGCCGGTGTCGCGCAGGATCTTGGGCAGCGCCTTCAGGATGGCCTCGCAGGTGCGCACCGTGTTGGAGCCCGACTGCTTGCGCATGATGACCCAGACGGTGGGCTCGCCGTCCACTTCCAGGATGCGCTGGCTCTCGATGAAGGAGTCCTCGATGCGGGCCACTTCCTTCAGGCGCACCGGTGAGGGAGGGGCGCCGGGGGACATCTTCATCCCCACCAGGATCTCGCCGATCTCGGACACCGACTGGTACTTGCCCAGGGTGTGGACGGTGAAATCCAGGCTGCCCTGCTCCACCGCGCCGCCAGGGACCTGGAGGTTCTCCTGGTAGATGGCGCCGATGACGGTGTTGACGTCCAGGGCGTACGACTCCAGTTTGACCGGGTCCAGCACCACGTGGATCTCGCGCTCCAGGCCGCCGGCCACCTCGGCCGAGGCCACGCCCGGCAGCCGCTCCAGCCGCGGCTGGATCTCGCGCTCGGCGATGCGCCGCAGCTCATCCAGCGGGTAGGGCCCAGAGATCATCATCATGACCACCGGCTGCAGCGAGGGATCGAAGGCGAAGACGATGGGCTCGGAGGCGTCCTCGGGCAGCTGGCCCTTGACCAGGTCCAGCGCCCGGCGCACGTGGGTCTCGGCGAGCTCCATGTCGTGGCCCCACTCGAACTCGGCGGTGACGAGCGAGACGCCGTTCTTGGATTCGGAGAGCACGCGCTTCACGTTCTTGACCGATGCCACCCCGCCCTCCAGCGGCCGGGTGACCAGGGTCTCGATGTCCTCGGGGCTGGCGCCGGTGTAGTTGGTGATGATGATGACCGAAGGGAACGAGATGTCGGGAAACAGGTCGAGGTTGAGCCGGGCCAGCGAATACAGCCCGAACCCGACCACCAGGAGGTAGAACATCCCGAAGGTCACCCCCCGGCGCACCGAAAGGGATGAGAGGTTCATCGGGCCTCCAGGATCTCCACCTTCTGGCCTTCTTTGAGCTGGTGCTGGCCGCGGACCACGACCTTGTCTCCGGCCGCAAGCCCCTCCAGCACCTCGTAGAGCGAGCCCTTGCGGGCGCCGAGGCGCACCAGGCGCGCGCGGGCCCGATCGCCGTCCACCACGAAGGCCCGGCGCAGGCGCTCCCCCGTCTTCTGTTTTTCCAGAAGCTCGTTGTCCAGCAGCAGCGCCGGTTCGGGCACCACCACGACGTCATCGCGCCGGGAGACGGTGATCTCCGCGGTGCCGTACATCCCGGGCTTGAGCAACCGCTGGGAGGTCTTTTCGTCGATCGGGTTGTCCACGGTGACCTCGATGGTGTTGGTGCGCGTGTCGCGTTCCAGGTAGGGATAGATGCGGGTGATCTTCCCCGCGAAGGTCCGGTCCGGGCAGCAGTCCATGCGCAGCACGACGTCCTGGTTCAGGTGAACCTTGTGGACGTCCGCCTCCACCAGCCGCAAGTTGGCCTTGAGCCGGTCGATGGCCATGATGCGGCACAGCGGGAACTGCGGCGAGGCGATGTCGCCCTGCTCCAGCATCTTGTTGGCGATCACGCCGCTGATGGGGGCGTTGAGAATGGCGTTGGAGGCGGTCGCCGCCAACTGGCCGCGGCCGGCCTCGAGCGAGCGCTTCTGGCCCAGGGCGGCCAGGTACTGGGACTCGGTCCGGTCGTACACCGCCTGAGTGATGGCGCCGGCCTTGAGCAGGCCCTTGGAGCGGTCGAGCTCGGACTTGAGGTTCTGGATCTGGACGTCGATGACCTCGAGCTGGGCGGCGATCTGCTCCAGGCCCTTGTCCAGGCCCTCCTTGCGGATGAGCGCCACCCGCTGCCCGGCCTGGATCTCGTCGCCGTTCTTCCACGGAAAGTACAGGATCCGGTCCGGGACCGGGGAGTAGATCTTGACCTCGGTGTACGGCACCAGGTCGGCGACATAGGTGAGCACTTCTTCGATGTCGGTCCTGCCGATCACCTCGACCCGGACCGGCTTGCCGGCGTCTTCGGCCTTCTTCGCCTCGGCGCCATGGCCCGGGCTGCATCCCGGAGCGATGGAGATGGCGCCGATGGCCTGCGAAAGCAACAACCACAAGGCGGCTTTTCGGGCGAGGTTCATGGGATTCCTCCGTGCGGCAATATAGGCCCCCGCCGGATTGGCGACAAGCATTCTTTTGGGCCATCGCATCCGGCCGGATGGCCTCCGTATCACGGGCCAGTGTCTCCGCAACACGTTGTAAATACTGCATAAAAGCAAGGGACAGGCCCCGGGCTCCCGGGCTCTTGCGTAAATTCGAAACATTCGTGTTTCAGCAAAGGATCCGTGAGGATCGGGGCGCTTTGACAATCCAGGGCACTTCATTTAGCGTACCCAAATGAAAATCAAGCAGATTTTCGAAAAATATCCTGTTGCCTCCGGCCGCGCGAGCGCGTTTTTATTGCTCGCCATCGGTGCCGGCGGTTGCGGGCCCACCCCCGAAGAGATCGGCCGCGCGGTGCTGCTCGTCTCGCCTCTTGAGATGCTCGTATTTCTGGGCCTGATGAGGCTGCTTTGGGTTCTCTGGCGCAAGGCGCGGCCCGATCTTACGATGCGCCTTGCGCCCATCCTGTGGACCACCGCCGCGCTGGTTCTGCTGGCGATCCTGGCCATGGTGGTCCCTTTCTCCAACCCAGATTCCGACCATCTCGAGATCCTCAATTTGCTTCTGCTCGCCCTCTGCCTCGGCGGCTCGACGGCTTTGTCCGCGCAGCTTCTCATGTACCTCGCCCTGCGCTGGCTCGCGCCGGAGCGAGCGTTCCACTGGTCCTTTCTGGGAGCCGTGGCGATTTTGTCGCCGGCTCCCCTCCTGGCGTTCGTTCCCGGAGCCGAGGCTTTCATGGATTGGGCCATACCGGTCTGGGCCGCCGGCGGAGCGTGGGGAATCGTCCCCGTCGTCCTTTTCGGCATCGCGTTGCTGGACGCGGTCCTGTCTCGGCGGAGACAGGTCCGAGGCCAGACAAGCCAGGATTCGAAATGAGAACAGGAAGCAAAGCAAAATCCCAAGGACAGCGTTCCGCCAGACGCCGCGCGGCGAATGTCATCGGCCCCCTTGCGGGTCGAGCCGTCCCTCGCTCTGGATGGCCAGCAGGGCCGCATCGAGCCACCACGACATCTCGAGCCCTGCCTGCCGGATGATGTCCGCGTGAAGATCCAGAACCTTTTGGGCATCCTGGAAAAAATCATCCCGCCCGGCCACACGCGACGCTTCGATCATGGCTCGCACGAGCACCGCGGACCCCGACGGCATGGCGTGATCGAAAAGGTCTTCACGGCGGCCGAGCGGCGCCTCTTGGCCGGGAGCTGTGAGATACGCCCGCCCGTCCTGGACAAACCATGTCCGAGCCCGGTCCAGCAGCTCCACCGCCCGATCCAGGGCCTCGGCCCGCCCGCCGGCGGCATGGAGAGCCAGGAGCCCATCGGCCAGGAAGGCGTAGTCATCCAAAAACCCGTCCTGCTCCGCGCGCCCGTCGTGGCCGATGCGGAGCAGGCGGCCGTCGGGGAGGCGGTGGGGCTCCCAAAGAACATCCGCCGCCTCCTGCGCGGCATCGAGCCAGCGGCGCTCGCCGAAGACCCGGTGCCCTTCCGCCAGGGCCGCGATGGCCAGGCCGTTCCAGGCCGCGATCACCTTGCGATCCGATAGCGGCCTCACCCGCGCGCTCCGGGCGGCGAGCAGCTTCGACCGGTGGCGTTCCAGAAGCTCCCCCGCCGGCAGCGAACCCCGGGATGTCAGCACGGATTGTCCATCGATATGTCCGCGCTCGGTCACCCCCAACGCCTTCGCCAGGGCCTCGCCATCCTCCGGGCCGGCGGCCTCCTTGATTTGCTCCACGTTCCACAGATAGTAGGCGCCCTCGACCCCTCCGCTGTCCGCATCGATGCTGGCGAGAAAACATCCCGGGGGAACTCTCATCTCCCGGATCATGAAATCGAGCGTCTCCCGGGCCACGGCCGGATAGAGCGCATCGGAGAAGCGCTCCGCGGCCAGGGTGTATAGCCGGGCCAGCAGGGCGTTGTCGTACAGCATCTTCTCGAAGTGCGGGACCACCCAGGCCGGATCGACACTGTAGCGGTGAAAGCCGCCGTCCAGGTGATCGCGGATGCCGCCCGAGGCCATGGCGTCGAGGGTCTTTCGCACCGCCCGCGCCAGGGCCTCTTCGCCGGTGGCGCGGTGCACATCGAGCAGGAACTGCCACAGCGGAACGTTGGGGAACTTCATGCGGCCCCGCAGCCCTCCCCACTCCTCGTCCAGCAGACTCAGCGCCGCGCCGGCCGCGTCCCGAATCTCGTCGAGTTCGAGCGGGCGGGACGGAGCGAGCCTGACCTCGGCGGAAAGAACGCCATGCAGGGCGTCGGCCTGACGGCGGATGCGTCCCGGATCCTGCCGCCACAACCCGGCGATGCGCCGGAGCGCGTCGAGGAACCGCTCCCGGGGAAAGTACGTGCCGCCGAAAAACGGAAGCCGCTCGGGAGTCAAGAAGACCGACAGCGGCCAGCCTCCCGTGCCGGTCAGGGTCTGGACCGCGTCCAGGTAGGCGGCGTCGAGATCCGGCCGCTCCTCGCGGTCCACCTTGATGGATACGAAGTTCTGGTTGAGCGCCTCGGCCACGCCGTCGTCCTCGAACGTCTCTTTCTCCATGACGTGGCACCAGTGACAGGAAGAGTACCCGATGGAGAGAAAGATGGGCCGCGACTCCTCCCGCGCCCGACGCAGCGCGGCCTCGCCCCAGGGGTGCCAGTCCACCGGATTGTGATCGTGTTGCCGAAGATACAACGATGACTGCCCGCGCAGGTGGTTGCCCCGGGCGCGAACGGCCGCCGGCGACAGCTCCGCCTTGTCAGGTTCCGGTGCGCCGGCCATCGCCACCTCCGTATCCCTCCCCATCGTCAAGGGTAGGAACCGAACGGCGTCCTGACAAGCCAGCCTCGAGGTTGGATTCGATTTTCAAAAAAAGAAAGAGCGGCCGGCTCAAAACGAAAGGCCGTCGAACCAGGCGTCGAGATCCATGGGCTTTTGCTCGTCGAGCACCGAGTAGGCCAGGTTTTCCTTGCGCACAAAGCCGGGCAGGTTGGCGAAGACCTCGACCAGCTCCGCCTTCGAGAGCCCGAGGTCGGCCGGTTGGAAGGCCACCCCGGTGTCTTCGAGCACGCGCCGCACCCACTCAACTCGGTTGCCTTGCAGGCGCGAAAGCAGAAGCACCCCCAGGCACACCGCCTCCCCGTGGATGAAGGAGCGTCCGGTGGCCCGCTCCAGCGCGTAGACGAAAAAGTGCTCCGAGCCCTCCTCGGGGCGGCTGCTGCCGGCCTCCAGGCACAGCCGGTTCTCCGCGGCGAAGGCCTCCATGAGCCAGCGCAGCCCCCGCTCGCTCGCCAGGCGGATCTCGGCGGCGTGTCTTTCCAGCTCATCGAGCAGCCTCGCGGCGGCCGCGGCGATGCCGGGATTGAATTGCGCCTTCTTCCGCTCGGCGGCCAGGCTCCAGTCGAACAGCGCGGTGTGGATGGAGAGGATGTCGCCCGTCCCGGCGCGGTTGAGGCGCGCGGGAGCCGACTGCATCAGATCGAAGTCGCAGATGATGGACCTCGCCAGCGCCTCGCCGACGTAGCGCACCCGCGCCTCCTCGCGCACCGCGATGGCCAGGCACACGGCCGCGTCCACCGAGGCCGCGCCGGGCACCAGCACCGGCTCCACCCCCCGCCGCCATGCCACGAACTTGGCGAAGTCGAGCGCCATGCCCCCGCCCAGGCCCACCACCGTGTCCGCCGCCGGCAGCGCGGCCGACTCCCTCTCGATGGCGGCGCGCTCCATGGTGGAGACGAGGTGCACGGCGGCGGGCTTTCGAACCAGGAGGTTCTCCGCCGAGCGCAAGGCCTGCGGCTGGGTGATCAACAGATACTCGCCAAAGGCGCGGCTGGCCTCCGCCAGGATTCCCCGGCCGAACGAGAGGTTCGGGTTCTTCGCTCGCTCGACAATGGTCTTCATGGAGGACACGCTGTCAGCGGACGGCGCGAATGTCAACGGGTCCCCGGCGCTTTTTCGTGTTGCGAACACGTCAAGATGACCGCTTGGGTTAGCAAATGAAGTGTCCGCATGGTTACAGGATGGCCTCCAGCTGCGGAAACGGAGCGGAGGGCGTAGCCCGAAGCGGAGTTTCCGCAGCGGCGCG
>Ga0209381_1001207_pt1 | contig 44710 bp, 34 predicted proteins | sample DewCreD2012metaG_FD_184111 | JGI IMG/M metagenome (GOLD analysis project Ga0209381, IMG submission 184111) | Hot spring sediment bacterial and archeal communities from British Columbia, Canada, to study Microbial Dark Matter (Phase II) - Dewar... ... | reverse complement strand
CGGGCGTGGCCCGTTTCGGACACCACGGGGGGAAGCGCGGGTAGGGGCAGGTCCCTGTGCCTGCCCGAACTCGATGACGCGGCACAACATAGGTGGGCGGGCACGGGGACCCGCCCCTACCTGCGGGCCCGATGGGCGGGCACGGGGACCCGCCCCTACCTGCGGGCCCGATGGGCGGGCACGGGGACCCGCCCCTACCTGGCGTCCGAAACGGGCTACGCCCCAATCTTTCTTTGGCTTGTGTCCGGTTACGCAGTGTAGCCCTCAACCACGGGCTCCGCGCGCACGGAGATTGTTCGCTCCGCCCGCCGGGAGGCGGGCTCGGCTCAGAGTGACATGTGGGTGTGGCGTATCTGCTGTGCTGACAAGTAGTTGTCCGCTTTGGAGCAAGAGAATATGGCGTTGTAGTGTTACTACCGTGGCCACAGCTCAGTTCGCACACGTTCGTAGTGCGGGCTTCAGCCCGTACGCCTAGAAACGGCCTGAACGCTGCGCCACAAACCGGCACCCCCCGGTCCCGCCACATCGCCCTGCTGTCGGAGGCGCAAACTGGCCCGTGGCCACGGCAGTATCGCACATCTGCCTGCGCCGGAGCGACGCCGGCCAAGTCACACCGCGAACGGCAGCTCGGGGCTCCAAACGCCAGTGGTGCGGTCGGGGGTGTAGGTCTGGAAGCCGAGGTAGTTGCCGAAGGCCTCCCAGAGGACGTTGCCGACGTGGGCTCGGTTCATGCCTACGTGGTGTGGGAAGTGGCGGAGGAGGACGAGGCGGTAGAAGCGCTGGAAGTTGGGGAGGCGCACCCAGCCGTAGGCGCCAAAGGTGACGGCGGGGTTGGGCTCGACGACGCCCTGGATGAGCGCGGCCTTGAATTGGCCGCCGTTGTCCACCGTCGCGCGGCAGAGGGTGACGGGGCCGTCTTCCATGACGAACTCTACGACGCCCATGGCCTTCTCGCGGCCGACTGTGCCGGCGATGATCTCGTGGCAGGCCATCTTGCGCGGGGTCTTGGCCCAGGAGTGCGGGAAGACGCCGCAGTGCCAGCAGTTCACCAGCTCGGGGTCCTCGTTGTGCAGGTTGTTCCAGTCGGCCAGACAGCTCGGGCCGCCGCTGGCGAGCTGGAGGGCGTGCATGGAGAGGACGCCCATGATGTCGGCCTCGCAGGCGCAGGGGGTGCCGCGGTCGTCGAGGCGGCCCATCGTGGCGCAGGTGCAGATGCCGAGGTTCTGCTGGATGCTCGTCCAGCACTGGATGGCCAACCCGTCCAGGTGGCGGTCGGCGACGAACTTCTTGAGGACGAGCTCGAGCTTGGCGATCTTGGCGAGAATGTCGTCTCCGACGGCCGAGGTATCGAGGGTCTTCTTCATGTCGGCCATGACGCGGCGGACCGCGGCATCGGTGGGCATGGCGTTGATCGCGCCGATGACCTCTGAGAGGTCAAGGGTGACGCAGGTGGGGCCGAGGGCCTGGAGGGCCTTTTCGTTGTAGCGACAGGTCCAGAAGGCGTCGGGCCTGGCGCCCACCTGGCCATAGCGCGCGGAGCGGATGCCGCCGACGACGCGGCAGACGGCCAGGAAGCGGCTCGCCGTCGCGCGGAAGCTCTCGTCGGTTGGGAAGCAGATGGGCGCCTCGGGCACCGAGTAGGGCAGGCCGAGCTGGCGAAGGGCCTCGCCGATGCTCAGCAAGCCGCAGAACGAGTCGCGCCGCTCGATCTCGCGGCTCAGCACCGCCTCCTCCTGGCAGCCGACGATGAGGATGGGCACGCGGAGGCCGGACTCCTTGAGGACGATGGCAACGCCCTGTTCATCGCCAAAGTTGACGGCGGAGACGACGATGCCGTTGACCTGGGCATCGCGGAACATGCGGCCGACCTTGATCGCCTCGTCGAGCGACTCGACGCAGCCGACCTTAGTGTCGGCGGTGGAGGGGACGACGACCTCGGCGCCGATGGCCTTCAGCACCTTGATCGTCTCGTTGCGCATCTTCGCGGCCAACTTGTCCGAGAAGAAGCCGCGGTTGGCCGGGACGAAGCCGATCTTCACCTTGGGCATCCTGAGCATGGCGCGTCGCCTCCTTTCGAGTCTGGCCAGCGGCCTGAGTGAGACTCCGGATTCCTCTCTTCCTACGGCCCTCGTCGTCGCCGTCGAATCAGCGGCGCTGTAAACCCGAGTATTCGACGACGAGGAAGACGACGGCCACGCCGACGATTCAATCCCCTGGTTGGCTGCGGCATCAAGCCGTATCATAAGCGATGCCGGGGCACTGTGCAAGCAAAAGTTGCGCCGGCCGCATTCTTTCCCGCCAGGCGCCTCTTGCCGCCTGGCTTCGCCACCCCGAAGCGGTTGCGTCGTGGAGGCTCAGGGGGCCGGGGTGGAAACTATAAGGGGGACACCTCTGGCCAACTACGGACCCTTGTGTGAACAACGGAGAATGACGACGACGACGACGAGTGCGGGGGCCTTTTTCTGGCCCGAGCTGGGCGGGCTCTGGCGGAGATTACAGGGACTCACTTTTCGTGCGAGCAGGGGGGTGATCCTCTGTCGAGCCGAGGGCAAGGCGGTCGTAAGCTATTGAGCGATGCGAGGTTAGGGAGCGTGCCAATATTTGGCACAGAGGATCAATTCCTTGCGCGCGCATTGAGTCCCTGTGAACCCCTGGCCGCCGGGCGCCCCGAATCGTCGTCGGGGTCGTCGTGGGGGTGAAAGAGGTCGGTCGAGTAGACGATGGGGACCCTTTGCCCCGCCGCGCACCAGGCGGCGGCGAAGGCGATGAGAAGGCAAGCTCTGGTTCTCACGGCCCTCTCCTGTACATGGCTTGTGCTCAGGAGTATCCCTGGTGGCCTGCGCGGGTCAAAGCGGACTTGAAGCGGCGGGCGGTGCGGGGTATAGTGGGCGGCGGTGCGGAGCGGGGGCGGCAGCGGCAGGGGAATGGCACGTGAGCCTGGTCTGGCGCGCGATCGGGGTGCTGGTGGCGGCGCTGGCCGTGCTCGGTTGCTCGAGCACGGGGCAAGACGCCGAGGGCGCCTGGGGCAAGGCGGAGGACGGCTTCCGCGCCATGCTCCACTCGCCGCGCGCCCTGCTGAAGGAGGGCGAGCAGATCGAAATCCGCATCAGGATTCGCAACACCGAGGGCGAAATCCGCGACTTCCCATCCTCCGGCGACCTGGTGCTGAAGCTCTCCCGCTCCGACAAAGACCTCGGGGACGACGTGGACTACGTGACCCTGGCGCCCGAGGCCATCAAGCTCGCGCCCGGCGAGGAGCGCGACTTTCTGCTTCGGCGATACCCCACGGCCGGCCCGCAGGCCACACTCTGTAGGGGGCCGGGGGCCTACCGCTTCCGAGGCACATTTCGCAAGCTCGACTTGCCCCCCCTGGAGGTCCGCGTCCAATAGCGGATGAGAGACCCATGCTGCCACTGGCCGCATCGAAGCTGCTTATCGTGGAGGGCGTGGAGGCTGACGAGCGGATGTGCGACCGCGCGAGACGGCTCCGCTCGGGGATAGCGGCCGACGACACGCGAACAGTGGACGACACGCAGCTCGCCGCCATCGTCCGCCAGGAGCTCAGCCAGTCGCCTCACAATGGCATGCAGGCGGACTTCAAGCCCATCGCCATCCTCAATCGCTTCCGCTTCGATGACGACGAGGCGGAGCGCCGCCGACGCATCGAGGCATACCCCGAGCTCAACCGCCTGAAGTTCAATGGCTACGGCGGCTTCGACTGGCGCGACAGCGGTTCCGTCGCCTGGCGCGCCGGCACCGGTCTCGTCTGCCAGCCAGCTTGGCAGCTCCACACCATCGTCGGGTGCCACTTCCGCTGCGCCTATTGCCACCTGAGCCGGGTGCTCAACGTGATGATGAACTTCGAGGAGTTCGTCGCGCGCCTCGACGGCTGGATCGCGCAGTGCCCGCGCCAGACCCTCTTCCAGTATGACAACTGGACCGACGCCGTGTGCTTCGAGCCCGAATATGGCGGCGCGAAGCTGCTGGTGGACTACTTCGCCCGCCAGCCGGGCCGGGCGCTCGAGCTCTACGTCGGCAAGAGCGACCATGTGGACTGGATGCTCGACTACGACCATCGCGGCCACACGGTGTGTTGCTGGAGCGTGAGCGCGGCCACGCAGAGCCGCAGGTTCGAATACCGCTCCGCACCGATGGAGGACCGCATCGAGGCCATGCGCAAGTGCCAGCAGGCCGGCTACGCCGTCCGCGTGCGCTTCTCGCCAATCATCCCCGTCCGCAACTGGGAGGCCGAGAACCGCGAGATGATCCGCCTGCTCTTCTCCAAGGTCAGACCCGACGTCGTGACCTTCGAGACCATTCGCTTCCTCACCCACGACGCGATGGCCAAGTGCTTCGACCTCTCGCTCCTCGACGAGGACTTCGTCGCCGCGATGAAGGGCTTTGCGGGACAGCCCTTCGCCCAGGGCTGCGAAGTGCCCGACGAGTGGCGCAAGCGCGTCTACCGCTTTTTCTTCGACGAGTTGGAGGCCGTGGGCTGCGAGGCGCCCGTGGCCTTCTGCCGCGAGAAGCGCGAGCTGTGGGACCACTTCGCCGCCGACTTCGCCCGCTACGGCCAGCACCCCGACGCCTACATCTGCAATTGCGGCCCCTACGCCGCCCCAGCTACCGCCGCCCTCATTGAGGCCTGAATCTTCTGCGTCTTGCCTCGTCCTCAATCTGGAATCCGCCATCTGGAATCTGCGAGCCAAGATTTGGAGTCTGGAATCCGGAATCCGTCGTAACCCGTAACCACAGAAGGAGAGAGCCATGGCGTCCAATCGCGTCCGCTCGATGCTTTGCGCTTGTGCCCTTCTCGTGGCCTGCCAGGCGGCGATGGGCGATTGGCAGGTGTGGACGCTGGCCGAGACGCGGCGGGTGCTGCGCGACGAGCCGCCCGGCCCTGCACCGAGCGCGGTCGAGGGGAAAAGCGTCGAGGTCAAGCTCGCCGCCGCCCGAAACGAGTGGGAAGCCTTTCAGCTCCTCGTGCGCGCCGACCAGCCGGTCAAGGGCATCAACATCGAGCCCGGCGACCTCAAGGGGCCGAACGGCGCTCTCATCGCCGCGAAAGACGCGCGCCTCTATCGCCAGCACCAGCTAGAGCTCAAGGAACCCACCCATCGCAACGACGCCTTCAGGCCGGGCTGGTATCCTGACCCCCTCATCCCCTTCCGCCATCCCGTGACCGGCGCGCCGCTCAAGGGCGCGCGCCTCACCGCCGTCCCCTTCGACCTGCCCGCCAACGAGACCCACGGCTTCTGGGTGGACATTCTCGTGCCCACAAAGGCGCCCGCCGGCGACTATCGCGGCACCTATCGTGTCACAGCCGAGGGCCGCAAGCCCGTCGAAATCCCCGTCACCCTGACGGTCTGGGGCTTCGAGCTTCCCAGCGTCCCAACCCTCGTCACCTCGTTCGGATCGCCGGCCGACCGCATGCGCAGCTACTACCGCCAGCGGGCCAAGGCCGGCAAGGACAAAGAGCCCGAGGACTGGGCCGCCGTGGAAGCCCAGTGCGCCGCAATGCTCTCCGAGCACCGCTTCAATGCCTATCCTCCCCCGGGCAGCCTCGCCCCCGCGGCCAAGAGCGACGGCACATTTGAGATTCCCGCCGAGCAGGTCAAGGCGTTCAGAGAGTTCGCGGACCGCTACCACGTCAACGCCTTCTGCACCCCGCACCCCTCATCGGCCGGCTTGAAGGACCCCGAGGCCGAGAAGCCGAAGCTGCACGCCTGGCTGAAGGCCTGGGACAGGGCGGCCGCCACCCTCGACCGCCCCATCCTGTTCTACACCTACCTCAAGGACGAGCCGAACAAGGAGGAGGAATACCGCTACGTCCAGAAATGGGGCAGGGCCATCCGCGAGGCCAAGAGCGTCGTCAAAGTAATGGTCGTCGAGCAGACCAAGACCCAGGACGAAAAGTGGGGCGACCTCTACGGCGCGGTGGACATCTGGTGCCCGCTCTTCTCACTCCACGACCCCGAGACCGCGGCCCAGCGCCAGGCGCTCGGCGAAACCCTCTGGACCTACACCGCCCTCTGCCAGCTCAAGCCCACCCCCTGGTGGCACATTGACTTTCCGCTCCTCAACTACCGCGTGCCCGCCTGGATGGCTTGGCGTTACCGCATGCGCGGCCTGCTCTACTGGGGCGGGATGTCGTTTTGGAGCCAAGTCGAGGACCCTTGGACCGACCCCAAGACCTATGGCCGCAAGAAGGGCCAGGAGAAGGGGCCCATCTTCAACGGAGAAGGCACCCTCGTCTATCCCGCCCGCGCCGTCGGCTACGACGGCATCGCGCCCAGCCTGCGCCTCAAGGCCCTCCGCGACGCCATCGAGGACTATGAGTACCTCGCCATCCTAGAACGGGCCGGCCTGGCCGATAAGGCTCAGGAGATCGTTCTCTCCGTCACCCAGTCGTTCTTCGACTGGGACAAGGACCCCGCCGCCTACGACAAGGCGCGTGCCAAGCTCGCCGAGCTGATCCTCACCGCGCCGAAGTGACCCCCCACCTCCCGAAGGTTCCGATACCTTCGGGAGGCTATCGCCGGAGAGCAGTCGCCCTCCCGAAGGTTCCGATACCTTCGGGAGGGTATCGCGGGAGGGCGCCGTCGCAGGAGACCATGGATGCTTCAGAGTGGCCTGCTGAGGGATACGGATGTCGAGCGGCTTGCGGAAGGCGTGACCGACGTTCTCAGCCGGGTCGGCATCCTCTGCCAGAACCACGAGTTGCTTCGCGCCCTCGCCGCGGCAGGGGCGCGGGTGGACTTCGCCTCTGAGCGCATCACGTTCCCGAAGCGCATGCAGCTCGACTTCGTCGAAAGCCTTCGGAAGGATGTGGGGCGCGCATCCTTGCACGCGGAGCGCCCGTGGATCGAGGACGAGGACGCCAACGAGGACGACGGGGGCTTCGCCTCCGTGGGCATGCCCGACCTGGAGACCCAGGTCGCCCAATTCGTCTACGACGCTGCGACGGGCGAGCGGCGGAGCGGGAACAGGGCCGACTTCGTCCGCCTCATCCAGTTCGGCGACGCGCTCCACGGCGAGACCGGCGTCGGCCACTGCCTGCTCCTGACCGACGTGCCGCCGATGGTCGAGCCGCTCGAGGCCGCCCTCCTCCTCGCCGAAAACGTCCGCAAGCCCCAGCCCGCCTTCGCCTGGAACGTGCGCCAAATCCCCTACCTGGTCGAAATGGGCGAAGTCCTCGGATTGAAAAACTGGTTCAACTACGGCGCCATCTGCTTCGCCCATCCGCTGCGCTTCGACCGCGACGTGGCGGACCGCTTCGTCCACAAGGTCAAAGCCGGCTCCCCCACGGGGTTGACCGCCATGCCCGTTGCGGGCGTGACGGCGCCCGTGACCCTCGCGGGCTTCGTCGCCGTCGCCGCCGCCGAGCACCTGGCCACCTGGATGGCCGCGCGAGCACTCAACCCCGCGGTCCGCCTCGGCGGCTCCATGTGGGGCGGCACGGTGGATATGAGCGGCAGCGGCGTGAGCTACTGCTCCTTCGACGCCATGCTCTACTCCTTCGCCACCGTCGAGTTCCTCCGCCGCTGGTGCGGCGTCGAGGTGCCCGTTGGCGGCGGCGAGTACTGCGACGCCAAGGCGCCCGGCCTCTACGCCGCGCTGGAGAAGGCGTACAAAGCCATGACCATCGCCGCCTTCAGCGGCCGCCACCCAGGCATCGGCTCCGGGCTGCTCGACACCGGCAAAGTGCTATCCCCCGAACAACTTCTCATCGAGCGCGACTTCACCGCCGGCGCACGCCACTTCGCTCGAACGGTCGAGGCCTCGCCTGAACTGCTCGCCATCGAGGAAATCGCCGAGGTCGGCCTCGGCATTGACACAAGCCACCTCGCCACGGACCACACCCTTCGCCACTTCCGCTCCTCCCTCTGGCTGCCCGACCTCATCGGCCGCGAGGCATGGGACCCCCAGCGCGACGCCAGGGTCCTGGCCGCCGCCCAGCAGAAGGCCCGCGACCTCCGCGCCGCGTATCAGAAGCCCCCTGTTGACCCCACGGCACTCGCGCGCCTCCGCGCCGTGTCCGAACGGGCACGAAAGCGTCTCCTCTGACCACCCCGGCCGGCGGGAACCTTGACATCTGCTGCCGTCCTGCTACCATTCAGGGGGCGAGGCGGCTCGCAAACCTCAGCAAACCGAGTCAAGGAGAGCCAACAGATGACTGGCAAAGTCAGGTACGGCGTTATCGGCCTCGGCTGGTTCGGCGAGAAGCACTGCGAGGCCCTCGCGGGCATCCCAAACGTCGAGCTCTACGCCCTCTGCACCAGGACCGAGCAGCGCCTGAAAGCACTCGGCAAGCAGTTCGGCGTCGAGCGCCTTTACACCGACTACCACGCGATGCTCGCCGACCCCGGCCTCGAAGCGGTGAGCGTAGTGACCATGTGGGACCAGCACACCGCCCCAACCCTCGCCGCCCTGGCCGCCGGAAAACACGTCTTCCTCGAGAAGCCCATGGCCTCCACCCTCAAGGACTGCCGGGCCATCGTCAAGGCCGCCAACGCCACCAGGTCGTTCTTCATGGTCGGCCACATCTGCCGCTTCAACCCCCGCTACGCCGCCGCAAAGCAGGCCATCGCCGAGTGACGCATCGGCCGCATCGTCTCCATGTACGCCCGCCGCAACATCCCCGCCGCCATCGGGGCCGCCGTCCTCCCGAAGATCGGCCCCATCATCGGCGATGGCGTCCACGACACAGACCTCATGCTCTGGTACTCCGGGGCAAACGTCGTCAGCGCCTACGCCCAGGCCGTAGACGTCCGCCACCTCGCCCACCCCGACCTCGGCTGGACAATGTACCGCTTCGACACCGGCGCCGTCGGCGTCCTCGAGGACGTCTGGTTCCTCCCCGACACCACGGCCTTCCAGATTGACGAGCGGATGGAGATCATCGGCACCGAGGGCAGCATCCACATCCACGAGACCCACCCCAACCTCTCGATCTGCGACAAGGCCGGCTGGCACTCGCCCGACACCACCTACTGGCCCCTTCTGCACGGCACCCGCGCCGGCGCCCTCCGCGAGGAGCTCAGCTACTTCGCCCGTTGCGTCCAGGAGGGGAAGCGTCCGACCATCATCACACCCGAGGAATCGCTCCGCGCCGTCGAGGCCTGCCTTGCCGCCGAGCGCTCCGCCGCCACATGCCGCGTCGTGAGGCTGCGTCCATCTCGCGCATGATTGCAACAACCGGGGGGCGAGCTATAATGGAGGGGTAGCCGTTAGCACGACAACGCTACCTTCACTGGCGCAAGCCCCAAAGGGTCGTCGTTCTGAGCGCAGGCCGTCGCTGGGCGCCCGAAGTCGAAGGGTCTTTCGGGCGTGGTCCGTTTCGGACACCACGGGGGGAAGCGCGGGTAGGGGCAGGTCCCTGTGCCTGCCCGAACCCGATGACGCGGCACAACATAGGTGGGCGGGCACGGGGACCCGCCCCTACCTGGCGTCCGAAACGGACCACGCCCCAATCTTTCTTTGCCTTGTGTCCGGTTACGCAGTGCAGCCCTCAACCACGGGCTCCGCGCGCACAGAGATTGTTCGCTCCGCCCGCCGGGAGGCGGGCTCGGCTCAGAGTGACATGTGGGTGTGGCGTATCTGCTGTGCTGACAAGTAGTTGTCCGCTTTGGAGCAAGAGAATACAGCGTTGTAGTGTTATCTGGAGGCGGTCTTCCCCAGGGCTTCGCCCTGGGCTGCTATAGTTCTCCCCTTCGGGGCTCACGTCAGGCCGCGAACCAAGACTGCGGGGGGCGTCAGCGTGCAAGAGCTTTGCAGATTGACAAGGACACCTCCGCCGGCTAATCTGGCGGACGCTGACGGTTCGGAACCCTACACTTCTCGAGGAGGCCAGCGATGAGGCGCGTCGCGTTCTGGGCGGCATTGCTTGGGGTAACCACGGCAGGCGGCGTCGCGTCCGCCGCGGCACCATCGCCCGAATGGGCGAAGAAGGACATAAAGGCGGGGATCATCGGCACCGACACCTCGCACGCCATCGCCTTCACCGGCATCCTGCACCAGCACCCGGAGTGGCGGGTGCGGGTCGTCGCGGCGTTCCCAGGCGGCAGCCCCGACAATCCGTCGTCGTGGAACCGCGTGAAAGAATACGCCGAGAGCCTCAAGAAGCAGCACAACATCGAGATCGTGGACACCATCGAGGCTCTGTGTGAGAAGGTGGATGCCGTGCTGCTGGAGAGCGTGGACGGGCGTCCCCACCTGGAGCAGGCCCGCCCAGTCTTCAAGGCCAGGAAACCGCTCTTCATTGACAAGCCGTTCACTGCGAGCCTCGAGGACGCCCGCGAGATCATCCGGCTCTCGAAGGAGAGCGGCGTGCCGTTCTTCTCCTGCTCGTGCGTGCGCTTCCAGCCGGAGATAATGAAGTTCCGCACTAACCCCGGCGTGGGCAAGGTGACGAAGGTCCAGGGCAGCTCGCCGATGAGCATTGAGCCACACCACCCCGACCTCTTCTGGTACGGCATCCACGGGGTGGAGGCGCTCTATACCGTGATGGGCCGCGGCTGTGTGAGCGTGAGCCGCAAGACTGAGACGTTCAAGTACACCGCCCCCGTGAAGACCAAGGAGGGCGACAAGGAGGTCACGAAGCAGGTCGAGCGGGATGGCAAGTTCGACATCACGACGGGCAAGTGGGCCGACGGGCGGATCGGGGTCTTCCGCGGCGCGGTGAGCGGCCCCTACATGCCCCTCGTCAAGGTCTGGGGCACCGAGGGCGAGGCCGAGAGCAAGGGCGGCTACGACTACAGCGGCCTGGTCAAGACCATCGCCATGTTCTTCCACACCGGCGAGACGCCCATTGACCCGCTGGAGACGCTGGAGATCGTGGAGTTCATGATCGCCGCGCAGCGCAGCAAGGAGCGGGGCGGCGCCGAGGTGACGCTGGAGGAGCTGAGGAAGTAGGTTCTCACCGCACGGGATAGGCCGCATGGGACCCAAAGGACAGCGCTGGCCGGGCGTCCTGGGGCCCACAGGTCATATCTCCCAGCGCGACAGGTCTGGTTATGCCAGAAACCCAAGACCAGGCAGCCCCCCCGCATCCCTGGCGCATCGCCTCGCTGGCTCTATTCACCCTGGCCCTTGGGCTTACGACGCTGACGCTGGACGACCCGGGGCTGGTGTGGGACGAGCCGTTCTCGATTGATTCCGGACGGGCGTATGCCGCGTGGCTGGGGGAGCTTCCGCGCGGGCCGTTCAGCCGCGAGGCCATCCGCTTCTTCTGGGCGCCCAACCACGAGCATCCGCCCCTGGCCAAGCTGCTGATGGGCGTGGCCCAGGCGCTGGTGGGCGACCGCTCGCCCATCATGTCCTCGCGGCTGACCGCGGCGCTCCTCTTCGCCCTCCTCGTCGAGCTCGTGTTCAAGTTCGCGGCCGGGGCCTTCGGCGGCCTTGCGGGACTGGTGGCGGCGGGGAGCCTGCTGTGCATGCCGCGGGTGTTCGGGCACGCGCATTTCGCGGCGCTCGACGTCCCGATGTCGCTCGCCTGGCTCCTCTCGGTCGTGGCGTTCGCGCGTGCGATCCGCAAGGGCACCCACGGCGCCTGCGCCCTCTCAGGCATCTGCTTCGGGCTGGCGTTGCTGACGAAGATCAACGCGGTCTTCCTGCCGCCGGTGCTCGTGGGCTGGGGCCTGGGGTTCCACGGAAGGCGGGCGCTGAAGCCGCTGGCCTGGACCCTGCTGCTCGGGCCGGTCGTCTTCGTGGCTGGCTGGCCGTGGCTGTGGTACGACACGCTGACGCGGATTGCCCAATACGTTCGCCCCACGTGGCGGGTCTCGATCCCCGTGCTGTACTTCGGGCGGGTCTACGGCGACAAGGCGGCGCCCTGGCACTATCCGCTCGTCATGACGCTCGTGACGATCCCCGTCGGGGTGCTGTTCCTCGTCGTCCTCGGCTCCGTGCGGGCGGTGAGGGAGTTCCGCCGCCAGCCCGTTCTGGCGCTCGTGACCATCAACGCGGCCTGCATCATCGGCATCTTCATGGTCCCCGGCGTGCCGAAGTACGACGGGGTTCGCCTCTTCCTGCCCGCCTTCCCCTTCCTGGCGATTCTGGCAGGGGTGGCAGGGAAAAGGTGTTGGGAGTGGCTGGCGGAGCGTTCGCGGAAGCGCCCGTGGCGGCCGCTGTTCGTCACGGCGGCGTTCTTCGTGAGCCAGGCTGCTGCGACCTGGTGGATGCACCCGTGCGAGCTGAGCTACTACAACGCCCTGGTGGGCGGCCTGTGGGGCGCCGACAAACTGGGCATGGAGACCACCTACTGGCATGACGTGGTGAACCGCGACCTGTTCCGCTGGCTCAACCGCCGCTGCGCGGTGCGGCAGGTCGTCGCCTTCTATCCCGTCGGCGAGACCGTCGTCTTCGGGCCGCAGGAGGGCAAACACGTCCCCAACTACTACGACGGCTATTACCTGAACGATCCGACGAACAAGCACCTGATGGCGGTGAGGCTGGAGAGCGCCCGGCGCTACGACTTTGTGGTCATCAACGCCCGCAAGGCGATGATCCTGTGGCACAAGAACGAGTTGGCCTGGCGCTACCTGACCGAGAAGAAGCCGCTCTACGCCGTCCGCAAGCAGGGGGTCCTTCTTGCGGGGGTTTACGCCAGGGACTAGGCGGCGAGGCCTGCAATCCGTAATCCGTATTCCGTAATCGCTATTCCGTAATCCCTAACCGGAAAAGACCAGCACGATCCTGGGCGCCTTTCCAGTTACGGACTACGGATCATGGATCAGGACGTGGTCTGTTTCGGACACCAAGCAGGGGCTGGTCCCCGCGCCCGCCCACCTATCTTGTGGCGCGTCATCGAGTCCGGGCAGGCACAGGGACCTGCCCCTACCCGCCCTTCCACCCGTGGTGTCCGAAACGGACCACGCGCCAAGGACTACGGGCCCTACCTCAGCGCCTTCGGCAGGGTGCCCTCGGTCCTCATCACGTCAATCAGCTCATAGCGGTCGAGGATGCTGCGAACCTCGGCGGGGGTCTTGTGCGGGAGCGCCCAGCGGGGGTCGTTGGCGAAGCGGATGAGGGAGCGCGCGAGGAGGGCGGCCGCCTCGCGGAGGTCGGCCCGGGTCACTTTGTCGAGCGTGTCGGCGGCGGTGTGGCCATAGCCGCGCCCCTTGGGCGGACCGCCCACGTTGCCCAGCAGGCAGGTGGGCACGCCTGCGGCCATGAAGTGGAAGTGGTCAGAGTAGGGCATCGGGCGGCTGGCAAAGACGATGTCCTGGTGCATCTCCCTGGCCATCTCGCCGAGTGGCGCCTTGGCCTCGTGCCAGCCCTGGAAGTCGAAGCCTTTGCCCCGCTCGCTCCCGACGCCGTCGCAGTTGACCATGAGCCTGACCTTGGGCATCTCCGCGGCATGGCGCTCCACGTATGCCTGGCCGCCGAGGAGGCCGACCTCTTCGGCGCCGAAGCACACGAAGCGCACCGTGCGCTTGAGGAGCGTGCGATGCGGAGCGAGGAGCCGCGCCGCCTCGACCACGGTGGCCACCCCGCTGCCGTTGTCGCCCGCTGCCTGCGCGATGTCGTGGCCGTCGTAGTGGCCGCCCACGACGACCATCTCGTCCGGACGCTCCGTGCCGGGCAGCTCGCCCACGATGTTGCGGCTCCGGCCCGCGAAGAAGCCGTCGTTGGTGGCCAGGCGCAGGCGCACAGGCCCCTGGCGCAGGAGCCTCTGGAGCCGCGCGCCGGTCTCCTTCGAGATGCCGACGCCGGGGATTTCGCCCTTGAGGTTGAACCGCACGGAGCCCGTCTCCTCCAGCAAGCCGTCGAGGCGGTTCATGAAGATGAACGCTCGGGCGCCTGCGGCGACGGCGCGGGCGTACTTCTCCGCCCTGTGGACCCAGCGGTGGTAGTAGCCTGGGGATTCATTCGAGGCGAGGACCGCCTTGCCCTTGATCTGGGCGCGGAGGCGCGCGAAGTCCTCGGGCAGCCCCTCGCCGAGGTCAATCGCCTCCAGCTCTAGCCCGCCCTTGCGGGTGGGAGGCGAGTAGGGCAAGGCGATGCACTCGAGTGTGGCAGCCACGGGGCTGACAACCTGAAGGGTCGGCCTTCGCCCGCGCCGCCAGGCCAGGAAGCGGAAAGGCTCGGGGTGGACGCTGCTTAGGCCGGCGGCGCGCAGGCGCTCGAGGAGCAGGTCGCCCGCGCGCCGTTCGTCGGCGCTGCCCGCGAACCGCCCGCCGCAACGCTCGCAGAGCGCGGTCAGGACCGCCTGGCCTTCGTCCGACAGCATTGCCTCGCCAAGCAGGCGGGCATCCACCTCGCGGAGAGCTTCCGGCTCGCCCATGCGGGGTCTCCTATGGACTTGGCGTTCCCTGTGGCGTATAATTCGACAGGCAGATTCTACCACATCCCGCGTTTGCATGGGAGATGCGGATGAACATGGTGCGGGCGCGTGCGCCGGTGCGGATTGACTTCGCGGGCGGCTGGACCGATGTGGCCCGCTTCGCGCGGGAGTCGGCCGGCGCCGTCGTCAACGCCGCCATCAGCATCCACTCGTACGCCTCGGTGCGCCGCACGCGGCCCGAGGAGCACGCCGGGGGGCGCATTCAGATTTACGCGGCCGACTTCGACCTCTACATTGAGGCGGCCGACATCCGCCGCCTGGAGTACGACGGCAACGCGGACCTCGTCAAGGCCGCCATTCGGCACCTGAACGTGGACGAGAGCTTCCTCATCACCACGCGGTCGGACGCCCCGCCCGGCAGCGGGCTGGGCACCTCGGCGGCCATGGGCGTCGCCCTCATCGGCGCGCTCAGCCACCTCGTCGGCCGCCCGTTGCTGGCCCACGAGATCGCCGAAATGGCCAGCGAGATCGAGCGCGAGGAGCTCCACATCCTCGGCGGCAAGCAGGACCAGTACGCCAGCGCCATCGGCGGAGTGCAGTTCATGGAGTTCTTCGGCGACACCGTTCGCGCTGCCCCCCTGCGCCTCTCGCCCGCCACGGAGTTCGCGCTCCAGAAACACCTCGTCCTCTGCTACACCGAGCAGTCGCGCCTCTCGGGCGACGTCCACCAGCGCGTCACCGAGGCATTCCGCAAGGGCGACGCCGACACCACTGGGGCCATCGCCAACCTCAAGCGCATCGCGCGCGAGATGAAGGACGCGCTGCTGGTCGGGGACCTGGAGTCCTTCGCTCGGTTGATGAGCGAGAACTGGGCGAACCAGAAGCGCCTGCACGCGTCGGTGACCAACGAGCGGATTGACGAGCTCTTCGCGGTTGCCGAGGGGGCCGGCGCGGCGGGTGGCAAGGCCTGCGGCGCGGGGGGCGGCGGCTGCCTCGTCTTCATCGCCCAGCCCGACCGCGAGCACGTCCTGCGCCAGGCCCTACGCGACGCCGGGGCGCGCATCCTGGACTTCGTCTTCGACCCCCACGGGCTCGTGGTCGTCTAGCGCTCTTGCTCGCGGCCGCGGCGGGGCGGACGCCGCTCGAGCGTCAGCCCATCGAAGACCTCGCGGAACGCGGCCAGCACCTCCTCGTTGAACAGCACGAAGTAGATGCGGTCGAGCCCGGTGCCGCCGGCGAGGTGGCGGACGACGGTATCGAGCATCGCCCGTGCGGAGTATTCGGGCGCGAGCGCCGCCGCCCCCGTGCCGATGGCCGGAAATGCGATGGTGCGCAGGTTGCGCTCCTCGGCGCGCCGCAGCGCGCTGCGCGTGGCGCGGGCGACGTTTTCCTCGCTCGTGAAGTGCCCGATCTCCATGCTCACGGCGTGGATGACGCATTTGGCCTTGAGCGCCCCGGCGCTCGTCACCACGGCATCGCCGAGCGGGGCCGAGCCAATGGCGTTGCACTCATCCTGAATGATCCTGCCCCCCTTGCGGCCAATCGCCCCGCTCACCCCGGCGCCCAGGATCAGGTCCGTGTTCGCCGAGTTCACGATCGCGTCCGCCTCGATCTCCGTGATGTCGCCCTGGCGAAGCTCGATCTTCGCCTTGATCTCGTCGAGTTCCATCGGGCAATCCCCCTTGATAACTGGTGCTTGTAAGCGGCTGTAAACGCCTGATTATAGTGCAGGGGGCCGAAAACCGGAAAAAAACTTGACAACCACACATAAATGTGGCATCATTTGTGTGGGAATCAGATGTGTGGTGCTATCACCAGCCGAGGACATGCCAATGGCCAGACCGCTCACCGCCAAGCAGAAGGCGATCCTGGAGTTCATCCGCTCGGAGACCGCCCGCAGCGGCCTCCCGCCGACCATCCGCGAGATCGGCGCACACTTCGGCTTCCGCTCCACGGGCTCGACCCGCGACCACCTCTACGCCCTGGAGGCCAAAGGACACCTGGACCGCCGCCGCCACATCTCGCGCGGCCTCGTCGTCCGCCCGGCCCCTGACGCCGAGCGGCCACTGACACCTCAGGCGCAGCCCCCCAAGGGCATCCCCCTGCTCGGCGAGACCGCCGCTGGCGCGCCCACGCTCGCCGTCGAGAGCCGCGAGGCCCCCCTGGGCATTGACCCCGCCCTCTTCGGCGGCGGCGAGCTCTTCGCCCTGCGCGTCCGGGGCGACAGCATGCGCGACGCCGGCATCTACGACGGCGACCACGTCATCGTCCGCCGCCAACCCGCCGCCGAGAATGGCGACATCGTCGTCGCCCTCCTCGGCGACGAGGCCACCGTCAAGCGCTTCTTCCACGAAGGCCACCGCGTGAGGCTCCAACCTGAGAACCCTGCCCTGGAGCCGATCTACCTCACGCCCCGCGACGCCGAGGTCCAGCTCCTCGGCAAAGTCGTCGGCGTTCTCCGAAGGCTATGAGGACTTGCCACAGAGGCACAGAGGCACAGAGAAGGATCAACAAATCGCAAATCGGAAATGGTACTCCTATGGCCACCACACACGAGCTCAACGAGCCGATTGACGTGGTGACGGTCTTCCGCTCGGGGCGCATGGCCCCCGTGAAGTTCCGCTGGGCGGGGCGCACCTATCCGGTCGAGCGCGTGGCCTACCGCTGGGTCACGCGCCAGGGCGCCTATCCCATACACCACTTCTCCGTCGTCGCCCAGGGCAACCAGCTCTGCGAACTCGCACTCAACACGCAGAACATGCAATGGTCCATCGTCAAGGTACAACTGGAGGGGTGAAGGAGAAGCCGCAAGCTAACAGGCCGCAAGCTCCAAGCTGAAGAAGCGCTCGCCGCGCTTGCAGCTTGCAGCTTGAGGCTTGAGGCTGGCTGCCCATGCTCGGCTTCGACCAACGCTTCGCCATCGCGGGAAAGTCCCGCGTCCTCGCGGGGGCCGCCGATGATGTAGCACCAGGCGTCCCACGGGCCGATTCGGCGACAAGCGTGACGCTTTCCGCTACGCCCGCCATCGAGCGCATCATCCTGTGCGTGGACATGGACGCCTTTTTCGCCTCGGTCGAGCAGCAGTGCGCCCACGGCTCGCTGGACGAGCGTCCCGTGATGGTGTGCGGCAACACCGAGCGGCGCAGCGTCGTGGCCGCGGCCAACTACCTCGCCCGCGAATACGGGGTGCGGGCCGGCACCCCCATCACCACCGCGCGCCGCCTCTGCCCCAACGGCGTCTTCCTCGAGGGCGACCCCGAAAAATACGTCTTCACCTGCATCCGCATCAACGAGGTCTGCCGCGAGTTCACCCCACGCGTCGAGTCGTTCAGCATTGACGAGAGCTTCCTCGACATCAGCGGCTCCGCCCACCTCTTCGGCGGCCCCGTCGAGACAGGCCGCAAGCTCAAGGCCCGCATCCGAGCCGAGCTTGGCCTGCCCTGCACCGTCGGCATCGGCCCCAACAAGCTGCTGGCCAAGACCGCCTCGAAGCTCGGCAAACCCGACGGCCTCTTCGTCCTACGCCACGAGGACGTGCCGACCAAGCTCCACCCCCTGCCCATCACCAAGCTCTACGGCATCGGGGCGCGCACCGCCGAGAAGCTCGCGCGCATCGGCGTGGCCACCATCGGCCAGCTCGCCCGCGTCCCGCCCGAAACCCTCAAAAGCCTCTTCGGCATCATCGGCCCCATGCTCCGCGACGCCGCCAACGGCCTCGACAGCTCTCCCCTCCTCACCGAGGACGAGCAGCCCGAGGCCAAGAGTGTGGGCAACAGCTACACACTCTCCGACGACACCCGCGACGTCCGCAAGGTCCTCGCCGTCCTCCTCGGCCTCTGCTCCAAGGTCGGCCGCCGGCTCCGCCAGGGCGGCCACGCCGGGCGCACCGTCACGGTCGTCCTACGCTATGCCAACTTCCAGACCTTTGTGCGCGCCCGCACCCTCGAGGCCCCAGTGAACCTCGACCACGACATCTTCGCCGCCGCCGCCAGCCTCCTCGACGAAATCTGGAACAAGTCCCGCGCCATCCGTCTCCTCGGCGTCAGCGTCTCGGGCCTCGCCCATCGCAACGACCCGCGCCAACTCGCCCTCTTCGGCCACGGCCACCGCACGCGCCTGCGGAGATTCCTTGCCTCCGTGGACGCCCTCCGCGACCGCTACGGCGAACACGTCGCAGTCTGGGCCCCCCTCCTCCGCTCCGACGAGGCGCTCTGAGGCCACAACAGAGAAGAACAGCGGCGAGCACGGATGACACGGATGGGCACGCACAAGCCAAGCAGGCAGGGCGTGCATGGCCCTCGGAAACTCTCGGGCCAGGCGCTGCACGCGGAGCCCTCTGAGGGGAGGAACCCTTTGAGCGGAGGACCAGGCAATCCGGGCTAGGGCTTCTCGGGCAGGAGGGCGGGCTTGTGGGCCGAGATGCCCATGAGAAGGGCGCTGTCGCCACCGCGGGCGCGGTTGATGACGAAGGGGCGGTCGTAAGGGACCCGCACGGTCATGACGCTGGCGCGCTTCTGCTCGTCAATGAACCGGCAGCCGAGCCGCACGAGGTTGGGGCTGGTCTCGTAAACCGAGGGCTTGATGGCAAGCTGCTCGCGGTTGGGGAGGTCGAAGGCGATGTCGGCGTCAAACCGCGCGGGCTTGCGCTGGACGCCGAGGAGGTCGTATCTCCCGTAGGCCAGGTTCTGGCCCTCCACCTGCCTGCGCACGTCGGGCGGCGTGCGGGGGTCGAAGGCGGGCCGCTCGGCGCGCCCGCTGGCCGAGAGGATGACGACCCGAACGTCGAGGTCGGCCCTGGGGACCGGCGCAGGGGCCCCGGCCGCGGCAGCAGACCTCATGGCCGCCAGGGAAAGCAGGGAGCCGAAAACAGCTCTAGAGAACATCCCCGCCCTGACCATTCGCTGGGGCCTCCTGGATAGCCTCGGGCGCGAGGGTGATGAGCGCCACGCCGCCCTCCGGGGAGTAGGCCACCGAGGCGGCATAGCCCGGAGCGGCCTCGAGCTCCTCCACCACGCATTCGCGGGCCAGCGGCGCAGCAGGGGCGCCTGGCCGCCTGCTCAGAACGACGACGCCGGCGGCAACGGCCAGGCAGGCCGCCGCGGCAGCCACCCACACGACGGCCCGCCGCCACACCGGGCGCCGAGCCTGACGGCGGCCGGCAGCGATCCGCGAGGCGATGGCGGCCCAGGCTGCGTCCCACTGGGCCTCGGAGACCGCGGGCGCGGGCGCCGAGCCGGCCACGGCGTCGAGCTCCCGGAACGCGCCCAGGGTCGCCGAGCACTCGGGGCAGGCGCACAGGTGGGCCTCGATGGCGGCTGCCTCCGCGGCAGGCAGCTCGGCATCGAGGTAGGCGCTCAGCTTCTCCTCGGGCGGGCAGCGGTTCATCGGACTACTCCCTTCACAACCTTAGCGTCACGCGGCTCGCGTGTCAACCCCCTATCCCAGCCAGCTCAGGAGGCTGCGCAGGCGCTTGCGGGCGTAATGCAGCCGCGACATCACGGTGCCGACTGGGCATCCCACCACGCGGGCGATCTCCTCATAGGTGAGGCCCTCGACGGCGTGGAGGATGAAGGCTTCGCGGTGGCCGGGCGTGAGCTGGGCGATGGCGGCGTCGAGGGCGGCGCGGGTCTCCTCCAGCTCGATGCTGCGGCCCGGCGGCTCGCCGGCGTGGCGCTCGGGCAGCCGCATGTCGGCGGCGATCGCTTCCTCGTGGAGCTCGCCCGCGCGCCGCACTTGGGCCTGACGCGAGTGGTCCACACACGTGTTGGCCGCGATGCGGGTGAGCCACGTGCTGAAGCGCGCCTGGCCGCGAAAGCCGGGCAGCGACTCGTAGGCCTTCACAAACACTTCCTGACAAAGATCCAGCGCATCGGCTTGACTGCCCGTGAAGCGATAGGCGAGGCGGTAGACCTTTTCGCGGTATCGCTCGTAGAGCTGGGCGAAGGCCCCCGCGTCGTTCGCCAGCGTTCGCTCCACGAGGACTTCGTCCGGCAACTGCCGGTCGCCAGCGCCCATGCGGACTTCCCATACTTTTTGACGTTTCGCCCGCCCTGGTATTCAGTGCCGGGGGAAAAAACCCAGGGCGATTATACGGGGCAGCCGCCGGAGTCGTCAAGCCTCAGCGGTAGAAGCCCCAACCCCAGCCCTGGCGTCGGCCGCTCCTTCCAATCATGGTCGTCCTCGTCCTCGTCGTCGTCGTAATCCTGGTCCTCGTCGTCGTCCTCCTGGCCGTCGTCGAAGCCGAGGGGCAAAGCCAGGCGCTATAGCCGTATGTCGTTAGAGCACAATGCCTTATGACCGCACCTTGAACTGCTCGGGGTGGGTGACGCGGGACGGGGTGGGGCGGCGTGTCAACCCGCCTTGACAGTGGGCGTGGCTCAGAAGCTCTTGCCGACGGTGAGCATGTGGAAGGGGCCGTGGCCGAAGGCGGTCTTGAGGCCCTCGCCGTAGTGGGGGATGAAGGCGTAGTCGGCCCGCCAGTCGGCGGGGAGCTTGAGGCCGAGGCCATAGGTGGGGCCATTGTCGAGCCAGCCGGCCCTGAGTGCGAAGCCGAGCTTCTCGGTGACGCGCACCTCGTGCTCGACGCCGAGGCTGGGGATGCTGTAGCGGATGTCCACCCCTTCGCCCGTGGCGGTGCCGCCGAGGAACTGCACCATGGCAACCGTGCTGGGGATGGGCCGGACGGCGACGCCGACCTCGTAGATGTTCACGTGGTAGTTGCTTTTGAGGCGCGATGGCAGCCCCGCGCCGGGGAACCTGGCCCAGGCCTCGTCCTTGATGTGGGTGAAGACTGCGCCGAAAGTGACCTGGGGGGTGGGCTTGTACATGGTGCCGAGGCGGATGCTGCCGAGGTTGGAGATGGCGTGGCTTCGGGCGATGACGCCGTCGCCGGGCGCGCTCAGGTTGAGGCGCGCGGGGTCGAAGGGGAAGCCGGCGAAGCCTGCCGCGAGCTCGCCGGGAACGCCATCGGGCAGGGGCACCTTGACGCCGGAGGCGATGCCGAGCTGGTAGGCCGACACGTCGGCCTCCAGACCCATCATGCGCGAGACATCTTGGTGGCGGGTGTGGATGCCGAAGGCCATCAGCTTCGAGTAGCCCCCCAGCACCGGCGTAGGGATGATGAGGTTAGCGTTGTAGATGTCCATGTCTGGGCCGTGGCCTAAATTGGCTCGGCCGTAGCTCAGGGCGACGTCGTGGTCGCGTTTGGCGACGTCCTTGAAGAAGGCGAGCGCGGCGGGGTTATGGGAGTCGGCCCCCTCGAGGGCAACCGTGCCCCTGCCGAGGGCGGCGGCGCGAGCGGTGGGCGGGTAATAGGGCAGGACGATGTCGAGTGCGCCGCGCGCCGGCCCTATGATGCTGGGGTCTGGCGCCCCGGCGAGCGCTGCCACTGCAGAAACGGCCAGTAGGCCGGCCGGCACAGCGAGCGGGCAGAGTCTGTCGTGTCGCATGGTGACTTGTCCCCTCAAGAGAGCCATTCGACACAATGATCTCGGCCGCGTGCCACTCAGGGCACGACGGGAACGTCCTGGAGTGCTTCGAGGATTCTGGCCTCCGGGTATTCGAAGTCCTCGAGGGCTCTGGCGAAGTAGCGCTCGTAGGCGCCGAGGTCGAAGTGGCCGTGGCCGCTGAAGTTGAAGAGGATGGCTTTGGACTGGCCGGTCTCGCGGCAGCGGACGGCCTCGTCAATGGCCACGCGGATGGCGTGGGCGGCCTCGGGCGCTGGGATGATGCCCTCGGTGCGCGCGAAGAGCACGGCGGCCTCGAAGACAGGGTTCTGGTGGACGGCTACGGCCTCCATCTGGCCGGCCTTGACGAGCAGGCTGACGAGGGGGGCCATGCCGTGGTAGCGGAGGCCGCCGGCGTGGATGCGTGGGGGCACGAAGCCGTGGCCCAGGGTGTGCATCTTCATCAGGGGGGTGGTCTTCGCTGTGTCGCCGAAGTCGTAGCGATAGGGGCCGCGGGTGATGGTGGGGCAGGCCATGGGCTCGACGGCGATCATGCGGATGGGCTTGCCGGCGAACTTGTCGGGGTAGAAGGGGAAGGCGAGGCCGGCGAAGTTGCTGCCGCCGCCCACGCAGCCGATGAGGATGTCGGGGCTGTCGCCCGCCAGCTCCATCTGCTTCTTCGCCTCCAGGCCGATGACGGTCTGGTGGAGGAGGACGTGGTTGAGGACGCTGCCGAGCGAATAGTTGGTGTGGGGGTCAGTGGCGGCGACCTCGATGGCCTCGCTGATAGCGATGCCGAGGCTGCCAGGGCAGTCGGGGTCCTGGGCGAGGACGGTGCGGCCGGCGCTCGTGGTGGTGCTGGGGCTGGGGTGAATGGTCGCGCCCCAGGTCTGCATCATGAGCTTGCGGTAGGGCTTCTGGTCGTAGCTGACGCGGACCATGTAGACGAGGCACTCGAGGCCGAAGAGGTTGCAGGCAAAGGCCAGGGCGCTGCCCCACTGGCCGGCGCCGGTCTCGGTGGAGAGGCGCTTCTTGCCCTCGCGCTTGTTGTAGTAGGCCTGGGCGACGGCGGTGTTGGGCTTATGGCTGCCGGCCGGGCTCACGCTTTCGTTCTTGAAGTAGATGCGCGCGGGGGTGCCGAGGGCCTTCTCTAGGCGATAGGCGCGATGCAGCGGGGTGGGCCGCCAGAGGCGCAAGACGTCGAGCACCTCGCCTGGCACGTCAATCCAGCGCTGCTGGCTGGCCTCCTGCTCGATGAGGCCCATGGGGAAGATGCGCAGGAGTGCCGCGGGCTCGATAGGCTCCAGCGTCGCGGGGTTCAGGGGCGGGGCGGGCGGCTCGGGCAGGTCGGGCATGATGTTGTACCACGCCGAGGGCAGCTCGCTCTCCCGCAACAGAATCTTGATTTCACCGGCCACGATGCAACTCCTCTCTGCCGTGCAGAGTGTGGCCACAAGCGCCGCGCCTGCGGCCCGCCCCTTTTCTTGACAGAGGGGCGCTCTTGAGCACAGGAAACCGCAACACGAGCTACCTTGCGGCGGCGAGGCCGCGTTCGGCGGCTTCGCGGACGTAGCGCTCGGCGGCGTCGGTGCGCGTGTCGCGCAGATGGGTGTAGAGCTTGGCGGCCTCGGCCTTCTTGCCCGCGGCCACGAGCCGCTCGGCAAGCAAGAGGCAGGCCTTCGTGTTCTGCATGCGCTCCCAGCCAGGCGCGGCGTCGGCGCCCTTGATAAGGAGGGGGACGGAGCCGGCGTCGCCGATGTTGGCGAGTGCCCAGAGCGCCGCCATGCGGGTGTCGGGGTCCGAGTCGCCCGCCGCCTTCTGAAGGGCAGCGACGGACTCTGCGTCGGCGAGAACGCCGAGGTTCTGGACGATTGCGAGCTTGCACTTGCCGCTGGCGTTGGGGAGCGCGGCGCGGAACTGCTCGGCGGCCCCCTCGCGGATGGCTACGAGGGCGCGAGCGGCGGGGTCGCACAGTTCCTCGTCGGTCAGCAGCTTGCCGAGGGCGGGGGCGACCTCTTTGCCGCCCGCGGTGCCCAGCTCCTGGCACAGGTAAGCCAGCACTGCCTTCGGGCGAGCCCCGCCGAGCTGGGAGGCTAGGGCTTCGGCAAAGGCCACCCGCGCCTTGCGATCCTCGAGTCGGCACACCAGGAGGGCGAGGGCGTGGAGGGCGTAGTGGGGCTTGGCGTCGGCGTTGGTCGCCACCGGCTCGACGAGCATGTCGATCAGGCCGAGGATGCTGTCGCGACCGCCCTTGTGGATTTCGGCGATGGCGGCCTCGATCCGCTCCTTGTCCACGTCCTTGTAGGACTTGGGCTGACCGGGTGGCTCGGGCGCCTTCTCCTTTTCCTTCTCCTTCTCCTTTTCCTTGCCCCGCCCCTTTTCCCTGCGGAACTGCCCCTCCTCGTAGACGTTGCTGTACATGTGCCGACGGTCCTCGTCGGGCATCTGGTCAACCAGGGCCTTGAGCTCGGGGGAAACCGGCATCGTTGCACTCCTCAATTCTGGGCTTCGCGCCTCAATCGGCGGTCGGCAATGTGCAATGCCTATAGGTGCCAGGGGGCGCGCATGGGCTGGTTGACAAGGCGTTGGGCCTCGTCGTCGCCGATGGCTTGCTCCTTGACGGGGTCGAAGCGTATCTTTCGCCCCAGGCGGATGGCGATGTTGGCGAGGTGCAGGATACAGACGGTGCGATGGAAGCCCTCGGCGCTGTTGCCCTCGCCCTGCTTGCGGGTCTTGACGGCATCGCCGAACTCCACGAGGGGCTCGGGGTCGGGCAGCTCGGCGAGCTTCTTCTTGCCTTCCTCGCCCAGGGCGGCGTCGAGGTTGAGGCCCTTGGTCTTCGCGCGGTCGTAGGGCTTGCCCCATTCGCCGCTCTCGAGGACGAGCAGGAGGCCGTCGGCGTACCGCAACTCGACCCAGCCCCAGAGCCCGGTGGCCTCGGGGTGGGCGGGCGGGGCATAGGCCTCGATCTCGACTGGGGCGGTGTTCTCACGGCCATAGATCCAGCAGAAGGCGTCGAGGTAGTGCTGTCCCATGTCGGCCAGGCCGCCCCCCTCGTAGTCCCAGTAGCCGCGATGGGTGCCGCCCACGCGATGCGGGTGGTAGGGCCGCAGGGGCGAGGGGCCGCAGTAGAGGTCCCAGTCGAGGTTCGGCGGGACGGGTTGGGGCGGTGCGACGACCATGCCGCTCCACTCCTTGACCTTGAAGCCGCCCCTGGCGTGGTAGACCATGTCGGTGGTCTTGATGAGGCCGCTCATGAAGGCTTTGTGGCGCTGGACGTTTCCCTTGTCCTTCGAGGCGCCGTAGCGGCCGAAGGTGCCGACCTGGAAGATGCGGCCGTATCGCTTCTGGGCCTCTACCACGGCGCGACCCTCGGCCACGAAGCGCGTCATCGGCTTCTCACACAAGACGTCCTTGCCAGCCTCCATCGCCGCGATGCTGATGAGGGCGTGCCAGTGGGGCGGCGTGGCGATGGCCACGACGTCAATGTCGCTGCGCTCCAGCACGCGGCGGAAGTCCACGTAGGTCGTCTTGTTGTCGGCGCGGTCCTTGTAGCGCACATCGCAGGTAGCGAGGCGTCGCACCTCGTGCTTCTTGCCGCTTGAGGAGCGGCCGAGCTCGTTAAACGTCCCCGGACCGCGTCCGCCAGCGCCGATCAGCGCGCCGCCGAGAGTGTCGCTGGGCGGCGTCGCACCTTCCCCGCCCAAGACATTTCGCGGCACGATGGCGAGCCCCATCGCGGCCGCTGAGCCGGCCAGGAAGCCCCGTCGCGTCAACTCCTTCTTGTCCATGCGCTGCTCCTTCATCACCGGACGCCCCGCCTGCCCTGGGCAAGGCCGAAGGGCTGCCGCACACACGGCTGGCCCCGCATGACGAGCGCCCGCGCGCACCAGGATACTACTAATCCTCTGCCGGAAATGCAAGCGCGATCAGAGCAGTAGGCACCTTCACCCAGAGGGCCAGCCGTGGCCGCGAAGGACCGGTGTGCTCACGGCGCCGCGCGCCGCCAGCATGTGCCAACCGTCCCTGCGAAGGAACGGTGCGCTCACGCTCCCCGCGTCGCCAGCGTGTGCCAGCCGTCCGTGCGAAGGACCAGTGTGCTAACGCTTCCGCGCCGTCAGCTCGCACCCACCGTCCCCGCGAAGGAATCGGGCGAGGCCTGCCCGATGTGGGCGGGCATGTTCCGTGGCAGCCGTCCCCGCGAAGGACCGGCGGAGGCGACCGCAACCATCTCCCCCTACAGATTGCGGCGCGGGCCGCCGGCGCCCCAATGGGTCGTCTGCGCGATGAACGGAGAGCGGCTGAAGCCGTCGTCCCCGCCCACAGCCCGCATGATCGGCGGCGGGGCACGAGGCCAGAGGCGGCGATTGAGCCCGCAGGACTGGGCGGCCGAAGGGAGTGGCCGCGGCGCCGGCGCGTAAGTGCTTGACACGCAACAACATGGGTCGTAAGCCGCTCGGTCTTGCCAAGAAAACAGCGTTGACTCCCACGCCATAAGTTGCTATACTGCAACCAGTTGGCAGGCGACGCCTCGCGGACAATCGCGGGGCGCTGCGCGGGTCGGTGGCCCCTTGGGGGCAAGCGCTATGAGGACGACCCGAGTGCTCTTTGACAACCGAAACCGCGTCACGGAGTGCCCATGGCGATGAGCGCGGGCGCCCGCGCTGCCCTGACGGTCTCGCTGGCGGGCGCAGGGACGGGTGCGGCAATCGCCTTTCTGGCCTGGGGACCGCTGCCGTTGGGCGGCGACGACTGGCGCTGGTTCCGCGTGCCCCTCCCTGCGTGGGAGAGGGCGCTGGCGCCCCTGGGCGTCTACGCCCTCATAGGCATCGCGTCGCTACTGGCATATCAGCGGGCCGCGCGCCTGGGAAGGCACCAGGTCGGCATGCTCGTCGCAATCCTGGCAGCCCTGGCCTTCGTCGCCCAGCTGCTCGCAGCGCGACAACTGCCCGGCGACTACAATGAATCCATAATCGCCCTCGGCAAGCCGGGCGCCAACCGCTACCACGCCGCGGCACGCGAGGTGAAAGACCTTGTGCCAGTGCTTCGGGACTACCACAACTGGATGCGCACCGGCCCCGCTAAGCTCATTGTGACCCACCCCGCCGGGCCACTGTCGCTCTTCTGGTGCCTCAACCAGGCGTACGCAGGGCGCGAGGCGGCAGCCGAGGGGTTCGTGCGCTGGTGCGAGGACTGGCTTTCGGGCGGCACCCGTCTCAGGGGACCGGGAGCATCGCCCGCGACGGCAGCCCTCTTCACCACGATGACGCAAGCGGAGCTGGCAGGGGTGTGGCTGGCGACGTTTGTCTTGCGCCTTGCTGCCGCCCTGGCCGTTATACCGGTGTTCGCAATGGCCAGCCGGCTCTACGGGCGGCAGGCGGGGTTCGCGGCGGCGGCGTTCGCGGCGGTTGTGCCCAGCTTCCTCGTCTTCAGCCCGGGCATTGACCAGGCGTTCCCTGCGCTCGCTGCGACGGCTTGCTGGCTGAGCTGGCGAGCCGCCGAGGAACGGAGCCTGTGGCGAGCGGCTCTCGCGGGAGCAGTCGTGTCGCTCGGCCTCTTCTTCTCGCTGTCCTTCGCAGTGGTGGCGGGTTGGGCTGGGCTGCTGGCCGTCGCGGGGCTGTTCCGCGGTGGCGAGCGGCCTCGCCTGCCCGCAGTGGCCAGGCTGGCGGGGGCGGCGGCGGCGGGATTCGCGCTCCCTGTGCTCCTCCTCCACCTGGCCGTCGGCTACAACTCGCCGGCCGTCTGGCTCAGGTGTGCGGAGGCGAACGCGAGGTTCAACGCGGAGTCGGGCAGGGCCTACTGGAGGTGGCTGCTGCTCAACCCGCTGGAGTTCGTGGTCTTCGTGGGGCCTCCCGCGGCGTGCCTTTTCCTCGGCCGAGCAGCATCGGCGGCCAGGGCGCTGTGGGGCGGGGCAAGGCCAGAGCCGGTGCGCGGTGCAGGGCATGGGTCGGTACGTGAGGCCGACTGGCCGACTTTGATAATCGCGGGGCTGCTCGTGGCCCTGGACATCGTGGGGCTCAACCGCGGCGAGACGCCGCGCCTGTGGATGTTTCTGATGCCCGGCTGCCTTGTCGCTGCGGCTGGCCAGCTCGAGCGCCTGGCCCCGTATCGTCGCGCGGTTTTCGCGTGCCTGTTTGCGTTTCAGGCGCTCCAGGCGACGGCGTTCAAGTCGCTGCTGGACGCCCTCTCAGGAATGTATCGCAGTCTGGGATGAGCATGCGGTTCGCAATCTGCAACGAGCTATTCCAGGGGTGGCCGCCCGAGCGGGTGTTCGCGTACTGTGCCGGGCTGGGCTATGAGGGCGTGGAGCTTGCGCCCTTCACCCTGGCGAGCGACATCCGCGAGTTGCCCGCCGGCCACGCTGGGCACTTGCGGCGGGCGGCCGACGAGGCCGGCATCGCCATCGTGGGCCTCCACTGGCTCCTCAAGAGCCCCCCTGGCCTCTCGATCAACGGGCCGGACGCGACGGTTCGGGAGAACACGCGCGACTTCATGTTCGCCCTCTGCCGCTTCTGCCGCGACCTGGGCGGTCGCGTGCTGGTCTTCGGCTCGCCAGGCCAGCGCTCCGTGCAGCCGGGCGACACCTACAGGGCTGCGTGGGCGCGAAGCGTTGAGATGTTCACGGCTTGCGGCGCCGAGGCCGAGCGCTGCGGCGTGGTCATCGCCCTCGAGCCCCTGACGACCAGGGAGACGAACTTCCTGGTCTCGGCCCAGGAGACTGTGCAACTTATCCGCGAGGTAGACTGCCCCGCCATCCGCCTCCACCTCGACGTCAAGGCGATGGTCGGCGGGGAGAAGGAGCCCCCCGAGGCAATCATACGGGAGTTCAAGGACTATCTGGTGCACTTCCACGCGAACGACGCAAATCTCCGCGGCCCGGGTTTCGGCGACACGGACTTTGCGCCCATCGCCGCAGCGCTCCGAGCGATCAGCTACGGCGGCTTCGTCTCCGTCGAGGTCTTCGACTTCTCGCCCGACCCGGAGACGATTGCCACAAGATCCCTGGCGTACCTGCGAAAGGTGTTCGCCCAAGAATAGTCCCCTCTCCCCGACGGAGGCCTCGCTCAATGCCGAGAATCAAACTGATCGTGGAAGCAGGGCCGCGGCCACGCTACAACGTCCCAATGCACGCCCCCATCGGCCACGTCAAGAAGGCTAGGCTCCTTGACGACGCCACCGGGCGACCCGTCCCGTGCCAAGTCCTCCACGGCGACCTCCACTGGCTCCTCGACTACGTGCCCGCGGGGGCCGAGAAGCTCTACACCGTGGAGCTCGGACGCGGCACCGCAACCGAAGCACCCGGGGTGACCGCCGCCCGCAGGGACGATGCGGTGGACTTCTTCATCGCCGGCGCGCCCTTCGCCACGTATAACTTCGGCAAGCAGTGGGCGCGCCCCTTCTTCTACCCCGTCCTAGGACCCGACGGCGTCCAGATCACCCGAAACTACCCGATGGTCCAGGGTGTGGCCGGCGAGACCACCGACCACCACCACCACAAGAGCCTCTGGGTCGCACACGGCGACGTCAACGGCGTGGACAACTGGTCCGAAGAGAAGGACCACGGCCGCCAAGTGAGCAAACGCCTCAAGGAGCTCGTGGACGGCCCGGTGCTCGCCGTGCTGCGCCAGGAGCTCGAGTGGGTCTCCCACCGCGGCAAACCCGTCGTCGCCGAGGAGCGCGAGGTGCGCATCTACGCCCTCCCCCCCACCGAGCGGGTGATGGACCTCTCTGTCACCTTCCGCGCCAAGTGGGGCAAGGTCGTCTTCGGCGACACCAAGGAGGGCGGCATCTGCTCCGTCCGCGTGGCCACCTCGATGGACGGCATGCGCGGGGGCCGGATCGAAAACTCCTACGGCGCAACCACCGAGGCCGAGACCTGGGGCCGCCCAGCCCCCTGGTGCGACTACTCGGGACCAGTCGGCGGAAAGATCGTCGGCATCGCCATCTTCGACACCCCAGGCAACCTCCGCTACCCCACCACCTGGCACGTCCGCGACTACGGCCTCATGACCGCCAACCCCTTCGGCCTCTCCCACTTCCGGCCCGGCTCCGGCGAGCGCGGCGACTACACGCTGGAGGCCAAGGGCACCCTCGCCTTCCGCTACCGCATCTTCATGCACCTCGGCGACGCCAACATCGGCCACGTCCGCGACAAATACCACGACTACATCAACCCCCCAAAGGTCAGGTTCGAGCGCTGAGGGAACACGTGACGCGTGACCCGTGACGCGTGATTGGAACCAGAGACCAAGGTGTCTTCTCCGGTCACGCGTCACGGGTCACGCGTCGTGGCCACACCTGCCAATCCACAATAGGAGACTTCAGAATGGCAGCAAAACCCAAGAAGATCGTCTTGGCGTATTCCGGCGGCCTCGACACCTCGGTGATCCTCAAGTGGCTCATCGAGACCTACCAGTGCGAGGTCATCGCCTTCTGCGCCGACCTCGGCCAGGGCGAAGAACTCGCCCCCGTCCGCGAAAAAGCCCTCAAGACCGGCGCAAGCAAGGTCTACGTGGACGACCTCCGCGAGGAATTCGTCCGCGACTTCGTCTTCCCCATGCTCCGCGCCAACGCCATCTACGAGGGCGCCTACCTCCTCGGCACCTCCATCGCCCGCCCGCTCATCGCCAAGCGTCAGATCGAGATCGCGCGGGCCGAGAGCGCCGACGCTGTGGCCCACGGCGCCACCGGCAAGGGCAACGACCAGGTGCGCTTCGAGCTCACATACTTCGCCCTCGCCCCCGACATCCGCGTCATCGCCCCCTGGCGCGAGTGGAGCCTGAACTCCCGCGAGGCCCTCATCGCCTATGCGAAGGCCCACGGCATCCCCGTCCCCGTCACCAAGGCCAAGCCCTACAGCATGGACCGCAACCTGCTCCACCTCAGCTTCGAGGGCGGCGTACTCGAGGACCCCTGGGCCGAGCCGCCCAAGAGCACCTACGTCCTCGCCGTCCCCCCCGAAAAGGCCCCCGCCAAGCCCACCATCATCGAGGTCGAATACGAGCGCGGCAACCCTGTGGCCGTGGACGGGGTGCGCATGAGCCCGGCCAAGCTGCTGGCCCACCTCAACGCCGTCGGCGGCGCAAACGGCGTCGGCCGCGTGGACATGGTCGAGAACCGCTTCGTCGGCATCAAGTGCCGCGGCGTCTACGAGACGCCCGGCGGCAGCATCCTCCACGCGGCACACCGCGCCGTCGAGAGCATCACCCTCGACCGCGAGGTGATGCACCTGCGCGACGGCTGGGTCCCCCGCTACGCCGAGCTCGTCTACTACGGCTTCTGGTTCTCCCCCGAGCGCGAGATGCTCCAGGCCGCCATTGACAAGGCCCAGGAGGGCGTCACCGGCACGGCCCGCCTCAAGCTCTACAAGGGCGGCATCACGGTGCTGGGCCGCAGAAGCCCAGTCTCCCTCTACAACCCCGAGCTAGCCACCTTTGGCGCCGACCAGGTCTACAACCAGGCCGACGCCACCGGCTTCATCCGCCTCAACGCCCTGCGCCTGCGCGTCCGCGCCCGACTCGCCGGGCGGAAGAACTGACTCCCGCCCTCCGCGCGGCCTCATTGACTCCCCTCCGGGGGTTTCATATACTGAGGGCGCGGGGGCTTCGGGAGGCTCACGCACCACGGCCGCGTTCGACCGTGGCTCCTGCGGCACAGCAGCCCCCCGGCTTCCCTCGGGGCAGGCCCCGGGTGTGGACATGGCGTCCCTATGCGGCACGAGGACGACGCTCTAATCGCCGAGCTGGCGCTGCGGAACGGCTGGCTGGCGCGCAGCAAGCTGCGCCGAGCCATGGAAATCCGCGACGCCGCCCGCGCCGCCGGCCTCGACACGCCTCTCCTCGACATCCTGGTCGAGAAGCGCTTCCTCGCCGCACGCGACGCCAACGAGCTCCGCGAGCAGCTCGACCTGAGCCACCTGTGCAAGCCCGACCACGCCCAGGCCATCGCCGGCTACGCCATCCAGGGCAAGCTCGACGACGGCGGCATCGCAACCGTCTTCAGGGCCGTCCAGCTCTCCATGGACCGCCCAGTCGCACTACACGTCCTCGCACCGGCGATGGCCAAGAGAACAGAGTTCCTGGAGCGTTTCCTCCAGGAAGGCCGCACGGCCGGACAGGTGAGCCACCCGAACCTCGTCGGCGCCCTGGACCTCGGGCGGAGCGGGGACTACTATTACTTCGCCACCGAGCTTCCCGACGGCCCCACCCTCCGCGACACCCTGCGCGCCGGCCCCCTCGGCGTCAACCAGGCCCTCACCATCGCCCACCACCTCGCCCAGGCCCTCGCCCACCTCCACGAGCTCCAGCTCACCCACCGCGACGTGCAGCCGGCCAACATAATCCTGGGCGTGGACGGCGCGGCAAGGCTCTCCCACGTCGGCCACGCCCGGCTCCCCGACGACCCCTCCGTCATCGAGACCGGCATCCCCATCGGCACACCAGAGTACGCCGCGCCCGAGCTAGCCGCCGGCAGCCCCAGCGTGGACATCCGCGCCGACATCTACTCGCTGGGCGCGACCCTTCATCACGTCCTCGCCGGCCAGCCCCCGAAGCGCTCGGCCCCAGGCGAGCCCATAACCCCCTCCCCACCCAGGCCCGACGTCCCCCAGCCCGTCTGCGACCTCATCGCCCGCATGAGCGCGCCCAACCCCGACGCCCGCCCTCAGACCCCGTCCGAGCTCGTCGCAGCCATCGAAGCCACCAGGAGGCAATTGGCCCCTCAGGGCGACGCGCGCCCAGCACCGGCGCTCCCGCCCACCAGCCCCCCTCCCAACCCACCACAGCAGGGAGCATCCGTGCCACGCGCCGAGGAGCCGCCCGCCATCGCCCCGGCACCAACGGCACAGGGGCCTTGCGACCAGGCTGCCCCCCAGGCACAGGCCCCGCGGCCAAGGCCGCTGGCCCGCCTCGCCTGGCCAGCGGCATTCGCAGCCCTCGCAGCGGCCCTCGCCGCCGCCAGCATTTGGGCGCTCCGCTCCCACTTCCAGTGGCCAGTTGCCACGCCGTCACGGCCCCCCACAGGGACGGCGAAACGCCCAAGAGCCGAGCCGTCGCCCCCGCCGCGGCCCGCTCCACCCCAGCCCGAGCCACCGCAGCCCATCAAGCCTCCGGCCAGCCCACCTCGGGCAGCACCCGATCCCGCCGCCATCCTGACTGGCGAGGCACTGGCCTTCGACCGCGCCAACCCCGACGACCACGCAGGGGCGCTCCTGCGGCTCCGCCGCGCCCTCCTGGCGGCCGAGGGCTCCCCCAATGCCGCCAAGCTCGAGGCGCGCCTCGCCGCCCGCCAGCAGGCCCTCAGCAGCGCGGCCAACACCGCCTACAACGCCCTCAGCGACCGGCTCAGCGCCCTGCGCCGCGAGGGGCGTCTCGGCGCCGCCATCCAGGCCTGCGGGGCCTTTCCCGCCTCCTTGCGCCACGGCCCCTGGGCCGACCGCGTGGACGCCCGCCTCGCCGAGCTCGCAGAGGAGGCCGAGCGAAACTACCTCTCCCTCGCCACCAAAGGCGCAACGGCATTTCTCGCCCTGCGTCCCGACGAAGCCCTCGCCTGCTACAAGGCCATCCCTCCCCTCGGCATCCCCTGGATCAGCCGCGTGGGCGAGACCCTTGTGACCGCAGCCACGGCCTACGCCGACGAGCAAAGAGCCCGCCTCGCCGAGGCCGTGGCCCAGCGCGCCCTGCTCGACCGCCGCACAACCCTCGGACTCCTCACCAAGCACTTCGCACGCGTCCAGGAAGAGGTCAAGAAGCGCGATTACGCCAAGGCACTCGAAATCTGCTCCACCCTGCCGGCCAGCCTCCGCGACGGCGAGCGCGCCAAGGCCGTGGCCTACCTCGAGCGGCGCCTCACCCTCATGGCCGAGCTATGGAACGCCATCCTCAAAGGCCCACAGGCCGCAATCGGCATGGCCTTCCCCCTCCACGGCGCCGAATGGACCATTGAGGGCTTCGTTGGAACCGGCATCGGCTGCCAACTCGTCCTGCGCACCCGCACCGACTCCGGCGACCGCACCCTCCGCTACCCCATCTGGCGGCTCCCACCAACCCAACTCGCCAAGCTCGCGGAATGGGCCACCGCACGCGAGCCCAAGCCCGTCGCCGCCATCAAGCTCGCCATCCTCCTCCTCACCGAAGGCGAGGCCACCCTGGCCCGCGAGAAGCTCAAGGACGCCGAGAAGACGGGCGCCGACATAGCCCCCTACCTCGACGAGCTCGAGGCCGACCTGCTAGTCACCGCCGCCCTCACCGCCCACCGCCAGAAGCAATGGCCCGAGGCCCGCAAGCTCCTCGAGACCGCCCTCGACCGCTTCGGCGCCACCCCGCCCGTCATCCTGAATCACCCCACCCTCACCAACGCCCTCGGCGAATGCCTCGCCCGCCTGGGCGAGCCGGCCGGTCCGCCACAGGTCGCCCCCGCCCCGCTGCCGCCCGCCCTGCGCGCCTTCGTCCTCCTCCCAGAGTGCCTCATCAGCCCCAGTCCACCCGCCGACCCCCTCCAGGCCCACTTCGGCTCGCCACTCCGGCGCGCCAGCCCCGTCCGCCTCGGCCTCGACAACTGGGACGACTACACCCTCACCCTGCGCTGGACCGCCGGCCAGCAGACACGCCTCGTGCTCGCCGCGCGCCTCACAGAGCCCCAACCGGGGCAGTTCCGCTGCTACTACGTCGCCCTCGACGACAAGTCGGCCACCCTCGGCCTTCAAGACCCCACGACCACAAAGACCCTCGCCTCCCAAGACCTCAAGCCCGGCGCCGGCGGGCGCAACCGTTACCTCACCTTCACCCTCGCCGGCCAACACCTCGCCGTGGACGGCGATGCCGGCGTCCGCCTCGAGGCGACCGATGCGACCCTGACCGCCGGCCAGGCTGCCCTTAGTGTGCCAGATGCACCCCTGGCCGTCCAGGACCTGCTCGTCAGCTTCCGCGCACCGCGCTTGCCGGCTCGCCCGCCCAAGCGGTGAACGGAACGGAGCATTGGTAGTGGTATTGGGGCCAATGCCTCATCATTCACAGGTGAATTGTTGTGACGACTTGACCTCGCAAGGTAAGGATGGCCAACGCCAATGCCCTTCAACTTCAGCGACAGCATGCGGGCGCTGATGGGCGATATGGCCGCGACGTGCCTGGAGTTGCGCCACATTGACATGGCCCGCGTCGCAGTCGGCTTCTCCCAGGCCCGCCTCGCCTCCGCCCACGGCGTCTATGCGACGATCCATCCCCTGCGCTTCCCCAACGGCGACCGCCTGCTCAAGAGGCCCCCAGCCACCTTCGCCATGCCCCGCGTGGTCCTGGGCGGCCAGGAGATGCTCTACGTCATCGAGTTCCGCCTCCCGCGCTTCCTGTGCCTGCCCTTTGACGAGAAGATCGCCACCGTCGTCCACGAAATGTATCACATCAGCCCGCGCTTCGACGGCACACTGCGGCGCTTCGCAGGGGCGAAGCCGCATCACACCGGCCGCAAGAGCCGCTACGATGCCGCCATGAGCGTCATCGCCGGTCGCTACCTGCGCACCACCCAGCGCCCCGAGCTCCACGCCTTCCTGCGCCAGAGCTTCGAAGAGCTAGCCGGTGCCCACGGCGGCATCGTCGGCCTCCGCGCCCGCGGCCTGCGCCCTCGACGCATCCAATGAGCCCACTGGCCCGCCGCAATGCCCCGCCTCCCCTCTTTGCTCTTCGCTCTTTGCTCTTCGCTCTTCGCCCAATACGGCGGACCCGCCACGGGGTGGCGCCTCCACGCTATTCATGAATTGGTAATGAGGACTTGGCCCAAACGTTGGGGTGAGGACGGCTAGGCCTTGGGGCGGGCCTTCGGCGCCGGGGCTTCGGACGCGGGAGCGGGTGTGTTGGCGGGGGCGGTGGGCTGGGGGGTGAACTGGATTCGCACGGGGACGTAGGTGGAGGCGCGGTCGAAGCGCACCTCGCCCTCGGCAGGCTGCCCCCCGCCCTCCTCGAGGAGGATGAGCTCGTTGTGGTCGCGCAGCCAGGGGGTGGGGAGGGAGGAGCCGTAGCCGGCCTCGTGGCCGGCGTAGCTGTAGAGGCCGGCGAACTGGCCGTTGAGCCAGAGCGCCCCGTGGGTGAGACCCTTGACAAAGAGGCGCGTGGCGATGCAAGCGGGGTGCTTGGGGAGGGCGAAGGTCGTGCGGTACCAGCGGACGGGGTCGGCGAGGGGCTTGACCGGCCCCCAGGCGAGCTCGGGGCGGGGGGCCATGCCATCGGCCTGGCGCCAGCGGCCCATTGGCTGGCCATCGAGGGCCACGTTGCCGAGGATGCCCCAGCCCGAGGCGGTGGCGAGCGGGACGTTGTAGGAGGCGGTGTTGCGGTAGCAGCCCCAGTTCTTGGCGAGCACCGCCAGGACGTTTTCGCCTGCCTGGACGGGCAGGTCGAAGTTGGCGGGATGGGGGAAGCTCCGGGGACCGTCCATCAATCGCTTCGTGGTGCTCTGCGCGATGTAGCGGCCGTTGAGGTAGACGGTGATGGCGTCGGCGACGTTCTCGAAGACCAGTCGCCGGGTGCCTGCGCGGGGGGCCTTGAGGCGGCAGCGGTACCAGCCGTGGTGGTCGTCGCCCATTGGCTCGGGACGCAGGGTCTCGCGCCAGGCGGCGTCGTCGTAGCCGACGGCGGCCCGCTCGGCCGCATCGGCCATCTCCCACTTGCGCAGGAAGACGGTGAGCGGCTCGAGGGCCTCGAGGTCGAGGCGGAAGTCAATGCGCCGGGCGGCGGGGTCGAACTTGACGTCGCCGACGCCGAGGGCCTTGCCCACCCCCTGTTGGGGGCCGCTGGGGTAGAAGGTGATGGCCTGGCGGACGCGGCGCGCGGGGACGCGTAGCTCGACGTCCATCTTGTCCCCGCGGGTCCACTCGCCGAGCCAGTCGGTGCCGATGAGGATGCCGTCGGCTACGCTCGGGCGAGGACCATCGGTGACGCTGGGGACGGGGACGGCTCCGTCGAGCACCCAGGCCTGCGCCACCTGGCTTTCCTCGAGGGCGATGACGTGGATGGCCACGTCGGCATCGAAGGCGAAGTCGCGCCGCTCGCCCGCCGAGGCAGGCGTCCATCTGAGGACGAGTTGCCTGGCCTTTTCGTCCCACTTGAGGGCTTCGTCGCCGGCGCGGATGGCCGGCTGCGCAGGGCAGCGGAAGACCATGACGGCCTCGCAGCCTTGCGGGGCGTAGACGACGAGGGCCTGCCGCTGGCCAAGGGCGGCGAGTGCGAAGACCTGGGCGGTGGAGAGGGCCAGGGTGGTCTTCGGGCTGAGGGGGAAGCCGAGGACGACGTGGCGCAGTTCCCGCGAGTTGACCGGGAGAACGGCGCTCTGGCCGGTGGCCGCGTCGTGGAGGGCGAGCCGTCCCTCGCCGTAGCGGCGCTTGAAGAACAGGAGCGCGGTGTGGCCGTCGGTGCGGCCGTCGGCCACGAGGCCCGCTCGGCGGCCGGCCTCCAGGAGGGGGTGGTGCGCGAGGGCCGTGGCCTGGGTGAGGACTTGCTCGAAGGCGCGGGCGAACCAGTTGGCGCGCTTGGCCTCGGCGAGGAGGGGGCTGGGGCCGCCGGCTTCCAGGAGGCCACTGGTTGGCGCCTCGTAGCGGGTGGGGAAGCCCGAGGCTGGGAGGAGGGCGAAGTTGGTGCCAGCGGCCCACATGGAGTGGTTATAGGCGTCGAGGCCCTTGGCGATGCCCTCGAAGAGGATGTCGGCGAGGCCGGTGAAGCTCCCGCGGCGTTCGCCCCAGGCCACGGGGCCGGCGGGCAACAGCTCGGTGGTAGCGAAGAAGGCGGCGTCGGCGGGCTGGAAGCGCTGGAAGTCCTTGCAAGGGTTGAGTTCGGAGAGGACGATGGGCACGCGCACGCCGCGGTCCTTGGCGTCGTCGTAGAGGCGCGCGAGGTGGCGGTCGTCCGGGCCGCCGTAGTGGTCTTCGATCTGGAGCATGGCCACGGCGCCGCGGGGCACCTGGCGCTCGACGATGGCGGGGAAGAGCTTGGCCCAGTACTGGCGGACCGCCTCGATGTACCGCTCGTTGTTTGAGCGGATGAGGAGCTTCGGGTCCTGGCCGAGCCAGGCGGGGAGGCCGCCGGCGCTGACGGCGGCGTTGACGTAGGGGCCGATGCGCAGGAGGACGAGGAGCCGCATCTCGTGGCAGAGGTCGAGGAAGCGCGGGAGGTCGGCGGGGCCGTCAAAGCGCAGGTCGCCCCTGGCCGGCTCGTGCAGGCTCCAGGGCACGGGGGTCTCGATCATGTTGAAGCCGGCGAGACGGGTCTGAAGGAGGCGGTCGCGCCATGCCAACGCGGGTCCCTGCGGCTCCGCCACCCCCCGCGTTGGCGCCGCGGACGCGATGCGGAAGTAGTGGAGGCCGCCGCAACGCAGGAACACGCGCTCGGCGCCGAGCAGATAGCTCTTGCCGTCCACCGTGGCCGCGGCGCCGCTGGTGGGCAGGCGAAGGTTCCCGGCCCCTGCGGAGCATAGCGCGGCGGCGGCAAGGGCGTTGGTTGCGACAAGGAGCACTCGGAAGAACACGGCGACAGCTCCTGACTCGTCTCCGACTCAGCGCAACTGGTAGAGCACAAACTCGGGGCGCGGGCGGCCCTCGCGGTCGGTGCCGAAGACGCCGATGGGCTGTAAGTGGCCATCGCGCATCATGGCGGTGATGAGGGCGACGTAGACCTCGCGCGGGAGGCCTTCCCGCGCGGTCCCCTCGAAGCGATAGGTGTAGGTGCTGGCGAGGCGAGACACCTCGGGCCAGGCGACATAGACATGTGTGACCCCCAGTGCGCGCAACCCGTCGCGCACGCGGCGCGCGGGCGCCGAGCTGTCGCCGGCCACGGCCGAGGGCGGCTGTGCGACGTGCGGCGCCGCCAGGATGCGGTCAATGGGGTGGCGGTCGAAGACCGTGGCGGCGAGCGCCCGGCGGCGGCAGTAAAACGTGCGGCTCTCGCCCACGAAGAGCACCGTGGCGTCCTCGGGCAGCTTGTTGATCGCCTCGATGGCCTCGTGGGAATAGGTCGAGCCTTCGTTGACCTTGCGGAGGAAGGCGCCCTCGGATTCCCCCAACCCCAGCAGCAGCACGGGGCCGTGGACGAGGAGCGTCGTCGCGAGGGCGTAGGCCAGGCCCGCCGCCACCAGGCCGCGAGCAAGCCGCTCGTGGAGACGCGACGAGCCGCCTGCCCCCACGAGCGCCGCCACGCCCAGGCCGCCGAGCAAGGCCATCGCCGGCGACACCGGGTCGAGGAACCTGTCGAGCCGATGCGTCAGCACGTACCAGGGCAATAGCCACAGGACGCCCGCCAGCCCGAGGAAGAGCGCGTCACCCTGAAGCACCAAGAATGCCGGCGACGTTACCAGGGCCAGCACGAAGGCCGACAGCCCGACCGAGCAAGCGACCTCCAGCGCCTCGGGCCGCTCGGGCCAGAAGCGTTCCGCGGCAGCAAGCCCCAGGAACACCGCCCCTGCGCAAAGGACGAGACCCGTCGAGCGGCGGTCGGCCAGAGCGATCGGCACGAGCGCGAAGAGCAGCAGGACGGGTGCCGCCGGCGGCAGCGCGCCCTGAGCTGGCTGATCGCGCCAGAGGGCAAAGCGCCAGAAGCGATGCGCGAGCCCGATCAGACGGGTGTCGCTCGACCGGTGCGCTGAGGCGAATTTGGCCTCCTGCTCGGGCGACCAGTTTGAGCCTCCGAACACGTCGTAGAGCAAGGGATAGGTGGGGTTGCCCGTGTTGATGGCGTTGCGGATGAGCCAGGGGCTGGCCACAGCCACCGCGACCACGCCGACAAGGGCGGCCGAGCCCACCGATGCCTTCAGCCGCGACGGCCAAGCCACCCCGCACCCGAGGATGAACAGCTCCAGCGGCACGAGGACGAACAACACAGCCGGGTACTTGCAGCCGACGGCCAGCCCTGCCATCACCCCGCAGAGCGCGGCGTAGCGCCAGCGCTCCCGCGGCGCCTCGGCACGCCGCCACAGGATGAAGGCGAAGAGCGCCAGAAAGCCGTAGGCCGCCAGCGGCAGCTCCGTGACGTAGGAGTTCAGCGTGGCCAGCTCGGCCAGCATCGGGGTGCCCAGGAGGAGCGCCGCCCCGGCCGCTCCCGCCGCAGGGCTGCCGAGGCGCCGGCCGCAGGCCGCGACGCCCGCGGCGGCCAGGACCACGAAGCCGACGAGCGCCTGGAGGCCCACGACGGCGCCCGCCCCAGGACCCCCCAGGCAGTTCATCGCCAGCAGCAAGAGCATCTCGGTGTTCTGCGGGAAGTTCGTGTACATCACGTCCTGGATGAACGTCACCCGCCCCTCGCGCCACCAGGCGGCGGGCGCGGCGAGGTGGTATTCGAGCGAGTCGTAGTCGGCAAAGACGGGCACGTTGGCCCGCGTGAGTGCGAGGAGGACGATGGCGGCGGCCAGCGCGACGATGAGGATGCCGGCGCCGCTGGTCGTCCGCCGCCAGGCATCGAGGGCGCGCAGCCCCGCGCGGGCTGCGGCAAACAGCTCGCGCGCGCCGAGCGCGCCGAACGCGACCACGAGCGCCCGCACCAGCACGGAGAACAGCCACTGCGGCTCCCCGCCCACCGTGCCGGCCAGAAACGTGCCGATGGAGAAGACGCCCATGCCCAGGGCGCCGCCGAAGACGGCTCGCTCACCCACGCTGAGTGCCGCGAAGCCGGCCCACCGCAGGAGCGCCATGCCGCCCCCGATGGCCGCGGCCCACAGCACGCCGCTCGCGAGCACCATCGGCAGGCGCAGGACCCCCTGCTCCAGCAGCGTCGGGATGGCGAGGCCGGCGGCCCGGAGCCGGTCGCCGCCCGCGTCGCCCACCAGGCCCACCAGAAAGCAGGCGGGGTAGGCAAGGACGGCGAGGGACCAGAGGATGAACGGTATGAGGGGAAGTCTGGGAGGGGTCGGCGAGCTGGGGGCGGGCTCAGCGGCGGCGTGGGTCATGGCCGACCCCCGGTCCTGTGGCTCATCGCAGAGCGCCTTCGGCGGCGAAGACGCCCTCGAGCATGCCGCGCAGGGCCTGGGGGTTGGGCGAGGCGGCCATGGCCTCCCGCTCCTCGACGAAGCCCTGCTTGATCAGGTTGTAGAGCGACGTGTTGAAGTCGATCATCCCCTCGTCGCGTGACGACTTGAGGACATCCACGATGCGGATCTCCTGGCCGTCCTCGATGAGCTTGGAGATGAAGGGGTTGACGATCATGATCTCGAGGGCCGGCACACGCATGACCCCGGGCTTGATCGAGGCGAGGAGCTTCTGGCAGATGATGGCCTTGAGGTTGAACTGGAGGGACGTGCGCACCTGCTTGTAGCGGTCGGGCGGGAAGAACTCCAAGAGGCGCGTGAAGGTCTGGGCCACGGTGGAGCTGTGGAGCGTGCCGAAGACCAGGTGGCCGGTCTCGGCGGCGCTCATGCCCGCCTGGACGGTCTCCACGTCGCGCATCTCGCCCAGCAGGATCACGTCGGGGTCCTCGCGCACGACGTAGCGGAGGGCCTCGTGGAACGACGGCACGTCAATGCCCACCTCGCGCTGGTTGATGATGGAGCGGCGGTCGGTGTAGACGTATTCGATGGGGTCCTCGATGGTGACGATGTGGCAGCGGCGGGTGTTGTTGATGTACTCGAGCAGGGCGGCGATGGTGGTGGACTTTCCGCTGCCGGTGATTCCTGAGACGATGACGAGGCCCTGTTCGAGCGCGGCGATCTGCTCCATCGTGGCGGCGGGCAGGTGGAGGTCCTGGAAGGAGGGGATGCGGTGGTTGACGAGGCGCGCGGCGACGCTGAGCCAGCCGCGCTGCTGGTAGGCGTTGATGCGCAGGCGCGTCTGCTCGTCCACGCTGTAGCCGAGGTCCACGGCGCCCATCTGTTCGAGGGTGCGCACCTGGTCCTCGGTGAGGATGTCGTAGACGAGTTTGCGCACCTGGGCGTCGGTGAGCGCGGGCAGGTCGAGGTTGCGCAGCTCGCCCCCGATGCGGAAGACCGGCGGCGAGCCGGCCTTGAGGTGGAGGTCCGACGCCCCGTAGCGCCTCATCAGGCGGAAGAGCTTGTGTATCTCTCTGGAATCGCGCGCCGGTGCAGTGGCCATCGGGTCTCTCCGTGGTGATTGCCCCGCCGTCAGGGGCGCTCGAGCTGGGGCCTCACACGGCTCTCGTAGTACTCGGGCAGGTGGATGCGGATCTGCTCGACCATCTCGGCATCCGAGATGACCGTCGTGCGGCCGTCCTCGAACTGGTCGGCGACCCAGCGGCAGATTCTGTGGAGCTTGATCTTCGAGAGCCGCTCGGCGCCCTCCAGGCCGAGGAAGTTGTTCACCCACAGCGCGACGCCGTCGGCGCCCGACTTGTCGGTGATGGCCACGTCCGGGCCGCGCCCCAGCAGGGCCTCCGTGTCGAAGATGTTGTAGATGCGCTCGTCGCGCCAGAGGCCGTCGGCATGGATGCCGGCCCGCGTGGTGTTGAAGTGCCGCCCCACAAAGGGGTAGTTCTCCGGCAGCCGCGTCCCGATCTCCCGCTCGTAGTAGCGGGCCGCATCCGTGATCGCGCGCGTGTCCATGCCGGCCACGGACCCCTTGATGCTGATGTATTCGATGACCGCGCCCTCCAGCGGCGGGTTGCCCGTCCGCTCGCCGATCCCGAACAGCGTGGCGTTCACCGCGTCCACGCCGTAGAGCCAGGCAGTGGTGGCGTTGATGTGCACTTTGTGGAAGTCGTTGTGCCCGTGCCATTCCAACCGGTCGCTCGGCACCCCGGCGTCGTGGGTCATCCTGTGGACGAGTTTCGGGATGCTCCGTGGCAGGGCCGTGCCGGGGTAGCTGAGCCCGAAGCCCAAGGTGTCGCACAGCCTCACCTTGACCTTGAGGTGGTCGGGCAAGGTCTCGGATAGCTTGGCGAGGCGCGCCACGAAGGGCACCACGAAGCCGTCAATGTCCGCGCGCGTGATGTCCTCCAGGTGGCACCTGGGGCGGATGCCTGCGCTCAGCGCGGCATCCACCACCCGCAGGTACTGCTCGAAGATCTGGCGGCGGTTCTTGCGCAGCTTGTAGAAGATGTGGTAGTCGGAACACGAGCACAGGATGCCCGTCTCCTTCAGCCCCAGCTTTTCCACCTGCGCGAGGTCGCCCACGTCGGCGCGGATCCAACCCGTGATCTCGGGGTAGCGTGCGCCGACGGCCAGGCACGCCTCGCACGCCGCGCGGTCCTTGTGGCTGTAGAGAAAGAACTCGGTCTGGCGGACCACCCCGTTCGGGCCGCTGAGGCGCACGAGGAACTCGTAGAGCCGTCGCGTCTGCTCCACCGTGTACGGCGGGCGCGACTGCTGCCCGTCCCGAAACGTCGTGTCCGTGATCCGTATGTCCCGCTCCACCAGCGACCCAGGGTCAAAGGCAACGACTTTCCCGTCAATCTCCTCCAGCACCTTGCCGTCGAAGACGATCCGCGGCGGCAGGCTGTACGGAAACATGTCCTCCAGCAACCGAGGCTCCGACACCTCCACCAGTTCGCGCCTTTGGGCCATGCTCCATCCTTCTCCTGTCTTGCAAGACCCTGGTCTCGACCCGCGAGGGGCAAGAAAACCGACTCCGCCCCCCTCACGCACGACTCCGCCGCGCGGCCTCTGGCTGCCCCGCCAGGACTCGAACCTGGAAACCGAGACCCAAATTCTCGTGTGTTACCAATTACACCACGGGGCACTGCGGCCATTGGCCCTAGCTAGTTCATTCTAGCAACCCACCCCTGAAAAGTAAAGCCCATATAACGCCCTGAGAGGCGGTTGCGTTGTGGGCAAGTGGCGGAGAGGGAAGCACTTGCGCCAGTGCCCCAAAGGGTGTTCCCCCAGCGATCGGCCACGGATCGCCTATCCGAGGCCTTCCACGAAACTTTCTTGGGTCCGGACGATTTTTTTCGACCATTTTTCTCTTGACACGGGGAAGCCTTGCGGTGTATAATACGCACGGTGTGCGGTCCTCTCCACCTCGCCCCTCCTCGGAGGCCACTCGTCATGCACGTCGCGCTCTCGAAGAGCTTGTTCGCCTGGGAGACGCTGGAGGATAGCCCCAGCCTCAAGACGATCCGGGCTTTCCTCGAGGCAGTCCCCGATGGGAGGCTGTTGGCAGCCCTGCGGCAGTATCGTGGCCACGGGCGCAATGATCATCCCGTGCACGTGCTGTGGGGAGTGGTGTTGTTGACGGTGCTGCTGCGGCACACGTCGTTCGCGGCGACGTTGGGGGAACTGCGGCGCAATGAGGCGCTGCGCCTCCTCATCGGAATCAAGAGCGAGCAGGAGGTGCCAGACGCCTGGAACGTCTCGCGGTTCCTGCGGGTGCTGGGCCTGCCGCAGCCACCAGCGGTGCAACGCTGGGAAGAAGTATGGCAAGACCGTGCGAGTCAAGAGCGAGCTGGACCTGCGGCGGTTCCCGCCGATCCCGCGTGCGACGAAGCTCTTCGAGCGCCTCTACAAGGGGCGGACCGCGGTGGAGCGTGTGAACGGCCGGCTGAAGGTCTTCTGGGGAGCGGACGACGGGAACATCACTGGTGCGGAGCGGTTCCACGCGCAGGTTGGGGTGGTGATGGTGGTGCACATTGGCCTGGCGACGCTGCTGGCGAGGGCATCGAGGCGGCAGGGCACACTCGGGACCATGCGCCTGAAGGCTGTTGCCGAGGCCCTTCAGGGCGGGCCGCGGGCGGCCTGCGACGGCTGAGCACTCGACTGGCCGGTGTGCAAAAGTGAGGTTTGGAGCCAGTTGAAAGGAGCCCCATGGGCTGGTTTTCATCCCTTTGGCCGCGTGGCCCGCCGGAGGCGAGTTGCTGAGCGTTTCGGCGTGCCTGCTCGTCACAAACGGCCATCATCGGCCCCTGGCGTCCCGTCCTCACCCCTCGCCGCCCCGCCCTTGCCCCTCCACAACGCAACCGCCTCGTAACGAACGTGCTGATCACGCGGTCGGCATCCCCGGACAAACCCCGCGTGTGTCGTACCCGTGGGCTGGCACCACCTGGGGTGTTAAAACGAGAAGGCCACC
>Ga0209381_1001202_pt1 | contig 44988 bp, 20 predicted proteins | sample DewCreD2012metaG_FD_184111 | JGI IMG/M metagenome (GOLD analysis project Ga0209381, IMG submission 184111) | Hot spring sediment bacterial and archeal communities from British Columbia, Canada, to study Microbial Dark Matter (Phase II) - Dewar... ... | reverse complement strand
CCCCGGAGGGGGGAAGGCGCTCCGCGCGCGAAAAACTGGTCGAGGGCGGGCCACGCTGGTTTCCTGTTGGGGTGTCGCAAACACAGCCAACACGAACACATCACATGGCCCACCACACCGATCCTGAACTCTTGAACCACGTCCTGCAACTGCTGACTGAACAAGGCCACGACGGCTTTACCGAAGGCCTCCGTCTCCTCGTCAACGAAGCCATGCGCGTCGAACGCCAGCACGTCCTCCAAGCCCAGCCCTACGAGCGCACCGACACCCGCAAAGGTTACGCCAACGGCTACAAACCCAAGACCCTCACCAGCCGCATGGGCCCCATCCCCTTCAGCGTGCCACAGGTCCGGGGCGAAACCCCCTTCTATCCCAGCGCCCTGAAAAAAGGCCTCCGCTCCGAGCAGGCCCTCAAACTGGCCCTGGCCGAAATGTATGTCCAGGGCGTCTCCACCCGCAAAGTCTCCGCCATCGTCGAGGAACTCTGCGGCACCGCCGTCAGTTCCACCCAGGTCAGCGACTGCGCCCAACGCCTCGACGCCGAACTCCAAAAGTGGCGCGAGCGCCCGCTCGGAGCCTGTCCCTACCTGGTGCTCGACGCGCGTTACGAAAAGGTCCGCCACGAGGGCCAGCTCCGCGACTGCGCCGTCCTCATCGCCCTGGGCCTCACGCCCGCCGGCCAGCGCGTCATCCTCGGCGTCAGCGTCGCCCGCAGCGAGGCCGAGGTGCATTGGCGCGCCTTCTTCCAAAGCCTCGTCCAGCGTGGCCTCTGCGGCGTCACCTGCATCGTCAGCGATGATCACCCCGGCCTGGCGGCGGCGCGCCAGGCGGTCTTTGGCGCCGTCCCGTGGCAACGCTGCCAGTTCCACCTCCAGCAAAACGCGCAAGCCTACGTCCCGCGTCTGGAGCAACGGGCCGAAGTCGCCCGCGCCATCCGCAGCCTCTTTGAATGCGCCAGCCGTTCCGCCGCCGAACAGCGGCTCAAGGAGATCGTCGGCCACTACGCCCAGAGCGCGCCCAAACTGGCCGCGTGGATGGAGGACAATCTGCCGCAGGGCTTCACGGTGTTCGCGCTGCCCGCCGCCCACCAAAAACGCCTGCGCACTGCCAACGCCTTGGAACGCGTCAACCAGGAACTCAAACGCCGCACCCGCGTCGCCCGCGTCTTCCCCAATGAAAAATCCCTCCTGCGCCTGATCACGGCGCTCTTGAGCGAAACCAGCGACGATTGGGAAACCGGAAAAATTTACCTCAACATGGAAAACCAAACCCCGCCCTCAGTTTGATGCTCAAAGAATTTACAGAAAAAAAATTGCGCGGCCGCCCCCACGCATCACCGTCGCCCAAACGAACTGAGCGGGGTGCCGTTGTAGTGGCGACCTTTGCGCTCCGCCACGTCAAAACCCCAGCAAAATCCCGCCGGAGACCTTTATCCCAGTTCCAGTAGCGGAAGTCGGGCTAAGCGTATTTCCCTGATAGGCGAGGAATTTTCCTGATCCTTCACCCTTAAAACTGCAGTTGGGAAACCACGAAGGACACGAAACACGCGCAAGGACCGGACGAAAGGCTGCCGGGGCGGCAGCGCAGATGTTCCCCTGCCGGGTGAGCGGCGGCCGGAGAGGAGCGGCCAGTTTTTCGTGTCCTTTCGTGTGTTTCGTGGTTGGAACTGCTTTTTCCAGGTTCACCCGATTGGCCGCGTAACTCGCTGACTTTCAACACGGCTTTGGTTCGTGGTGGTAGCAGGAGCGGTTCAGCCCAATTCCACGGCTCAGGAGTTCTGAGGCTTCGGATTCGCCTCGGGTAACGCGGCCCCGCTTGAGTTGTGGGCGGTCTGGCGATTCCCCGGAGCTGCCGCCGGTTCTCCGGGCAGGTGGCGGGACGGCGGCGTTTTGGTGGCTCAGGGCGCGGAGACCGCCGCCCGCGGGCTGGTGCGCTCCGGGCCGGGATCTGTGCCCAGGATGGCGAAAAAGGCCGGTTTGGGCTGCCCGGCGCGGTCGAAGAGCAGTGGGTGCGCGGTGCGCCCCGCCATGGGCCAGTTGTTCAACCAAGTGTCCCGGTCCGTCACGCCCCAGAAGGTCACGCGGTCCAGCACGGCGGCGTGTTTGCGGTAAAGGCGGAACAATTCCGCATATCGGGTGGACAGGGCTTGCTGCACGTCCGTCGGGAGGCCGTTGGTGTAAGGGTTCAGGGCGGGGTCCGCCGCCAGGCGGAAGCCCACGTCTGCGCCGCGGTTGCGTGTGCGTTGGGGCAGCACGTCCACGTCCAGTTCCGTTACCATGACCTTGATCCCCAGCCGGCCAAAGGCGGCCAGGGTGGCGTCCACCTGGGCCAGCGTGGGCCAGTCCAGCTTGACGTGTTGCTGGGTGCCGAGGCCGTGGATGGGCACCCCGGCGGCCTGGAGTTTTCGGACCAGCCGGATGGCGCCCTCGCGTTTGGGGGCGTTCTCCAGCGAGTAATCGTTGTAATACAGTTCCGCCTGCGGGTCGGCTTCGTGCGCGAAGGTGAAGGCCCGGGCCAGATAATCCTCCCCGATCAGACGCAGCCAGGGCGACGGGCGCAGTGAACCGTCTTCGTTCAACGCCTCGTTAACTACGTCCCAGGCGTGGACGCGGCCGCGGTAACGGGTGACGACATTGGTGATGTGGTGGCGCATCCGTTCCAGCAGCACCTCCCGCGAGGCCGGCGCGCCGGCCTCGTCCTGGAACACCCAGGCCGGGGTCTGGCTGTGCCACACGAGCGTGTGGCCGACGATGAACATGCCGTGCCGTTCGCCAAATTCCACGAAGCGGTCCGCCGCCGCAAAATCGAACTTTCCCGGGGCGGGCTGAAGGCTGGCCCACTTCATCACGTTCTCGGGGGTGATGCTGTTGAAATGACGGGCGGCGAGTTGCGCGCCCCGGGCGTCGCGTCCGGTGAATTGCGCCTCGTTCAGCGCCACGCCGACGCGGAAGTGCGGTTGGAACGCGTCCTTGAGGGCGGGCAGGTCCTCGGCGGCGGGTTGGGCGAGGCCGGGGTGGACAGTGGCGGCGGCCAGCAGGGTGGCCAGCGTGGTGGCGGCGCGGCGGGGCGGGGGATTCAAGTTCATGGGGAAATGGGGGTAAGGCCGGCGCGGCGGCGGCGGGCGGCCAGTTCATCCGCCATTTGGATGGTGGTGGTTTTGTTCAGGGGATACGCGATGAGCAGGCCCGTGCAGAGGGCGAACAGCCCGCCGACGAACAGGCCGGCGCAGGCGCGGTAGCCGGCGACGGCTTCCGGCGCGGTGGGGAGCTGGGTGTCATAGTGGAACAACCCGGCCATGAGCCAGAGGAAGGACGCCTGTCCGAGGGCCAGTCCGGCTTTCAGGGCGAAACCAATGGTGGCGAACACCATGCCGGTGAAGCGGCGTCCGATCTTCCACTCCGAATAATCCGCCACGTCGGCAAAAATGGCCCACAACAGCGGGATGGTGGGCGCATAGACCATGGCCCCCAGGATGGTCAGCCCCACCATGCCATACACGTTGTCCGGCTCGAGCAGGTAGAAGGCGAGGGCGGTGAGCGTCGAAAGCGCGAAGCCCGCCACCGCCACGGCCTTTTTGCCGAAGCGGTGCGCCAGCGGCGCGGACAGCAGGATGACAATGATGGTCGTGGCGGTGCCGATCATGTTGACGATGCTGTTGAAGACATCCGCCACATTCGAGGCTGCGAGGTTGTCACGGGTGCCGTGGACGATGTAGCCGAGCCATTCGAGGATGCCGCCGGGCCGGGCCACGCCCTCGGCCAGGACCGGGGCGGTGAGGCCGATTTTTTCGACGAAATCGAACATGGCGGCCTTGTCGGCGTAATAGTGGTAATAGTTGTAGAGCGCGCCCCCGCGGAAGGCCAGGATCGCAAAGTGAACGAGGGTCATCACCACCATCACCCGCCACGGCTTGTTTTTGAGCAGGTCGGCGAAGTCCTGCTTCGGCGAGGACCTGGTTTCCACCACCGGCTGAACGCGTTCACGCGTGGTGGCAAAGGTGATGATGAACAGGACGAAGCACAGCACCGCCCAGATGGTCATCGTCACCTGCCAGCCGTAGGCGCGGTCGTGGCCTGCGGCAAATTTGGCCACCAGCGGCAGGGTGAAGCCGCCCACGATGAACTGCGCGATGTTGACCGCGATGAAGCGGTAGGAATTGAGCCGCGCCCGCTCGTCCAGATCCGCCGTCATCACCCCGCCCAGCGCGGAATACGGCATGTTGTTCATCGAGTAGAGCGTCATCAGCAGCGTGTTGGTGATGGCGGCATAGGCCACCATGGCGACGTAGCTCCAGCCCTTGGGCGTGGTGTAGGCCAGCACCATGGCCACGGCCCAGGGCAGCGCGGTCCACAGCACCCACGGGCGGAACCGGCCCCAGCGGGTGCGGGTCCGGTCCGCCAGCACGCCCATGATCGGGTCAAAGCAGGCGTCCCAGAGCTTGGGCCAGAGCAGGATGGCCGCCGCCGCGCCGGCCGACAGGCCAAAGGCGTCGGTGTAGAAATTGGTCTGATACAGGATCATCGTCATGAAGACGAAGTTGGCGGCCGCGTCGCCCCCGCTGTAGCCGACCTTTTCGAGGAACGGGATTTTCTGGTGGAAATGGGGTTCGTGCTGGCTCATGGCGTTTGGGCGCGGCCGGCCGCCGTCTCCGGCTGGCCCGCGATGGTTTTGATGGAGCCGTCGGGGAGGTATTCCAGTTCGCTCACCTTCAGGCTGCGCAGCCAGGTCCGGCCGCCGGAGGGCCGGGCATCGTGGTGGAAGAGATACCACTTGCCCTTGAATTCACAGATGGAATGATGGGTGGTCCAACCGACCACCGGGGTGAGGATCACGCCCCGGTAGGTGAAGGGGCCGTGCAGCGTCTCGCTGGTGGCGTAGCACAGCAGGTGCGTGTCGCCGGTGGAGTAGGAGAAATAGTAGCGGCCGTTGTATTTGTGCATCCATGACGCCTCGAAGAAACGCCGGCGGTGGTCGCCGGCTTGGAGCGGCTGGCCGTCCGGGTCAAGAATGACGAGGTCGCGAGGCGGCTCGACAAATTCCCGCATCGTGTCGCTCAAGCGGACGATTTTCGGGCACAACGCCGGTTCCGCGTCGGCCGGTTCCTGGCCGCATTCGAGGGCCTTGTTGTTCCGATAGCGTTGCAACTGTCCGCCCCAGAGGCCTCCGAAGATCAGGTAATGGGTGCCGTCATCCTCCGCGAAGGCGCAGGGGTCAATCGAATAACTGCCCGGGATGGGGTGGGGATCGGGCCGGAACGGGCCTTCGGGCCGGTCGCTGACCGCCACGCCGATCCGAAAGACATCGTTCCGGTCCTTCAGCGAAAAATACAGGTAGTATTTTCCATTCTTGCAGGCGCAGTCCGAGTCCCAAAGCTGGCGTCCCGCCCAGGGAATGTCCTTGATGTCCAGGGCCACGCCGTGGTCGGTCACCGGACCGTCAATCGTGTCCAGCGAGAGCACATGGTAATCCCGCATGTCAAAATGGTCGCCGTTGTCGTTTTCCGGGATGCCCGAATCAACGTCGTGCGAGGGATAAATGTAGAGTTTGCCGTTGAAGACGTGCGCCGCCGGGTCGGCCATGTAGGTGCCGTCGGGCACCAGGTATCTTGGGAATTTCATGATAAAGGAAGGGGGCGCAAGTTGCCCCCGGATCGCCCGCTCCGCCCCGCCGGTGCCGGCCCGGTGCGCCTCCCCGGCGCGGTGGCCCCGGTGGTCGCCGCGCGCGGCTGCGGGTTCCGGACACGCGGTGCGCCCCTGGGGGGGGCGGACGGTTGGGGGGGTGTTGGTCAGGTTGGCCATGGTTCCGGAGCGCGGCTTTTTCCCCACCGTAGCGGATGGGGAGCGCCGGGCATATACGACAAATGGCGGACGCCCTCCCGCCGGGGTGGAGGGGGGATGGCAACCCGGCCCAGGCCCGCCCAAACCCTGGCGCGGGGTGGACAAGCGGGCCGACCCGCCGGTCAGGAGCTGGCGGTTCGGGTGTCGCTCTTGGGCAGGGAGCGCATGTATTTCGCGGCCGCCTCCGTGCGACAACGGACATGCAGCTTTTCAAAGATGTGCATCAGGTGGGTGCGGACGGTGGAGAAGCTGATGTTGAGCCGGGCGCCGATTTCCTTGTTGGTGAGGCCCTCGGTGATGAGGGCGAGGATTTCCGATTCGCGCGGGGACAGTTCGGCGGTTTCGTCTTCGCCCATCGGTTTTTCCATGAAGGAGCGGACCACCATGCGGGCAATTTCGGCGGTCATGGGGGCGCCGCCCGCGCGGACTTCGGCGATGGCCTTGAGGATTTCCGTTTCATCCTCGCGCTTCAGGACATAGCCGCAGGCCCCGGCCTTGAGGGCTTGGAAGATCACCTTCGTGTCCTTGTAAACGGTGAGCATGATGACCTGCGCCTGGGGGAGCTTCTCACGGAGGCGCGCGGTGCAGACGATGCCGGATTCGCCGGGCAGGTGGATGTCCATGAGCACCACATCCGGCTTGAGCGGCGGGATGGCGACCAGCGCCTCCTCGGCCGAACGGCAGGTGCAGACGCACCGGTAATCGGCGGTGCCGTTGATGTAATCGGCCAGGCACTGCCGCAACATGGCGTTGTCCTCGACGATGGCAATGCGGGTGGGCATGACAACTTTCGTTGTCGGCGATTTTTCAAGCAACAACGTGGACATGCGAGCCTAATCTGTCTCCGGCTGGCGGAGCCGGGCGCCGGTTGAACCTGGAAAAAGCGGTTCAGACCACGAAACCCGCGCAAGGACACGAAAAACTGGCCGCTCCTCTCCGGCAGCCGCCCACCTGGCAGGTGAACATCGGCACTGCAGCCCCGGCAGTCTTTCGTCCGGTCCTTTCGTGTGTTTCGTGCCTTGCGTGGTTTCCCAACTGCCGTTTCCGGGTTGAAGGATGGCCGGGCAGCCCGGCGGATGGCATCGGACAGATGGTGGATGGACACCCGCCACCCGGACGGAGGGCCGTCATCGCCGGGCCTTGACGGCGCAGTCCGAAACCGCGCGGAGGGGTGCCGGTTCACGGCCCGGCCTCCGTCGCCGACTCGGCGGGGAGGGGCACGGAGATGCTGACCCGGGTGCCCGCGCCGGGCCGCGACCGCACCTCGCAGCTTCCGCCCATGCGGGCCAGGCGTTCGGGGAGATTGCGCAAGCCGTGCCCCTCGCCGGACGGGCCGTCCGGATTGAATCCCCGCCCGTTGTCGAGAATGAGAATGCGGAGACGGGTGGGGTCCGCCTCGAGGTGAAACTCCACCTCTGTGGCGTGGGAGTGGCGGACGATGTTGTGCAATGCTTCCTTGACGGCCAGGAACAGGTCGTGGCGGAGCTGGCCATCCACCTGTCGGGCGGGCAGTGCAACGGGAATCCTGAACCGGCAGGCGATGCCGGCGGTGTCGAGGTATTCCTCCGCGTAACTGCTCAGGTAGTCCGCGAGCGACTGGAGGGTGTTGGCTTCCGGGTTGACCGCCCAGACGATGACGTCGAGCGCGCCGATGAGCGCGCGGGCCTTTTCGGTGATGGCCTGGAAAAGGGTGGGGGTGCCGGCGTCGTCAGCCCGTTGACGCAGCCCGCGGCTGGCCAGCACGCGGATTTCGGTGAGGCTCGAGCCGAGGTCGTCATGCAGGTCACGGGCGATGCGGGAACGCTCGATTTCCAGGGCGCGTTCGCGTTCGGCGCGTTCGCGGCGGGCGTGTTCGCGCTCCAACTGCGCGGTGCGCAGGGCCACCTGCCGGCGGAGCTGGGTGATCCAGATGGCGGCGATGCCGAGGCCCGCCGCGAGCGAGGCGACAATGATCAGCAGGCGGCGCAGGGTCCACCACGGCGGGCGCTGCACGAGTGTGAGGTCCGCGCCCGAACTCAACAGCAGTTCAATGCCCGCCGGTTCGCCTCCGTGATCCCCCTCGATGGCGGCGCAAACCCCCGCCACCTCCACCCGGCTGCCGAGCGGCAGACGGGTGGCCCAATCCTCCGGCGAGGGCAGGCGGGCCTGGAACTCGCGCAGGCCGGCCTGCAATTGCAACACCCACTCCAGCCCCGTGAAGTGGATGCCGATGAGCCGGGCGCTGGTGCTCACGCGGAGGCCGTCCAGGTTCTGGCCCGTCTGCTCGGCCGTCGCCCACGGGAGGGCGGGTGGCAGCGGGGCCACGCCGGTTTTCCGCGCCACCGCCTCGTGCAGGCGCGGCGAGGGGCCGCTGACGTCGGGGATGCCAACCACCTCCACGATGTCCCCGGGTTCCCAGGGGGCCTCCGGCGGCCGGCGGAAGCGCAACCCGTGTTCCCCCTGCTGGAGGAACAGTTCGCCGGCCCGCGCGTGAATGATCTGGCCGACGACCTTGACCCGCTCGAAGCCGCTCGCGTTGAAATCGAAACGGAGCAGGTCGGCGATGGTTTTCTCGGGCACGGCGAACGGGTCGGCCAGCGGCAACTGTTCAATTTCCACGGCCGGATTGCGGAACCGGATTTCCCCCACGCGCACCTGGCGGGTTTCCGAATCCCACACCGCCAGCAGGCAGCCGCGGATGCGGACCAGCGTGTTGAGGAGCCGCCGCCGGGCCGACTCCCCGAGGTCGTGCAGCACCACGCGGATTTTGCCGTTCTCGGTCATCAGGGTGACCCGGTTGCCGACCACCTCGGTGACCAGGCCGCGAACTTCGGCGTATTGGGCGTCGAGACTCCCGCTCAACAACTGGTTCCACGTGGGGCGCACCGGCTCGGGCATCGGCCCGGAGCCAAGCACGCGGATGGTGCGGGCGGCGATGATGGGGGCGAAATCACCGGCGGCGGTTTCGCCCTGGATTTCGGCAAAGTCTCCGGGTTCCAGGCCGTCCCGATACGCGGGATCGAAACTGAAGAAGACGCCGCGGGTGGCGTCCTGCACCACGGCGCCGCCCCACTCGACGAGGCAGGTGATGACGCCGCGGACGGTGACGGGATGTTGCCGCGCGGCCTCCCGGGTGCTCAGTTGCTGCACCTGGGCGGCGGTGGTCAGGATTTGCGGCGCGTCCGGTTCGGATTGCGCGGGGCGCCAGATGGCGGTGGTCACGCGCGGTTCGCCGTCGCCCAACGCGACCCCCAGCACCGCGATGGTTGCGCCGGGGGCGGGAAGCGAAGCGCCGGACGGATGCACCGGAATGGTCCCCGTGTCGTCGCGCAGGTGAAACGGCCCGTCGGGATTGACACCCGCCACCTCCCCGCGCAGATGCACAATGACGCCGGTGGCGCCCGCTCCCGCCCGTGCCCGGGCCACCGTCACGGGTGGATTGCGCCGCCACAATTCCGGTGCCACGGCCTGCAGGTGGAAATCGCCGGGCCGGAGCACCACCATCAGCCCCGCTTCGTGGTCGGCGCTCAACGCGTGCGCGCGCCGGTGAACGCCGGTGGCCTGGAGGCGGGCGTTGAGCAGGAGGCCGGGCGGGAAGTTTTCGTGGCCGGCCAGCCAGAGCCGCGTGGACTGCGGCGGATGCTGGAGCACGAGTTCCAGGCCGTTGCGGGACTGGCCGGCGAAGCTCACCATGCCTTCCAGCGTGCGCCATTCTCCGTGTTCGGCGGGCGGTCGGGCGGGGGACCACGCCCGCACCGGGGTGGGCGGCGGCCCCTGGCCCACCGGGGTGAACTCCAGGGGCAGGCGGCCCAGGTAAAGTTCGCTGCCATCGTCGGAGGAAACGATGAATTCGTATTCGCCGGGCTGTTCAATCCGCAGCAGGCCCCGGAAAAGCATGGCCACGTCGGTTTCCGGCCGGCGTTGGCTGATGTCAAAGTTGGCGACGACCCCGCGAAAGACCGGAACCAGGTTGTGCAGCCGGTCGAGCGTTGCGGGCGTGTCCCCGTAACACGCGAAGTCCAGCCCGCCCGGGTGCGCCCCGTTGGTTTGCCATTCGCGGAAGAGCACGGCATCCGGAATGAGCTGGGGCGGCACGCCCGGGCCAGCATAGCGCACTTCCAGCGCGGCCGGATTTTCGACGTTGAAGTAGTGCAGCCGGAGCGGATGCAGTCCGGCGGCGAGCTGAACGCGGCCGGTGGCCGTGGCCGTCGCATGCACGCCGCCGTTGTCCACCACGGGGGGCGTGTCGAGGGCGAGCGTCCACTGGCGGCGCAGGATGGCGCCGTTGGTGATGGTAAGGCGCAGGCGCTCGCCCGGCGTAAAGACCCGCCCCGCCAGATCGCCGGCCAGCACCTCGGCTCCCGTTTCGTCCCGCAAGGCCAGCAGGCCGCGTTCCGGGTCCGCCGCGCAAACCACGGCCTCGATTCGCACGGGGCGCACGGCCCGTTGCTGCGACTGGACGGCTTGGCGCAGTGCGCGCAGCGACGTCACCGGTTCCGGAGCCGCAGCGGGGCCGGGACTGGCCACCAGCGCGGCCAGCGCCACGAGCAGCCGGGCGCAGCGGCGGTGGTTTCCCGACGGGCGGGCGCGGTGGCGGTAAACAATCATGGCGGGGCCGTGGGGCCGACTGGGGATGCGGGGGGCACAGTGGGTTTTCCCGGCGGCGGAGTCCATCGGTCGAATGTCGTATGGCGCGGCATTGGGATCACGGTAGTCTGCGGATGTCAATTCCCCATGCCTGCCCTGATGTCATATCCGGACACGATGCCTGCAAGCGCGCGGCGTTGGAAAGCCAATCCGCCGCAGCCGGGTGGTCGCGGGGCGGGTTCTGGCGGCTCGGGGGCCGCCCGGGTTCTGGAGGCGATGACCCACATGCGTCGTCATCTGGCCCGGCCCTTGCGGGTGAGTGAACTGGCGGGGCTGGCGGGGGTGTCCGAGGCGCACTTCTTTGCGTTGTTCAAATGGTTCACCGGACGGTCGCCGCTCAATTATTTCATCCGGCTGCGCATGTGCGCGGCGTGTGGATTGCTGGAGCGGCCCGGGCGCACCGTGATGCGGGTGGCCGAGGCGGTGGGGTATCCGGATCCGTTTTATTTTTCCCGGGTGTTCAAGGCCACCTGCGGCGTGGCGCCCAGTGATTACCGTCGCCTGCCGGTCGCGGTGCGCCAGCGCATCCGGACCTGTGGCTTGACGGCAGCAGCACCATTCCCGCCGGTGGCGGACGCAGTTTCCCGCCGTTCCCGCCGGTTCACACCGTCCGTTATGCCATGAACTCCACCTCCCCGCTTGTTGCCGCGCGCCGGGCATTCACGCTGATTGAACTGCTCGTGGTCATCGCCATCATCGCCATTCTCGCGGCCATGCTGTTGCCGGCGTTGAGCCAGGCCAGGTTCAAGGCCAAGGTGATCAACTGCACCTCCGTCTATAAACAGTGGGGCATCGCCGTGAACATGTATTCGGGCGACGATGCGACGGGCCGGTTTCCCTCCTATCCCCTGCCGCCGGGCGCAGGCAACAACGTCTGGGACGTGTCGCTCGACTTGATCACGGGCTTGGAGCCTTACGGGCTGAACGTGCCCATGTGGTTCTGCCCGGTGCGGCCCAACAACCTCACCGAGGCGAACGAGAAATTCCGCACCAGCAGCGGCCTGGGCCGGGACATCGCTTCCCTCGAGGATTTGCGCGTGGGCGTGAGATACGCCAGTGGCAACTTTGGCGTCATCTATCACAACGTCTGGATTCCCCGCCACTCCGGCGGCACGGCCGAGGCCAACTTGTTCCCGCGCCAGTGGAATTCCATCATGAACGCGCCGAACCTCAACGCCAACGAGCAGTATCAATGGCCCTCCAAGCCCACGGATGCGGGGGCCAGTTTTGTGCCGATCCTCTCCGACCGCATCGTGGGCACCGGCACAACCATTGCCGGAGCTACCGAGGGGCATTTCAACAATGGCAAGGTGGTGTCGGCCAATCTGCTGTTCAGTGACGGACACGTCGAAACCCGCCGCGCTGCCACCATGAAGTGGCGCTGGAAAGGCACCTACTACACCTATTACTGAGCGCCCCCGCGCCCGGTTCAACCCATCCCAATCGCCAAACCTCAACCCCCCAAACACAGAAGCTCCCATGAAACGCATGCCCCATTATTTACTCGCCGCGCTCCTGGCTGCGGCGGTTTTTCAAGCCACGGCACCCTCCGTCTCCGCGCAGGTGGTCATCGGCAGTTGGCAGGACAACGATGGCGACGGCTGGACCGACAACAACGACGTGTCCATCACCAATGCGGCCAACATGCCGTCCAAGTATGAATTCATGTCGGGCGTCGTCCCGGGATTCGCGCAGAGTCTTGCCATCCACGAAACGGGATACGGCAACCATCGCTTGAAAGTGAACCTCACCGCCCTGGGGCCTGCCGCGCTGGAAGCCTTCACCAATGGCACCCAGATGCAGTTCCGGTTCTCCTGTCCGCCGGACACTGGTGCGGCCTCTGGTTACATGCAGATTGCCGAGGTGCAGGTCAATTCCCCTGGCTCCGGTTTTGTGCAGGCCGCCACCGTGGGAGCGGATAATTTCACGGCGAACGGGTTCACCGCGACGGGCGACACCGGCAACAACCTGGCGGGCGGAACGCCCAATTTTTACTTTTACGCCAGTTCCCCGGCGCGCTCGCAGGTGGTGACGTGGAACTATTCCTCGTTGAAGAGCAGCATCCTGAGCGCGCCCATCACCTATCTGCAGATCACCTTTGTCTTCAACCTCGGCGGGGGGGCGCCGACCAACGTGTTCATGAACGACGTGAAGCTGCTGGGCGCGGCGCCGCCGCCGGCCAACGTGGTCACCCTCAACACCTTTGCCAACGCCGACGAGGTGCTGGACACCGCCAACGGCGGGGCCAACGCCTGGGGCAACTGGTTTGGCACCGCGTTCTACCAGGCCCTCTGGCATCCCTCCGACGCCAGCAACAATCCGGCCTCCGGCTCGTTGCGCGTCGAGGCGTTTTACCCGGACTCCGGCATTGGCGGTTGCTGCGGGCCGCAGTTCCTCGCCCAAAACGGTTTCAACGGAATCAATCCGCCCCTGGCGGGCAATGGCAACGCCCAGAACATCCCGGTCGCCACCAACCTCTCCTTCGACATCCGCTTCGACCCCAGCACCGACCTGAATGGCAGCGCCAACTGGCCGACCATCGAGGTGGGCACGCGCGGCAGCACCTTTAATCAATACATTTTCGGCACCTTCACCCTGCCGGCCACGCAGACCAACTGGGTCCGGGTCAACATTCCCATCGCGCCCAGTGCGAACTGGACCAACATCCCGCACGTCTTCTTCAAGCACTTCAGCGGCACGCGCACCAACTGGGTCGTTTTCTACCTGGACAATATCCAGTTCACCATGTCCGCAGTGCAGATTCCGCCCCCGCAGATGACCATCCGGAAAGCCACCCCGGCCCTGCGCCTCTATTCCGGTCCCAACCAATACAATCGCACCCAGATTGGCACGGTGGATGAAAACCAGTCCTGGGTGGGCGGCAGCTATCCGGTCTCCTATTCGTTCACCATCGCCGACCACGACAAAACCACCCCGCTTGATGAGTTCCACCTGTTCCTGCTGCCGCTGAACTCGATCAACGGCGGCAATGTGGACCAATACAGCGATTACTCGACCGCCTCCAACAGCGTCCGCCTGCAAATCGTGGGCCTCACCGCCGGCAGTTCCCAGGTGGCCTACCAGCTCGCGTGGAAAACCAATCTGGTGAACGCCAACCCCAATCAGGTCCTCTTCACGCAGACCAATGCCACCGCCATCGGCACCTGGACCCTCACCTTCACCAGCGCCACCGCCGGCACCGTGACGGCCCCCGGCGGCAGTCCCGTGCCCTTTACCATCCCGGCGGCGGCGGCGGCCACGTTCGCCAACCCGCTCGTCATGTTGCTGGGCACCCAGCCCAATCCGACCACGGCCATCGGCCAGTATGTGGACCTGACGGCGGCCCAGACCGTGGGCGTGGCTGCGCCCGGCGTGCCGGTGAACTCGACCTTCACCAGCGGCGCCCCGGTCAACACCAACCTCTGGCGCACCGCCAGTGTCTCGCAGGATGCGGGCAACCTGATCCCTGTCGGCTCCGCGCATCCGTGGTGGCTCCACTGGGGCTTCCCCGACACCGGCTTCGAACTGGCCGCCAAGGCCGACCTCGGCAACCTGGCCGTGCCGTTCAAGTCGCCCGCCTATTTTACCGGCTACAACACCAACACGCCCGTGCTCAAGCGCACTCTCGGCACGCGCGTGAGCGCCCTCATTCCGCAGGCGGCGCTTCCGACGCTGAACGGCCTGTCCAACGGCGTGCCGGGCAACGCGGCCTTTTTCCGGTTGCAGAAGCCCGGCCCGTCCGAGTGACCGGCGTCCCTTCCATTTGAACCGCACAACCATCCGACCTGCCTATGAAAGCGACTCAAACAAAACACCTCGCCCTCACCACCGTGACCGCCCTGGTGCTGCTTGCGCCCGGTGTCGGCTCCGCCACCACCGTTATCGGAAGCTGGCAGGGCAGTTCCGCCGAAGGCTGGATTGACTGGGGCAACGGCCTGTCCATCACCAACCCTGCCAACAGCCCGAAATACAGCTTCATCACCGGGGCCGTGTTTGGCTACGGCCAGAGCCTCCAGATCAACCAGCCGGGCTGGAATCAAAGCCTCGCCATCCGGCTCCAGGACAACGGCTACGTCAGCGATTTCATGAACAACACGCTGCTGACGTTCACCTTCTCGGTTCCCGCCCACACGACCGGTGGTTACTCGCAGCTCTGGGAACTGGCCATCAACGCCCAAGGCTCCGGCTGGACGCCGCAGCCGTTCGACGCGCGCTGGTCAGCCACCGGTTCGACGGGCAACAACCTCGGCACCCAGCCCAACTTCTACTTCTGGACCGGCAGTCCGGCGCGGTCGCAGACGGTGACCCTGGATTACTCGTCCATCTTCGGCACCATTGATCCCAGCCCGGGCTGGGTGGAATTGATCTTCACGTTCAACAATGGCGGCGGCGCACCCAGCCAGTTCTTCATCAACGAAGTCATGCTGCACGGCGGTCCCATTCCCGAGCCGTCCAGCTTCGCGCTCGCCCTGCTCGGCGGCGCGGGACTCCTGTTCGCCCGCCGCCGCCGCCGTTAACCCAGACGCGCCATGTTGTCGTTCCTCTCCCGCCCGTCCCTTGCGGCCGGGCGGGGGCATTTTTTTCGCAGCCTCCGCCGTGCGGTGGCCGGACTGGGGCTGGTGGCGCTGGTCCTGGGCGGGGTGGTCCGGGCGCAAAACCTTGCCACCAACCCCGGTTTCGAGGCCGGCAACACCACCGGCTGGTTTGCCTTCGGCCCGCCCGCAATTTCCGCCCAAACCAGCCAGGTGCGCTCCGGCACCTACGCCGCCCTGGTTCAGAACCGCACCGACACCTGGAACGGCATCGCCCAGTCGCTGCAAAGCGTGCTTGTCCCAGGGCAGACCTATCAGATTTCGGCCTGGGTCCGGCTCGTCAGTGGCGGCAGTCAGACGGTCCAGTTAACCATGCAGAAGGCGGACGTCGGCGGGACCACCTACACGGCCATCGCTGCGGGGTCCGTTTCCTCCGCCAACTGGACCCAGCTTTCCGGTGACTACACGCACACCGTTTCCGGCACGCTTACCACGTTGAACTTCTACGTCGAGGTGCCCAGCAGCGGCACCGCCGCGTTTTATCTCGATGATGTTTCCGTCACGGCGGCGGGCGGCAGCGGCGGGGGCGTCCCCGGCCAATGCACCGTGAACTGGACCAACGTGTTTCAGCAGATTGACGGGTTCGGCGCGTCCTCGGCGTGGCGTTCCACCTGGAACACCGCCCAGGCGGACCTGTTTTTCTCGACCAACACCGGCATCGGGCTGTCCCTCCTGCGCACGCGCATCTCGCCCACCGGCACCACCGTCGAGACCGGCATCGCGCAGATGGCGCAGGCGCGCGGGGCAAAGGTCTGGAGCGCGCCGTGGAGTCCGCCGACGTCGCTCAAGTCCACCAACGCGAACGGCGTCATCAGCGTCAACGGCGGCGCGTTCGTCGGCAACGCCGCGAACTATCAGGCTTACGCGAACCAGCTCGCCGGCTACGTCGCCACCATGAAGAACACGCACGGCGTCAACCTGTATGCCATTTCCATCCAGAACGAGCCGAACCACAACACCACAAATTACGAATCCTGCGTCTGGACCGGGCAGCAGTTCCGGGAGTTCATTCCCTACCTTTCCGCCGCGCTGGCCGCCAGCAACGTGGCCACCACCAAAATCATGCTGCCTGAAAGCATCGGCTGGGCCACCACCAGCCTGCACACCCCGTCCATGAACGACCCCGCCGTCGCGCCCCTGGTCGGCATCATCGCCAACCACAACTACGACGGCCCCAACTTCCAGACCGGAGCCACCTCGCCGCCCGCCGCCCTGAACAATTACGGCAAATCGCTCTGGCAGACCGAGGTGTCCACCGGCGACCCCTACGATGGCGGCATCAGCAACGCGGTCTATTGGGCCGGGCGCATCCATCAATTCATGACCGTGGCCCAGGCCCATGCCTGGCATTACTGGTGGCTCGTCCCGCTCGACGCGGACAACCAGGGGCTGACCGACCCGGCGGTGAACCCCGCCAAGCGCATGTATGCCCTCGGCCAGTTCGCCCGGTTCGTCCGGCCCGGCTTTCAACGCATCGGCATCGGCAGCCCGACCGGTCCGCTCCAGATCAGCGCCTACAAGGAAGCCGCCAGCGGCGCGCTGGCCATTGTCGCCATCAACCCCACCACCAACACCGTGGCGCAGACCTTCAACCTCTCCGGCTTCGGCCTCACCAACGTGACCCCGTGGATCACCTCCGCCACGCTCTCGCTCGCGGCCCAGCCCCCCGTGGCCGTGACCGGCACGGCCTTCACCAACCTCATCCCGCCGTTGAGCATCGTCACCCTGGTGGGCCGGGCGCAAAGCGCCAACGCCGCGCCCACCGACATTGCGCTCTCCAACGCCACGGTGGCCGAGAACCAGGCTCCCGGCACCATCGTCGGCGCGTTCAGCACCACTGACCCCGACGCGGGCAACACCTTCACCTACACGCTCGTCGGCGGCACGGGCAGCACGGGCAATGGCGCTTTCAGCATCGTCGGCAGCAACCTGCTCACGGCGGCCAGCTTCAATTACGAGGCGCAGAACAGTTACAGCGTCCGCGTTCGCAGCACGGATCAGGGCGGATTGTTCGTTGAGAAGGCGTTCGTCATTGCCGTCACCGATGTGAACGAACCGCCCAGCCTCGCGGCGATTTCCGACCTCACGACCGGGGCCGGGGTGAGCCTCAGCATCACCAACTTCGCCAGCGACCCCGACCTGCCGCCGCAGTCGCTGCAATTCTCCCTGTTGGCGGGGCCGGCGGGCGCGGCACTGAATCCGACCAACGGCCTGTTCACCTGGCGCCCCTCGGTCAGCCAGGCCGGAACCACCAACCCGGTGACGGTGAAAGTGACGGACAACAGTGAGCCGCCCCGGAGCGCGACCAACAGCTTCACCGTGTTCGTCAACCCGCTCACCCCGTCCGCCATCAGCGCCTTTGGTCTCGCCGGCGGCCAGCCCGTGTTGACGGTGGACGGCACCCAGGGACCGGACTACACGGTGCTGACCTCGACGAACCTGTTGAACTGGCAGCCGCTGTTCACCACCAACGCGCCGGTGGTGCCGGTGACGTTCACGCTACCGGTCAACGCGACCAACCGTGCGGCGTTCTTCCGCGTGGAAATGGGGCCGTGAGCGGTCGGATGAAAGGCGGCAAACGGCAGGCCATAATGAACGGCTGGCGAACATTCCTCCGGGGGGCGGGCGCGGCGGCGCTGCTGGCCGCGTCCGCCGCGACCGCCAGCGACGGGGCCTTCGCGTCGGGCCGGTATCCGAATCTGTTCCTCACCGGCGACCGGACGCCGGAGATGGTGCGCGCGCGCATCCTGGCGGCCTATCAGCAATTGTTTCATGGCGACCCCGCGTCGCAGGCCGTTTATTTCCCGGCGGGCACCAACGCGAACGGGCCGCTGGCGTTCATCCTGGATGTTCACAACCACGACGTGCGCTCCGAGGGCCTGTCCTACGGCATGATGATCGCCGTGCAACTGGACCGGCGGGCCGAATTCGACGCGCTGTGGAACTGGGCGCGCACCTTCACTTATCACACGAACCTCGCGCACCCCGCGCGCGGCTATTTCGCGTGGTCGGTGGCGACCAACGGCGTGGCCATTGATGAAATGCCCGCGCCGGATGGCGAGGAGTATTTTGCCACCGCGCTATTGTTTGCCGCCGGACGCTGGGGCGTCGGCACCGGCATCTATGACTACCGGGCCGAGGCCCACCGGATTCTCACCGACCTGCGGCACCGCGAGCCTGTTACCGGCCACACCCGCAAGGGCGAACAGACCGCCGTCGCGATGTTCCATCCGGAACGGAAGATGGTCCGCTTCACGCCGGACGCGCAGCACAGCGAACACACGGACCCCTCGTATCATCTGCCGGCATTCTACGAGGTGTGGGCCCGCTGGGGGCCGGAGCCGGACCGCGAATTCTGGCGCGCGGCCGCGTCCGTCAGCCGCGATTTCTTCCATCGCACTGCCCACCCGGAGACGGCGTTGACGCCGGATTACGCGCATTTCGACGGCACGCCGTGGGCCGCGCCGTGGCATCCCGGGGCGACCAACTTTCTGGCCGACGCCTGGCGCACGGCGATGAACTGGGCGGTGGACTGGTCCTGGTGGCGGGCGGACCCGGGCCAGCGCGAGTTGAGTGACCGCTTGCAGGCGTTTTTCGAGGCGCGGGGGATGGGTTCCTACCCGAGCCGTTACACCGTTTGCGGTCGCCCGCTTTCCTCCGGGCACTCATCCGGGCTGGTGGCCATGAACGCCACCGCCAGCCTGGCCGCCACGCATCCGCGCGCCCGTCAGTTCGTCGAGGCGCTCTGGAACTCACCCGTGCCTTCCGGCCGCTATCGCTACTACGATGGAATGCTCTACCTGATGGCGCTGCTCCATTGCGCGGGCGAGTTCAAGGTCTGGCCTGCGTCGGCCATGCAGGCCGCCGTCGGAACCGGAGAGCCGCCGGATGCTCCGTGACCTTCCTTTCGGGGTTCAAGTCACCAAAATCCAAACGGGAGAGCGTTCCCGGATTGGGGATTTGCGGTGAAGCGGCGGTTTGCCGGGGGGGCTGTGGTGGATTCCCGCGCGACGGCATCGGTCAAATGTCGTATAGCCCCGGAAGCCCGGGTTTCGTAATTTTGTTACGAATTCACCCCTGCCATGCCAGGATTTGGTATGTCTTCCAAGCTGTCACACCCCCCAGTGTTGGGGGGCGGCTTGGCAGCAGCATCCGCGCGGCGTGGGGGTGATGCAGCAGCAACCCAAAAACGGTTCGGACCTCCGCCACGCGTCAGCCTTGGTTGGTCAGACCCGACCTCCACGGTGCGCGGATCAACAGTGAGTTCGCGGCGGCGTTTCGTTCCCCCATCAACCTCCAGTTCCTATGAAAACCCCACAGTCACGTTGGCTTCGGTTTTGCGCGGCCGTCAGTCTCCTGGCGGCCACCACAGCATCCGCCCAGACGGTGCGCGTCTGGGATGGCGGCAATGGCACGGGTGTCGGTTTGGAATTTGCCACCAACTGGGTCGGCGACACGTTGCCGGCGGTCGGCTCCGGTGACCTGGCGACCTGGGATGGCACGGTTCCCGGCAACCTGGTGCTCACCTACAACACGGGTCTCGGGGGCTTTGCGGGCAACCCGGGCATCCAGTATGTGCTCACGGCCACGCAGACCGGCTCGGTGAGCATCGTATCGTCGGTGGCCAATTCCGGGCTGCTGGCGGTGGGCCGTTTCATCACCAACAACTCCCCGTCCGGTTCGCTGCAATTCGGCAACAACTCGAGCAGCAACCTCAGCCTGGTCTGGCGCAATCCGGAGGCCTTCGTGGCCCCGTCGTTCCAGCCCCGTTACTTCATCAACAACTCGCCGGCACCTTCCATGATTTATCCGAACGTGCGCACGGTGGCCGGCGGCGGCAACCCGCACACCCTGGTGTTTGGCGGCACGGGCGATTGGATCGTCAACAACTACCTTCGCACCGACAACGGCGTCGGCACCTTCGTCCGGAAGCAGGACAGCGGCACCCTGTTCTGGGGCGGCCCCACCACCGCGCCCTTCAACAGCGTCATCAACTCGCCCGTGGTCATCGAGGCGGGGCGGTTGGTGTTGACGCATCCGAATGTCCTCGGCACGCAGACCATCACCAACAACGGCACGCGGTTGGAATACGACACCGGCGCGGGCGCGACCACGCTCACCGGGCCGATTCACGGCACCGGCAACCTGCGGGTCACCAGCGGCACGCTGACCCTGGGCACGGGCACCAGCACTTACTCGGGCAACACCGAGCTGGTGGGCGGCACCCTGGTGTTGGGCGGCGGCGAACTGAATCCCGGCGTCAACGGCGCGCTCGGCGTCGGCGGCACCATCAGTTTCACCGGCGGCACGCTCCAGTTCAGCGCGGTCAACACCTACGATTACTCCCCGCGCTTCAGCACCGCCGCCGGGCAGGCTTACCGGCTGAATACCGGCGGACAGAGCGTGACCCTTGCCACGGGCCTGGGCGGCAGCGGGAACACCCTGGTCAAGTCCGGCTCCGGCACGCTCACCCTCAATGGCGTGGCCACCTATGACGGGCTGACCACCGTCAGCGCCGGACGGCTGGTGTTCGTCGGCGGCAAGACCGGCACGGGCAACATCACCGTGGGCGACGGTGCCGCGCTGGGGGTGACCGACACGGGCACACCGGTGGCGCCGACTACACTGACGCTTGGCACCAGCACGGGGGTGACCCTCGAATTCAACAACATTACCAGCACCACCACCGCCCCGCTCGCAGCGGGCGGCATCACGGCGGCGGGCCCGGTGACCATCAATGTCAACAGCGGCAGTTTCACGGTGGGTCAGAGCTATCCGTTGTTCTCCTGGACTAGCGGCTCCGCCCCGGCGGTCATCCTCGGCACCGTCACCGGCGCGTCCGGCAACCTGACCACCAACGGCAACACCATCAAGCTGAACATCACCTCACTGGCCTACCTCTGGACCGGCGGCACCGACGGCAACTGGGACACCACCACCGCGGGGAACTGGACGGCGGGGGGCGGCCCGGCGCTGTTTGCCAACGGCAACTCGGCGCTGTTCGACGACACTGCGCCCGGCGCCACCAGCGTCACCGTGGCCGAGCCGGTCGCGCCGTTGAGCGTGACCGTCAACGCCAGCAGCAAGACCTATAACATCTCGTCGTCCGGCGCGAACAACATTGGCGGCAGCGGCGGTCTGACCAAGAGCGGCACCAGCACGCTCACGCTGGCCGGCGGCGCGAACACCTACACCGGCCCGACGATCATCAATGCCGGCACCGTGAGCGTCGGAGCGCTTGCCAACGGCGGCAGCCCGAGCGACATCGGGGCTTCCTCCAGCGCGGCGGGCAGCCTCGTCCTCAATGGCGGCGGCCTGCTTTACAACGGCGGCGCGGCCAGCATTGACCGCCTCTTCACGTTGGGCACGGGCGGCGGAACGCTCAACGCCTCCGGCTCGGGCGCCCTCGTGCTTAACAATGCCGGCGCGCTCGGCCTCAGCGGCACCGGCGCGCGCGTCCTCACCCTCACCGGCAGCAGCCTGGACGACAACCTGCTGGCCGCGTCCATTGGCGACAGCGGCGGTGCGACGGCGCTGGCCAAATCCGGGGGCGGCAAGTGGGTGCTCACGGGAAACAACACCTATTCCGGGGGCACGACCATCAGCGGCGGCGGCACCCTGCAGGTCGGCAACGGCGGTGTCGGCGGCAGCCTCGGCAGCGGCAACGTCACCGTCGGCGGCTCCAGCCTGGTGTTCAACCGCACCGGCACGGTGACTAACGGCGTCATCAGCGGCACCGGCTCGGTCACCGTCCAGGGCGGCGGCACCGTGGTGCTGCCCGGCAACAACACCTACACCGGCGGCACCACCGTCAACGGCAGCACCCTCCAGGTCGGCGTCGGCGGCGCGACCGGCTCGCTCAACAACGGCTCGGGCATCGTCAACAACGGCACGCTGGTGTTCGACAGCACGTCCGACTTCCCGCAGTCCGGCGTCATCAGCGGCACCGGCAACCTCGTCAAGCGCGGCTCCGGCCTGCTCAAGCTCATCGGCGCGAACACCTTCAACGGATGGACCCTGATCGAGTCGGGGGCCACGCTCCAAATTTGCGAAGGCAACCAGGGCGCTTACGCCAGCTCGGTCATCACCAACCAGGGCACCCTGCTCATGACCCGGCAGGACATGGGCGTGTTCGTCCTGAACAGCTCCGTCGTTGGCCCGGGCCGCATCTGGAAGGACAACAACAACATGAACGTCGGCTTCGTCACCCTGGCCGCCACCAACACCCACACCGGCGGCACCTTCATCGCCGGCGGCGGCGTCATCGTGGGCAATGGCGGCACGGACGGCTGGATCAGCGGCGACGTGGTGTTCACCAACACGCCCACCGCCTTTGACAACGCCCGGTTCCTCTACTTCGACCGCGGCGATGACGTCACCTTCCCCGGCCTCGTCACCTTCTCGCCCACGCTCAATTTCGGCGTGCGCGGGGTTCTGGTGCATCGCGGCGCGGGCACGTTGACGCTGACGGCCAACAACGACTACCCCGGCGGCACGGTCATCAGCAACGGCGTGCTCCGCGTGGGCAACGGCGGCCCCACTGGCGCCATCGGCACCGGCCCCGTCGAGAACAACGGCACCCTCGTCTGGGACCGCTCGACCGACCTGACCTTCAACGCCGTCATCAGCGGCAGCGGTTCGGTCGTCAAGACTGGCGCGGGTTTGCTCCGCCTCGGGGCCACCAACACCTACTTCGGCAGCATGACCGTCAGCAACGGCACGCTGCTTGTGAACGGCCAGGACTTCGCCGCCGCGTATGACATCTACGGCGGCACGCTCGGGGGCACCGGCACGGTTTACAGCCCCGTCACCCTCCAGTCCGGCACCGCGCTCGCGCCCGGCGACAATGGCGTCGGCACGCTGACGTTCTTCGGCGCGCTGGACATCGGCGGCAACATGATCGTCGAAATCAACAAGTCGCTCGCGCAGTCGAACGACTTCGTCAACGCCTCGTCCACGCTGCAAAAAACCGGTTCCGGCACGCTGACCGTGGTCAACCTCGGCCCGGCCCTGAGCGCGGGCGACAAGTTCACCCTGTTCAGCCAGCCCGTCACCGGCGGCGCCGGCTTCACCGTCACCGGCGCGGGGGCCACCTGGCAGAACGACCTCGCAACCGACGGCTCGATCACGGCGCTGACCGTGGCCCCGCCCGCCGGGCCGACGAACATCACCTACACCCTCACCGGCAACCAGTTGACCCTGAACTGGCCTGCCAGCCACACCGGCTGGATTTTGCAGGCCCAGACCAACTCGCGCGCCATCGGCATCACGACCAACTGGGTGGACGTGGCGGGCAGCGGGGCCACCAACCAGGCCGTGCTCACGGTCAACCCGGCCGAGCCGACGGTGTTCTTCCGTTTGCGCAGCCCGTGATTTGGGTTGGGTATGGGGAGGCCGCCGGAGCCAGGGGTGGCTCTGGCGGCCTGGCCCAAAGACCGGTATTTTAAGCCGCACCATGAACAACATTTCCTCGCACCCGCCGGCGGGCCGCTGCGCGCGCGCCTTCACGCTCATCGAACTGCTGGTGGTCATCGCCATCATTGCCATCCTCGCGGCCATGCTCCTGCCCGCCCTCGCGCAGGCCAAGGAGAAGGCCAAACGGATTGCCTGCGTCAGCAACCTCAAACAACTGGGCATCGGCATGACCATATACGCCGGCGACAACGAGGACCGCGTCCTGCCCGTGCGCGCCAACGTGCCCAACACCCTCACCGACCCCGGCGCGGACGCGGCGGCCACCGTCGGCCTCGTCGTCAAAACCACCTCCGCCAATCCGGGGGCCAACGTCTGGAACTGCCCCAGCCGGCGCGACAAGCCCCAATTCGAGGGCTGGGCGTCACCGCCCCAGTGGGTCATCGGCTACACCTATTTCGGCGGCCTGAGCAACTGGTGGACGACCGTGGGCACCTTCCCGTCCTACAGCCCCATCAAACTCGGCACGGCCAAGCCCCACTGGACGCTGGCGGCGGATGCCCTCATCCGCATGGGCAACGTCTGGGCCGACCAGCACGTGGCCAAGAGCGACCCGCGCTACTGGGTTTATGAAAACTGCCCGCCGCACAAGAAGGGCAACGAGCCGGCCGGCGGCAACCAGGTCTTTGCCGACGGCTCCGCCGCGTGGCGCAAGTATGCCGACATGCATCGGTTCACATTCTGGAATGGCGCCTACGGGCAGACGTTCGTCTATTGGGCGCAGGACCCCGTGGATTTTGACGCCACGCTCCGCACCCGCCTGCCGGCGTTGAAATGACGCCGCGTTCGGGCTGCGCCAAGAGGTGACCGGTTGGGCACGGCGGTTCCGCCCCGGGCGGGACTGCCGCCATCGCAACCGGGCGGGTCAGACCGCCCCAGGGGAGGTTTTTTCTGACATGCGCACCATTTTGTTGCATCGAGCTGCCGCCGGGCGCGTCCTGGTCGGCGCACTGGCCGCTGTGGCGCTGCCCGCCCTGGCTGCCCGCAACCCGGTGATCTGGGCCGACGTGCCCGACCTGGCGATGATCCGCGTGGGGGACGCTTACTACATGAGCAGCACCACCATGCACCTCAGCCCGGGCGTGCCGATCATGAAGTCCACGGACCTCGTCAACTGGGAACTGGTCAATTACGCCTATGACATCCTGGATGACGTGCCCGCGCTGAACCTCGCCGATGGCCAAGGCGCCTACGGCAAAGGTTCCTGGGCCAGCAGCCTCCGCCATCACAACGGCGCCTTTTACGTCTCCACCTTCGCCCAGACCACCGGCAAGACCTACATCTACTCGACCCGGGACCTCGAGCGCGGTCCGTGGACCGTCACTTCCTTCCGGCCCATGCTGCATGACCACTCGCTTTTCTTCGACGAGGACGGGCGCGTTTACATGCTCTACGGCGTCGGCAATCTGCGGCTGGTCGAGCTGCGCGAGGATTTGACCGGCCTCAAGGACGGCGGCGTCAACCAGGTGGTCATCACCAACGCCCACGGCGTGGTCACGTTGAACGTCGGCCTCGGGGCCGAAGGCTCGCAACTCTTCAAGCACCAGGGCCGCTACTATCTCTTCAACATCTGCTGGCCGCGCGGCGGCATGCGCACCGTGACCATTCACCGCGCGGACCGGCTCACCGGTCCGTGGGAAGGCCGCCTGGGCTTGCAGGACCAGGGCGTCGCGCAGGGCGGCCTCATTGACACGCCCTCCGGCCAGTGGTTCGCCTACCTGTTCGGCGACCGCGGCGCGGTAGGCCGCATTCCGTATCTGGTGCCGGTCCGATGGGAGGACGGCTGGCCCGTGTTGGGCTTGAACGGCAAGGTGCCCGGGGAATTGGATCTGCCGCCCAGCCGGGGACTGGTTCCCGGCATTGTCGCCCCGGATGAATTTGACCGCCGCCCCGGCGACCGTCCGCTCCCGCTGGTCTGGCAGTGGAATCACAATCCGGACAACGCCCGCTGGTCACTCACCGCGCGGCCCGGTTTTCTGCGCCTCACTGCGGGCCGCGTGGACCCGCACCTCGAGGCCGCGCGAAATACCCTCACCCAGCGCACCTTTGGCCCCGAGTGCGCCGCCGAAACCGCCGTCGAGGTGGACGGTTTGAAAGACGGCGACTATGCCGGGCTGACGTTGTTCGCTCGGAACTACGGTTTTGCCGCCGTCCATCGCGCGGACGGCACCAACTACGTCGTCATGGTCAGCGCCGAACGGCATCCCCCCGTCGAGCTCGCCCGCGTTCCCCTCACCGCCGCGCGCGTCGAGTTCAAGGCCGACTGCGATTTCCGCGACCGGCGGGACGTGGGGCGGTTTTACTACCGTGTCGCGGGCGAAGCGTGGCAGCCGATTGGCGGCCCGTTGAAGATGACCTACACGCTCGACCATTTCATGGGCTACCGCTTCGGCCTGTTCACTTACGCCACCCGGGAACCCGGCGGTCACGCCGATTTTGACCACTTCCGTATTTACGATCCGCAAAACGCATCCCCCCGAAACTGAGTCAATCCATGAACCGACTGCCCTGCCTCGCCACCGTCCTGAGCCTCGGCCTCGCCTTGAACCTGAGCGCCCAAACCCCGCGGCCTGTCGCCTTCGACTGGCTCGAATACGCCGGCACCAACGCCCTGCCGCAAACGCCCGGTCCCGGCGAATTCCAGAATCCCATCCTCACCGGCTTTTACCCCGACCCGAGCATCTGTCGGGCGGGCGACGATTACTACCTCATCAATTCCACGTTCGCCTACTTCCCGGGCATCCCGGTTTTTCACAGCCGCGACCTCGTCAACTGGCGCAAGATCGGCCACGTCATCCACCGCCCGGAGCAACTGCGCTACGACCGCGTCGGGGTTTCGCAGGGCATCTTTGCGCCCGCCATCGAATTCCATGACGGCGTCTTCTACGTCGTCTGCACCCAGGTCGGCGGCAACGGCAACTTCGTCGTCACCGCCACCAACCCCGCCGGCCCGTGGTCCGACCCCGTCGAACTGCGCTTCGAGGGCATTGACCCGTCGCTCTTTTTCGACGAGGACGGGCGCGCGTGGATGATCAACAACGGCGCGCCCGAGGGCCGTCCGCTTTACGACGGGCACCGCGCCATCTGGATTCAGGAATTCGACTGGCGCGCCAAACGCATGATCGGCCCGCGCAAGGTCCTCGTGAACGGCGGCGTGGACATCAGCAAACGCCCCATCTGGATTGAAGGCCCGCACATCTACAAGCGCGGCGGCTGGTATTACCTGAGCTGCGCCGAGGGCGGCACCGGCCCGCAACATTCGCAGGTCATCTTCCGCAGCCGGAACGTGGACGGCCCTTACACGCCCTGGGAAAAGAATCCCGTGCTCACCCAGCGCCATCTCAGCCCGCGCGAACCGGGTGCCGTCACTTGCGTGGGCCACGCCGACTACGTCATCGGCCCGGACGGCAACTGGTGGGCCGTCTTCCTCGGCGTCCGTCCGTATCAGGGCCGCTTTTCTCCGATGGGCCGCGAAACGTTTCTGTTGCCCGTGGACTGGCCCGAGGGCGAATGGCCCATGATCCTCACGCCGGACAGGCGCGTTCCACTCGTCACCAAAGCTCCGAGCGGTGCCGCCGTCCGGCCCAACCCGGAACTGCCGTTGAACGGCGACTTCGGGTGGCGCGACGATTTTGACGGCGGCACGCTTTCGTCCGCGTGGATCATGCTGCGCACGCCGAAGGAAACGTGGTGGAAACTCGAGGGCGGCAAACTGCTCCTCACCCCCCGCGCCGAGGCGCTCACCGCCCGGGGCAACCCGAGCTTCTTTGGCCGCCGCGTGCAGCATCCGCGCTTCACCGCCGCGCTGGCGCTCGCCGTGCCGGACGACCCGGGCGTGGACGCCGGCCTGGCGGTGTTCCAGGGCGAACGGCATCATTACTTCGCCCGGGTGCGGCGTGAGCGCGGGGGCGTGACCGTCGCCCTCGAACAAATTCGCGGCCAGGAACAGCCGTCGGTCATCGCCTCCGAAACCCTGGCGGCGGCGCGGGCCATCCGGTTCCGCATCGCGGCGCACGACGCGACCTGCGGTCTCGAGTTCGCGGCGGACGATGGTTCCTGGCAGCCGCTGGCGAAGGATTTGGACGCCACCATGCTGACCACCGATGTCGCCGGCGGCTTCGTCGGCGCAACCGTCGGCCCGCATGTCCGCACGGCGGACGCGGTGACCGTGGCTGTGGGTGAGGGCCGTCCGCGCCGCGGCCGCCCCGCCCCGGGCCTGCGGGCGGACGCCAGCGGCCTCCGCATCAATGTGGGCGCCACCGAGCCGTTCACCGATGCCGACGGCAACGTATGGCAGCCGGACCGGGGCTTCGAAGGCGGCGAGACCCTTGAACGCGAGTCCGATTTGCGGGTGAGCCGCACCCCGAACCCCGCGCTGTTCCGCACCGAGCGTTACAGCATGGCCGCCTTCGCCTGCGCCATCCCCAACGGCAATTACGTCGCGCGGCTCCATTTCGCGGAAACCTTCGAGGGCATTTCCGGTCCGGGCGAGCGCGTGTTCTCCTTCACCGTCCAGGGCCGCGAGTTCAAGGACTTCGACGTGTGGGTCAAGGCTGGCGGGCCATACCGGGCTTATGTGGAAACCGTGCCGGTCACCGTGACCAACGGCGAGTTCCGCATTACCTTCACCCCGCAGGTCGAGAATCCCATGATCAACGCCCTCGAAATCCTTCCCGCCCCGGGCGCGGACGGCGGGGCCGCCGACGGCGACGAGGCCCGCGCCTTCCCCGAACCGCCCGAAGGCATCGCCATCCCGCGCGGGGGCATCGCCCGGGGCCGCCTCGAAATGGTGGAATACGACTCCAAAACCGTCGGCACGCGCCGCCAGATGCAGGTCTATACGCCGCCCGGTTTTTCCCCCGACCGCCGTTACCCGGTGCTTTACCTCCTGCACGGCATTGGCGGCGATGAAACCGAGTGGCAGCGCTTCGCCCGCGTGGACGCCCTGCTCGACAACCTCATCGCCGACGGCAAAGCCGCGCCGATGATCGTCGTCATGCCCAATGGCCGCGCGCAGAAAAACGACCGCGCCGAGGGCGACGTCTTTGCCGCCGCCGCGGCCTTCGCCGTGTTCGAGCGCGACCTGCTGGACGACGTGATTCCCGCCATCGAGGCGCGGTATCCCGCGGCCCGCGACCGCGAAAGCCGCGCCCTCGCCGGGCTTTCGATGGGCGGCGGCCAGGCGCTCAATTTCGGCCTCGGCCATCTCGACACGTTCGCGTGGGTCGGCGCGTTTTCTCCCGCGCCCAACACCCGGCCCGCCGCCGAACTCGTGCCCGACCCCGCCGCCGCGCAGGGCCGCCTGAAGCTGCTCTGGCTCTCCTGCGGCAAACGCGACGGCCTGATGCGCATCAGCCGGCGCCTGCATGACGACTGGACCGCGCGCGGCCTGCCGCATGTCTGGAACACCGATGACCACGGCCATGACGCCACCCACTGGCGCAACAACCTCTGGTGGTTCGCGCAAAAACTCTTCCGTTGAAATGATGTCCCGCCGCCCGCTCCTTGCTGCCGCCGGACTGCTCGCCGCCGTTCCGGCGCTGGCCGATTACCCCGTGGCCGGTCACCGCTATGCCGCCGACCCGGCCGCCATGGTGTTCAACGGACGGCTGTATGTGTATTGCTCGAACGACGACGAGAACGGCACCAACGGCTATGTGATGTCGTCCATCACCTGCTTCTCGACGGACGACCTGAAGAACTGGACCGACCACGGCGTGGTCTTCCGCGCGAACTCGACCACCTGGGCCGGCCTGACGTGGGCGCCCTCGGCGGTTTCGAACCAGAACCGCGTGTTCCTCTACTTCGCCAACGGCGCGGCCAACATCGGCGTCGCCACCAGCAGCGTGCCCGCCGGGCCGTTCGTGGACGCGCGCGGCAGCGCGCTCATCACCGGCGCGACGCCCGGCGCCGGCTCGCCCACGCAATGGCTTTTCGATCCGGGCGCGTTCGTGGATGACGACGGCCAGGCCTACCTCTACTTCGGCGGGCAGTATCCCACCAACTCGCGCGTCATCCGCCTTGGCGCGAACCTCACCACCGTCGTCGGCGCCGCGCAGCCGCTTGACACGCCCGACTTTTTCGAGGCCGCGCATCTGCACAAACGCAACGGCCTCTACTATCTCACCTACTCGACGCGGCCCGAGGCGGGGATGGTCATCGGCTGCGTGACCAACACCAACCCGACCAACGGCTTTACCCCGCAGGGCACCGTCCTGCCCAACCCGCCGCAAAACGTCTTCAACAACAACCATCACAGCATCGTCGCCTTCGTCGGCAACTGGTATGTCGTCTATCACAACCGCGCCGCCGCGCTGGCCAACGGTCTCTCCAACGCCGAGGCCGTCTATAAACGCAGCCTCGCCATGGACCAGCTCACCTACCAGCCCGACGGCGCGATCGCCCCGACCACGCCCACCGTGGACGGCCTCCCGCAACTCAAACCGCTCGACCCCTTCCGGCGGGTCGAGGCGGAAACCTTTGCCCAGGCGCGCGGCATCACCACCGAACCATGCGCCGAGGGCGGCCAGATGCTGGTCGCGCAGACCAACAGCGCGTGGGTCCGCGTGCGGGGCGTGGATTTCCGGGGCGGCGCGGGGACCTTCTACGCCCGCGTCGCCGGGGCCGCCCCCGGCGGGAGCATCGAGTTGCGGCTCGGCGCGACCAACGGCCCGCTCGTCGGCGCGTGCGCCGTGCCGTCCACCGGCGGACGACAGGCGTGGACCACTGTGGCCGCCGCCGTCTCCGGCGCGGCCGGCACCAACGACCTTTACCTCCGCTTCACCGGCCCCGGTCCCGGCGAGTTGTTCAGCGTGAACTGGTGGCAATTTCAATACCAGCCGGCGTCGAACGCCGGCCTCGCGCCGGTGGTGTTCGAGGCCGAGTCCGGCACGCTGGGCGCCGGGTGGGCCGTCAACGTCGGCGGCAGCCCCGCCGTCACAAACATCGCCATCACCTCGAACTCGACCGGCAGCAACCCCGGCAGCGCCGCCCGGGTGGCGACGTATGCCATCACCTTTCCCGCGCCCGGCACCTACCAGCTCTACGCCCGTTTGCGCGTCGGCCCGGCGGCGTGGGACGATGACAGCCTGTTTGTCGGCAACGGCTTTGGCGTGAAATCGCCGACTCTCAACACCGACTGGGTGCTGGTCAACGGCCTGGCGGGTTCGGGTTTCAGCAACAGCACGGACGTGGTCACCGGCGGCGGCGCGCTGGGCAGCGGCATGTGGAAATGGATCAACCTCACGTTGTTCAGCGGGCAGGCGGGCTTCACCGTGCCGGCGGGGCAGCTCACCCAGACCTTGCAGATTGGCGGTCGCGAGGACGGCCTCGAACTGGACAAGTTCGCCTTTGGCCCGGCGGCGCAGAGCTACACGGTGGCGGCCCTCGACGCCGGGCAGCCCGGCACGCCCCCGCCGGTCGGCCCGTGGCTTTCCCTGGCGCACACCAACCAGTTCCAGACCATCGAGGGCCTCGGCGGGGCCATCTGCTTTTACAACGGCTGGGTCCGGGCGCATCCCTACAAGGAGGAAATTTATCAGCACGCCTTCGCCGGACTGAACCTTTCGATGCTCCGCCTCGGCAACTGGTTCCGCTACCAGGGCACGACCAATTTCGACCCCGACGCCGGCGAGTTTGTGGCGCGCGCCAACACGCTGCTGGGCCGGCCGGTGTCCGTGCTCATGAGTTCGTGGGCGCCGCCCGCGTTTCTCAAGAGCAACGGCCAGGTCGGCAACGGCGGCACGCTCCTTTTCACCAACGGCGGGTTCGCCTACACCGAGTTCGGCCAATACTGGTATGACGCGCTGCTTGCCTACGAGAACCTCGGCGTGCGGCCCGCCTGGATCAGCATCCAGAACGAGCCGGACTGGGAGGCCAGCTACGACTCGTGCATCTTCCGGCCCATCGAGGGCTTCCACAACGGGACCAACTGGGCCGGCTACTCGAACGCCCTCGCCGCCGTGTATCTCAAGCTCACCAACCTGCCCGCGCCGCCCAAACTGATCGCGCCCGAACCCGTCGGCATTGGCTACAGCGTTCCGCAAAATTACGCCGCCACCCTCAACCCCGCGCACTTCTACGGCTTTGGCTATCACCTTTACCACGGCAGTTCCGACGGCACGCCCGATGGCTACATCAGCGCGTTGCGCGCCACCACCAACCTGTTTCCGGCCAAGCCCAAGTTCATGACCGAATTCGGCGTCTCGAACATGCTCGAATCCGCCACCCTCATTCACAACACGCTCACCGAGGGCAACGTCAGCGGCTACAACCATTGGAGCCTGATCTGGCCGGGCACGGATGGCGGGCTGATCCAAATCGAGTTCCCGTGGAACCCGGCGCAGTGGACCAACGCCCCGCCCGGCACCCCCACGCAATCCCGCGGCTACTGGCTTTCGCCCGCCTACTGGGCCATGAAGCACTTCTCCTTTTACATCACCCCCGGCAGCCGCCGCGTCGCCGTCCACGCCGCCGCCCCCGACGTCCGCGCCTCGGCCTATCTCACCGCCGACGGTCTCCGCCTGGTGGCGGTGTTGATCCATCGCGGCACCAACAGCGCCGCCACGATGGACTTCGATGCCGGCGGCTTCCCCTTTGTCGAGTCGCAGGTCTTTCAGACCCAGACGGCGGGCACCAATCCATTCCGTCCGCTCGGCCCGGTGGGCGCGCAACTGACGCTCCCGCCCGCGTCCCTCACCACCGTCGTGCTCGAAAAATTCGTTCCCGTCGGCCCGGCCGGCGACCCGCACCCCGCGCCGCTGGCCACCGGCGTCGGCTACACGCCGCTGCTCGGCTGGTCGCCCGGCAGCAACGCCGTGGCGCACGCGGTCTATCTCGGGTTGAACTCGAACGCCGTCGCCCAGGCCACGCCCGCCTCGCCCGAGTTCCGCGGCCTGAGCGCCAGCAACGCGTTTCCGGCGGTGCTGTCCGGCGGCGCCACCTATTTCTGGCGGGTGGACGCGCTGGCCGGGGCCAACACCAACCGGGGCGCGGTGTGGTCCTTCACCACCGCGCCGCTGCCCGCGCTGGCGCACCGGTTCCCCTTCGCCGAAACCAGCGGCACCAACGTCGCCAACGTGACCGCCGGTCCCCTGTGGAACGGCTGGCTGCCCAATGGCGGCGCCTGGACCGCCGGCCGCCTCGCGCTCAACCCCGCCGCCGCCCAGCACGTCCGCCTGCCGGCGGGCCTCGTCAGCGGCCTGACCAACTTCACCCTCGAGGTTTGGGTGCGGTTGAACGCGCTGTCCGCCTGGAGCCGCATCGTGGATTTCGGCAGCGGGACGGTGACCAACCTGTTCCTGACCCCGCAGGCCGGGGCGGGCGGACCTTTGCGTTTCGCCATCACCACCGGCGGCGCGGGCGGCGAGCAACGCATCAACGCGCCGACCGCCTTGAGCACCGGCGCGTGGCATCACGTGGCCGTGACCCTCAGCGGCAACGTCGGCACCCTGTATCTCAACGGCCTGCCCGTCGGCACCAACAACGCCATGACCCTCCGCCCCGCCAGCCTCGGGCTGACGGTCAGTAACTATTTTGGCCGCTCGCAGTATAACGACCCGCACCTCAACGGCGAACTGGATGAAGTGCGGATTCACAGCGTGGCGTTGAGCCCGGCGGAGCTTGCCGCCAGCCATGCGCTCGGGCCGGACCAACTGTTGAGCACGGCGCCGCCCGCCCTCACGGCTCGGTCGGCGGGCGCAAATCTCGAACTGTCCTGGCCGCTCGCCAGCGCGGGCTATTTCGTGGAATGGCGGACCAACCTGACTGCGGGCGTCTGGCTCCCCCTGTTGTCCCCCGCGCCCCAACTGACCGCTGGCGTCTGGCGGGTGACGCTCCCGCTGCCGCCGGACTCGTCCGCCACCTTCTACCGGCTGGCCCGGTGAACCCGGCGACGCGGTGTGCTGCCGGGGGGCGGCAGGCCGGAAATTTTTCCCGTCCCGAACAACGTGACTGCCCGAATGCAACCTGAGTTCCCCGGTGGAGAAATTTTGCAGCCCTTTATGATTCACGGATTGCCCAAACTGAACCTGAATTCCGAAGCAGCGTGGCGTCAGGCATCTTTGCCTGACGTAGCGGGCGGCAGCTTTGCCGCCCGGAACGAATGCCAGCCGGGCAAAGACCGGGGGAATAGTTCTGTGCGCACCTGCCGTTCGGGCGGTTCCTTCCGCCGGGCTGGGAAGCCCGGCTCTACGGCAGGCAGGGATGCCCGCCGCTACGGGTCTGCTTCGGAATTCGGGCTGAACCGGAACGACGCCATGCAAAACGGGGAGCACCCGCCTCCGGCGGGTGGTTTTCGGCATCCCGCCGAAAACTTGGTCCCCCATCCTCTCCGCACCAAAAGGTCCGGGCTGGGAGGGCGGGAGCGCGGTCGTGGCCAGGACGGCCACGACCGCACGCGGGCCGCGTGCGCTCCCCTGCCAACGGCATCGTCCCGGCTGAACTTCCAGCCCGCCGCCCGTTCCGGCCATCGGCGGTTTTCCGCGCTCCTCGCCATCGGCTTCGCCCTGCTGCTCGCCCCGCCCGCCCGCGCCGACGAGCGCTGGGTCACCACGTGGGCCTGCGCGCCGCAACTCGTCGAACCGGGCAACCTGCCGCCCGTCCCGCTCGCCGGGCACACACTCCGCCAGTTTGTCCGCGCCAGCCTGGGCGGCACGCGCGTCCGTGTGCGCCTGGCCAACACCTTCGGGCAAAGCCCGGTGGAAATCCGCGCCGCCCGCCTCGCGCTCGCCCCGGACGCCGCCAGCGCCGGCCCCGGCGTCATCTGGCCCGCCACCGACCGCGCACTCCAGTTTGGCGGGGCGGGCGCGGTGACCCTCGCGCCCGGGCAGACGGTGGTTTCGGACCCGCTGGATTTTCCGCTCCCACCCTTGGGCGTCGTGGCCATCAGCCTGCACCTCGGTGCCATCTCGGACACGGTCATCACCGGCCACCCCGGCTCGCGCACCACCTCCTTCATCGTGCCCGGCGACGCCGTGTCCGCCGCCGTCCTGCCGGAGGCGCGCACCACCCGCCGCTGGTATCTCATCCACGGCCTCGAAGTCGCCGCCGACCCCGCCGCCGCCGCGCTCGTCATCCTCGGCGATTCCCTCACCGACGGACGCGGCTCGACGGACGACGCCCACAACCGCTGGCCCGACGTGCTCGCTGCGCGTTTCGCCACCAACCCGCCCACCGCGCGCCTGGCCGTCGTCAATCAGGGCATCGGCGGCAACGCCCTCTTCGGCGGGCTTGGCCCGGCGGCGTTGTCGCGGTTCGACCGTGACGTGCTGGAGCAGCCCGGCGCGCGGGACGTGCTGGTGTTCATCGGGGTCAACGACCTCGGCGCGGCCAACGCCAGCCCCGCCACCGCGACCAACGTGATCCGGGCCTGGACGCAACTGGCCCAGCGTGCCCGCGCCCGGGGCCTGCGGCCGTTCCTGGCCACGATCACCCCCTTCGGCGGCAGCCAGTATGACAGCGACCCGCGCGAGGAACTGCGTCAGTTCGTCAATGCCTGGGCGCGCACCAACACGCTGTTCGACGCCTGCGTGGATTTTGACGCCGCCATCCGCGACCCGGACCACCCGCGCCGCTTCCGCGCGGAGTTTCATCCCGGCCCCAACGCCAACGACTGGCTCCATCTCAACCCCGTCGGCTATCGCGCCCTCGCCGAGGCCGTGGACCTGAAGCTCTTTCAGCCATGACCGCGCCGCCCATCGCCCCCGGCCTTCTCCGATTCGCCGTTCCCGTCTTCGGCCAACCCGCCGACCGCTGAACAATTTTTTCCCCGACTCGACACCCCGTTTCTCGAACCTCAATTTTCGCCTGATGAGAAACCTGTTGCTTGCCTGCCTCCCGCTGGTTGCGCTCTCCGCCTTGAGCCAGACGGCCCCGACCAACGCCTCCGCCCGGCTTTACCCGCTCCATGCTGTGCGCCTGCTCGACGGCCCGCTGGCCGACGCGGTTGCCGTGAACCGGCAATACCTGCTCGCCCTCGACCCCGACCGCTTGCTCGCGCCGTTTCTCCGCGAGGCCGGACTGGAACCCACCGCCCGGCCCTACGGCAACTGGGAATCCACCGGCCTTGATGGCCACACCGCCGGTCATTATCTCTCCGCCCTCAGCACCATGATCGCCGCCGGCGCGGACACGCCCGCCGGCGAACTCCGCCGTCGGCTGCGGTATATGCTCGCCGAACTGGCGCGCTGCCAGGCCGCCGTTGGCGATGGCTACCTCGGCGGCGTGCCCCGGGGCCGCGCGTTGTGGGAGGACGTGGGTGCCGGACGCATCGAGGCCAACCATTTCGGCCTCAATGGCCGCTGGGTGCCCTGGTATAACCTCCACAAAACCTTCGCCGGCCTGCGCGATGCCGCCGTCATCGCTGGCGAACCCCAGGCCCGCGAGCTTTTTCTCCGCTTGGGCGACTGGTGCGTGAAACTGCTCGACCGGCTCACGGACGAGCAGGTGCAGGACATGCTCCGCGCCGAGCACGGCGGCATGAACGAGGTGCTGGCCGACCTGTTCGCCCTGACCGGCGAGGAACGCTTCCTCACCGCCGCGCGCCGCTTTCATCACCGCGCCGTCCTCGACCCGTTGCAGCGCCGCGAAGACCGCCTGACCGGTCTCCACGCCAACACCCAGATCCCCAAGGTCAACGGCCTCGCTCGCGTCGCCCAGCTCACCGGCGACCCGGCGGCCCGCGACGGCGCCATGTTTTTCTGGGACACCGTGGTGCGCCGCCGCACCGTCGTTTTCGGCGGCAACAGCGTCTCCGAGCATTTCAACGACCCGCGCGATTTCCGCCGGATGCTCGAACACCGCGAAGGCCCCGAAACCTGCAACACCCACAACCTGCTCCGCCTGACCACCCATCTGTTCGTCCAGCAACCCGACGGGCGGCTGGCCGATTTCTACGAGCGCGCGCTGTTCAACCACATTCTTGCTTCCCTGCATCCGCGCGAGCCGGGCTTCGTGTATTTCACCCCGCTCCGCCCGGCGCATTACCGCGTGTATTCCCGCCCTGACCAGTGCTTCTGGTGCTGCGTCGGCACCGGCATCGAAAATCCCGGCCGGTTCGGCGAGTTCATCTTCGCCCAGGCTCCCGACGGCCTCTTCGTCAATCTTTTCATTCCGGCAACGCTCGCCGTCCCGCCGCTTGGCCTTTCCTTGCGCCAGGAAACCGCCTTTCCCGACACGCCGCGCACCCGGCTCGGGTTCACGTTGGAACAGCCCCGCACCTTCACCGTCCATGTCCGCCATCCCGAATGGGTCGCGGCGGGCGCGTTCACGGCGCGACTGAACGGCCAACCGCTCCCGCTGGATTCCCGGCCCGGCAGCTTCGCCGCCGTCCGCCGGGAATGGCGGTCGGGCGACACGCTCGACCTCGAACTGCCCATGCGCACCACGATCGAGCGCCTGCCCGACGGTTCCGACTGGGTCGCGCTCCGGCACGGCCCCATCGTCCTGGCCGCGCCCGCCGGCACCAACGATCTCGTGGGGCTGCGCGCGGATGATTCCCGCATGGGCCACGTCGCGCGCGGCCCGCTCGTCCCGCTCGATCAAGTCCCCGTGCTGTTGTGCGCCGCCGACGCCGTGCCGCAGCATGTCGCGCCCGACCCGGACGCGGGGCCGCTTTGCTTCCGCCTGCGCGACGTGGTCGAACCGGCCGCACCCGCAGGCGTGCCGCTCCGCCCGTTCTTCCGCCTGCATGACCAGCGTTACCAGATGTATTGGGAAGTCACCTCGCCCGCCGCGCTGGCGGAGCGCCGGGAGCGGCTGGCCGCCGCCGAGCGCGCCCGCGCCGAACGCGACGCCCGGACCCTCGATTCGGTCGCCGCCGGCCAGCAGCAATCCGAGGTGGAACACGATTTCACCGGCGAACGGGTCGAAGCCGGCGAAACCGACGGTCATCACTGGCGGCGGGGCCGGCGGGTCGAATACACGCTTGATCCGCGCGGCGCGACGCGAGCCGTCCTCGCAGTCACCTTGAGCGCGGCGGAATCCGACCGCGCACTCGAGGTCACCGTCAACGGCCACCCGGTCGCCCAACCACTGGCAAGCCGTGAAGCCGCGCCGGGCTGGGTGGAACGCCAGTGGGACGTCCCGTCCGCCGCCGCCGCCGATGGCCGACTGACCGTGCGCTTCAGCGTCGCCGAAGGCCGCACCCCGCGCCTGCACGACATCCGCCTGCTGCGACCCGATAAAGACTCCATTCCCTCGCCCCCATGACCGTTTCCGGCTGGCTGGAACCCGAACATCGAAGTCGAACCGTGACGGCGGGCAAGGAGGCCCGCCGCCACACTGCTGCCTCGCCTCCGAACGGCCAATTCGATTTCGGAATTCAGGCTTGAGGCAGGCTGCCGGCGGCGCCGTTCCGAACGGCGCACCGTAATGTGGCGCGCGGCACGGAAGTCGAAGCGATCCTTCTTTCCCGGTTTCTGCCGCCTGGACAGCGCCGCGCAAGGTGCGGCCTCATGCCTGGTCGGAAACCATGTCCCTTCCGGCCTTCGGAATTCGGATTTTGGAATTCAGGTTGAACCTTTCCGGTTCAACGACGCTCGACGCGGAAGCTTTCGGGCGGGCCGAGGTGGCTGGGCTGCACGCCGCCGGCGTCCACGACGACGCGCTCGAGGACGATGCCCGGGTCCACCATCCAGATCTTCAACGTGTGTTCCCCGGGGCCGCCGGGCTGGTGCGTGGACTTCACCAGCCGCGCGCTGTGGCTGACGGCTTGCTCCCAGTCGCGGTTGCCATCGCCCGCCGAATACCCCTGCGGGACCACGGTCAGGATTTGCGGCGGTTGTTCATTGAACGAGACGCCCAGGCGCACGGGTCGGCGCGGGTCGTAGTTCAGGCACGGGGCCAGCACCGCCGTCACGGTCACGGCGTTCGAGGCGAAGAGGTGCATCCGGTATTCCAGCACCGGTGCCGATTCTGGCGGAGTCACGCTGGGCGCGGTGACGGGAAAAATGCTCATGCCCGAGCGGGTGCGCCCAAAGTCGGGAATTTCCTCCCAGCGGGCGGCGGTGGTGTCGCGTTTGCCAGTGAAGTGCGCCGCCTCAATGGCCACGAACCCGTCGGCTTCGACGAAGCCCGTGAAGTCCTCGCGCAGCGCCGCGCCGGGGTGAAACGCCCGGACCGGCACACGCACCGACTGGTTGTCCGGGCCGGTGATGGTCACGGCGGCGGTGGTTGTGCCGCGCGGCACGCGCGCCCAGTCGAGGGTCAGGCGCAGCCGCTGTTCCTGCGTGACAGTGCCCCGGGGCGCGTCAATCCGGACCCAGTCCACGTCGGCGCGGGCTTCGTAGTCGAAGGGCTGCCGGCCCCGGTTGAACACGTCCACATGGCGGGCGGGCCGGTTGAAGGCATCGAATGCAAGCACCGCGTCGGCGGTGCCAAAGGTCCAGGCGGTCTCGGAACCTTCAACGGCGACGCCCAGTTCCGCGTCGGCGGGCGGATCGAGTTCGACGACGCGCGGCATGATGTTCCGTTCCGGCTGCTGCCATGAAGTATAACCGATGCGCGTCTGGGACATCATGTGGTTCCAGCGTCCGCCGCCGAGCTGATGGTAGGCGCGGGTCAGTTCCGCATCGGCCTCGAACAGGGTCCGCGCCCGGGCGGCCAGGTCGTTGGCGGCGGCGCGGCCCTGGCGGGCGTAGAGGCGGTTGCGGGCGACCGTCACATGCAAGTCGTTCACGATGTAACAGGCCTTGGCGGGGTAGAGAACCAGTTGGAAGAAGGCGTCGCGGGCGGCGGCGGGCAGTTGCGGCGCAATGGCCTCCGCGCGGTCGGCGATGGCTTTCCAGTCGGCCAGGATGCGGTCGGCCTCGCGGTAATGCACCAGGCTGAATGTGCCGGGTTCGAGCAGTTCCGGGGTGCGGCGGCGGTTGTATTTGGTGTAGCGGGCCACGATGTCGGCGATGGCGGGGGCGTGGTCGGGGCCGAATTCGCGCGCGGCCCAGCGTTCGAGCCACGCGCCGAGCCGTTCCTTCGGCCACGCCGCCGGATCCCAGGCCATCGTCAGGAAGAACTCGATGGGCACCTCCATGGGTTTGAGATCGCCCACGTTGACCACCCAGATGCGGTTGGCCTCGTGGTGGAAGGCCAGGTTCATTTGCTCCCAGATTTTCGGGAGGGGGGTGACGTTGAGCCATTTGTAGTTCCGCGGGCCGCCGACGTAATCGAAGTGGTAATACACGCCCGCGCCGCCGGACCGGGACCGCTCGTCGGGCGTGGGCAGGCGGCGGAGGTTGCCCCAGTTGTCGTCGGCCCACAGCAGCGTCACGTCGTCGGGCACGCGCATGCCGCGTTCGTAATAGCCCTGCACCTCCTTGTAGAGCGCCCAGACCTGCGGCACGGCGGTCACGTCGGGGGCGATGACTTCAGCAATCAGGCGGCGCTGGTCGGCGACGATGCGTTCGAGCAGGGCGATGTTTTTCTCTTCGGACATCGGCTCGTCGCCGTCGCCGCGCATGCCCAGCGTGATGACCTTCTCGTAATTGCGGGTGCGCTCGAGGCCCGCGCGCCAGAAAGCGCGCAGCGCTTCGGCGTTTTTGGTGTAATCCCAACTGCCGGGCCGGTTTCCTGCGCGGGACCATTCCTTCCAGGCGCGCATCATCGGCTCGTGGTGCGAGGTGCTGACGACGATGCCGTATTCGTCGGCCAGTTTCGGGGTCAACGGGTCGTCCGTCGCGAAGGAATCATTCCACATCGCCGGCCAGAGGAAGTTGCCCCGGAGGCGGAGGATCAACTCGAAGACGTTCGTGTAGAAGGCGTGGTTGAACCCGCCGAACTTCTCGCGCGCCCAGCCGCCGAGGGCGGGGTATTCGTCGTTGAGAAAAATGCCGCGATACCGCACTGCGGGCGGGCCTTGCACGCGCGGGCCGGGCTTGACGATGAGGGTGTCGTGCCGTCGCGGGGGCACGTCCGCCCACCAATACCACGGGGAAACGCCGATCTGTTCGCTCAGCTCGTAGGCCCCGTAAATGGTCCCGCGCCGGTCGCTGCCCGCAATGACGAGCGCCTGTGCCACGCCGGGAAACGGCTCGGGCACGGTCTGAACGAGATACGCTTCCCACCGCCCGGCGATGGCGCCCGCCTCGATCCGCCCCGTCGCGGCCAGCCGGTCGAGCAGCGCGTGGCGGCCCAAGGTGCCCATCACAATCAGATGATTGGCCCCGTCCGGAGCGGTGAGCCGCGGCGGCTTGACGCCGGTGACGCGCTCAAGGTCCGTGGCCAGGTCGTCGGCCGCCCGCCGCACCCCGGGCCAGTCATTCGAGTCCACGAGGAGGGGCGGGACGCGGCCCTGCAAGGCCAGAGGGAACCCGTTGGCGTCCGGGGTGAACGTGACGAGGTCGGGCTGGCCCGGAGCCAGCGCCGGGGCGGACGTGCCGGCAACCAGGGACAAGATCGCCACCAGCGTGTGGTGGCGCAGGACGGACGTGCGACGGAGGCGAAGGCGGGGTTTCATGGCGTGAAGAGATGGCCGTCAGGCCAGTCGAAGTCGGCCGGTTCGTTCCGGGTCGCGATGACCACGGACAGCGGCAACCTGAGCGTTGACTGCGTTCGTTGCATCTGGGCGGCAATCATAATCCCAACCCGTCGGTCGCGGAATGGAGGATTCTTGGATGGCCCGCACGGGCGGCGTTGGCACTGGCGCGGGCCACGGGGCGAGGGCGGCACGGCGTCCGAGGACTCGACCTGCGGGAGAAAGCCGCTTGGGGTGAGCAGAGGACGAATCCGCCGCAGGCGGTGAGTGCGACAGGCGTGCGGGTGAGGGTGAACCTGCCCGGCAGCGTTTCCCAGGCGGGGGGCGGACGGCGTCTGGTTCTTCACCCGTCGCGGGGAGGGCAAGCCAGCGGGATAGAGGCGTTCATCACGCCTGGATTTGCCGCTGAAAATTCCTTTAACCTGAATTCCGAAGCAGCGTGGCGTCAGGCATCTTTGCCTGACGTAGCGGGCGGCAGCTTTGCCGCCCGGAACGAATGCCAGCCGGGCAAAGACCGGGGGAATAGTTCTGTGCGCACCTGCCGTTCGGGCGGTTCCTTCCGCCGGGCTGGGAAGCCCGGCTCTACGGCAGGCAGGGATGCCCGCCGCTACGGGTCTGCTTCGGAATTCGGGTTTAACCCCTCAACTGGGGAGACCTGGCTCAGCGCAGGGCCTGGAGCGGGTGAAGGGAATCGAACCCTCGTCTCAGGCTTGGGAAGCCCACGTTCTACCATTGAACCACACCCGCGTCCGCCGTCGCATCGGAATAACAGAGCCTGGCGCGAGTGGCAAGCCGCCGTTCCCGGCGCCGCCGCGCGATCACGGCCCGTTGCGCAGTCGGAACCGGTAGAAGCGCTGGCCGGAAGCCGCGTCGTCCGGCACGAAGGCGCGCAGCATCACCACTTCTCCCAGGTCGGTCAGCGGGATGAACCGGACGCCGTCGGCCGGCCGCCAGGGGGCGTTTTGCAAGTTCGACGCGGTTTCGATGTGATAGCTGAACCCATGCGGCAACCCCTTCCGCTGCGGATAGACCAACGCTACGCCGTCGGTTTCGCGGACGATTTGCACCAGCGGCGCTGGCTCGGGCATCCCGGGGTTTCCGCCGAAGAGGTATTCCTCCGCGTTGCTCAGTTGGTCCCCATCCGGGTCGTCCGCCGGGCCCCGCAGGCCCGCGGGCACGGCGGGGTAGTTGGTCATCCAATCGGCGAGCGCGGGGGCGGCGAGCAGCGATTCCAAAATCAGGCGCGGGCGCACGGCGGCGTTCGCCGCCTCGCGGCTGGCGTAACTGTAAACGGGGTCGGGCGGCTGGCTGACCACCACGAGTGCCAGACTGAGCTGGCCGTCGCCCGCCCATTCGGCCTGCGCCGGGGCGGTGACTTCGATGCGTTGCCAGTTGGTCGTGGCGGTGGTCCAGTTGGCCAACACCGCGCCGAGGGCGGGCTGGTTGTTCCAGGTCAGCGTGGTGTCGGCCCAAGTGTCGTCGGCGACGAACCGGGTCTCGACGAGGGCGAGGTTGGTGGGCGCGGGGGGATTGTTGTTGTGGATTTCGAGAAAGGCCCGCGTGAAGGCGCCGTTGGTGGCGACCGCGAGATTGAACCGGAGGAAGGCGCGGCGGTTGAAGCCGGGGGTGCTCGTCTTGATTTGCAGGGTGGTCTGCGTGGCGTAGTTGGTCACCGCGTAAACTCCGTCACGCACATAGCCGTCGGCCACCGCCGGGAGCGACTCGCTCGACAACACCTGGTCGGGCGGCAACTGAACCAGCACGCGCGCGCTGGCGGAGCGGCCATGGCTCGTGACGGTCAACTCCAGTTCGTGTTCGCCGCGTTCCGTGAAAGTGACCCAGGAGTCGGTGTTGGTGGCGGCGTTGAAGTGCGCCTCACCGGGACCGGCGACCCGCTGCCATTGGGCGGTGAAAGCTCCGGGAGACGCCGGCAGCCGGCCCACCAGCACGTCCGCCGCGAGTTGGAAGCTGTTCGAGGGAAACGGCAGGATGATCTGCTCTGGCAGCACGACTTCGGGCAGTTGCAGGCGGCGCGCGAGTTGATCCTCGTAAAGCGAGAACGGTTCCAGCGTCGCGCCCAGCCCCGCGCCCTCGGCATGGTCCGGCGGGTCGCATTTGGTGCCGCCAATGGTGGGGCGGTCAATGGCCGTGCGCGTTCCCCGGGTGCCGATGGCGTAGCCGTAACGGCTTTGCTCCGTGCGGACGACGTAGGTGGTGCCGGTGCCGGTGCCCTCGAGATTCCAGAAGACGCCATGCGCCGAGGTGAGGTTGTGCAACGGCGGCGTGCCGAACGGACGGTAACGCGCCTCCCACCAGCTCGAATCTGCGCCGCTGGCGTCAATCAGGTTCGAGTGGCTGAAGTGCATGTGGTGGTCCGAACCGCTCCCGCTGGTCGTCTGCGAACCGGTGTTGCCGGTCTGGCGTCCGGTGGTCGCGTCCACGCAACGATGAAACACATTGCCCGACGAACCCATGTGCGAGAGCACGAAGCCGTGCCGGGAGAACGTCGCCCGCGAGTCCCGCACCAGGCAGTTGTCCGCGCTTTGCAGGCGATACATGTAGCCGTTGCCCCCGCCGCCGCCGTATTGGGGCCGTTGCAGGTGAACCGACTGGATGGTCACCCGGCTGCTGTCATTCAGGAGAATGCCGTTGCTGAGGAGGTGGCAGGTGAACGTGTTTTGCGCGGGCTGATACGATTCCACCCGGCGGATCCACGCGTCCCGCGCGCGCATGACCCGGACCAGAAACGAATCATGCGCCTGGTAGGCGGCGTTGGTCGGATTGGTGTAGTCCTCCTCGCCCCACCCCGTGCCGGGATGCTGCACGTTCGCGATGGAAAAATCCTCCAGCCCCACGTTCGTGATCGGGCCGGCGCTCAACCGCACCACCCGGGCGTTGTCCCGCGTTTTCAGGTAATAGCGCGTCGGCGCGTCCACCGTCAGCAGGTTCGCGCCGCTGTCCACGGCGGTGACGCGGCGGAAATAGGCGACGCCCCGGAGCGTGTTGCTGTAGCCCAGCCAGCCCGGCTCGTTGTGCTCCGTGACCCACGCTTCGGAGCAATCCGCGCGCACCACCACCCATTGCCCCGGCAGGAAGCCCGCCGTGCTGTTCACCGGCAGAACGCTCGTCGGCCCCAGCACGTCTTCCCGCAAGGCCGAACTGCCCGCGCCGCTGGCATAAAACGCCGCCGCTGACGGCCCCTCGATGGCGATGACCGATTTGCTCCGCATGTTCGATTCGGTGTTCAGCAGGAAGGTCTGCCCCACGCCCGCGCCGCGCAGCACCACGCCCGACGCGGAAATCCGCAACGCGAAGGCGGACGCCCCCTGCGGGCTGATGCGATACTGGCCCGCCGGCAGCAACACCACGCCGCCGCCCGCGCTCTGGGCGGCGTTGATGGCCGACTGGATCGCCGTGGTGGCATCCACTGTGCCGGATGCGTCCGCATGGTAGGGCGCATTGGTCACGTTGAACACCGGCCCCGCCACGTCGGGAATCGGCGCCTCTCCCGCGCGGTAACCGGCATACGAGAAATCCTGCAACAACTTGTTCGTCTCGAAACTGTGCGAGGTGGCCGTGGGCGGCAGCCAGTTGGTGGGATACAATTCACTCCGCCATGCCCGGGCCGCCGGGGAAAACAGCAGCATAACACCGGTCGCCAGCCCGAAATGGAGGACGCGCCTGATCGACATCACGGCATTCTGCCACCAGACGAAAGTCTTTCAAACCAAACTTCCATCCTCTTCCAGACCCAACCGCGAAGCCCTCCGGGCGCAAGGTTCCCGCCCGCAAAAAGTGAACCCGGAAACCGCGGCGGAGAAACCACGAAATCCACCATGAACACGAAAGGGGGCGCATCTCAGTTTCTTGCAGGCGGTGGCGGCAGGCATCCTGCCTGCCGTAGAGGGCGGCATCCTTGCCGCCCGGAATGAGCGTGGCTCCGGGCGGGCGACATGAACTTGCCGAGCGCCCCGTGCGGGCGGGCGTTGCTTTC
>Ga0209381_1001201_pt1 | contig 44998 bp, 39 predicted proteins | sample DewCreD2012metaG_FD_184111 | JGI IMG/M metagenome (GOLD analysis project Ga0209381, IMG submission 184111) | Hot spring sediment bacterial and archeal communities from British Columbia, Canada, to study Microbial Dark Matter (Phase II) - Dewar... ... | reverse complement strand
ATGTCGGTAATCCCGGCCACCAGGTAAATCGCTCGGTCTTTCTTGAAATACATCCTTTCGCTCCCTTCTGGAAGCTAGGATACTCACGTTTTCAAAAGCCGGCGGACGGGGAGAAATTGACGGATACAACAAGGTAGGGTTTTCTTCTGTAAATAATTATTATCCGGGTAAAGGCATATATCGTCTTCCCTATACTGTTCCTCGGCGTGAAGACGGAAGTGTAAAGGAATTCAATGAGATTGCGGAATCTGCAGAGGGTATTCAGCGGCTTGCAATGTTCAAGGCTGACCTGGACAATCTCGGCTCTATATTCAGCCAAGGTCTTGCAGAAAAACTCTCTATCTCCCGGTACGCAACACTGAGCAGAATGCTCGATTATTTCTTTTCTGTGAAAGTGAGACAGATTATCGAGCAGTCTTATAGAAACATCTATACGGTATACTCTGGGGGAGATGATCTCTGCGTTATCGGCCCGTGGAACGAAGTGATAGATTTTGCAGTTCAGGTTAGAAAAGAATTTTCTGCTTTCGTTGGTTACAATCCAGACCTTACTATTTCCGCAGGAATAGCTCTTATTGGTGAGGGTCTGCCTGTTTCGAGAATCGCTGATGCAGCAGAAGAAGAACTCGAAAATGCAAAAAATCATCCCCAAAAAAACTGCATCTCATTCCTTGGACTCGCAGTAAATTGGGATACATTTGAGCAGCTAATCTTGCAAGCAAAGGACATGGCTGCCTGGTTACGAAAAAAGATCGTCAGCACTTCTACTGTTTACAATTTGATTAGCCTTTCCGAAAGGGCTGAAAAATTCGAGAAAGGCGATATTCGAAAAGAAAATGCTCTGTGGAAAAGCCATTTTCTGTATAATCTCCGGCGTACAGAAGAGAGAGAAGACATGCCCGAATCGGTAATTAATGTAATGAAAAATTTTGCAGTGGATGCAGGCAAAATGAAGCTCGCACGCATTTCAGCAACCTATGCTTTATATGCAAATAGAGAATCAATGAAGAGAAAGGAGGAAGTAAAATGATGCAATTTTATACACAGGGCACACAAAATATAAGGCCCGAATTGCTTGGTACAGAAGCTGAGGCTGCAGCAAAAAAAGTATTAAATGTTTCCCCTACACAGATGAGAAGAATTTTCAATCAGATCAAATCTCTTTTTCAGAGACTCGAAAAGGGCGAAAGCTGGGATAAGATCGCTCCGCTTGTGCAACTCCAAAAAGCACATATCGCCTATACTGTAAGGAGAGGCAAAAAAAACAACAGCAAATTTGAAAAAGATTGGGTAGAATTGGAAGATATCATAAAAGATGGGCTTGGAAGTGTAAAAACCGAAAACGACTACAAAGCGTTCGTACTGTTTTTCGAAGCATTGTATGGTTTTTATTACGCTGAAACCCCACAGAGAATCTAAATATTGGAGGCAAAATCATGAAGGAAATGAAATTGACTACTATCAAAACGCTAAAAGGCAAGATTGAGGTTAAAACAGGCCTGCATATCGGAGCAGGCAATGATACCATTGAAATTGGCGGCATGGACAATCCCATAATAAAAGATCCGGTAACTTTTGAGCCTTATATCCCTGGTTCTTCAATAAAAGGGAAAATGCGCTCGTTGATGGAATTGCTTCTAGTTCCCAATATAATTGCAGAGAACAATGGCAAACCATGTAATTGTGGCAAGAGCAGTTGCCCGATCTGCAGGGTATTTGGCGCAGCTATTGATCGCAAGCGATCTGATGAAGATACCGCAGGGAGAGGTCCAACAAGATTGATTGTGAGAGATGCACGCCTCAGCGATGAATCACGCAAGGCCTTTTCAGGCAAAACACTAACAGAAGAAAAGAGCGAAAACAGCCTCAACCGTATTACAGCTGAAGCGAATCCCCGCCCTTTTGAAAGAGTAGTTCCCGGCGTCCAGTTTGATTTTGAAATTGCGTATCGTGTTTTTGACGATGGCGATGGCGGAACGACTGATGAGAAGCTCTTCAAAGATGTGGTATTGGCGGGATTGGCACTGCTCCAGAATGATTACCTGGGTGGCGGGGGCAGCAGAGGCAACGGAAGAATAGAATTCAAAGATCTCATTGATGAATCCGGCGCAGCGATTACGCTTCCGTCTCTTAAAGAGGTAATGAAAAAATGACGCTCTATCGGCTGAAGATTCAGCTGCTCGGCAGGATAGTAACACCATTGATTGGTGATACCATCTTTGGGCACTTCATATGGGGTATTGCGAGGCGACAAGGGCAGGATGCTGCTACTGATTTTCTGTCAAAGCTTGAGGATAAGCCTTTTGTCATCTCCAGCGCATTTCAAGAAGGATATTTGCCAAAACCACTGCTTGCCCCCGCATGGTCAGACAATGTGGAGAAATACAGCAAGCTGAAAAAACTCAAAAAAGCCAAATATGTTCCCGCAAACCTCTTTCAGGAAGGCAAACCTCTTAGCGAAGCAAGACTGCTTGAAGCTATCTCGCAATCTTCGGAGAATAGAGAGATTTTTCAACTAGAGCAGGACAGGTTGCACGCGACTGTAGACCGCTATGCTCAAGGAACCCTGGAAGAGGTTGGCCTATATTCTGTTACAGAAAAATGGCTTGCTTGGAAACATGAAGAGGAAACATATCCTCATCCGGTCTTCGACATCTACATTCTTTGCTGCATGGAAAAATCTCAGCTCCTGGAAATGAGCAACTGGGCCTTCGAACACGGATTTGGTGCAGATACTTCTACTGGTGCGGGGCATGTAAAGGTGATTGCCCTTGAAGAAGCACTATTCCCCCAACAGGGCAACCGTGCAATGGCCCTTGGGCCATTTGTTTTGCAGGATTCCAATGCTGTCAGAGATATGAGAGCTAATATCTTCATTCGCAGAGGAAAGCTTGCTTTCGATTTCGGCAATTTCATGAATCCTTTTAAAAAGCCAATAGTTTTTTTCGATCAGGGATCAACGTTCAGCTATACGGCAGGCATGTTGCCATGGATTGGCAGTATGGTACGAAATGTCCACTCCGACAATCGAATTGTGCAGCAAGGCTGGGCTCCCATCATTCCCTACTTTGAGGAGGAACCATGAAGCGATATCGTTTCACATTGAGACCTCTCACTGCTGTTCATATAGGGACTGGTGATGTTGTTTCTCCTCTTGAATTCTGTCTACTGCCATCTGCGAGCGGAGAAAAAGTCTACGCAGTCTTTTCTCCTGAAAAAGCAATTGAAGCGCTTTCTCCTCAGGATAAAAATGCGTTCATTCAATTTTGTGATGCAAATAATCCAGTCAATCTAAGAAAATTCCTCCGAGAAAAGGTACGTCAACCTGCTGTGAGATACATTTGCAAGGTTTCTAAGGAATTTGAAAGTCAATATGAAATTAGAAAAGATGATCCCAACAATGCACTTGAAGTCGAAATGATGTATCGAAACGGCAAATATGCTCCTGTTATTCCGGGCTCGTCGATCAAGGGCGCTATTCGAACTGCTATTCTCAATCAGCGAATTAATTTTGCAAATGAAGAATATTTTCGCGAAGTTGTTGAAAAAGCTTCTCGATCTAGATTTGATAAAGAATTTCAAAACAAAGTGCTTTCCTGCATCGCCCCCAATGACGATCCTTTGCGTGCTCTTGCAATTGGTGATTTAACCTTTTCTCCAAAAGGCAGTCAGCTTGTAAGCAATATGATCATGTATCATCTTTCTTCAGGACACAATGACCCATTTTCCAACAAAGCCGCAATATATGCCGAAGTTTTAAAAGGTGAGCTTGTCGATGGCAATCCAATAGAGGCATTTTGCGACTTGATTCTTCATGATGAATTGAATGCTTCTTTTGTTCCTCAGAGCTCCAAGGCGCTAAAAGGCAAAATCGGGCAAAAGCTCTACAAAAAGCCCATTCTTATCGAGGAAATTCTAAAGGCATGCGATAACTTTTACAACAATGCCTTTAACTCCGAATACAACAAAATCATCAAAAGTTCTGATGAAGTAGTAAAACAAGGAGCAGATGCTCTAGCTGATCGCATCGACAGTATGCAAAAAACTGGTGAACATCTTATTCGAATTGGGAGATGGAGCCATGTGGAAAGTGTGACTGTCGAAAAATACAGAAAACCTAAAACCAATCGTGGTTATGGCAGAACACGTACCCTCTTTCAATCTAATGACAATTACTTCCTCATGGGATGGTGCGCATTTTCAGTTGATGAAGCATAAAGGGGGCCTGGGATAATGAACATGCACAGAGCCGTCATTACCCTTCTGAGCGATCAGGTCGTGCCAGCAAGCCTTTTTATTCTTTCTGCCGCACACCCTGAAGATATGGTGTTTGTGATAACAACTGGCAGAATGAAAGAAAAAGGCAAAATCGATGACTTGACACAGTCTTTGCAAAATCGATTTGTGCTGAAAGAAATCATTGTTGACAATGAGGATTCGATTGCTGACGTCAGCACAAGGCTCGATGAATTCAATTGGAAAGAATATGACGAAGTTCTCATTGACTTGACACTCGGCACCAAAATCATGTCTCTTGGGGTTCACTCTTATTTCAGCCGATTCCATGAGCTGTACCGAAAACCTAAAATCATTTTCTACTATCAGCCAGCCGGAAAAAACGTCATCAAGACCATAGATTCAGAAAGTTTTCTAGAACCACCGCCGCTGTCGCTGGAAGAATATCTTTTGGCCTACGGGATTTCCATAATCAATCAACAAACATCATGTACTGGGCATCCATTGTTTACACAGAGCTTGATACATACCTATAATGATCGATGGATAAATGCCGCAAGGCTTTTCAGAATCATTCGTAATGCTGAAAAACCAGATTTGAAAAAGAAAAAAAATATAAACCTGAGCATTCTGCAGAATACTCCTGTCATAAAAAAGAACAAGGAGATCTGGCAACCTTCAGGTACAGAATTGCAGGAAATGGCTGACTTCTGCACCGCTGCTGGTTTTGATACAACAAATCTTACAAAAAGCCAGATCGAATACCTCACTGGCGGATGGCTCGAAGAATGGCTCTTTGAAAAGGTGCAACAGATTCTTCCGCAGCCGCCACAGCAGCGTGGGCATTGGATCGCTTTGAGTCTCAATATAAGAACAAAAAATGGGACTGAAAACGAATTCGATGTCGCATTGGTAAACAGCAATAATGCTTTCAGATATGCAGAATGCAAGACTTCCCTTGAAAACGAACAGAATGGAAGTTCTCTAATTGAGAATACTCTGTATAAACAGAGTGCTCTGCGAAAGAACTTCGGCCTTTCTGCTGCACCGATGATCGTTACAGTCGATTCAATAAAAAAATCTGCACGTAAAAGAGCTCAGGATCTCGATATCAGAATCATATGCCAGGATGACATTCAGAACGAAGAAATCTTGAAAGAAAAACTGATTAGTTATCTGGGCTAAGAACTCTAAGAAAGGGAAAATTCCTATGAAAAAAATAACGCTTATCTGCACGGTCGGAACAAGTTTTTTCCAGGGAAATCTTTCAAAGCTTGCAAATGAGCCTGAAAACTATTCCACTAACCTGCCCCTGGATAAGCTCGTTCGGGCCTATACATTAAAAGATTGGAGCGCGCTCGCCTTGAGCATGCTCGAAATTCCGCCCAATGAAAGAGTGCTGGGAGCGGAAATCAATACCATTGAATTTATAAACGCACGTTTGCATAAGGAGCATTCTTACCTCGGCCGTATAGTCTTTCTGGTCTCCGACACCGAAGATGGGACAAATACCGGGAAAGTATTGAAAGAGTATTACGAAAGAAGAGCACTGCAAGATGAGCGCTTTTCTGACTTGGTGCCAGATTACCGCATTGTCAAAGATTTGCAGGATGCAGATCCTCATCGGTTCAGAAAGTCGGGGCTCTTGAACCTCGTAAGGGAGATTTCGTCAGTCATCAAGGAAACCGGAGATCCTTCAAACGTCATTATTGACGCAACCGGCGGCTACAAGGCGCAGATAGCCATCGCGGTCATGTTCGGCCAGGCATTGGGCATCGACGTGATCTACAAGCATGAGCGCTTCTCCACCATCATCGATTTTCCTCCCATGCCGGTAAGCCTCGATTTCAGCTATTTCGACCAATTCAATGACCTTTTCCTGCTCTACTTTTACGAACCACTCCAGACGCTGAATTTTCGTCAGTTTTCTTCCTACTTCGATACAGCGAAGCCAATCAACAGCTATTCAGAACTTGTCAACCACGAAGAGTTTCAGAAAATCAAGCTCTTTTTTGACATTGAAGAAGTCAGTGGCGAGCATCTGTTCTCGATGAACTACGCTGGTTTCATCTATGCTGAGGCAGCGCTCAAACTTCAATGGCAACTCAAGGACAGGAAAACCGAATTGAAGCCTCTTTCCGATTCGGAGCGGAAGCCTCCTCAGCTCCGCGACGATCATTATCCCATCGGTTTCAGGGAATATGTGGAACGTATCTGGAGGCAGGAGCTATGGATTGCCACCATCGTTTCCATCCCCTATGACAAACAGCGCGGCATCAAACAGCGGGGTTTTTACATTAAAAGAATTCAAGGCGAAAAGCAGTTAATCGGATATTATCAAGACAAAAACGGATTTGGAGCACGGTTCAGGATTCTGATGAGTTCCGATATGGAACCGCTTATCATTCGAAGTGCGGTAACACATCTCAATTCAAAAATCGATGTGTTCGGCTAATGTGTGTATGGGACCAGAGGGAGTCGAACCCCCGACCTACTGCTTAGAAGGCAGTTGCTCTATCCAGTTGAGCTATGATCCCGCTTGTGTGCGGCGCCGATGTGGGCAATCCCTGCGCCAGGCAAGGCGCCGCTTTTCGGGACGAGAGGATTTGAACCTCCGATCTTCTGCTCCCAAAGCAGACGCCTTAGCCCCTAGGCTACGTCCCGATTCCAGGCTTGTAAACTAGATGAAAAAGCGCCTTTCTGTCAATATAGCGCGCTTTTTTCGCCGAATTCACTGCGCGCCCGCCGCGTGCGCGCAGGATTGCAAACCCGCTGTTGACACCTGCGGTTTTTGAATTATAATACTCCGGCTTCCTTATAAATAAGGGACTGTAAAACCATCCCACCCTGTGAGGAGTTAGTATGTCCTATACGTCTGAACAGATTCGAAACGTCGCCATCATTGGACACGGAGGCACGGGAAAAACGACACTTCTCGAACATATCCTCTTTCAGGGCGGAATGATATCCAAACCGGAAACGGTCGAATCGGGCAAAACCGTCAGCGATTACGGCGAAGACGAGATTGCGCGCAAGATATCAGTTCGCTCGAGCCTTACCCATGTCGATTCTCCCGACTGCAAGATCAACTTCATCGATGCGCCGGGTGCAGGCGACTTCGTCGGAGAAGCGATTTTGGCGATCAGAAGCACAGAAACCGCACTGCTCGTCATCGACGGAAAGTCCGGCGTGCAGATCGAGACTGTCAAGCTCTGGCGCATTCTCGAAAAGCATGGCAAGCCCAGGATGATCTTCGTTACCAGACTCGATGAAGACCGCTCCAGCTTCTCCAATGCGCTCGCCGATGTCAAGGAAAAATTCAAGGTAACCCCGGTACCCCTCACCATTCCGATGGGAGACGGTCTTGCATTCAAGGGTGTTATCGACGTTCTGAACAGGAAAGCCTATCTGCGCCCTGCCTCGCACGACCAGAAGGAGCAGGCAGTCGAAGTTCCTGCCGAGTTCAACGATGAGGTCGAGTCGGCTCGCGCCCAGCTCTTTGAAGCAGCTGCCGAAGGAACCGACGAGCTTATGGAAAAATACCTGATGGAAGGCGAGCTTTCCCAGGAAGAAACGCTTGCGGGACTCAAGAAAGCGCTCGCAGAAGGCAAGATCGTTCCAGCCTTTGCCGGTTCAGGCCTTGCCAACAGCGGCACCTCGGCCTTCATCGAATTCATTCGCCACAGCGCACCGTCTCCGCTCCAGAGAGCTCCCGAACCTGCCACTGATGCGGACGGCAATGAGATCACTGTTCCAGTGGATCCCGCAAAACCCGCGTCCGGATTTGTGTTCAAGACCCAGATCGACCAGTTCTCGGGCCGCCTGTGCTATGTCAAAGTCCTTACCGGCACCTTGGCTCCGGACATGGATATCGTCATCAGCCGCGAATCGAAAAAGGAACGCCTCGGCAAGCTGTTTACCATGCAGGGCAAGAAGCTGGAAGAAGTCCCATCCCTCCCTGCAGGCGATATCGGTATCATCGCGAAGCTTGCCACCCTCAAGACCAATGACACGATCTCGCAGTTTGAAAAGCCCATTTCCTACATACCCCTCAGACTGCCCTCCCCTGTCCATATGCTCGCTATTTCCGCAGTGAACAAGAAGGAAGAGGACAAGCTTTCCGAGCTTCTCTACAAGGCAGCCGAAGAAGACCTTACCTTCAGGGTCAACTACAATCCCGAAACAAAAGAGACCGTCATTGCAGGCATGGGCGAACAGCAGATCAACATGATACTCGACAAGATCAAAGCCCAGGCCAAGATTGCTGCAGAAACACGGGTTCCGCGCGTCGCCTACCGCGAGACCATCACCAAGAAGGCAAGCGCAGAATACACCCACAAGAAGCAGACTGGCGGCCACGGCCAGTACGGACGTGTCGTGTTCGAAATCGAACCGCTCGAGCGCGGCAAGGGATACGAATTCGAGAACCGCGTGTTCGGCGGAGCAGTGTCGAAGGGCTTCATGCCAGGCATCGAAAAGGGTATCCACCAGGCCATGGAAGCGGGCGTGCTCGCCGGCTATCCGGTCGTGGACGTAAAGACCGCCATCATCGACGGCAAGGAGCACCCGGTAGACTCCTCCGAAATGGCATTCAAGATTGCCGCCCGCGGCGCCTTCCGCGAAGCCATGAAGCAGGCGAATCCCGTTCTGCTCGAGCCCATCATGAATCTGTCGGTCTTTGTCGAGGAAAAATACCTTGGCGACGTCATGTCCGACCTTTCGGGGCGCCGGGGCAAGATTTCCGGCCAGAACCCCATCGGCGGCGGCATCATCCAGATCGATGCCCAGGTTCCCCAGGCCGAACTGCTGCGCTATGCCATTGACCTGCGCTCGATGACCTCGGGCACCGGCTCATTTGAAATCGAATTCTCGCACTACGCGCCCATCTCCGGCAAGATTGCCGAAGATGTCATCAAAGCGGCCCAGGCATTCAGAACCCAGGAAGCTGAAGAAGAATAAATCAGCACGAACACTCAAAAGCAACAAAAAAGCGCCGGTCCCCGAAAAGGGCCGGCGCTTTTTTTATCTGGATTTACCATTCTCGAGGCGTTCGATTTCCCGAATGAACTCATCCAGAGTATCGTATTTTCGATACACCGACGCAAAGCGGATATACGCCACCTTGTCGAGCGCATGAAGCCTCCGCAGGACCATGTTCCCGATGTCTTCGGTTCGGATTTCATTCGATGCCTTCGCCATCTCGGCCGCTTCATCCTCAATCTCGTTGATGAGGTTTTCGATGGACATCTGCGAAATGGGGCGCTTTTCCAGCGCGCGCACCAAGCCCCGCTCAATTTTCTGACGCTCGAAGGGTTCGCGGCGTCCATCGCGCTTGATGACCATGAGCGGCTTTTCTTCTATTCTTTCGTAGCTTGTAAAGCGAAGCCCGCAGGAAAGGCATTCCCGGCGCCGCCGGATCGCTTCTCCATTGGCCAGGCTTCGCGAATCGATCACTTTGTCTTCGAGACTACCACAGTGCGGACACCTCATGCAGAGTCCTTTCCGCCAGAAATCTTCTCCAGCGCACGCAGGAAATCCATGGGCAGGGGGAACACGATCGTGGAATTCTTTTCTACCGCTATTTCGGAAAGCGTCTGCAGGTAGCGCAGCTGGAGGCTTGCTGGAGACCGGGCGAGGACTTCGGCAGCCTGCGCAAGTTTCTCGGAAGCCTGAAGCTCGCCTTCCGCGGCGATAACTTTCGCGCGGCGCTCTCGCTCTGCTTCGGCCTGACGGGCCATCGCCCGCTTCATTGTTTCGGCAAGCTCAACTGCCTTGATTTCGACCGCAGACACCTTGATCCCCCAGGGGTCTGTCGCTTCATCGAGCAGTTTCTGCAAAATCTGCCCGAGCTCGGCGCGCTTGGACAGCATGTCGTCAAGCTCATGCTGACCGAGCACGGAGCGGAGAATGGTCTGGGCAAGAAGGCTGGTACTCTTGGTATAGTCGGCGACCTTCACGACGGCAGCCACAGGATCGAAGACATTGAAATACACGACCGCATCGACAATGACCGGCACGTTGTCGCGGGTAATCACTTCCTGCTTGGATACATCGATCGTAAAGGTGCGCATGTCGACTTTCCGAAGGATGTCCAGGCCGAACGGAAGGATAAGGTTAAAGCCCGGACCGATCACCTTCTGCATTCTCCCGAGGCGGAACAGAACGCCACGCTGATATTCGGGAATGACGCGCATCATCTGGATGAGCACGATGAGCGGCACGATAAACAGCACCGGCGCAATTTCGGGCATGGAATTCAATAGAATGAATTGAGGGATCGCCCAGATTGCCAGCAGTACGGCAAGAAAGATGGTGATAGGCCTCTGCTTTCGGGCTATGGCAACGAATATGAACATGATCCACCAAGCCGCAAAAACAGCAAAAATGGCATATATGACAGCCATGAAATCCTCCTTGTTTCTATACTCTAAATATACTGCCGCCCGTGATTATTTCAAAGCCTTGACGCAGATATGAGTCTGGCTGGTACCTGTTGCCGACGCGATAATGTTTGAGTATTGTTCAGCATAGGACCGTTCGACATTAGATTCTATTCTAAGGATATGGCAAATGTTCCATATCAAAGGGAGGCAGTATGCCATTCTCCGATAAACTGAGAAAATTTCTGGAAACCAGTGTGGACGCTTCGCGGGAATTCCTCGAAAAAGCGGCAAATCAGACGCAGATATGGGGCGAAATGGGCAAGTTGAAAATCGAGATTCTTCAGCTCCGCGCCAAGGCCCAATCCCTTACCGGAAAGCTCGGCGCAGAAGTCTATGACCTGCTTGTGGAGAAAGGTGAGCCGATGATTGGAGCTACGACTCCCGAAATCGAACCTCTTCTTCGAGAGCTTCGCCAGCTGGACGCCCAAATCGACGAAAAGGAAGCACAGTACCGCGCCAAGGGCGGCATGGAAAGCGATCTGAACAATCCCGATCAATAAGCGGTTTGTCATGAATTGCAGACAGCCTGAGCTCATCATCTTCGATTTCGATGGAACCCTTGCCGACACCCTCGCGGACATTGCAGGAGCAGTGAACAGTATCCTGGCGTCGTACGGTCTTCCTGTCTTTGAGATCGACCGGTACCGGTTGATGGTGGGAAACGGATTTTCTGCGCTCGTCGCGGCTGTTCTTCCGCATGAGCGCGCCCGCGACCAGGTATTCAAGGACGAGTTCCAGCGCCTCGCTCTGCAGGAATATGAACGACGCTGTCTCGATCGAACTAAACCATATCCTGGAATGAGAGAGGCACTCTCCACCCTTGCCGGTCGGGGCATCCGCCTTGCGATTCTTTCTAATAAGCCGGATCATCTTCTGAAGTACATGGCCGCCGCGCTGTTTCCCGACATTCCCTTTGTGGCAGTTTGGGGCAATGCCAACAGCAGGCCCCGAAAGCCGGATCCTGCTGCTGCGCTCGAAATCTGCAGACAGAACGATATCGCGCCTGAAGATACTGCGTTGGTAGGCGATTCCGGGGTGGACATGCAGACGGCGCGTGCCGCGGGCATGATCCCCGTCGGGGTTCTGTACGGATACCGGGACAGACAGGAGCTGGCAGGGGCTGGAGCGGAATTCCTGGTGCAGACGCCGCTGGAGATTCCAGCGCTGTTCGGTATTGGGTAAGGCTCTGCATTTGGTAAGGCTCTGCGCTTCCATAATTTGAAAATCAAAGGTATATTCTTATTGCTCAATGACTCTTTTTTATGCCGGCGTCGCCGGCTCCCCTGGAGCATGCATGCCGAGGAGACCTTATGACCCACGATGAACTGCGCGCTCGCGCGCACGAGTACCTGGCACACGAAACGGACCCGTCCTTTGCTGGTGAAGTGTCCGCACTTCTCGAAAGACAAGACTGGAAGGAGCTCGAAGACCGGTTCTACCGGGATCTCGAATTCGGCACTGGAGGCCTTCGTGGCTTGATCGGAGGCGGATTCAACCGCATGAACACCCTGGTCGTCACGCGCGCTACCCAGGGCCTCTGCGATTACCTCAAGGAACAGTTTCCTTCAAAACAGCTGTCGGCAGTCATTGCCTACGACTCAAGGCGCAAATCCAGCGAATTCGCGATGGCAACAGCTCTTGTGTTCGCCGCGAATGGAATCAGGGCATATCTCTTCTCTTCGCTCAGGCCTACCCCTGAGCTTTCCTTTGCCATACGCCAGCTTGGAGCCGATACCGGCGTCGTCGTAACGGCAAGCCATAATCCGCCCGCCTACAATGGCTACAAAGCCTACTGGAACGATGGCTCGCAGGTTGTTCCTCCCCATGATGAAGGAATTATCCGCAAAGTTCAGCAGGTGCGCTCTGTCAGCATGATATCAAAAGAAGAGGCCCTTGAGCGCGGGCTCTTGAGCATTATCGATACGCAGATCGACGATGCTTATGTAGCGATGGTCAAGTCGCACATCTTAAGGCCGGAACTCTTTGCCAGGATGGCGGATTCGGTCAAGATCGTCTATTCACCTTTGCACGGGACCGGCGCAATGCTCTTCGAGCGCATCATGAAGGAACTCGGGCTGACGGTGGCGACCGTCCCCGAACAGCGCGAACCTGATGGCGAATTCCCGACGGTATCCTATCCCAATCCCGAAGAATCGGCCGCGCTGTCCATGGCCATCGACCTCGGAAAGCGCCTTAGCGCCGATGTCGTCATGGCAACCGACCCGGATGCGGACCGCCTCGGAATCGCCGTTCCCGATGGCAAGGGCGGTTTTGCCCTGCTCACGGGAAACCAGCTCGGCACACTCCACCTTGATTATCTTGCGCTGAGCCTCAGAGAGCTGGGCAAAATGCCGCCAAGACCTGCAGCCATCCGCAGTATCGTCACGACCGAATTCCAGAAGCTTGTAGCCGAGTACTATGGCGTAGCCAGTTTCGAGTGTCTCACGGGCTTCAAGTGGATCGCGGACCTCATGCGGCGATTCGAGCGCGAGGGATATGATTTCATCTATGGGACCGAAGAGTCCTATGGCTACCTCGTTGAACCGGAAGTGCGCGACAAGGACGGCATTTCTGCGGCAGCCCTGACGGCCGAGATGACGCTGTATTGGAGAAGCCAGGGCAAGAGCCTCCTTGATCGGCTGGAAGATCTGTACAAACTTCATGGCTATCACGAAGAAAAGGGCATTTCCGCCTATTTTGAAGGTGCAAGCGGGATGCAGGTCATGAAATCCATCATGGACGGCTACCGTAGCGCGCATCCTCAGCAGTTTGGCGGCATTCCAGTCGTGTGGACTCGGGATATCAAGGCTGGATACGCCTGGGACAGAAACGGCAGGAGGGAAAAGGTCGACCTTCCTGCAAGCGATGTCATCCAGTGGAGGCTGGAAGATGGAACGCTCGTTACCGTACGCCCTTCCGGTACCGAACCGAAGATCAAGTACTATATCCTGTGCAGAAGCAAAAACGATTCGCTCGATGCCGCCATCGCAGAAACCAGAAAGAAAATCGCGCTCATCGAAGCGGATATCCGTGCGGTAATCCGCGCCCATTCTGCATGAGCGCATAATGGCTGGAAGCGATGGGGCTCCCCTGTGGGCTTCCCTGTTCGGGGAGGACCCACAGGAGCGAAAAAGATCGTTTGCGCCCTGGTATCGGCGCGAAGAAGGCCTGTGGAAGGAGCTTTCCTGGGCCGAGGTGCTCTGCGGAGAGCTGGCGGTAGAAAACCGGCGCTATGTTTCTCTCGATGTCGAGACGACCGGCTTGTATCCACAGACCGACAGGATTGTCGAAATTGCCCTTGTGCGCTTTTCGTTCGATACGGAGGGCGCAATTATCGAAGAAGAGCGTTTTTCGAGCCTTGTAAACCCAGAATGTCCCATTCCGGAAAAGGCGCGCTCGATTCACGGGATCGAAGACAGGGATGTGGCGAATGCCCCTCTCTTCCGGGAGCTGGCGGATACTGTGCTTGAATACATGAAGGGCCGCGTGGTAGTCGGGCACAACGTTCGCTTCGATGTGGATTTTGTCGAGGCTGAGCTGGCTCGGGCCGGGCGGCATGCCGCCGTGCAGGAATGTGCCGACAGTCTCGGAATGGCGAAACTGGCCTATCCAGGCATGAGGTCCTACAATCTGGGCATGCTCGCATATTCGCTCGAGATTCCTTCGAATGCACAGCACAGAGCCCTGGGCGATGCTCTCACCAGCATGCAGCTTTTTGCCTCCTCGGCGCGGATTCTGTCGGGGCGCTGTACCTGATAGTGCTGATACATTGTACACACATGGACAAGATCATGCTCACTGGCGTGCTGACAGCTTTTTCTCTGCTTTTGTCTGCATGCATGCCCCAACCCGAGCCGCTCGCTTTTCTCGATCAGCCTCCATTTGCCGAAGCGAAGGGCAGCATCTTGCGGCTCTCCGAACTTGCCCGCAGGTCTGTTCAGACAGCGCTCATGGACGGCATCGATCCTTCGAGCCTCACAGCACAAGTGCTCCCTTCGGCAGACGCGATCATGGCGATGCTCTCTACCTCTAACATGGCCGACAGATTCGAAGACAATGAAGAAGAGGCGCATTCTCCCTTCACCGTGCTGCGCTACCAGCGGATCGCATCGTACTATGAGGTAATGCATAGGCGCCGTTCCGAACTGGAGGCGTACCTGGACGGAGCATGGCCCGTCCTCAGTGCGTGGGACCGGCTCTTTGCCTCAAAAAAGCAGCAAAAGCGCTATGTGCTTACCGAGCCCGGCCTCTATTCGCTTCCGCGGCGCGACCAGCTTGAGTATTCGCACACCTGGGCGCTCGACATTTTTCTTCAGGAAGTCCGGCAGTTTCCTGACGGAACGCAGAAGGGGCCGATCATCTATTCGCTGAGCGATGGGATTGTGGTCGCCGCTTCGTCGAATTGGCATGGATATCCTCGTCTGGGAGCCTCGGTCGACTATCTGTGGGGCGGGCTTTCGCCAAAAGCAGGCAACGGAGTGATCGTCTATTCGCCGGCAGAAAAGAGATATTATCTGTATTTTCATCTCTACCGTACTTCGTTGGTGCCGGGCCGGGTAGTGCGCAAGGGAAGCGCTCTGGGCTATTCAGGCAACAGCGGCACCAACGCCCGCAGAAAGGGGCGCGGTGAGCATCTCCACCTCGAAATCTTCAATGCAGCAAGCGGACGATTTTTCAGCAATGAGCAGATTCTTGCAATGCTGAGCCGTTCGTCCCGTGCATCCATCTTCACTGAAGAATGATTTTGCGTATATTGTAAGACACACAGACTGCATGCAGGCGGTGACTGATCATGACCAAAACCTTTCTTGTCGCCGATATCGGCGGGACGAATACCAACATTGCGCTGGCCCTGCACGATGGCCGACACATCGATATCGTTCACAAACAGCGCTATTCCACGCGCGGTGAGCCATCGCTCCCGGCAGTTGTGGAAAAGTTTCTCCAATCAGCGAAGTCTGCGGGACGCGATACGCGGATCGAATTCTGCTGTATCTCGGGCGCCGGCCCAGTCGACCGTGACCATACGATCCGGATGACCAATGCCCCCTGGATCATCAGTGCAGAGGAACTTCAGACACTGCTTGGGGTGCCCGTAAGGCTGATCAACGATTTTACCGCACTTTCCTACGCAGTGACGCTCATCGATTATCGCGATACGGAAGCTGTCCGGCCCCTTCCACATGCCGACGGCAGCCTTCCTGCCCCTTCCCATGACGGCATGATGCTGGTTCTGGGCGCAGGAACCGGGCTTGGAGTGGGGTTCGTGAACCGCCGGGGAGGCCAAACGGTCGCCTTCCCATCCGAAGGAGGCCATTCAGAACTGCCCTGCTTCGACGGACTGAGCCGGGCCTTTCATGAGTGGCTGAGCGCTCGCTTCGGCTATCCTCCCGGTGCGGAACTTGCCGTTTCCGGACAGGGAATCGCCAACATCTTCGAGTTTCTTGCTTCGAACGGAGAGACGGCCATGCGCTTTGCCCATGAATACGGCATGGACCAATCGCTTCTGAAGGCCGGCCCGGGCGAGCACACTCAGTCTATCCTCAGCATGGCCCGGGAAGAATGGCCGGCGCGCATTGCCCAGGGCAGAGTGTTCGATCCCTGGTGCGCCCTGTCCATGGAGCTTTTTGTCCGCCTGTACGCTTTCAAGGCTGCGAATCTCGCCGCGATTTTTCTGCCTGAAGGCGGCGTATGGCTGGCGGGTGGCATTTCTTCCAAGAACGAGGCCTTCCTGCTCGAGGACGGACGATTCATGAAGTGGTTCGAGCGCAATTATGCTCCCCACATCCGCGCATTTCTTGCAGAATGCCCTGTCTGCATTGTCAGAAATTACGATATTTCGCTGATCGGTGCCGCGGAAGCGGCCTGGCAGTTTTCGGAGCGCCTATGACCCGCAGCGACCTTCATCCTGCCCTTGTCGAGGACATGCTGAAAAAGAACATCGATATCGAGCTGGCTCTCGATATTCTCGATCGCTTTAACCGCGGCGAATTTGACAATATCGAAAAGACAATCCCTTCTGGGGTTCCCCCCATCGATGGGGTCCATGTGGTTGATGTGCGCGATGCGGTATCCGGAAATGTCATCTTCCGGGTTCCCCGCGATAAAGCCATCGAGCATCTCAGGAAGCTTGATATTGCTCTGCAGAAGGAGCTGGCCGGAGAATCTGCCGAAATTGCGGAAGACGGGATGCGCTGGCTGGCCTTTAGCCGCGAACAGCTCGAAACCATAGGCAGACAGCTCCTGCCCCGCTGTGCCTACGGTGTGCTCAACGGCGGCTCGGCAACCAGCTATGCCGACATCAAGAAGAACAGAGCGATCGATGCTCATCTTTTTGAAGCTATCCAGCCGATCTTTGCCGAATATGCGCCGCTTTGCCATGAGCGGCCAAAGGGCCTTACGCCTGCCTATGTGAACCCAGACGGCTCCCCTGGAGCGAGCTTTCTGGAATTGAAAATACGGGCAAGGCTTCTGGCGGCAGAGCGGCAGGGCCGATCGGCGCTGACTCGGTTGGCGCGAGAGGCCGAATCTGTGGGTCGAACCTCTCCGGAAGCATTTCTTCCACTATTCCAGATGACGAGCACCACCAATCACGAAGTGCTCATGCAGGCCTACGAGTCGTTCCGCGACTCGCCCTTTCTTGCCGGGCTCGCGAAGAGGACAGGCATCGATCCCTGCGCCTGGCTCAGCGGAGTTCAGCCCATGATTGCAGCATACACGCACTCCCGGGAAGGCAGACCAAAACGCATCTTCGATCAGGCCTATGGAAGGGAGCATACCGCCCTTGCCCTCCCCGGCGGCCACGGGCAGTGCTTCACGGTGCTCTCCGAAAGTCTGAAAAAGCTGAAGGACATGGGTGTCCGCTATGCGATGCTCAGCAATGTAGACAATATCGGAGCCTTTATCGATCCGCTCGAAATCGGCATTCTTGCCGTAAGCGGCAAGCCGGCGGGCTTCGACTTCGCATTTCGAACCCCAGTCGATGTCAAGGGAGGAATTCTTGTCTCGACGGCAGATGGCAGAAAAACCGTCGTGGATATCGGGCCTGCCATCGACTTCGAACAGGTCATGGAACTGGAGAAGAAAGGAAATGCGATTCTCTTCAACTGCGCAAGCGGCATTTTCGATCTCGAGTGGCTGGTGCCGCGGCTTGAAGACATCGCTCGCAGGCTCCCCATGCGCTTCACCGATCAGCAGAAGGATGCGGGTTTCTATTCGCAGGCTGAACAGGTGACATGGGAGGTCGTTTCGCTTCTGCCTGATTTCATCGCCTTTGCCGTCGACAAGAACAGGCGTTTTCTTGCAGCGAAAATGCTCGTCGAAATGCTGCTCACCAGCGGCTTTGGGGTCGATCTTGATTCGGTTCCACCTCAGCTTCGCGAGACGGGCTCTGCGCTCCATGAGGGCCAGCAATGGCTGCTTTCCCATGTCTACGGGCTTGTGCTCAAGAATGGCCGCTGGATTCCTGAGGAATCGGTCTGAGGCGTACTTCAATTCCGTGCATGATACATGAGGCGCTCTCGGCAGTGCCTTCGGTATCGGTCAGGATGTTGACCGGGGGATCCCAGAGGCCCTCTTCAGTCCACAGTACTCCCTGGCGCAGACCGCTGTCGGCATGCGTCCTGCCCTGCAGGTTCCCACGCGCATTCCGGAGCTCGATCGCCTGCCTGTCCTGTAGTCCGAGCTGACGCATGTCTTCCGGATTCATATGGATGCGCGCGCCGCGCGTCGATTCGGGCCATGCCCCGCGCTGTGAATGGACAAAGCGTGACACCTTGCAGGTCAAGAGCTGGAATACAGGGTCCTCGGGCGCTTCCTCCTTGCGGCCAGGAGCAGAGCTTGGCTCTTTCGGCCCAAGCTCTTCTGTCCAAGGCGGGCTTTTCTCCCACAGGGGGCTTTCGAAGATAATCCTGCCTGTGGCTGTTGCCAGAGGATTTCGCTCAGGATCACTGAAGAATCCTTCCAGTCCAGCCCTTGGCTCACCCCCCGCAATGTAGATACCGGTCTTTCTGAACTCTTCAGGATCCGGTATTTCCGACGCACGGATGAACTGCTCGAGCCACTCGTCCTCGCTTTTCCCTTCGCTGAATCGATCCACTGCCCCCATCCGCTCAGCCAATTCCGCAAAGATCGAATAATCGGAACGCGCCAGGCCGCGGGGTTCGAAGATGCGGGGCCGGTAGAGGACATACCTTCCTGCCCATGGGATGCCTATATCGGCCTTTTCGAAGGCATCCGCGGCAGGGAGTACTACATCGCTCCACCGGGCTGTCGGCGTAAGAAACAGCTCGTGGCACACTGAAAAGGACACTCGTTCGAAGGCACGCATGTTTTTCCGGACATCCGCTCCCTGGATGAGGAAATTGCTGCCTGCCGCGTAGATTGCTTCGATCGGGCCTGTCCCATGGCGCTCGGGCTCCAGTACGGCATCGGGCCATCGCAGGACAGGAACGGAGGGAGTGTTTGCGCGGTCGCTCAGATCCGGCATTTTTGCCACACGCACTCCAGGAAGTCTATTGTTGAGCGAGCCGGTCGACGCTCCCCTGAGCCCGCTGTTTCTCGATGCGAGCTGGAGGGCAGCCATGAGCCTGAAGGGCTCTTCGCCATATCGTGTGCGCTGTATGGAATAGCCGGGGATGAGCATGACCGGACGGGCTTCGAACCAGAGTGCCGCAAGCGAACGGATGCTGCCGGCCGGCACGCCGCAGATGTATTCAGCCCACTGCGGGCTTTTGGGCACTCCATCGTTTTGCCCTTCTACAAAGGCCGCCAGCTTTTCGAATCCATCTGCGCGCTTCTGCACATATTCCATGTCGAAGTCTGGATGGTGGAGCATTTCATGAAGGATGGCATAGGCCAGTACCGAGTCCGTTGCGGGTTTGATGGCGACCCATTCGGCTCCCAGAGCCCGCGCGCTCGGACTGTTCCGCGGATCGATGACAATGATTCTGACTTTTCTTCTTGCCGCTTCCACAAGGCGGGCAGGAAGCTCGGCACCGAGACGGGCTTCGAGAGGATTTGCACCCCACAGAACGATGAGATTTGACCAAGCGATGGTTTCAGCATCGAAGCCCGATTCTCCCAAAGAGCCGCCAAACATTCTGGAAAGCGCATAGTGCGCAGCATTGTTCGAGTAGCTTCCCGATACGAAAACCCCTCCCCCGACACAATTGAAAAAGCGCCGCGACAGCACTTCGGTATTATGCACTGCTCCCGTTGCTCCCGCGCTCGAGATGCAGAGGGTTTTTGCGCCTCTCGCATTGATTTCCCCCAGGCGCTCGGCAATAAGGGAAAGCGCTTCGTCCCAGGACGCTTGTTTGAAACTGCCCGAGCCCCGGGGGCCATTCCGTATCAGGGGGGTCAGGATTCTGTGGGGTGAATGATGCACCTGCCCTTCGCGCATTCCCTTGCCGCAGGCCCTGATCCAGCGGCCTGCCGCCGGATTGTGGCGCATGCCGATGACGCGACCATTTTCGATCTCAGCCAGCAGAGGGCAGGCATCGCCTCCGCAATCCTTTCCGCAGAAATAGGGAAGCTCATCCATGCCTGAGAGTCTACCACAGAGCATTTACAGATCGAAAGCAATGTCCACCACTTCTTCCATGCGGCTGACGGGATGGAAGCTAATCCCTTTCTTCACGTGCTCTGGAATTTCGTCGAGATCCTTCTCATTGGCTGCAGGGATGATGATGTCCCGAATCTTGTTGCGCTTGGCTGCAACCACCTTTTCCCTCAGACCGCCGATGGCCAGAACCTGGCCGGTGAGGCTGAGCTCCCCGGTCATGGCGAGCCTGTCCTTGATTTTCTTGTTGATGACGAGGGACAGCAGTGCCGTCGCCATGGTGATTCCCGCTGAGGGGCCGTCCTTGGGAGTGGCTCCTTCCGGAATGTGCAGGTGTATTTGCCTCGACTCGAAGTACTGGGGGCCAATGCTGAATTTCTGCGCGGCGTAGCCGCGTACCCATGTGTAGGCTATCCCTGCGCTTTCCTGCATGACCGATCCCATCTGGCCGGTCAGCTTGAAGCCTTCCTTGCCGGGATTGGCGACTGCTTCGATGATGAGCGTATCGCCTCCCATGCTGGTCCATGCAAGGCCTATGGCCATGCCGGGCTTGTTTGCGCGTTTCATCTCGTCTTCGCGGAACAGGGGCTTGCCCAGGTATTTTTCTATCGCATGCTTGTCGATTTCGAACTTTTCCTGTGCTTTGTCTTCGATCACGATTGCTTTGGCGATCTTGCGGTGGATCTTGTCGAGCGCCTTTTCCAGGTTGCGCACGCCCGCTTCGCGCGCATAGCCGTCGATGATGGCCAGCAGGGCATCGCGCGTATACTTTACCTGCTGTTTCGCAAGGCCGTTGCGCTCCAAACTGCGTGGAATGAGGTAGTGCCGGGCGATTTCGATTTTTTCAACATCAACATAGCCAGGCAGTTGGATGACTTCCATGCGGTCGAGCAGGGGCCGCGGAATGGTATCCAGAGTGTTGGCGGTGACGATGAAGAAAATGTTCGAAATATCAAATGGAAGATCGAGGTAATGGTCGCGGAAGCTGAAATTCTGTTCCGGATCGAGTGCTTCGAGCAGTGCGCTTGAGGGGTCTCCCTGGTAGGAAACACCCATCTTGTCGATTTCATCGATCATGAATACAGGATCACGGCTCTTGGTGATTTTGAGCCCCTGGATGATCTTGCCGGGCAGGGCTCCGACATAGGTCCGCCTGTGTCCCTTGATTTCGGCTTCATCGCGCATGCCGCCCACCGAAAATCTGAAAAATTGCTTGCCGAGAGCCCGGGCGACCGAGCGTCCCACGCTCGTCTTGCCGACCCCCGGAGGCCCCACAAGGCAGAGAATGGTTCCCCTCGTGTCCTTCTTGAGCTTGCGGACCGCCAGGTATTCGATGATGCGCTCCTTGACATCCTTGAGGCCATAGTGATCTTCTTCGAGGATTTTCTGCGCCTTCTTGATGTCGAAGTCGCCGGATAGCGGCGCATTCCAGGGCAGTGAACAGACCAGGTCGAGCCAGTTGCGCGTCACCATGTACTCGCTGGATGAAGGTTCCATGAGGTTGAATTTTTCCAGCTCCTGCTCGACAATTTCCTTGATTTCACCTTCGAAGCCGAATGAATCGATCTTTTCGCGGAAGCGCTGATAATCGGAACTGCGCGCATCCGGAGCCATCCCGAGCTCCTGCTTGATAGCCTTAAGTTCCTCGCGCAGGAAATATTCGCGCTGGCTCTTTTCGATCTTTTCATTTATTTCGGCCTGTACTTTCTTCTGGATGCGCAGGAGCTCCTTTTCCTTGTTGATGTGGATGAGCACGCGCTCCATGCGCTCTCGCACATCGAGGGTTTCGAGAATTTCCTGCTGTTCCTTCTTTTCGATATTGAGAATCGAGGCGATGAAATCGGCAATCTTGCCAGGATTGTCGATATTGATCATGTTGAGGCGCATTTCTTCGGAGAACAGCGGGTTGTTTTCCGAAAGCTGTTTCATCTCGGAGATGAGCGCACGGGTGAGCGCCTTCACTTCATCCGATTCGAAATTCGTATCATCGAGATAGGTAACCGCGGCGATGATGGGCGGCTCCTTCGAAAGAAACTTCTTGATCTTGAAGCGTTTAAAGGTCGAAATGAAAATGTTGATGCCACCATCGGGCAGATTGATTTTCTTGATGATCTTTGCTGCAGTACCGACCGAATAGAGATTGGTCGATGAGGGCTCTTCGCCGTCTTCCCTCTGCAGGACGAGCCCTATCATGCCATCTGCGGATATCGCCTGTTCTACAATCTGGATGTCGGGTTCCTTGCCGATCATGATGGGGGTAAAAATGCCTGGGAATATGGGCTTGCCGATGAGCGTGATGATCGGCAGTTTGCCGGGAAGAATCTGATCTATGGGAATGAGTTCGCTGGCTGCCATTTCGTTACCACCTGCTTGAATGATGTTATTGTTCAACAGCTGAGCCTGCGGGCAGGCTGGTCAGCACCGTCATTCAACGGCATTTCTAATGTAAGGAAAAACCGGGGGGTGCGGCAAGAATCGACTTGATTGATTGCAATAGACAGGTCCGGTTGAAAATCCCCTCTTCGGATCGAAGAACACAGCCTGCGGCTGCGCTCCCCATTTCCATGCAGGTTTCGACGGGCTGGTGTCTGAACATGCCTGCAAGAAAGGCACCGGCAAAGGCGTCCCCCGCTCCGGTCGTATGCACGACAGGAACATGGGGAGCTTCGTGGTAGCATTGCCTGCCCTGATAATGGCACATGACGCCTTTGACATCTTCTTTCACTATCCAGCACTGGGAAGGGTTTTGGTCGCCGGCGGACATGCGGAGCGCGTCTTGCTCCTTCCTGGTGCAGAATATGAAGTCGGCATGTTCGGAGATGAGAGCACGGGCGGCCCCGCTGTGGCGGGCTATGAAGCCTGCCGACACCAGATCGAAGGAAAGCTTCCAGCCTTCTGCGCGGGCTTTGCGGCAGAGCTTGTCGAGAGAATCAGGCTCGTCGAACAGAAGCCCTTCCAGATGAAGAATTCCCGGGCTGGCTGCGGCAGTCATTGCCGGCAATATTTGACCATTGGAGAGCATTTCTCTTACCTTGCGCGCGGCTGCCGGGCAGGCCCAGGCAATGCTCTGCCCTTGCGCATTGCCGATGTGACAGAAAACGCCGGTAGGAATGTCATGCCTCGCCAGCCGCAGATGCATTGGCACCTGTATTCGGCTCAATTCGCTTCCGAAAAAGTCCCCGTTGTCGTCCTTCCCGATGCTCCCTATGAATTCGCCCGGGATTCCCAGCATCGCGGCGATGGCAAGGGTGTTGAATGCCGACCCGCCGCTCGAAACAGTCCAGGTTCCCCCTCCATTCCTGACCGATTCTTTCAGCAGAAGCGCGAGGCCTGCCGCTTTTTCCGCATCAACATGGATTGGATGCTCATCCGGACTCAAACCGGAACGATCCAGAAATGACTCCCAGCTTTTTTCGTCGAGTTGTGCAGTGATGTCGATCATCGCGTGGCCTGCACCCACCAATAGCGGCTGTTCCATATTTCACTTGACCCTGTTGCTCGAATTATGCTAATCTCAGCGCGGTTTGCACAAGGGCGCTTGGCTCAGCTGGTCAGAGCGGCTGGTTTACACCCAGTAGGTCGGCGGTTCAAATCCGTCAGCGCCCATTCCCTGACCCCCGAATTATTCCACCTCCCTCACCACATCGATGATGCTTCCGTCCCGCCATTCGATGAGCGCCGCAATGCGGTCCTTGAAGCGGGGAAGTTCGGGTCTGCCAGTTATCTGGAGGACTTCGGCATGGAGCTGTTCGATGTCAACAAGGGGCAGACCTGCCCTCGCTGCCCGTTCGCGCAGATCTTCCCGCCTTGGATTGATTGCTATGCCGCGCTCGGTGATGAGGACATCGACCACTTCGCCGGGACAGGTCACGGTGGTTACCCTGTCTCTGATCACAGGAATTCGCTTTCTGAACGAAGGCGCGGTAATGATAGTACAGGACGCACAAGCTGCTGCATCGCTGTGGCCGCCTATCCCGTGCCTGAGAATGCCGTCCGAATGGGTGACGACATTGACATTGAATCCGATGTCGATTTCAGTGGCTCCCAGTATCGCGACATCCAGCATGTTGGCCACGCAGTACGCGGATCTCGGCCCGTAGGAAATATAGGGATCCGAGGCGATATGCCGGGGATTTTCCCTGCAGGACCGCACTGCATCGAGATCGAAGCTCTGCAGGTCGATGATGGATCCGAGCAGGCCTTCGTTGAGCAGATCGACCAGGACTTTTGTGGCTCCGCCGTGGGCAAAGGATGCATGGACATGTGCGCGGCGCATGCGCTCAGCAAGGAACACCGTCGCTGCGAGCGATATGCCGCCGGCGCCCGATTGAAATGAAAAGCCTTCGCGCATGAGTCCTGCTGCCTCGATGAATCGCGCAGTGAGATCGGCAATGCGAAGCTGGGTGGGACTCCTGGTGAGCCTTGTGGTGCCCGAGGCGATTTTTGCGGGATCGCCGATGGATTCCACTTCAAGCACAAAGTCCACATTGCTGCCGGAAATGGCCCATGGAGCGCAGGGATACGGTACAAGGCAATCGGTAATAACAACGACCCTGCGTGCATGTTCCGAGTCGGGCTTCGGGTATCCCAGAGGTCCACAAGCCGATTTGCCGCCTAGCCCGTTGGCATTTCCGAAAGCATCTGCGCATGGGGCAGCGATGAAGGCTGCATCGATTTCGAGATCGCCTTCCTGAATTGCTCGCTGACGGCCTCCATGAGAGCGGAGGATGCAGGTCTTGGGCATGAGGCCGTGTGAGCATGCATCGCCGACCGTTCCATTCATTGAACCCTGGATGCCGGTAATGACACCGTCCCGGATATAGGGGAGCAGGGCATCATGAACCGAAAAAAGAGCCGAGGGTGCGAGCGTGAGGTCCCTGATGCCCCGTTCGGCCAATCGGCGCACCACTTCCAGGACGATCGCATCGCCTTCCCTGAGGTGATGATGAAACGAGATTGTTGCTCCGTCCCGAATATCGAGACGATCCAGAAGATCGTTCCAACCGCGGACCCGTTTGTCGGGCTTTCCGCGCTCAGCGACCGGACGTGTATTCAATCGAACCTGCCTGAAAGCATTTCCTCGCGGATCCGCATGAGGACCTGCAAAGGGAGTCAGGATTTTTCCTTCAATTTCATTAGGCACTCTGCGCCCTGCTGCGTTTGTCGTCCATTCCATCGATCAATCCTTGTTCTCTGCCTCTTGAAGTATGCGGCGGGCACGTGCGACAACCGGTGCATCGATCATCGATGAAGCCTGCACCGCTGTTCCTTTTCCTTCCGACATGGATTTTTCATACGCTTCGACAATTCCGCGTGCCCATGCAATATCCTGCTCCGAGGGGGCAAAGCATGCTCTGATGGTTGGAATCTGCATCGGGTGAATGGCTGCCTTGCCGCCCATGCCTATCTGCCGGGCTTCCGCGCAGGAGCGTTTCAGCGCTTCATTGTCGCTTATGTCGGCGATAACCGAATCCAGAGGCTCGATTCCGCAAACCCGTGCAGCCAGAACGATCATTTGGCGCGCGAGCAGAGCCCCCAGCTGAGAACTCTGTACTAATCCATTGTCCAGTACAGCATCCTGGCGCGCATGGATGTCAGTCATGAAGTCTTCGTATCCGAACAAGAGGGCGGCATTTCTGTGAGAAGCCCCAGCAATCTCCCGTGCGGCGAGTACTCCTTCGGCAGTTTCGATCAAGGGCATGATCAGAACAGAGCCCTTGGTGATTCCATATTTGCCTTCGAGCCGAGAAAGTTCTTCATCGAGCTGCTGCACATCCAGGGCCGATGCAGTCTTGGGAAGCACAATTGCATGCGGCTTGGCTCCCAGCACTTCCTCCAGGTCTTCTTTGCCGCATGACCCGCGCAGGGGATTAATGCGCACGGCCAGTTCGCTCTTTTTGAAAAGAATGCTGGAGCAGAGCATGTTCCGTACGAGAATCCTCGCTTCCAGCTTGCGATCCGGCGGAACGGAGTCTTCCAGATCGAATACGAGCATGTCCGCCCCAAAGGAATCTGCATTGATCATGAAGTTCGGCTGGTTCCCCGGAAGGTACAGTCGTGCCCACCGGACTCGATCTTTGCGCCCAGGTTCCCGGTTTTCTACCTTGCAGAAGCGCAATGCAGTTCTTGCGCTCCGCTGTTCAGACTGACTCTCAAATCCAGCCACTCTCAATACCGTCTCTATGCGCGCCGCAAGCACCGGTTCGAGCGCTCCATCATCTTCTATGAGCAGATGCCCCCGGGTGACTCCGTATGCTTCCAGCATCTCCCTGGCCAGGGCTTCTATTGCCGGACCGAACATGCGCTCTACGCTGGAATGTACTTCCACTTCGCATCCTGCCCATGAAGGCTGAAACATGACACGGCAGTCGGAACTTGAACACAAGCCAGCCTCATAGCGCAATGTTTCGCTCATGAGTGTTGCGCTCATAATTCGTCCACCCTGAATTCGCCATAGAGAGTCCGGGCAGCACGCAAGGCCCCGCATCCCACCATGCCGCTGTCAAATGCTTCATCTTCGGCCTCGAGTACCTTCCGGCCATCCACCGAAAGGCTGAACTTTTTCCCTCGAGCCTCGAACGATACAAGATATGTGCGGTTCTTCTGCCATGCAAAATCCGTCCGGGCTATCATTTCAAACGTGCCATCGTGGCGGTAGATGGCTACCGAGCCGGCACCATCGAAACCTGCCCAATATCCTGTACCCGCTCCCCGGGCGCGCAGAATGAGCATGTGGCTGTCCCCTGCGATAGGCGTAATCGCCGCATGTATCCGCTGGTCCTCTACCCTGTATCCTCCCGTATAGGAGGCTGCCTGCACGGGTGTCATCAGATGAAGCTTTCCTTCTTCGATGCTCCACAGACCGCCGCCATTGTGAGAGAACGGCGTCACGCATCCGAACTCGATGCTCTGCTTGGTCATGTCGATCGAGTATGAGGCTTTTCCATGAATGGCAAAGTGCAGGATGCGGAGTATCCCTGATTCGCGCTTGCCCTTGCCGGAAAAACCGGTGACCTTGATTCCAACTTCATCGGGAAAGGATCCATCGAGCGATGGAATCTGGAATTTGAGCACAAGGGGAATTCCCTCTTCAGGGAATCTTGTTGGAGTTGTGATGATTTCGCGCTTTGTCCAGGTTTCGCGCACATAGCCTTCGACGCCTAGGCTCTGTCCTTCCCAGCGTTCGAGTACGCATTCCATGCTCACGGTCTGCCCTGCCCGTGCGACAGGCGAGAACACGGGGCTGTAGCGCTCATCATCGAAATCCTCCCTGCGGTAAAAGGGCTTGTAGAAAATCCGGCAGCTCTCGTCTCTCAGGAGCCTTTCGAACTGGAATTCCAGACAGCCGTTCCGATGCCGTACCGATCCGCGGACGGGATCCGAGACCCTCATGCCATGCGTGGAACCGGGAAGCTTGAAATCAAACCAGAGAGCGCGTTCGCCATCGCCGCGCTCAAGTGATGCGGCAAGGTCAGCAGGCACCTGCGCGCCTGCAAGGCGATAACCCGCCTCAGCTATTCTTCTTGCAAAGGTCGGGAGATCCAGGATATTGAGCGCACCCGGCAGCCCCGAGAGCACAATGCTGTCGTTTACAGGCGCACGGTAATGGGCAGGCAGTGCTTGAAGCCCATACAGGACACCGGCAATGCATCCCACGTTGCCTGCATTGCAGTCGGTATCCCATCCGCACATGGTGGCGATTTCCACGGTGCGTGCGAAGCTTCCCTTTCCGTACAGCAGAGCGAGGACGCACACTCCGGCATTGGGAATGATGTGGCACAGCCCCGGCCAGCGGTCATACCCCCATTCGGCAATGAGGTATTCCATGCAGGCACGCCAGTCATCGGGCCATCGCGTATGGAAATCGACAACGGCATCGATGACCGCGGCATATGCAGAACCATCAGGCACTTCTGACCTTCCTGAACGAATGACCGCTTCGATATCCTCTGCTCCAAACGCCGCCGCAATGCACGCAGAGATAAACCGTGCACCATGCAATCCTTCTCCATCATGCGAAACTGACGCAGCAGCTGCGGCATACTCGGCGGCCATGTCCGGATTTCCCGGCCACATGAGGCCCCATGTATCGATGAAGATTTGCCCTCCGATCTGTTCGGCGCTCGTTTTCCCGTTGCGCGCAATGGATCCCGATTCAGGAGCGGGAACGCCATGTTTGAGGTTCAGATAAGCTGTATGCTCCGTGCTCCGGCCATAGCCGCCCCACCAGAACATGCCGACTCCCTCGCGCGCATACTCAAGCCAAGCCCGGCCTATTTCTGCAGGGGTAATGGTGAGGGCATCCGTGTTCTGCCCGGCCTTTCGCAGACGCTCGACCTTGTCGAGCAGGGGTCTGACAAAGTATACAGGGCCGTTTGCATCGTCATCGGCTGCAAAATTCCGGTAGGGTTTCAGATAGGCATTGATCTCTCCATATACATCGCGTATGCGCTGATAGGTCCAGATCGCAGGCTCAACCGGTGCGCCCAGCCGGATCCCGATCATTTTTCCGATCAGGCCGGCATAGACTCTTTCAAGATAATCGGAGGAAATTGTCGGCATACAAGCTCCACTTACATGCTAAAGGTTATTAAAAGCGGAGGGGTGTACGCACACTGGAAATGTGCAAACCCCACCCCTCCTTCATTGTTCAGGCCGCCAAAGCAGATACCAGGCGGTCTATTTCAGTCTGGTCTGTGCATACTTCGTGAGATCGGTTCCACCCGCCGCATACCACTTCTGCACAAACTCATCGAATGCGGAAATGGGCTTCTTGCCGGTAACGATGTCTGCCGTATATTCCTTGTACAGGTTGGTCATCGCATCCCACTGGGCAATATACTGCTCCGGAATGAGAAAGGTCTTGTCGGGCATCATGTATTTGACCGCAAGCTTCCCTGCCTCTACCGCCGCTTCGGTCATGATCGGTCTGCTCAGAGGCTTGTCGGGCACGAATCCATTGAAGGAATCACCGAACCAGCCGTTATACCATTCAGGATATTTGTCGGTGAGCACATAGCGATTGGCTTCTTCGACATAGTGCAGCCCGGGGATGCCCAGCTTGGCGATCTTGAGTCCAGCGGGGCTCCACATGAAATCGAGCACGGCAAATGCCGCGTCCTTTACCTTCGAAGTGACAGGGATGGCAAAGCCGCGCGATTCCTTGATGACATCGACAAATGGACCGAGGCCCTGAGCCTTTCCCGCAGGAGGCGGCAGCGGCACAAGGGTGGTGTTCTGTGTCTTCATCATCTTGTTGGCATAGACATCGATGCTTCCCGGAGCAACACCGGCAATGATCCCTGCCTTGCCCTCATAGAACACCTGTTCTTTGCTGTCCCACTTCTTGGTGAGATATTCAGGGTCAAGGAGGCCTTCCTTGTAGAGCTTGGCATAGAACTCGAGCTTCTGCTTTTCATTTGGCGTGACTCTGCAATAGACCCACTGTCCGTCAGTGCCTTTCATCCAGGTTGAGGTGATGCCGAAGGCCCCGTCAAAGATCGAATCGAGTTCTTCGACGCCGTTGGTCGCGCCGGTAATGGAAATGCCAAACTTCCCTCCCTTTTTCTGCACGAGGTCCTTGAAAAGCGCATAATAGGTATCGACCGTCGGGCGCTGAGCGACTTCCTTTGCGGAAGGCAGGGAATCGAACCAATCCTTCCGGATGACCGGTGCCCTCACGCGGGGCGGAGCAACCCATACCAGGTAGGGATAGCTTTCCAGTCTCGTCTTGCTGTGCGGATCGAGCACATTCCTGATGTACTTCGATTTGGCGACATAGGGACGCAGATCTTCCAGAATCCCCTGCATGGCAATCTTGTCATCGCCACCCTGGAAATAGATGATATCGGGGATGTCGCCGGACATGATCATCAGGCTGATTTTTTCAGCGTAGTTCCCCGAAGGCACTTTTACCACCTCGATTTTTACCGGTGTGCCCGCCGCTGCCATCCCTTTCTCAATGAGCTGAATGAATGCTGCGGCATTGGGGTCCGTATCGAGGTCCTTGAGCACCAGCCTGACCTTGGGCTGTGCTCCAACCATCGCGACACCGACACACAGCATCGCGACCATGAGGCCCAGAACGAATCTGCGCATGTTCATGACTACCTCCTATTCTTTCACTCCGCCTTCCATCACTCCTCGCGCATAGTACTTGAGGATGAGAGGATAGACGATGAGTACCGGGAGAATGGCAACTATGATGGTGCTGGCCTGCAGTGCGTCATAGCTGAGGCGGGCAGCCTCATCATAGCTGAACAGAGTCCCCGACCCAATAAGCGACGCCGTATCATCCAGCACCACAAACTGGCGCAGAATGAGCTGGAGCGGATACTTCATGGGGTCGGTGAGATAAATGCTCGCGCGGAAGTACTCATTCCAATGAAAAACACCATAGAACAGACCAAGCGTAGCAAGCGCCGGCTTTGCGAGCGGCATGATGACTTTTGTCAGAATCGTCATATTCCGAGCGCCGTCAACCTGCGCCGCATCGATGAGAGATGGCGGTATTTCTTCAAAATAGCGCATCAGAATGATCAGGTAGTAGACGTTGACGGTCTTGTAGAGAATGACAGCCCAGAGGCTGTTCATGAGCCCTACTCTCTTGATGACGAGATATTCGGTCACGAGCGCTGGCTCGAGGATCATGACGATGATGATGAGCACCATGAAAAAACGCCGAAAGGGCAGCTTGGGGCGCGTCAGCGCAAAGGCTGCCATCGAGGTCACCAGAAGGTTCAGTGCCGTTCCGACTACTGTTATGAATACGGAGTTGAGAAAACTGCGCACAAAGAGCGGATTGGCCGCGAGCACCCGGTAATTGACAAGCGAGAAGCCCTTGGGGAACACGGTAAGACCGCGGACCTCCGAAACTCTCGCGGGGTCGGAGAGCGAGAGAGCGAGCAGATTGAGCATGGGCACCAGGACGAGCACACAGACAAAAAGCAGGAGGATCGTAAAGAGCCCTCGCCAGAAGAGCTCGGCTGCAGGAGCTTTTACCTTGCTTACCATAAGCCCTTCCCCGTAATTCTTTTTGAGCCCTGATGGGCAGCCAGAATCAACACGAGCCCAATCACTCCTTTAAAAAGGCTCGCCGCTGTCGAAAATGAATACTGCATGTTCAGAAGGCCGATCCTGTATACATAGGTATCCAGTATGTCGACGACGCTGATGACCGAATCGTTCATCATGTTGAATACCTGGTCGAAGCCCGCATTCAGGAAAAATCCCATATTGAGAATAAATACAGTCACCATGGTAGGCAGAAGCTCGGGCAGGGTTATGTACCACATCTTCTGGAAAGACCCGGCGCCATCCAGATCTGCAGACTCATAGAGACTTGGGCTGATCGATGCCAGAGCGGCAAGATAGATGATGGAATCCCAGCCAAGGCTTCTCCAGGTTTCGGAGGCAAAAAGCACCCATCGAATTGCACCCTTGTCCGTCATGAAGTCTCTGGGTGGTATGTTGAACAAGCCCAGAAGCTGATTCAGTCCTCCGTTGGTTGGCGAAAGGAAGGCTATCCAGATTCCCGCAATGACAACCCAGGACAAAAAGTGCGGAAGATAGGTGGTCGACTGGATGAACTTTCTCAGGATAGAGGAACGGACTTCGTTCAGCATGAGCGCAAAGATGATCGGCAGTGGGAAAAACAGCACAATTTTCATGAAGCTGATGATAAGGGTGTTGCGCATGACCTGCAAAAATGCAGGGGACGAAAACAGGATTCTGAAATGCTTGAGGCCTACGAATGGGCTTTTGCCAAAGATGCGGTAATCCTGGAAGGCCATCACCATTCCAGAAATTGGAATGAAATGATAGATGAGAAAATACAGAAGCGCTGGCATCAACAGGAGGAGGAGCGTCCATTCATTCTTTTTAGCCATTGCATGCATGGTTCATGCTCCCCGTTCACAAGAAAGTGCAACAAGGTTCTGCGCCAGTTCGACTATGTCTTCTTCGGCAGTAAATTCGAGACAGGTCCCCGAAGGCCTGCGGAGTCTTTCCAGCCATGCAGCTGGAAAGGCTTCAGCGCCATGCATCGCGCCCGCGAGCGAACAGACGACCGCGCTGATGGTGTCCGCATCCCTTCCAAAATTGGCGCTCCAGAGAAGACAGCGCGCTGGATTGCCCCTGCAGAGCCGGAAAATTGCGAATGCCTGGGGAATGGCTTCGGGTGCGCTTGCGTGTTCGGGCGTCCAGAGTTTGGTATGCAGGTCTTCGTAGGCAATTTCAATATCGGGAAAGCGCTCGCAGATGGCCATCGCCGTATCCATGGCTGTGGCGATCCAGCTCTGGCTGGGCATGCAGGCTCGCGCGGCCTCAATGATCTCCTCCACCGAGCCAGCGGCAATCGCGACAGCCACTGCGGCTGCGACCGCCTGGGCTGCCCAGATGCCATCATTATCATGGCTGACACATGCATCCAGGGCTGCCGAAGCCGCGGCGCGCTCAGGCGCACCTGCCCAGAGGATGCCGTGCGGACTGGCGCGCATTGCCGCGCCGTCGTCGATATTCATGACATTGTACCTGCCTGACAGGGGCGGCTGCATGCCGCGCGACAGATTTTCGAGCGCGCCGTACAGCGGGCGGCCTGCACGCTTTCTGGCGCCGCCGCGCTCCAGAATGTACCTGCGCCAGCCGGCGGCGACATCCTCGGCAGTCAGGGCTCCGCCCGTATCGAGCAGAATCCGCGCCGTTAACACACCAAACTCGGTATCGTCGGTACTCTTGCCATCATCCAACAGTCTTGTGATAAGCCCATAGCGGTTGCGATGTTCCTGGCTTCTGCCGAGATCTCCTACGGCATCTCCGACAGCCAGGCCCAGGAATGCGCCGATGGCTCTGGATTCGTACTCTTTGCTGTCCGCAAGCACTTCAGCTCTTGTCTTCATGTTGACTTCCTTCTATCTCGTACGCTGTCGCGAATGATCAGCTCAGCTGAAAAGAGATGTTTTTCCGGGGGGCCGGACATGCCCTGCATGCGCTTGAGCAAAAGCTCCGCTGCGGCCTTTCCGATGCGTTCCTTGGGCTTTCTGACAGTCGTCAGAGGGGGATAGGTCTGAGAAGCCGCGGGAATGTCGTCCATGCCCACAATGGAAAGATCAATGCCGGGGATCACGCCGAATTTTCTGAATTCGTTGATTGCGGCAATTGCCAAAATATCGTTTCCGCACAAAAGGCCGTCTGCCCTGCTGTGCCAGTTATGCATGGATAGAAATTGGCGTGCCAGCGTCCGGCCGCCTTCTTCATTCAGCGTGACCGAAAATGCTAGTTCCGGGTCAAAGGGCAGACCCTTTTCATGAAGAAACTCACGATAGGCACGAGCTCTCAGGGAGAGATATCGTTCGCTTCCATGATCGCTGGTTGCCAGAGCAATTTTTCTATGTCCCAGCTCATAGAGATATTCGAGGCCTACACGTGTGGCCTGCATGGTGTCGGTCCCCACGGTATCGATATTCTGGACAGCTGTCCGTTCGCCGATGAGTACTGCAGGCACGCCAAGATTCCTGATGAGTTCGATGTTGTCGGTTACGCTGTTGAGGATGACTCCATCGAAACGGGACATCCTTGCGAGTTCGTAATAGCGCGACTCGCGCTCTTCCGACCAGTACGTGCTGCCGAGCACTACCGAGTATCCTGCCGGCTCTAGCTCGTCCTGAACGGCTTTGGCAATCTCGGACCAGAACGGATTGGCGACATCGGGTATCATGACAAGAACCATATAGGTCTTGCGCGTTCGGAGGCCTGCGGCGATGCTGTTCTTGCGGTATCCGAGCTGTTCGATGGCGCGGTTCACCCTCTCAAGCGTCTCGGGGCTTACCGATCCGCCCCGGTCTGAAATGACTCTGGAGACGGTGCTCTTGGATACGCCGGCGAGCCGGGCAACTTCCAGTATGCTTATCTTTGCGTCTTTCATATTGGGAACGTTCCCAACAGAATTCTAATTCAGCTTTTCAATTTTGACAAGAGGAAATTGGGAACGTTCCCTAAATTTTTTGTTTGAATTGGGAAGATTGAGCAGGTTATAAGGATCGACTGAACAGGGCGGCTGGACGAACCTACCGGATAGCGCAAGCCGAGCGGTATGGACCCGTCTTTTCTCAATACCCCAGCATCTGCGAATAGGGCCTGGCTTCGAGCCGGGAAGCATCGATGCCGCAGCGCTCCAGTACATCCATCAGTTTTCCCCTGGCTGACTTCTGGCTGTGGGCATCGAGCCGCTCGCAGACGCATTCCACTTCAAGAAAGGTTCCGAGCGGCGGCACTTCCACCACTTCTGCCACAAGACCATCGCCGGACTCCCAGCGGCTGCCCTTTTTCTGCTTTTCGTAGATGAAAATTGCTCCCGATTTTTTGAGAAAGGAATAGAAGGCATTTATATCGTCGATGCTGAACTCGGTTTCGCGGTTTATTTCCAGGAATCCTTCAAAGCTCTTTTCCTTGAAGGTCACCACTGTTTGGTTGCCGTCAACCCTGATGCGGAAGCGGAACCCTCCCGGTGTCGCACGCGGTCCATTGAACTCCCAATATTCATCGCGCTTGTCAACCTGGCCGGCATGACGCATGAAGCGGCTCAGCGCTTCCTCAATGGGCTCCACTGATTCGATGCGGGCCTTGAGCTCGATCTCGATCTTGTGAATGTCCGGTGCACCCCGGAAGTGTTCCATTCAGGGTTCCTCGCTATTTCATCACCAGCACCGAGGGGTCGTAATCCGCAGGAGCCTGGTACCCCAGCAGTTCCAGACAGGTTGCAGCGAGACTGGAAATGCCGAGACCGGTTCGCAGGCTCAATTCGTATTCGCCTTTGTATTCAGGATCGAAAATGACACAGGGTACGGGATTCAGGGAATGGCTGGTCTTTGCCTTGGGAAGCCCATCGGAATCGCGGACAATTGCTCCAGTCTTCTTGTCATGCTCGAACATGTCATCCGAATTGCCGTGATCCGCGGTCAGAATGAGGATTCCACCCGCTTTTTCCACTGCTTCCTTCAGCCTTCCGATCTGGATATCCATGGCTTCCATCGCGCAGACAACGGACTGGAACACGCCGGTGTGTCCCACCATATCGCCATTGGGATAATTCAGCCGAATGAAGCGGTACTTGCCGGACTCTATGGCGTTCAGCACATGATCGGTGATTTCTGCACATTTCATCCATGGCCGGTATTCGAAGGGAACCCGGTCGCTCGGTATTTCTACGTAGTCTTCGGTCTCGTCGTTGAATTTTCCGGAACGGTTGCCATTGAAGAAATAGGTTACATGACCATATTTCTGGGTTTCGGAAATGGCAAGGGTTTTGACGCCCGTCGCTGCGAGATATTCGCCGACTGTCCTGTCGATGGCAGGCGGAGATACGAGATAGTTCTTCGGAACCATGAGGTCTCCGTCGTACTGCATCATGCCTGCATAGTAGACTGATGGACGCCGCCCGCGGTCGAATTTGGTGAAGTTTTCTTCTTCGAATGCAGCGGTAATTTCGATCGCCCGGTCGCCGCGAAAATTGAAGAATACCACACTGTCGCCGTCCTGGATGGTGCCGACGGGCCTGCCTTCGCTGTCCGCAATGACGAATTCGGGAATATCCTGATCGATGATGCCGGGCTTTTCCTGCCGATAGGTGCGGATTGCCTCCTCTGCGCTGGCGAATGTTCTGCCTATTCCGTGCACGTGACAATCCCAGCCCCGCTTAACCATCTGCCAGTTAGCCTGATAGCGGTCCATGGTGATATACTGGCGCCCGCCTCCCGAAGCAATGCGGTAATCAAGTCCATGGGCATTGAGGCTCGCGAGGAATTGCTCGAAGGGCAGCACATATTCCAGGGCGCTCTGCGAACCGACATCCCTGCCGTCGAGGAGAATATGGATTCTCGCCTTCCTGACGCCTTCGCGGGCGGCCTGCTGAAGCATGGCCTTCAAATGGTCAATATGGGAATGGACATTGCCGTCGGAAAAGAGGCCAATGAAATGAAGGGTCGACTGATGTTCCTTGACATTGCCTATCAGTTCGCGCCATACACTTCCTTCGAACATTGCGCCAGTCTCGATCGAGAGATTGACCAGCCGGGCACCCTGGGCAAACACACGGCCGCATCCGATGGCATTGTGCCCAACTTCAGAGTTGCCCATATCCTCGTCGGAAGGAAGTCCGACTGCCGTACCATGCGCCTTGAGCTTCGTGGTCGGCCCCCGGGTTTCGAGTTCGCGGAAGTGGCGCATGTCAGCTGCCTGCACGGCATCCCCTTCCTTGTATTGTCCATAGCCTACGCCATCCATGATGACGAGCACCACAGGGCCTCGCCTCGATTTCCATGAGGGATTTATATTCAGCGATTCAACCATCAGTTACTCCTGTACGATAGCGAAAAACTCATTCTCCAAAATATTCGATGAGGGTATCAACGCCTATATCTCTTATTTTCTCTTCATAATTCAGAAACGGCAGGCCGACGACCGAAAACGCCCGCACGGGAATCGCGCCGGACCTTCTGAGCATGTCACAGGTGGCATTGATGGTGCCGCCGGTTGCGATCAAGTCGTCCACAATGAGAAAGCGGGCGCCCCGCTTGATGTCTTCGACATGCATCTCAAGCACGGCAGAACCGTATTCGAGTTCATAGGCGCAGGATATGGTCTTTCCGGGCAGTTTGCCCTGCTTTCGTACAAGAAGCAGAGGAATGCCGCGCTTGTAGCAGAAGGGTGCTGCGAATACGAATCCACGGGATTCTATGGCGGCTACCGCGTCGATTTCCATGTCCTTGTAGAGCTTGAGCATGGAATCGATGCAATAGTGAAAGGCATCGGGATTGGCGAGAATGCTGGTGATGTCGTAGAAAAGAATACCGGGTTTCGGAAAACCGGGAACCTTGCGGATTGCATCGTCCAGATTGAATCCTTCATCCGCGGCGGCGAGGGGCTTTGATTCTGTCATATGCACTGCCTCTTGACTTGCAAAAATCATGCGAGCCGACATTCAAGGCTGCACTTCAGTATAGCGAAATCTTTCCGGATTGTATATCACTTCAGCAATGCGCTGAGCGTGCCGAACAGAATGCTCACGGCTGCGGACACGCCAAGCTTTATCCACATTTCAAAATTGGTATAGGCAATGGAGTTCTGCGTGCGAAATGGCCAGGGAGCGTAGGATGGGTCGAAATTGCTCGCACTGAAGCGAGCGATATCCATAACGAGGCCTGTGTAGAAATAGCTGAAGGGGAAGACCCCGATGGAAAGAACAGCTGCCCTGCCCAGTCTGGACTCCCGGTATGGAATGGAGGGATTTCTCAAGAGGGGAATCGAGTCACCCGCGATACTGGGAGGCGGGTTGTTCTGTTCTTCTTGGGTTTGCTGAGGGGGGAAGCCCTCTGTTGTCGTCGATCCACTTTCGAATCCAGGTATCTGCGCATGAACCGAAACGAGGGGGATGCAGAGCATAAAGAGGATGGCTGAGGCCACCAAGAAGGGGGTGTGCGTTCTAGACATCCTTGTCTTGCCTCTCTCCGAAAATGGCAGTACCGATCCGCACAATCGTGGAGCCTTCTTCTATTGCAATTTCGAAATCGTTGCTCATGCCCATGGAAAGTTCGGAAAATTCGGAAAAATCGAAGCGCTTGCGGATTTCTTCGAATGCATGGGCAAGGGTCCTGAAGGATGCCCGTAGTGCCTTTGCGTCGCTGGTATAGGGCGCCATGGTCATGAGCCCTTTCAATCTGAGCTGAGGGGCTCCTGAGCGGGCTTTCGCAGTGATGTCGGCATAGGTTTCTGCGGCGCGGAGCAGAGACTCGATATCAGGGAATCCTGATTTGGATTCTTCTCCTGTATGCAGCTCGAAATAGAGGTCGAGCGGTTCTGTGCGGTTTGCAATGCGAAAGGCTACGGCTTCGAGAAGCTCAATGCTGTCGATGCTCTGAATTGCGTCGAATACCGCGAGCGCCTTATTGATCTTGTTCTTCTGCAGGGTTCCGATCATGTGGACGGCGCTTTCGGAAATGTGGCTGCGCAGGAGAGGATATTTACCAGCCGCTTCCTGCACTCTGTTTTCGCCAAACAGGCGGATTCCAGCCTTCCAGGCCGAGAGGATTGCTTCCTGCGGATGGAATTTCGTGACCGCCATGAGGCGGATCGATTCATACTTTCGCCCTGCCCTCTCTGCGGCCTTCGCTATCCGTTCCTGCACATGCAGGATGTTGTCCGCAATTGATGCATACCTGTCGCTCATGCTTTTAATCCTACCAGCCATGGCATCGGCGGGCAAGATATACGAGAAATGGATATTGATTCACCGGCTGTTTCAATATGCGACGATTGCAGTTCGAACGAGAGTCTTGTTACCCTGAAAATCCGATAGTTCGACTTCGAGTTCATGCACTCCCCTCGGAAGGCTGATCCGGCCCACCATCCACATGCCGCCCTCCGCCAGCGCATTGGATGAGGGGGCTTCATTGCCGAGGAACATGATGCCTTTTTCGCTGTATTGGGCCGAGATCATGGAGACATCAACCGCTGAAGTCCCGTTGAGCCTGACCACAAAGCGAAAGGGAGCCGCCCTGTTTGGCATTTCCCTATTGATAATGTCCCATGCTTGAATATGAACCAGATAGTGCCCCTGGGGGCATTCCGAGGCGGATCCTTTCTGGCCCGGGCGGAGCTGTGCTGGACGAAGCTGTATGGGATAGACCTTTCCCTTGCTGCCACTTTTTGTCTCTTCAATGAGGGTAATGCCTTCTATAACGGGCGGAATCTGATCCATGATCCCCCCGGCAAAGAAAAACGGATTGATCCATGAGGCCTTTTTCATATCGAATATGCGCAATCCCAGTATCCCTTGCTGATAGATGCCGCTGCCGCCAGCTGTTCCGGCAATCGTTCCTGCAGAAATTGCTCCAGAGGCCGGATCATGTCCGCCCTTACCGATGCCGCTCATTATCGTGATAAAGCCATCCATGTTGAACACCGCCTCTGCTTCACCGAGAGGAAAGCCGAACACCGTTTTCAGCGGAGCTTCTTGCTGGCGGTATATCAACGCCCCGCTTGCAGGATAGGACGCATTTCCCGACAGAGGTTCCATGGTCGCCTCGATACGGGGTACATATCCCCATTTCGCATTTGATGAAAAGGGAGTGCCGAAGGGAATGATGGACGACAACTCGGGCAGCTTGATGTCGAGCGCAGACAGATACATGGCGGAACAGGCAAAAGCCGCTGAAAGAAAAATGCTCAGCGATCGTTTTGTCAGAATCCGCATATCAGAGCCCCTCTCCCTTCAAGCAATCCACTCCGCTTTCCGTCACAAAGGCAAGCGTCTGCTTTGAGGCCGAAAATCCCACAGCTCCTGGATAGCTCAGTATCGACTCTCCATGACGGAGAATCCAGACAGCACTGGAGTCGAATCCTCCATCGGCCTTTCCAGAATTTGCAGACATACCGGCAAGCACGGCAATGGATTGTCTGCCTGCCGGTCCCAGCACGGTATATGCGAGGTTGCTGTTCTGCCTCATCTCTGAAGCCAGTGAAACGGCTCTATTGCTTCTCACATCATAATGATACAGTTCGCTCCCCATGGCCGCTATCACATGCGAGCTGTCATCGGAAAAAGCGGCCGTGGCCTGGAGAGGAGCATTCGATGGCAAAAGGCATTCCTTCTTCTTTTGCAGGATCGTACCGTTTGCGGCATACAGTTCGATGCGCTTCGGCGATATCCCCCTGATGATGACGGCCATTTTTCCATCCGGCGAAAGGGCAAGACCATAGACGGGGTTTATGACTCCTCTGCTGTTGTCAGATTTGATAAATGAAATGGATCCGTCCCTGTCCATCAGGATAAGCGATCCATCCAGAAGGCCTGCTGCGGCGAGATCGGCAGAAGCGTCGAGTGCGGTAATGATCATGGGGAATTCATGTTCCCACAGAATCGTTCCCCTGTCATCGATTTCGGCGAGCGCCATCTGGTCAGCTCTCAGAAGAAAGCGTCGTCCTGCGCGAAACCATGGATAGGCAAAGACTTTGAGAGAGATTGAGGGCTGTCCCGGCTTTTCAATTTCGATCTGTACGCCAAATCGATCGTACCTGATCCATCCCGAGGCATCTATCGCGATTCTATCGGAATAGGGAAACGTGTATATCGCGGGTTTTTCCGGGTCGATGTATCCAGCGCGGTCGAGAGCTGTAAAGGGAAGGAGCGCGGTCCTGGGAGTCCCGGCAGTCCTGGCGGCTTCCGCCCCTAGAAGAAAAGCCTGAGGTATGCTGTTCGCACTTGCAAAGGAAAGAAATGAGCGCGATGTAATCACTGGTATTCGACCCGTGCTTCTCGTTGAGAAGAGTGCGACTGCAAGCGCGAGTGCAAATGCGGCAGCAAGCCCTGTACGTTTCCTTTTCATCCCTGCATGATGGTGCATGAGTGCGCGATGAGAGTCAAGAGCGGCCTTTCGCGTCTGCGCTTCTTTTCCGAACCCGCTAAATAGGCTATCTTTTCACTTATGATGCAAGAGGAATTTTCCCGTTTATTCAGGCAGGCACTCGATGCATGCGAGCAAAGCTACGCTCCCTACTCTCGATTCCGCGTGGGTGCGGCTCTTCTCTGTGACGATGGCACCGTTTTCACGGGAGTTAATGTGGAAAACCGCAGTTTCGGTCTTACGATATGTGCGGAAAGGAACGCGATCGCAGCTGCGGTCACTGCAGGGCACCGGCATTTCAAGGCTCTTGTGATCGCAACACCCGATGCCAGAGAACCGGTAAGCCCCTGCGGAGCCTGCAGGCAAGTGATGACGGAATTCATGGATCCCGATACACCCGTCATTTTTGGAAATCGAATCGATTCATGCATCGAGGCTTCGGCCGGTGCACTTCTGCCCCACGATGCTCTGCATGATCTCAGTCAGCAGAACGCCTGTTGATGCAGGGGCAGGAACACCCCGCACAATAAAGCCGAGGCGGTTCCCTTCTCAGCCCCGCCTTGAGTTTTTGCCGCCTCTTTCGAGCAGTTCGGCAGCATGAGAGAGGGAAATATCGCTCTCCGTAGAGCCTGCGAGCATTCTGGCAATCTCGGCCTGCCGCTCTTCCATGGCCAGATAGCGAATAGAAGTAATGGTTCTTCCTTCCGAGACGCTCTTCTGCACCATGCACTGGGCATCTGCCATGGCAGCAATCGTGGCAAGATGAGTGACACAGAGTACCTGACGGAAGCGGCTGAGTTCGGCGAGATATTCGCCGACGGCAACGCCGACCTGCCCGCCTATGCCGGCATCGATCTCGTCGAACACGAGCGTTTCGACCACATCGCGGGAAGCCAGCACCGTTTTGACCGCAAGAGCGAAGCGTGAAAGCTCGCCTCCCGATGCGATTCTCGCCAGAGCCTGTTCCCCTTCTCCCGGGTTCGGCGCAATGATGAGTTCGACTTCATCAATGCCATCAGGGCCGGGTTTGAGTGCACCCGCATCGTCGAGCATGCGCGCAACACGGATTCTGCAGCGCGCTTCCGGCATTCCGAGCCGACGTACGATCGCCTCTATTGCTGTGCCCATGGCTGCGGCGGCAGCCATTCGCTGTTCAGAAAGTACCATGCCGCTTTTCAGCACTCTGTCCTTCAGGGTGCCTATCCGCGCTTCAATTTCGGACACGCGCTCGTCAGCATGCTGCAATAATGCAATGCGCTTCTTCGATGTTTCGAATTTTTCGATCACATCGCTTATTTCAGGCCCATATTTCTTCTTGAGCCGCTGGAGTTCCGCCAATCTCTGCTGTATCTGCTCCAGACGACGAGGATCGAATCGCATGCTGGAAATATAGGCGCTCAGAGTTTCGGCGACATCTTCGAGTTCATAGAACACCGAGGTTGCACGATCAGCGAGAGAACCGAGTCTTGCATCGATGAGGCGGGCTGTTTCCAATCCTGCACGTACCCGCTTGACCATATGGAGAATATCGCTGCCTTCCCCCTGCTCGAGCATCGAAAGAGCTTCCGAAAGCGCATCGTGCAATTTCTCGTGCTGGCTCAGTATGTTCTCTTCGGCGCGAAGATCGGCATCTTCATTCGGTCTTGGTTTTGCAGCCGCAATCTCTTTCACGACGAATTCGAGATAATCAAGCTCCTGGTCCCGCTTGGCTCTGGCTTCCCGAAGCTGCTGATATTCTCTCAGGGCTTCTTTCCAATCGTGATAGAGCGATCGGTACTCCGCGCGGGCAGGTCCCAGACCCGCATAGGAATCAAGCATGTCGAGATGGTTTGCGGGGTCCATGAGACGCTGGTGCTCGTGCTGGCCATGAATATCGACAAGAAACTGGGTAAATTCCGCCAAATCGGCACGCGAGACCTGCTGATTATCGATCCATGCCGAACTTCTTCCATTCTGCTTCAAAGTCCGCCGTATGTGCACCAGGCCTTCTTCATCGCTGGATATGGATTTCTCTTCGAGCCATCTGATTGCAGCCTGGTTGTCTTTGATGGAAAACAGGCCGCTAACCGAGCATTCCTGGGCTCCGTCGCGGATGATGGTAGTATCCGCTCTGGCGCCGAGCAGAAAGCCAAGCGCATCGACGATCAGCGATTTGCCTGCGCCTGTTTCTCCCGAGAATACGGTCATGCCGGATGAAAGCTCGAGATCGATATGATCGATGATGGCAAAGTTGCGGACGGAAAGCTGCTCAAGCATCGCTGTCTCCCGACCAGCCGAGTTTCGTTCTCAATGCGGAAAAGAAGACGCTCCCTGGCGGAACCACGAGAAGCGCGTCGTTCGAATTGCGCCGGATTTTTACGGTATCTCCTTTCTGAAGCGGCACCAGGTCGTGTCCGTCTACCGTGAGCAAAGCCCCTGATTTTCTGGTTTCATCTATACTTACTTCAACAGGAGTATCGCCTGGCAGGACCAGCGGCCTGGATGCAAGCGTGAAAGGACATATCGGGTTGATGATCAGAGCTGCCATTTCCGGATGGACGGCAGGGCCCCCTGCAGCGAGATTGTATGCAGTAGACCCGGTAGGGGTAGACACTATCATGCCATCCGCCCTGTAGTGCCCGAAACGTTCGGAATTGACCGTCAGGCACATGCGAATCATGCGGGCGTTGCCTTCCGAGGAAACAACTACATCATTCAGCGCGATGCCCTGATACAACCGCTTGTTGGCTCTCCATGCTTCCACATGGAGCATGAGGCGCCTCGAAAGCGTTACAATGCCCTCGAGCCATCCTTCGAAAGTCACGATCCATGTATCCATGCGGTTTGCCGCGATAAAGCCAAGGGTACCCAGATTGATGGGCAGAATGGGAAGATTGATGGGTGCTGCGAAACTGGCTGCATATAAAAGCGTCCCATCGCCTCCAAGGCTCACCAGAAGATCGAATCCCGAAAAATCGGGAATTTCATCCAGAAGGCCTCTGAAGGGCATGATATGGGCTATCCACCCATGTTTTTCCATTTCTCTCTGGACTTCTTCCGCTGCTGAGCCGGCATTGTCCTTATTGAGGTTCGCAAGAATGAGTGCACGTTTACCCATGCTCATGGCTTTCTCCTATGGCAATGTGGCAAGCACCTTTCCTACCTGGTCTGCCTGCTGGTTGGTCATCTTGTGGTGCATGGGGAACAGCAGACAGCGGAGCGCGATCGAACGAGCCGATGGATAGAGGATGTCTGCATTGTCGTCTTCAAGTGCCGGGCTGTGAAGGAAGGCAGGAAGCGTCTGTACACCATGCTTTTTCGCATATTCGGAGACTTCTTTCATGCTTCCCTCGATCATGACGGGGAAGGCATAGACCGCACTGTCTTCCGGCTCGAAGATGCCTGCGGTACCATGTCTGGTTCTGGCAAGCTGAGTGCGAAACATGTGCATGACCGATCTTCTGCGTTCCAGCATGAGTACGGCGCTCCTCATTTGCGAGACACCCAGGGCAGCGTTGTAATCCGTCATCTTTAATTCATCGGGTATGGACAATTCGAGGTTTCTAAGTACAGAGGCGTCTCTGCGGCTTCTGGTACAGAGAAGGGCTCCTCCTCCGGTGGCAAGCGGAGCATCTTCTTCAAATCCCCAAATGGAAAAATTTGAGCCTGTTCCGGGAAGTCTTTCTTCCTGGCGTGCTCCAAAAGCCTGGGTGATGTCCTCGATTGCCGGGATTTGCAGATTTTTCATGAGTTCGTGGGGCGGAAGCAAGCCAAGCGCATCGAAAAGCACAATGGCCTGAGCGCCGCTTTTTGCTATCGACTCGAGGTTCGGGTGGAATGTGCTATCTTCGACATCGAGGACTGCTGGTTCGTATCCGGCATCTTCGACTGCTACTCGGTGCCAGGCTGGCGCGAGGGCGGAAATCGCTACTGTTGCGCCCTGCTGCAGTCCACAGGGCTTTAATGCCTTGAGGAGTGCCAGATAGGGTGAGCGGAGCGCGATTGCGTGTTCGAACTGGTATCTTTCTTTCGCTTCTCTGATAAATCTCTGATTGAATTCTCCAGGCGCGACGGCATCTTCGACCATTCTGCTTAGTACGAGATCCATGTCTCTGCGGGTGATGTAGGAAGAAAAAACCTTGATCATTGGGCAGATATTAGCATCTTGAGCTTGAGGGGGCAAGGCACGTAATTGTGCAGTTCAGTGGATTTGACGGTGTACACGAACGGAGCGTCTGGCCCGGCGGCAGGAGTTTTGGCGTGCTGTCCTGTTTATATAGCTGCCAGGCTGCAAAAAATAAAAAAACCTGGCGACGACCTACTCTCCCGCGGAATGCAGTACCATCGGCGTTGGAGGGCTTAACTTCCGTGTTCGGAATGGG
>Ga0209381_1001191_pt1 | contig 45381 bp, 27 predicted proteins | sample DewCreD2012metaG_FD_184111 | JGI IMG/M metagenome (GOLD analysis project Ga0209381, IMG submission 184111) | Hot spring sediment bacterial and archeal communities from British Columbia, Canada, to study Microbial Dark Matter (Phase II) - Dewar... ... | reverse complement strand
CAACGAAGCCGGACCATGCGGCCGACCACACGAACAAACAGTACCCGTCATGCATTTTGTATTCATGCCGCCCTTCTACCACCTCCCCCTCCCCTCCGTCTGCTCAAAAACTGAAATGCGCCGCACTGCCCAATTGCACGCCGGCGTTGCAAGAAATTCCAGCCTCAAGCATCATCGCGCCCCTGATGTTGACATTGGCAGGCATCACCAAGAGTTACGGCGGGCGGACTTTGTTCCGCGATGCCACCCTTTGCCTTGTTGCTGGAGACCGTGTGGGTTTGGTGGGTCCCAATGGCGCAGGCAAAACCACTTTGTTCAAAATATTATTGGGCGAGGAGAGCGCCGATTCGGGTGAGATATCTTGCCAACGTGGATTGCGCATCGGTTACCTGCCGCAAGAAAACGCACCAGTAAATGACGAAACGGTCTTGGAACTCGCCGTGGCTATTTCTCCGGAGTATGGCGCTCTTTGGCGCCAATTACGCACCGATGACAACACCCAAACGGAATCCGCCCATCACTTGCACGACGACGCCCATGCCCGCTTTGATGAGCTGGGCGGTTATCGTGTGGAGGTCAAAGCCCGGAAAATCTTGCTGGGATTAAGTTTTCGCGAGGCGGATTTCCAGAGGCCGCTGCGGGAAATGAGCGGGGGATGGGTCATGCGGGCGCATTTGGCCCGTTTACTGGTCATGGAACCAGATTTGCTTCTATTGGATGAGCCCACCAATCATTTGGACCTCGAGTCTTTGCTTTGGTTTCAAGAGTATCTCAAATCATTTCCCGGCGCCATTTTAATGACCTCCCATGACCGGGAATTTCTGAATCAATTGGTGGGTGCCATCGTGGAGATTCGGCAGGAACGCTTGATTCGGTACACCGGCAATTACGACGCTTATCTGGAGCAGCGGCAGGCCGCGGAGGAACAGTTGTTGGCCGCCTATAAAAACCAGCAGCGCGAAATGGCGCGGCTCATGGCGTTTGTGGAACGTTTCCGTGCCAAAAACACAAAAGCATCGCAGGCCCAGAGCAAGCTCAAGCAAATTGAACGGATGGAGAAAATTGCTGCGCCAGTTGCGGACGACCCTGAACTGGATTTCCAGTTTCCCCAGCCCGAACGCAGTGGACAACGGGTTATTGAATTGAAAGACGTCAGGCACGCCTACGGGGACCATGTCGTTTACGAACGGCTGAACTTTTTAGCCGAACGTGGACAACGCATCGTTTTGGTGGGCCCGAACGGAGCCGGCAAATCCACCTTGTTAAAACTTCTGGCCGGCGTCCTGCCCCTCCAAGCGGGAGAACGCGTGGTGGGCTATCGCGTTCGAGTGGGCTATTATGCGCAATATCGCACCGAGATGCTCAATCCCAACCGTACCATTTTGGAAGAAGCCTTGGACACCCCACAGCGAGTCACAGAGCAATACGTGCGTACCATCCTCGGTGGGTTTCGCTTTTCAGGTGACGATGTTTTCAAACCGGTGCGTGTGTTGAGCGGAGGTGAAAAAAGTCGTCTGGCTCTTGTAAAGCTGCTGCTGGACCCGCCCAATCTGCTTCTCATGGACGAGCCCACCACTCACCTTGACATGGCCAGCACGGATGCCCTGCTTGCAGCGCTTGACCAGTTTGAAGGTACGCTCATTTTCATCAGTCATGATGTGTACTTCATCCGCTCCCTGGCTCAGCAAGTGGTCAGAGTGGAGCACGGACGCTTGACGCATTATGCCGGCGGCTATGACTACTACCTAGAAAAGCGGAAGGAACAATCCGCCCTGACACAAAACGCCTTGCTTGATGTTCAAACAAAACAAGCTCCAGCCAATCCCACTGCAGCCCAATTAAGACGCGAGCAAAGACGCCAAGCGGCAGAGGAACGGAACGCCCGGTTGCGTGCTTTGCGTGAACAACGTCAGCGCGTAAATGAACTAGAGCAGCAAATATTTGCTTTGGAACAAAGACAGACAGAATTAACGCGCTCTTTGGAAGACCCCGCCACCTACGCGGACAGCTCAAAAACCGTGGCTATCAACCGCGAATTGCAGGAGCTTGTGCAACGCTTGCCAGAATTGCACTCCGAATGGGAAGCTGCTGCAACCCAACTTCAACAAATGGAAAACGAGATGGCCGACAGCCAAACCCGGAAATAACTCATGCGAGACAGCGGTATGCCATGCCGCTGCAATTACCCCAACGTTTCCCCTCGTACAAATTCCGGTAACAGATGAATCGAGCGGATTTTGCCCGTGCCGTGATAGATTTGGTCGAGCAACAATTCAGCCGCGCGGCGCCCCATGCGTTCTCCATCCACTTGATAACGGGCCACGCTGGGAATGCTATAAGATAGATATTGGTCATCCAGGCGGCTGATGACAGCTACATCCTCAGGGACACGGTATCCCAACCTGTGCAACAACCCCAACACCGTAAAGGTGTGTTCAGGCCAGCCTACAAGGATCGCATTGGGAAACGGACGACGTTGCATTTCGTCCTGCAATACGCGGCATAAATCGGGAACAGTGGTGTCGTAGTTTACAACCCGAACCCGCCCCGACTGCTGAGCAGTAGCCGCCCCTTCGATAAATCCTGCCGCACTGGCTTGGTCTCCAGCAGTCATAGGCATGGGAGTTAAAAAAATCATTTCAGTGCGGCCGCGCGCCAAAAACAATCCGGCGGCATGACGACAACTGGAGCGTAAATCGAATTCCACATTTGCTAAAGACACGCCGCCATGCACACTGCCAAGCACGACACAAGGCAGGCCGGCTTTGGCAAAAAAGGCCTGCTGTTCGCGAGTGGAGAGATAAAGCAGCCATCCCGCTGTGTCCGGTAAAGTCAGCAGCTTCCTCATTTCTCTCTCGGAAAACCGCTGATACAAACCGGGATGTACTTCCAATTGCATCAGAAATCCCTCCTTGGCCAGACGTTCCAACAGGGCATTTTGCACCAGTTGAGCGGTGACATTTACCCGATGCCGTGGATAAGGACTAAGCATGCGCACCACACGGCCTGTTTGCTGCTCCGCTCCGCCACCGGTCTGAACGACTCGATGGTGCCGTCCACGTCCTCCCATGACAATAACGCCTTCACGAGCCAGTTGAACGAGTGCTCGACGCAAAGTGACACGACTGATTTGAAACTCCCTGCATAAATCTGCCTCACTGGGCAAAGTATCTCCCCAGTGGCCTTTTATGGCCAAGTCCCGCAACAAGGCGGTGGCTTGGTCCGTCAACAACTGGCGTTGTGGTAACATGCCCATGCATTAATGGGGAGAGACCGGCACTGCAACCTAAAAAACATGTGCGCAATTAAGCGAACATTTAACCGATCCCCGTCCCTAAAGACATCCTAAATCATGAGTTGAACTTTGACAAAGAACACTTGCCGCACGCCATTGAACAGCCACAATGTCTCGGTGCAAGGGGCCTTCTGCCGTGAATGCAACTAGCCCGACAGTAGGCCGCCATATTTTTATGACCCGATCAGATATTCGCAAAGCATTGAACGAAGCCCAAAACGCTGCACAAGCCGTGGGGTTGATTATGCAGCGGGAATTGGGCAATGCCAAAGTCATCAAGGAATCCCACGCTCACGACATCAAATTGGCCTTGGACGAGGAATGTCAAAGGTTGATTGAAAGGCGCCTTCAACGTGTTTTCCCTGAAATTCCCATTTTAGGCGAAGAAGGCGATGCCGGAGACACCCAACAAGACTTGCGATGGGTGGTGGACCCTATTGATGGCACAGTGAATTTCACGCATGGGATTCCCCATGCATGCGTTTCCATTGCGCTTCAGAAAAAAGTTGCAACTCCCCCCCAAAAAACCACGGTTTATCCCGATGGCTTCCTGACCTTGGCCGGAGTTGTTTATGATCCTTTTACGCGGGAAATTTGGACTGCTTACCAAGGAGGACCGGCACGACTAAATGGCCGTGTTGTCCGTGTCAGTTCCCGCACTCGGATGGCAGAAGCCATCGTGGCCGTTGGCTTTTCAAAAAGCCCAACCATCATTCGTAAAACCCTTGCCGTCCTGCAGCGTTTGTCGCATCGAGTTCGCAAGGTTCGTATGATGGGTGCCGCCGCTCTTTCGCTGGCTTATGTGGCCAGTGGCAGAATGGACCTCTATTTAGAGCCTGGGGTGCGGTTGTGGGATATCGCCGCCGGTGCCTTGTTGGTGGAGTGTGCAGGCGGCCGTTTTGAATGCCGTCCTCTCCGGGGCAACCACCGTTATTGGATGCTCGGGGAAAACGGTCTCTTGGGGGATGAGTTGCGTAAATCGCTTCGAAGTCTATGGTAAGTCATGGATGAACGCATTCAAAATGTCATCTTTGATTGGTCAGGCACACTCGTGGATGACCTGCCGGCAGCATGGCAGGCCACCAACTTTGTCTTTCGTCAGGCCGGGCTTCCCGAAATGACTTTGGAGCAATTCCGCGCCGAGTTTTGCCTGCCCTTCAAGAAGTTTTACGATCGCTACACTCCCACTTTGCCGTTGGAACAACTCGAAGAATGGTTTCACGGACATTTCAAGGAGGTCGCTCACCAAGTGACCGAATTGCCCCATGCCCGTGGCTTTTTGGAATTTTGCCGGCAGCGGGGATTGCGCACCTTCGTGCTCAGCAGTGTTCATCCCACCTATTACGAAGTCCAATCCACAGCGACTGGTTTCGGACAATGGTTGGAGCACCCCTATGTGCAGGTATATGACAAACGGAGCAAAATTCACGAAATATTGAATACCCATCACCTTGAACCGCGCCAAACCTTGTTCATTGGTGACATGGAACATGACATTGAAACGGCCCGTCATGGCGGCGTGTGGTCGTGTGCCGTGTTGACCGGTTACAATACCCTTCAGCAATTGCGCGTTGCAGAGCCGGATTTGATCGTGGAGCACCTTGGTGAGCTTCGGCAAATTCTCAAGCATTGCGATTTGAACCTTGGGCGGTATCTTTCTCAAACGCACGCGTTAACCCCCATTCCCACAGTGGGCGCCTTAATATACCACCCTCAAACCCGCAAAGTGCTGATGTTGCGCACGCATAAATGGTCCAATTTATGGGGAATTCCAGGCGGCAAAATTAAAGGAGGAGAGCCTTCGGAGTTGGCGTTGCACCGTGAAATCAAAGAAGAAACCGGTCTGGACATTACCCACGTGCGACTTGCATTGGTTCAAGATTGCATTCACTCCAACGAGTTTTACCGCCCGGCACATTTTTTATTGTTAAACTACACATGCGATGCGCTGGAACCGGTTGTTGTTCAACTCAATGACGAGGCCCAGGAATTTCGGTGGTGTTCCTTGGAAGAAGCCTTTCAACTGCCTTTGAATCAACCCACGCGCATCCTTTTGGAAAAAGTCCGCCCACAATCATCTACCTCCCTCTCATGACCGACCAGATTCACATAGAAGATTTGGAAGTGTTTTATCGGGTGGGGGTGCCGGAAGAGGAACGCGCCAAGCCGCAACGCCTCTTGCTTTGCATCACTTTGTTTCATGATTTCCACCAGGCTGCCGCCACAGACGATTTGCGACACACCATAGATTACTACGCGGTCACACAGCGCTTGCTGAAGTTGGGGGAAGGGCGGACATGGCGTTTGATTGAAACACTTGCGCATGAAATCGCCGAGTTGATCTTGCGTGAATACCGCCCTTCAGCGGTGGATGTGGAAGTCAAAAAATTTATTCTGCCGGAGACAAAATGGGTCAGTGTCAAGGTGAGGCGTCTCCAGCCGTCCGCAGACTGACCTTGTAGGTGAGCCGCTGTTGCTCTGCCAGGGGAATCAAGCCGCTTTGGACCTTGCGCCATCCTTGTTCCCGCAGCGAAACCCAACCATGACGGCGGGCGGCTTCGCGCAACTGATTGGTTTTGACCCCGGGCTCAATGAGATCGGCAATTTCATCGTTCACGAGAAAAAATTCATAAAGCGCTATTCGCCCCCGGCATCCCTGCTGATTGCATTCCACACAACCGGTTCCTTTCCAGGCGTGCACCTGCTCAGGCGGCAGATGAAGGGCTTCGGCCATTTCACGCCGAATTCTTTCGGGAATTTCCTGTTCCGGCTGGCCGCAATGTTTGCAGACACGCCGGGCCAGCCGCTGGGCGATGCTGCAGACCAGGGAGCCGGCAATCAAGTACGGGTCCACCCGCATATCCATGAGACGGGTGACCGCGCTGATGCTGTCGTTGGTATGAAGCGTGGAAAATACCAGATGTCCCGTTTGTGCCGCCCGCACGGCGATTTCTGCGGTTTCCTGGTCCCGAATTTCCCCGATTAACACCACGTCCGGGTCATGTCGCAAGACCGAACGCAAACCAGCGGAAAAAGTCAGACCAATGTCCTCGTGGACTTGAATCTGTTGGACGCCCTCCAACCGGTATTCCACAGGATCCTCAATCGTGATGACTTTGCGCGATTCATCGTTTGCATGCGCCAGTGCCGCATAAAGCGTGGTGGTTTTGCCGCTGCCGGTGGGACCGGTAATCAGCACCATCCCTTGTGAGAGTTGCGTCAGCTCTGCAAACATCGCCTCCTGCTCGGGTTCCATGCCCAATTGGGTCATGTCCCGGAAAAGCCCTTGCCGCCCCAAAATACGCAAACAAACAGCTTCACCAAATTTGGTGGGAATCACCGAGACCCGGAGGTCATACTCCTCTTTATCCCGCTTCATGGCAATGCGACCATCCTGCGGCAGGCGACGCTCCGCGATGTCCAATCCGGCCATGATTTTAAGGCGGGAAACTACTGTGGAATAAAACTGACGCAGGTCACTGGGCAGGGGAATGGATTGCAGCAATCCATCAATTCGATAACGCATGCGAATGGCCGTGCCGTAGGGTTCGATGTGAATATCTGTCGCCTGCAAGCGCAGCGCTTCCAACAAAATTTGGTCCACAAAATCCGCGATGGTGGGGTCCACCATCTGGGTGGTTTCCTGCGATTTGACATCAAAAATAATTTCTTCGCTGGCAGGGGTGGCCGACTTTTCCTCCCGCAATTTTTCAATGGTCGCAGCCCCCAGACCATACCGTTGCTTAAGGAAAGCGTGAATGGCACTTGGTGCCGCAATAACCATCCGAATACGTTTATTCAACAGCAGACGCAAGTTGCCCTGTTCCAATTGCGTCAGCGGTTCACTTAAGGCCACTGTCAATGTATCCCCCTGCAGCCCCAACGGCACCATTCGATGATGAAACACCAATTTCAGGGGCACGCTTTCCAACGCTTCCTTGGGGACTTCGGTTTTTGCGAGGTCCACAAAGTCCAGATGCAACAACTTTGCCAGAGCCCGGTAGGTGTCTTCCTCGGAGGCCAGATTCAAATCCACGATTGCGGCCTGTTGAGAGCGACCAGTTCGGGACTGATGCCGACGGACCTGCTCAAGCTGACGCTGCGTCAGAAGACCGGCTTCCAGTAATAAATCACCAACTTCTTTAACGGTTTGTTCCATGACTTGTGGAGGGCGGCGGCAAGCTTAGCTCACTGGGGCGATTGAATAAAAGCACGTTGGTTTGCTCACTATTTCTCAGCACGGCTTGTTGGTAATCAAAACTTACCAGTTCCAGTCCCCCGGTGATCACCGCCCCTGTTTTTAATGGCACGCTAACCCCTGCAATCGTAAAATATGCCGTGCGCTCCCCTTGAGAGTTTACCCAAAAGCCTTGATAGAGTATCGGCACCTTGATGGGAGGGGGCGGCGGTGGTGGAGGGGGTGGAGGTGGCGGAGGATTGGTGGGCGGCGGTGGCGGCTTGAAATAATCCGTAAAAAAGGGACTGTTTGTGTTGCTCAACAGTTGTGCCGCTGCGGATGCCCGTCCATGAATCAACGTTTCGGCATGGTCCAAAAGAACAAGTTCGGTTCCAGACTTGGGATTCGCATCAAAGATTAACAAACCAGTGGGACGTTCCACGAGCTGTCCAAGCCCCAACAACGCCAACCCCAAAGCAAAGGCAAACATGGCCCATGCTGTCCCACGCTTGTTTACCAAGCGGTTGGCGGCTTGTTGAAGAGATTCCCAGTTCATGGATTGAAAAACCTTACTCCGGTAATCCGGACTTCGATTCGTGCACTCTCCGGCTTTTCCGGCACATCCTTCCGCAGCAATATCCGGTCGAGATAAAGGACGGGCTTGTTGGGCGATATTTCCGGAAGACCTAGGGGCAGCGGGTCCCCTTGCCGCACTGGCAAACTGGCCAAAAAACGCTTCACCGCCTGCCAAGGTCCAGTGGCATTGATGGTCACCGGCATTTCAAATCCGATTGGTTTACCCGCCTCGGATTGCAAGATGGGCCGCGGAGGGCGGGCGTTCAAGGAAGCCAGGTTGGTAATACCACATCGAATGGCCAGCATGGCCGATTCGTGGGCAACGGTCAAATGTCCCCACAGCAGCTCTGGATTAGCCATATCGGTGGAATACTCCGGATAACCATTCCACACCTGCGGTGAAACGGTCACCCCTGCCGCTGCTGCGCTGGCAAGCAGCTCTTCCTGTCGAAGCTGCCGTTCATTCTGATAGTCCACCAATTGAAAGGAACGTCGCATTTTGGCTTCTGTGGCGCTGCTGAATCCCAGACGCACGGCCAAGGTGTTGCTCAATGTACCCAGGCGTGCAGCAGCCAATTCCAGCTCGCGCAGATGCAAATCCAACGGCGAGGTGTTGAGGCCGTCGGCCGTTGTCCCCACCAGCCGTGTTCGCAACAGATTGGCCCAGGATTGCCCCACCGGTAACTCCAGAGCACTCACGCGCTCGCACAAGGGAAGAAAAACCAATGCGTAAAAAAGCGCCAAAAACAGTCCTCCCAACAGGAGAATTCGTTGCACCATTTGATATTTTTGCGGACTTATCATGGTTGGCGCTCTGGATTGATGATTGGACGGGTTGCACGCGGACCGGCGGGTTGACCGGAGGACCCTCCTGCCGACGAAACTCCGACTGCGTTGGTGCTTGGTACAGAAACCGTCAGAAACTCGTTGGTTGCCAATTCCAACAGCAAGGCAAAATGCCGTTCTGGGTTTGGTAGTAACGCCTTGGGCTCTGCCAAAGCGCGGCGTTGCTCCGGCGGCACCGTGTCCACATTCTTAAAACGTGGATTCCGCTGCAGAGCAGCCACCGTTTGGCTCAAGCTTCGGCGAAGGGCTTCTCCCTCCTCCGGTATGCACAACTCGGCCACAAATCCCGGTTTGGGTGGGGGTCGGTTGGTGGCCGGCGAGCTCTCGCCCAAGGGAAGGGGGCCAATGATGGATGGGGCGTTCGTTACTGTGGCGCTCTCCATGACAGGGGGGCCGGTCATGTAGGTTTGTGCATCGGCAAACAGGACATACCACCATGTCTGCGTACTTTTTGTTGATTCCACCCATGCCAATGCCCGCAACAAATCATCGGTGAATTGTTCACGCTCCAACAATGGCTGCAAGGCCTTCACATTCTCGGCATGTTGACGGCTTAACTCCTTCAATACGCGCACGCGGGTCTGGGCATTTTGCGCCGCCTCCAACTTTTCACTTAATCGAGCCTCCTCACGGCTCATTCGCCATGTTCCCACTCCAAGCACCAGCCCGGCCAAACACAATAATAAAAACGTAAAGGTTTGGATGAGTTGGGATTCTCTTTGTTGCCGCCAATGTTGGCGTGTTTCCATTGGCAACAAGGCGGCACTTTGGCGCGCTTTACCCAACGCTTGGGCTGCAACCCCCCGAGCGATGGCAAAACGTCCCTCCTCGATTGGATTACCCCCATCCTCCTGTTCCGGCCAGGGGCCGAAAACCGGCCGCGCCGTGGAACGATTCAAATAGGCCGCAAACCATGGGGCTTCGGCCAAACTGCCGGTCAGAACAAATTGAAACACTTCGGCAGGCGGGACCAACATCCCTTGTTCAGAATGCCATTCCTGAAACACGCGCATTAACTCTCCAAGCCAGTTGTCCACGCTTGTCTTCAGAGCTGGGACGGCATCGAGACCTTGAAGCAGATTGCAATGCATGGCCTTTTGCTCGGCCTCCTCAAGGCTGATGTCGAGGGAATTGGCAATGGCTTCCAGAAATAATTCGCCTCCCAAGGCAAAACTCGCCAGATGCACCCCCTGACCTTCCAGAAGAATGGCCACCGTTGTGCTGCGAAGGCCGGCATTGACTAGAACCGTGGCTGTCGTTTCAGGAAATCGTGCCAGGTAGGAATTAATGAGGGCGTTGCCGGCCGAGGTGGCGCCGCAAATGATTTCAGGGTCCAATCCAAGACGTGCTGCCAGTGATTCCACCTCACTTTCTTGGCATAGCGAAACCCAATAGGCGTGTTGATGTCTGCCAAAAGGTTGAAGTGGTGCGTGGTCATGGGCCACGCGGGATTGCCCCAACCCGCCCAGTTTGTACACTTCATTTTGAATCAAGCGCGCCACAAGCGCTCGCTCCACCGCCGGGAGATCCACCACCTGGGAAAGGGTGCGATGTTGGGGAATCGCCAGGGCCACAGGGTAGGGCCCCAATTCTTCCAAAGCCGCGGCCAGGCGGTTTTCGGTGTCCTTGGGATTTGTCTCCCCCAACCAGCCGGGACATTCAAGCTGCACGCGCCGCAAGATGCGCAGGCGATTAAAACAGCGCTCAGCCAAAACCAATTTGATGCAGCGATTGCCGGGATCAATGCCAATCACCCGACTGGCGGGCAACAACGGTATGCCCCATAAAAATGGAAATTGCAATGCGCGTGCCACAGGATTGCCAATCAAGGTTTGGGAGGAATCGGTGGAGGTGTGGGAGCAGCCGGGGTTGCCGCAGCAGGTTGTGGGGCCGCAGCAGGCGCGGGAGCAGCCGGAGCAGGGGCGGGCGCAGGCGCTGCGGCTGGCGGCGGGGCATTAGTCGGGGTCACCTTGGGATGCGGATAACTCAACGTTTGCACCCGAGGCAACATGCGAGGGGGCGTGGTGTCCGTTTCGGCAATGAGGAGTTCTCCCGTTTCAGAGAGCAAAGTTGCAGTGACAAAAATTAAAAGATAGCGCGGCTTGTTCAACTCTGTGCGCTTACGAAAAGCAGCTCCGATGATGGGAATGCTGCCCAAGATGGGGGTGGATTCCACAAAGGTGCGCTGCTCGCGTTCCAATACACCACCCATGACGACCGTCTGCCCTGATTGTACCAACACACGAGTGGCCAGTGATTGCGTCCGTGATTCAGGCAGACGTATCTCGAACGACCCGGCTACTTTACCATCTGGGCCAAAGTCTTTCACCTCGGCAAAGGTGACCATTTTTACGTCCTGATTCACTTCCGGGTTCAACGCCAACAGGATGGTCCGGCCATCACCGCCGATGCTGGCCACCACATGCAGAGAAACGCCCGATGTAATTTTTGTTGGTTTGCCTTGAGGTACCAAGCTGGATGCCGTGTTATACGCCCCAACGGTTTGTTTCACGGTGTACTCTTCATAATAATATTGGATTTTACCATCGCTGATCATCGCCGGGAGATTATTCACCAGCGTCAGTCGCGGTGCACTTAGCGTTTGGCCTTCGCCGGATTGCTGCAAGGCCGTGAGAGTAACCGATAACTCCGACCTTCCCAAAACCTTTGGAAAAATGTTTGTCCAGCTTTTTTGAATGCCAGTGCTTAAATCGTTTTTCAACCCCGAAAAAGTTCCCAACCCGGTAAAATCTTGGGGCGTAGGAACCGGCCGACCATCGCGTGCCGTTTCCCAAGCGGCTCCCAATTGCAAAAAGGCCGCCTCGCTGATGGTGATGAATCGGGCCTCGATAAGGACCTGTTGCAAGGGACGGTCAAACTCCTCAATAATCCGGTCCAAGACCTCCAATTGATCGCGCGTGCCCCGTGCCACAATCACATTCCGCTCATAATCAATGAAATATTTGCTGCCCGTGAAAAATTGCTTGATGACATTTTCAATAACCGGTGTCTCCGGCGCACCGTCGTTCACAAATTTGGTCAATTTGACGTTTTCCGTCACCGTCGTTACCTGCGGTGTTGTGGTGGTGATGCGGTTGACTTGTTCAGGGCCGAACTGGGCAGGAATGATAAACCCGTGCCGCAGCCGGTAAATACGCGTTTCCTCCACCACTCGCTTGGGATCTTTGGCGTCAATAATCCAAATCAAATCGTTTCCGACTTGAAACTGGACATCAAGGTTGCGTGAAACATACCGTAAAAATTCCCCCAGTGTCACTTTGTCCATGTTCACGCTGAGCGTTTGCTTGAAGGCCGGCAAGTTCTTGTCGGCCACAAAATTAATGCCTTCCGCCTGCCCCAAATTGAAAATAATGGCCTCCAGCGTCACGTTATCCAAATGGATGGAGACCTGTTTTTCGAGGATTTTCGCCATTCGCCCTTCCGGTGACTCCAGATCAAACAACTGTGAGCGCTGGCGTTGTGTCTTGCCATAACTTTCGGGAATGTAGGGTGTGGCCTCGATTTGTTGCACCGCATCCCGCACATCACGACGAGCAGGCAATCCACGATCTTTGTTTTCGGTTAAAAGGTCGGGCAGCGTAGGATTCAGTGCTGAATTTTTGGCATCAATTTCCCGAATTTTGTTTTCAACAGCCGAATCTCGCTGTTGAAGGCGGTTTTTGGCAACCCAATCTTCAACGCGTTTGACAGTTTCGTCATCCGGAGCCCGTTGACGCAAAATAGCTGCTTTACGCTCGGCTTCGTCCCAGCGATTTTTTTCAGCCAGGTCAAATATCTCGCGAATTTCCTCGTCAAAGAAGGGGCTGTATTTTCCCTCCTTTTTAGGAAACACGGGACGTTTGGCGGTTTTAGATGTGGATTTGTCACTTTGGCATGATGCCAACAGGAGGGCCACTGTCATGCAGACGGCCACCGAGAGAACTCGTTGCTTCCTCATGGCTTTCAAATACATAATTTTGCCGTGCTGATTGCCCTTTAATCGTCCAGACACCAAGCCCCACCGGAACACGGTGTCCCCTCTTCCGCCTAAAAGGACGATATGTGATGCTCGGACATTCAGAAAACCACGAAAAGACAAGGCAGGCAAGGAGTTTTCCCAAATCATCGAGGTTAAAAATTGCCGGCAAGCAGGCCTGCCAGCACGCTCTTACTTTGAGCTGCTACACTTTAACAGCCGGCCTTGAACCGCGTTAAAGCCCATTCCCGGCTTGAGTTATTTGGTATGCATGTTAATTCATCTGGGCAAATATTTGTAACTATGGCTGCCGAGGTCTTGGTGGTTGTGCCAACGTACAACGAGCGGGATAATCTGCCCCCGCTCGTGGCTCGATTATTGGCACTGCCCCTGCCGGTGGATATATTGGTGGTGGACGACAATTCGCCGGACGGCACCGGAAAGCTGGCCGATGAGCTTGCCCAAAAACACCCCCAAGTCCACGTTTTGCATCGGTTGGTCAAGGATGGTTTGGGCCGGGCTTATTGCGCAGGTTTTGAGTGGGCGTTGCAACGCGGCTACTCTTTTGTCATCCAGATGGACGGCGATTTTTCCCACGACCCTGCCGCCATCCCGGAGTTCGTCCGTTGTGCCCGCGAAGCAGATTTGGTCATTGGTTCACGGTACAGCAACGGCATTCGTGTCATCAACTGGCCGCTTAAACGACTCATTTTAAGCCTCGGAGCCGCTCAATACGTTAGATGGATTACCGGCATGCCCGTTACCGATCCCACAGGTGGCTATAAATGCTTCCGCCGCTCCGCACTTCAAGCCATAGACTGGAAAAGCATTCATTCCAACGGATACAGTTTCCAAGTCGAGGTAACCCATAAGATTTGGCGCCAAGGCTTGAAAGTCGCTGAAATCCCCATCATTTTCACCGATCGTTTTCAAGGAACCTCCAAAATGTCGGGAAAAATTGTCTGGGAAGCGGTCTGGATGGTCTGGCGACTATGGTTTCAAAACGGTTTGCGTCGCTCGCCCCGCATCCAACCCGTCACACATAATCCTGCGTCATGACGGTTTCATTTCAAGTCAAGCGCGTCCGGGTTTTGCTTTTCCTGGTCATGCTACTTACATGCCTCACGTTGCAAGGCGGAGAAATCCATCAAGCAGCAGAGAAGGGGGATTTGAGCCGTATTCAATCCTTGGTCTCCGCCAACCCGGCCATTGTCCATGAACGTGACCGCGAGCAAAAAACCCCGTTGCATCACGCCGCTGCCGCGGGCCATCTTGAAGTGGTTGCCTTTCTTTTAAAGTCTGGGGCTGATATTAACGCCCGCTCCTCCAGTGGCATCACACCTCTCTATTTGGCTCAAGGATTTGGCCGCAAGGCCGTGGCGGATTTTTTGCGGCAAAACGGTGGTGTCGCTGATGTTCAAAGGCCCCAACCGCCAACGCCAGCGCGCCGCCCCTCAGTTTCTACGACCAACTTTGCCTTGCGCGAGCCACCGGTTTTGGCGCCAACACCTTCCATCCCCGCCTTGATTGTTGCGGTTCGAAGCAACGACTTGAGAGCTGTTGAAACAATTTTATCCACTAACGCTTCGAGCGTGGATGCCACCGACACCAACCAGTGGACAGCCCTCCACCACGCCGCTGAAATGGGCCATTTGAAAGCAGCCCAAGCCCTGCTCCAAGCCGGAGCCAAAGTCAACGCCCAAGGCAGGGGAGGTGTAGCTCCTCTTCACATCGCTGTGCAACGCAATGACCAGCCCATGGTCACCCTGTTGATTTCCAACAAGGCCGACGTCAACCTCCGCACCTCCATCGGCGCACCCCCGCTCTTGCTTGCGGCAGCCGCGGGCAAAATGCCGGAGATGGTCAAATTGTTGCTTTCTGCAGGCGCAGATCCAACGGCTCGCGACCGGTATGGCAACACCGCTTTGATTCTCGCGGCCTCTGTCCCGGAGCCCGACGGCGTCGCCGAGTTACTCATACCCACCGGGGTGGATATCAATAGTCAGGAAAACGCCGATCGCTTCAGCGCCTTGCATTTTGCCGTGTTGCGCGGCAACCAACACCTCGTTCAAGCCCTGCTCAATGCCAAGGCAAACCCCAATTTGACAAGCAGAGAAGGGGATACGCCCCTCCTTTTGGCCTTGTTTGAGGGACATCAAGAAATTGCCTCACGCTTGCGCGCAGCCGGCGCCGTTCTGCCTCCCGAGCCAGTTGTGACCCCCTTGGAAAAATCCTTGCTGGACCACTACCGTGCTTATCACGACAAATTGGCCTCCGCATCTTTTGACGATCTCAAAAAAGTTCTCCTCGAACGGTTGCCCACCCAACCTGAAATTAACAGGATATTTGTACGTGGTGCCTCCCAAGTCTGGGAAAAAATAGACCGAATCCACAGGGATGAAATCATGGCATGGGGCGCAGCCAACCGAAATGAGGAAGACCGGAAAAACTTTTTGAATATCATCCGTAGCGGAGACAGGGCAGGGGAGTACCTCCGACTTGAACCACGCCCCCCCTCGGCGACCGCCGCTGCCGCAAAGGCCCGGCGCATCATCGCACCCGACATTGCCGTTTACCAGTTGGAAGTTCGCCGACGGGGCGGCGAACGCACCTTGGAAGGCGATTTTTACCACGTCGGCGGCCGTTGGGTCTTGATACCTGCTCTCAACCAAATCTTTCCAGAATTGGGGGAACTGGGCGGGCAATGATGCGGCCCCTCACGTTAAACAAGTACCAAGCATTTCCCGTTGCCGGATGCAATTTCACCGTTTAACCTTTGCGCGTTTTGGAAACGGAACTGGTGATGGACGCAGCACATATTAGAAACTTTTGCATTATTGCCCATATTGATCATGGCAAAACCACGCTTTCCGACCGGCTGCTGGCGCGGACCGGCACGGTCTCCGAAAGGGAAATGCGTGATCAATTACTTGATGCCATGGACTTGGAGCAGGAGCGGGGTATTACCATCAAGGCGCACCCCGTCACGATGTATTACAAGGCCCACAACGGCGAAACCTACGAACTGAACCTCATAGATACGCCGGGACATGTAGACTTTTCTTACGAAGTTTCCCGCAGTCTCAGCGCCTGTGAAGGAGCCTTGCTAATTGTTGATGCCGCCCAAGGCGTGGAAGCCCAAACAGTGGCCAATGTCCATATGGCCATGAAACAGAACCTCACCATCATCCCCGTCATCAACAAGATTGACTTGCCCCACGCCAATGTCGAAGAGGTAAAAAAACAACTCGAAGATATTCTGGCCATCCCGGCTGACCAAGCAATCTTGGCCAGCGCCAAAGCCGGAATCGGCATTGACGACATCCTTGAAGCGGTGGTCACCCGCGTGCCGCCTCCACAACCCACGCCGGCGCCTTCCTTGCAGGCGCTCATGTTCGACTCCAAATTTGACACCTACAAAGGTGTGATTACCTACGTCCGAGTTTTCAACGGCTCCCTCCGTCCCGGGATGCTCGTCAAACTGTTGCATTCCGGAAAAACTGTTGAAATCAAAGAAGTCGGCAGCTTTAATCCCAAACCCTACGTTCGCGATGAATTGACGATGGGCGAGGTGGGTTATCTTACCGCCAACATTAAAAGTCCCGCCGAAGTCAAAATGGGGGACACCCTTACCGACGCCCGTCATCCATCGCCCGCATTGCCCGGTTTCAAGGAAGTGCATCCCATGGTGTTCAGCGGCATCTACCCCATCAACACCGCCGACTACGAGCACCTCAAGGCGAATCTCGGAAAACTGCAACTTAACGATCCGGCATTCGTTTACCAACCGGAAAGTTCTGTGGCACTTGGTTTTGGATTTCGTTGTGGCTTTTTGGGGTTGTTGCACATGGAAATTGTCCAGGAGCGCCTCCGCCGCGAGTATGACATGGACATTATTGCCACCTATCCTTCGGTGGTGTACCGGGTAACCCTGACCGATGGCACAGTGAAGGAAATTGACAACCCGGTGTTTTTACCTGAACCCAATCACATCCAAACCATTGAGGAGCCGATGGTGCGGGCCTTCCTCATTTGCCCCAACGAATACATTGGCGATTTGATGCTTCTTGTTGCTGACCGCCGCGGCGAGGTCAAACATACGGAAACGATTGATCCGCGCAGGGTCATGCTCACCGCCGAATTGCCTTTGAACGAAATCCTCATTGACTTCCACGACCGCATTAAAAGCATCACCCGCGGCTACGGTTCCATGGACTATGAATTCATTGAACCCCGCGCCGCCGACATGATCAAACTGGATATACTCGTCAACGGGGAACCTGTGGATGCCTTTAGTTGCATCGTCCACCGTTCCAAGGCCGAAAGCCGGGGACGCGCCTTGGCCGCCAAACTCAAGGAAGTGATTCCTCGCCAACAATTCCAAGTTGCCATACAAGCGGCCATCGGCGGAAAAATTGTCGCCCGCGAGACCGTCAAAGCCTTTCGCAAAGATGTCACTGCCAAATGCTATGGCGGTGACATCACCCGTAAGCGCAAACTGTTGGAAAAACAAAAAGAAGGCAAGAAACGCATGAAATCCATTGGTTCGGTGGACATCCCACAAGAGGCGTTTATTGCCGTGTTGAAGGCCTGATCTCCATGTCTCTGTTGCTGAATTGGTTTCTTAGCCACACCGTCCGCAACGTCATTGCTGCCGAACGGCATGTGCGCCGCACACTCCGTGCCCAGGAGGACCTTGTTTCGCCAGCCGGACGCGAGGCGGTTCTAAAAGCCTGCGACAACTTGCGCCAAACCGCCCGGCAAACGACCAATAAAATACAACTGACCCAAGCGCTCGATGAATTGGAGAAGAGCGCTTCCAAGTGGCTCAAACCTTATCCCTACGCCAGCTTGCGCGATAACATCGAAGTCTTTCTCGTCGCCATTGCCGTTGCGATGGCGATTCGCACTTTCTTTCTCCAGCCATTTAAAATCCCCACCGGCTCAATGCAGCCAACACTCTATGGCATCACGCATGAAAACTTGATGGGGCGGGATGACGTCCAGATTCCCACGGGTTGGAAGGCCTTTGTGGATTCGTGGTTTAAAGGAATCAGTTATTTCCACGTTGTGGCCGAGTCGGGCGGGCAAATCCAAGACGTGCGGCCTCCCAAAAAATTCATCTTTTTCAACCTATGGCAGCGTTTCCGAATTGGCTCACAAAACGTTACGCTGTATTTCCCTCCGGACGACATCCTCGAACGGGCCGGGTTGGTGGACCTGCATCGGCTGCCGGATGGAAGGCTGTATTTCACGCCAACCAGCCGGGAATTTCAGCCCGGCGAGACTGTCATGCGCCTCAAGGTCATCAGCGGTGACCATCTTTTTGTGGACCGCATGACCTACAACTTTCGCCGGCCCAAACGCGGCGAAATCATCGTCTTTGCCACCAAAGGCATCCCGGATTTACCTCAAAACCAATATTACATCAAACGCATGGTGGCCATGGGGGGTGAAAAAGTCCGTATCGGAAATGACAACCATTTGATTATTGACGGCAAACGCCTGGACGCCAGCACGCCCAATTTTGAACGTGTTTATACCTTTGACATCAATCAACCCCAAAAGGGCCGGTATTACGGGCACATGAACCGTGCGGTTGGTTTGAAGGTTGCCCAACGCCTTCAGGACCCAAATCTTACCAGGCTCTCTTTTCATTTTCCGGACGAGAAAGCTGAGTTCACCGTCCGTCCCAATCACTACATGGCCATGGGCGATAACACCTTGAACAGCTCTGACTCACGCAATTGGGGAGACTTGCCCAGAGAAAATGTCATTGGAAAATCCTTTTTTGTTTATTGGCCGTTTGGCGAGCGCTTCGGCTGGGAACACTTGGTTAACAGCGAAAAATAAACGCAAAGAAAACAGGAAGAGAGCAAACAGCAAGGACCACGGAAAACTGGCTCCGTGAGCATTAGTCGCATCGTAACAGCAATCTAAACCTAATCAGCCTGAAAGATTTACGTTATAACTGTTTTCGCACAATTTATGTTATATTTAATATATATGCATTTATTCGGCCTGCCATTCCCTCGCGTATTGCGTTGTTTGATGTTGTTTGTCTTCGGCCTTTTCGTTACACCCATCCTCGCCCATGCAAAAACCAGACCCAAATAATTCCTCCAATCTAAAGCAAGCACTGAAAAACTTTTTTACCTCCTTTACGGATTTGGGCGTTTTGCCGAGAGCCTTGTGGTTCGTCATCGGCGTGTACGTCGTGGAAAGCATGGCTTATTTCGGCGTTCTGACGCTGATGACCCATTATTTGTCCCACGATTTGCATTGGAACGACGGCCCGACAGGGTTGGCCGTGTCGGTGTTCACGATGTTGGTAACATTATTCATGCTCGGGGTTGGAAGTTGGGCGGAAAAGCAGGGGTTGCGCCGGGCAATTATTCTGGCGCTGGTTTTCAGCGCCTTCGGCCGTTTGCTTTATTGCCTGGCTCCTTGGACAGGCTCGGCTTTCTCCAACGCATTGATTTTATTAAGCTTGTTGATTGTGGCCATGGGATCAGGGGTTTTGACGCCTTCTTGCTATTCCGGTGTGAAACAATTTACGGACGAAAAAACCCATTCCATGGGCTATGCCATGATTTACGCATGGATGAACCTAGGCATTGTCGGTATTGGCGCCTTGTCCGCTTGGATTCGGCCTGCTGTTCAACAAATTGTGGACGGAAAAGAGCAGGGGGCTCCCCTGCCCTTCCTGTTGGCGTTGCGCAAAATATCAGTCAGCGGCACCCACGCCGTCAACTGGGTTTGTCTGGGCATCACTCTTGTGGCGATGCTTGGTTTTTTGTTACTCATGACCCGACGCCAGGAAGCCACGCGACTACGTCCTGAAACGGATACAACACCAACCAAACGTCGAACGTTTTCAGAATTCTTGAAGCATTATTTTGCAGAAGGTCCTTTCGTAAATCCGCGTTTTTTATTTTTTATTTTTATTCTTCTGCCGGTCCGCACTTTGTTTGCTCACCAATGGCTCACCATGCCTGAGTATATCCTCCGGGCCTATCCACAAAATGTTGCTGACCGGATGGAATGGCTCGTTAATTGGATTAACCCTCTTATCATTTTTTTCGGTGTGCCCATCCTCATTGCGATGACCCGGCACGTCCCGGTTTACACCATGATGATTATTGGCACGTTAGTCTCGGCGGCGCCAACTTTTCTGCTCTGTGCCGGGCCTCATCTCGGGTTGTTAATTACGTACTTTGTCATCTTCTCCATCGGCGAAGCCTTGTGGTCGGCCCGCTTTTTGGAATATGCGGCCGAGCTGGCTCCTCCAGGCCGCGTTGCCCAATTCATGGGATTGGCCAACATCCCCTGGCTGCTCGCCAAGGGCACCACCGGCTTGTACTCCGGTTACATGCTGAGCGCTTTTTGCCCCAAGGGAGTTCCTGCAGATCAACTTCAAACCGAGTGGATTTGGTTGGTTTATGGTTGCTTTGCCATGACCACCCCCATCGGTCTGTGGCTGGCCCGCAAATGGGTTGGCCAAGGCATGCAATCCAAACATTGAACACCCCTTCCCACCACGATAGTTTTGGTGTTGCATGATGTGGTTGCGTACCCGATGCCTGCTGCCTGTGACGGCTCCTCCCTTGGAGGATGCTGCTGTTTGCATCCACAATGGCAAAATTGTGCGCCTTGGCCGCTGGCGTGATCTACGACGTTTGGGTGCCTCGAATCCCAAAGACTTGGGAGATGTTCTGTTAATGCCAGGGTTGATCAATGCACATTGCCACCTGGATTACACCCATATGGCAGGCGGTTTGCCTGCGCCACGTTATTTTCCCGATTGGCTCAAAGGAATGCTCGCCTACAAAGCCCATTGGGGATTTAGCGAATATGCTCAATCGTGGCTTGATGGCGCACGAATGCTTCTGCACTCGGGCACAACGACTGTTGCAGACATTGAAGCCGTGCCGGAGCTTTTGTCGGAGGTATGGCCAGCCACTCCCTTGCGGGTCTTCAGTCTTTTGGAACTGACCAACGTTCGAAGTCGAAGGAGTCCGGAGACCTTGTTGGATGAAGCAGCCGGTTGCTTTGCCCCCCTGCCCCGCCACCACAAATACGTCGGTCTTTCTCCACATGCTCTTTATTCTACAACGCCGGCTTTGGTGCAGGCGGCATCTGCGATGTGCCGACGCCACCATTGGCCCATGGCCATGCATGTGGCCGAATCGGTAGACGAGTTTGAAATGTTCACCAGAGCGGCTGGACGTATGCACGATTGGCTGCGAAGCCAACGGGACATGACCGATTGCCAGGGTAACACCCCAGTCGAACAGCTTTTCAAACTTGGTGTATTGGGACCTCGTTTTCTCGCAATTCATGTTAATTATGCCACTTCTGATGATATTCAATTGCTTGCAAAAACCCGAACCAACGTTGTGCACTGCCCTCGCAGCCACAGCTACTTCAAGCACCGCCCTTTTCCCCTCCAAGCCATGCTCGAATCCGGCGTCAATGTTTGCCTGGGCACTGACAGCCTCGCTTCCGTCGCTGTGGGAAGACGAAACCTTCTCCAACTAAACATGTTCTTGGAGATGCGGGAAATGTCGTTGAAATTTCCGAACCTTTCCCCCCAGCGCATAGTTGAAATGGCCACTATTAACGGCGCACGGGCTTTGGGTATGGCAAAAAAGATTGGGCATCTTTCAGAAAACAGCTACGCGGATATTATTGCATTGCCCCTCCAAACTCGCCTGCCCTGCCCTTATGAATATATTGTCAAATCGGCCCCAAAACCCTTGGGGGTAATGATTCATGGGCAATGGGTTGCGGGAACGAATTAGACTTTGGTTGCAGGGAATTCAATTGAAGAAAGACACTTTGAGAAGTGTTCTTTAACGTTATAGATTTTAACATTATCCATTTTTTCTCCATTTTTTTGTTGCACAAAGCCCAAATGTGTGCTCTTCTTGCGATTGTCGTACCTACCGAACCCTCACCTTGGTTGTGCGACTGATGCGGGCGACCACAATAAGTTGTGGTTTAAGCTTGCATTGGCCACAACCTCTGGTAACCTAAACGCATACTGGCATGTATCTCAAAAGTCTTACGGTTTTAGGGTTCAAGTCCTTCGCGGACAAGACGACACTTAACTTCCTGCCGGGAGTCACCTGCATCGTTGGCCCCAATGGGTGTGGTAAGTCGAATGTCTCGGACGCAATCCGTTGGGTATTGGGTGAACAATCCGCCAAAGCCTTGCGTGGCGGCGAGATGGCGGATGTGATTTTCAACGGCACAGACTCCCGAAAACCGCTGGGCATGGCCGAGGTGTCTTTGACCATTGGTGATGTGGACGAAGAACATCTGCGTGCAGCAGGGGTTGAAATGTCCTACAATGAAGTCACCATCACCCGCCGAGTTTTCCGGGATGGTGGCAGCGAGTATTTTATCAATCGTACCCCCTGCCGCCTCAAGGATATCCAACAGCTTTTCATGGGAACAGGCGTTGGACGGACCAGCTACAGCATCATGGCGCAGGGTAACATCACCCAAATTCTTTCCAGCCGCCCGGAAGATCGCCGCTTGGTTTTTGAGGAAGCCGCAGGCATCACCAAATTTAAAGCACAGAAAAAGGAGGCTCTCCGCAAACTCGAATACACCGAGCAAAACCTTTTGCGGGTGGCGGATTTAATCAAGGAGGTCAAACGTCAGATTGGTTCCCTGCAACGGCAGGCCGGCAAAGCGAGGCGCTACCGCCAGCTTATGAACGAGCTGCAGCACTTGGAAACGCAACTGGCGCGTCATCAATTCGATGTGTTGCAGGGGGAAATCCGCGAGAGAAATGCGCGGTTGGCTGAAGTCCAACGGGAATTGGAAGAGGGCGCTGAAGCCCTTCTGCGGCAGGAAGACGAACTGGCCCAATTGCGCCAGCAGGTTGCCGAATTGGAGCATCAAATCAATCTGGCCCAACAAGAAGGCTTGGAGATAAAAGGCCGGATGGAGCGCCATGAAAATCGCATCCAATTCAATCAAGAGCGCCTTCGTGAATTGGAGCAACAAAACGAACGCGCTTTGCGCGACATCGCCGAGGCCAAGGAACGGCGGCAGGCCTCGGAATCCGAGCTGGAACAAGTTAACGAGCGATTGCGCCAAACGGAGGAAAACCTTGCCCGACAACGCAGCAATCTCGAAGCCCGGCAACTGGCAGTCCAAGCCGTAGAGGAAGAACTGCGAAGGCGCCAGGAAACCCTGCGCCAAGCACAAAGTGAAGCCTTTGCGGCAGCCCAAAAATTAGCCCGTACCCGCAATGCCATGACGGCCTTGGAGTTGCAAAAACAGGGCAACTTGGCGCGCTTGGATAAACTTTCCGCTGAAAAAGTTCAATTGGAAGAGGAGCGCGGACGCCTCGAACAACGTCTTCAAGAATTTGCCGCAAATGTGGAAGAGGAAAAGCGAAGCGTCTTGCTGCAGCGCAGCACGGTGGAGGAGCGTCAACGGCGGCTGCGTGAAACCCAGCAGGAACTGGCCTTGGTGGTGAGCGAGGTCGAGGATTTGTTGCGTCAACAAGCCGGGTTGCGCGCCCGCCTTAATACCTTGGAACAACTGGCCGAGGCTCACGAAGGTTTCAGCGCCGGCGCGTTGGCGGCCCTCAAAAAAACCGATGCAGTTTTGGGATCGCTCGCAGACCGCATCCAGACAGCCGACGAGTACGTTGGCGCCGTCGAAGCGGCGTTGGGGCATCATCTGCAACTGGTCCTGACCGAGCAACCGGACACTGCCAGGCAGATTGTTGAAGAATTACGTCTTCAGAAAAAGGGCAAAGCAAGTGTGGCCGCCACCACCATGAACAATGGCCACCATGCCCCACCGCCCGAAGGTGACGGCACACATCCCGGTCAACCGTTAACCCAAGTCGTTCAAGCAGACGAACTCGCACGCCCTTGGGTGCATGCCCTGCTTGGACGCACACGCCTGGTGCCTGACCTTGCCACAGCCACCGCTGCATGGCAGGCACAACCTGGTCAATGGGACTATGTGACACCGCAGGGAGATTTGTTAAGCCGACATGGCATTTTCACGGGCGGCGGTTCCAACAACGGCAGTCAGGCCGCCTCCATTCTCAGCCGTAAAAACCAAATTCAAAATTTGCGGAACGCCTTGAGCGGCTTGCAGGAAAAAGTGAATGATTGCAACCGCCGCAAGGGCATTTTGCAAGCCGAGCAAACATCCCTTCAGGCCAGCCTCCAACAGGCCCAAAGTGAATTGCGCGCGCAGGAAGTCTCGGTGGCCACACACCAAGGCGAATTTAATGCTCTTCAAAATTCCCTGCGTGTCCTGCATCAAAAAATTGACACTGTGGTGTACGAAATTCAAAGCCTGGCCACCCAGGCGCAGGAAGGACAGCAACAACACGCCGCCTTGGCCGCCCAAGCCGCCGAATTTGAAAGGCAGGAGCAAGAATTGCAATCGCGCCTCGTGCAAGAAAATGCCGGTTTGGAAGAGTTGCGCCAACAACGCGAAATTGCCGGTGCGGCCTTGACCGAAGCCCGTGTTGCTGTGGCCACACAAGAGCAATTGCGTGCCGCCTGCCTGCAACAGCGCGGGCCGCTGGAACAACGCATCAGGGAATTGGGCCAGCTTGTCATCCAACGTGAATCCGAAATTGGATCTTGCGCTCAACGCCATGCCCAAGCCGTGGCCGAAATCGAGGAATCCCGCCAACAAATGGAACGGTTGGCCCATGAACGGGAGCAGGTCAGCAATCGGGCCGCCATGTTGCAACACGAAAAAGACCAGTTGGCGGTTTCCTTAAACCAACGCGAGGAAAACCTGCGCGCCGAACGCAAACGCCACTCCGAGCTGCAACAGCAAAAGACCACCCTCGAAGTCGAGCTCGCCCAAAAGCAAATGTCCGTTCAAAATTTGCGCGAGCGCATCCAACAGAAATACCAGGTGAACCTCGATGACGTACGCAGCGAGTGCATCACTATCACCTACGCCGATGAAGGCCCTGCGCGTGTGGAAACGTTAACACCAGAACAAATGGCCGCTGCCGGTGTGGCCACCGACTGGAACGCTGTCGCCGAACAAGTGACCGCGTTGCAAAAGCGCATCGAAGAGATGGGGCCGGTCAATTTGGTGGCGATTGAGGAATACGAGGAAACCGAACAACGTTACAAATTCCTCAGCACGCAACACGAGGACCTTGTGGCGGCCAAGGCCCAACTGCTCGAAGTAATCAACCGGATTAACAGCCAGACCCGGGAGATGTTCACCGAAACCTTCAATAAAATCCGGGAAAACTTCCAATCCATGTTTGTGGAAATCTTCGGTGGCGGCAAAGCGGACTTGCGGCTGGTGGATGAGGGGGATGTTTTGGAAAGTGGCATTGAAATTGTGGCGCGCCCGCCCGGCAAACAGCTCCAAAGCATCTCCCTGCTATCCGGCGGAGAGCAAACCATGACCGCCGTGGCTCTGCTGTTCTCCATCTACCAGGTCAAACCGAGTCCCTTCTGTGTGTTGGATGAATTGGACGCTCCGCTGGACGAGTCCAACATCAACCGCTTCCTAAAGGTACTGCAACGGTTTCTGCTTCACTCCCAATTCATCATCATCACCCACAATAAACGCACCATTGGCATGGGCGATGTCCTCTATGGCATCACCATGCAGGAAAGCGGTGTGAGCAAGGTGGTCAGCGTCAAATTCCATAAAGCTGATCCCCTGCCCTCCTCTGCCCTTACTGAAAATGAAGCGGCTTCGCCGCCGGCACCCGCGGCCACAGAAGTTCCTTCAGCCGCACCTGCCAGCGGGGTAAGCGGAGACATGGTGCTGGTGAAATAAAATCAACAGACCACTTAACCTTGACGGCGAAAACGGCTCAGGGGCGGAGCTCGATGGTCAAGGTCACCGGCTCGCTGGTGTTTTGTCCTCCATACGAGATACCCCCGGAATCCACGCCGTACACTTGCACCTCGACGCTGCCCACTACGCCCGCGGGCTGACAACTCAAAATGCCTTGGGTATTGATCGTTGGCTGCAACCGGAACAAGTCCTTGCGCGGATTTACCACGACAAATCGCAGTGTCTGCGAGCTTTCGTTGCTGGGGCCTGCAGTGCAGGCACTCAAATCAACCACCGGTTCCGTTTGAGTCACCATCGCAGCACTCAACACCACACGATTGGACGTCAGCGCAATGGTTGGAGGATCATTTACTCCATACACCAACAATGAGAAGCTTCGGCTGGCTGTGTTGGTCCCGTCACTAGCTGTCAAAGTAATCAACGTCCGTCCAAATTCATTGGTGCTTGGCCTTGCCACCAACACACGCTGACTTCCAGTGCCTTCCACTGTTATGGCATCCGGACTTAAGAGAGCCTCATTGGTCGAAGCAAAGCTGAAGGTTAAATATTCCGGCGCAGACTCCAGGTCAGTCACGCTGAAATCCCATCGTGCTTCCTGATCTTCATAGATGGTTTTGCCAGGAATGAGGCTGAGTGCGGGCGGGTCGTTCACGTTTTCCACCCGAATCACAAATTGCAAGGGTGCCGAAACATTCTGACCACCATTGACCACAGGGCCGTTGTCACGTCCAAGCAAAGTCACTGTGCTTTCACCAAAACGATTCTTGGCCGGCATAAAGCGCAAGGCTCCACCAGTGATAATGACGGGTTTGACCGCAAATAAATCCGGCTGCGAGGCGGTGAGTTGAAAACGAACGGCCTGCCGCTGTTCATCTGTCGCCGTCGCGGGGCCGCCGATAGCCCGTGTAATGAAACCTGGGACCGTATAATAACCGGAATCCTCGGGCGCCACCACAATATTGGTCGCCACTGCCACTTCGGGTGGATCATTCACCGGCAGGATGGTTATGGCAATCTTGGCCGTGGCCGCATATCGTTGTCCGTCAAAAGCATAATATTCCACGACATCCCGGCCATTTGCATTGGTGAACGGCCTGTATAAATACAAGTCTGGAGCACGCTTGAGAATCAAGGTGCCGTTGGTGGGGCCTGCGCCAAATTGAAATTGCAACGGCCCAGTACTTCCGCGGAGTCGCACCTCCAGCGGCCAGTCTTCCAGCGTTGTCAACTTCATGGGCAACACCCGCGGTTGATAGTTGTTCAACAAAACAGCCACTTCATCTGAGCCCCATTGCGCCACCACCACATCAGCAAGGTTGTCTTTGTTCAAATCTGTTGTTACCAATCCCCCTGGCAATCCCGATAGCCAATAAAAAGCCCCTTGGTCTTGGTAATAGTTCTGGAAGGTTCCATTGCCCAAACCTAACAATACTTTCAAGCTGCTTTCCATTTCGTCGCTCACCACTACATCCTGCAGTCCATCGCGATTAACATCCAACACCGCCACCCCGGCCGGACTGCCCCCCAACCATATCCGGTTGGTGGCCGTGAACATTCCCAAACCGGCATTCTGCATAATAGTCAGGCTGCCGTCCCCATTTACCACGGCAAGGTCCCTCCGGCCATCCCCGTTAAAATCGCCTGCTGCCATTGCCCTCGGCCCCTCCCCTGTTGTGTATATCTGCTGTGAAGAGAACGTTCCATTGCCCGCGCCCAGCAGGACGCGAACCGTCCCTTGACCATACTCGGCCACGGCAATGTCCGGTCGGGTGTCGGAGTTGAAATCGTCCGCCAAAAGGGCCAGCGGTTGCCGTCCCACCGGCACGCTCACAGAATTACGAATCCATCCCACCCCATTGCCAAAATGAATACCCAAAGTATCCTCATCAAAATGCGCGCAAACCACATCGGCTTTGCTGTCTTTGTCGAGGTCTGTTACAACCACCGTCACGACATTGCTTCCAGAAGCCACGTGGAATGGCGTGGAGAATGTTCCATCGCCGCCTCCGACCAAAATGCTGATTCTGTTATCCCGGCCTCCTGCCACAGCCAGGTCCAAACGGCTGTCTCGGTTGAAATCGCCGGAGGCAACCCCGACCACTATACCCCCCAAGGGCAATTCAATGGGTACAGACAACTGTCCCTGCCCATTTCCCAACAACAACGAAATCGAGTTGCCGGTGGCATTGGCGCAAACCACATCCATCTTTCCATCCCGGTTGAAGTCCCCGGTGACCAATGAGATGGGTTGCGGCCCTGCTCTAAAGTTAACCGGAAATTCAAACAAATACGGGGTAACGTCATTGACCACCCCCACTGTGACGACCACTGGTGCTGAACGCACCAGCACCCCATTCACCAAGTAGCCAATCTCCAAAGTATCCACCCCGTTGAAATAACCGCTTGAATTATAGCGAATCCGATTATCGGGCAGGACAACGGCCGTCCCGTAACGTGGTGCCCGCACTATCACGTAATTCAACGTCTGTCCCAAGGCATTGGTTTGTGGTCCGCCTGCGAATTCCAAGGGCTCCCGTTCCAGCGTACTCAACGCAACAGCGTTCATTCTCGGCGCTGCTTCAGGACTAAAAACAAGCAAGGAGAATCGCTGTGTGGCGCTTAGCGAAGGCACACCATTATCACTTACCACCAACTCCACCCGCTGTGTGCTTCCTGCATCCCCGACAACAGGCCGCCATCGCCAAATGCCGGTCCATTCCTCCATGATTGCGTTGGTTGGGCCTGTCAGCATTACCCAACGCAACACCTGAGGAGGCACTTCCGCGTCCCAAGCCACATTCGTCAGGACGAATTCTTCTCCAACAACAGCCGCAAGGTTTGTCACGGCGGTCACCACCGGTGCACTGTTGTCGCCATGCACAGCAATACTGAACGAAGTTGCTGCGGTGGCTGGCGGGATTCCGTCGTCAGTTACTTGAACATAGAAGGTAAAGACCTGCCCTGTTTGCGACCCTGACGGCGTCCACTCCAAACGTCCTTCAGGGGACAAAGTGGCGCCTTGCGGAGGCGTTTGCGTAAAGGCGAAAGTCAATCGTTGGGCAGGCCAGTCGTCATCCGTGGCAACCAGTTGCAAACTCAACGGTTGTCCGGCGGATGCACTGAAGGGTCCCAAGGAGGCGAACCTCGGTGGTGAATTAGATTCCAGTACAGTGATGCGAATGGATTGAGCGTCTGTTTGTGGTGGTTGTCCGTCATCGCTGACTTGCACCGTCAATGTGTACATACCAGGTCCTTGTGACTCTGACGGTGTCCAGGTCAACAGTCCATTGGTGGCGTTGATTTGTGCGCCTGGCGGCACATTATTAATTAACGCGAAACGTAAATTTTGCGTTGGCAAGTCTCCATCAAATGCACGCGCCAACAGTGCAAAATGTTCCCTTTCGTAAATGACATAATCCCCGCTGATGGAAAGTTGAGGTGGGCTGTTGACCTTGTCCACTGTCACACTAAAAGTTTGCGTGCTGGAAAGAGGGGGGATTCCCGTATCGCGCACACGCACTGCTATGGAATAAGTCTGGCCCCCTTGTTCTTCAGTGGGCAACCAGGAGAACACCCCTTCCGGAGTCACGGTGGCTCCCGTGGGGCCCCCCGGCTCCAATGAGTATATCAAGGTCTGCCCAGGGTCCGGGTCTGTAGCTTGGAGTGAAAAGGTTAACAAAGTTCCTTCCGACACCACCCGGTTGGGAGCCGGAACCAACGCAGGCGGCGAATTGGTGAAGTTCAACAAGTTTGGCATTCGCGGTGTCGGCACATCCAACGCCACCAAATTCGGTGCACCATCGGGGAAACGTCCCTCAGTCCTATCGGGTGCTTGTGGGCCAAACACCACCAAATCCACCAATGTTCCATCTGGCGCATACAAACTCAGCGTCTCACCACTTGCACTCATGCGGAAATCCGCATGTAAATCCGTCCCGGCGTATTGTCCGGGTTCGCCGTCAGCCCAAACCAGCAGATGCCCGCTTGGGGGCAGAACAACACCTTGGGGAATAGCCCACTTAAACGGATTCGTCAGCTCGTCGCTCAAATAATATCCGGATAAATCCGCTGCAGCACTGCCGCCATTGTACAATTCAAACCAGTCTTCAAATCCACCATCAGCCGGGTCTGCCAGCGTGCTCACGTTGTCTGCCATCCACTCATTGATAAACACCTCCACCGGTGGATATGCGGGATTGTTTGAGGCTCCCGGAGTGGGTATGGCGAACAGTTGCCTCTTGGCTGGTCTTCCGTCTGGAAACAATCCATAACTCCGATCCGGCCCGGCCACTCGATAGTTCAAATGATGAACCAAGCTGGTTTGCCCACCCGCCAAACGTGCCAGCGCGACACTGCCTGTGGAAGACGTCAGTCGAAACGAGGCATGCAATTCATTGGACGTGCTTTCGCTTGCTTCGCCATCCATCCAAACCGTCAGCCATTGCCCCGCAGCAACGACTGCGTTGGTGGGAAAGGCCCACTGCAACAAATTGGTATATTGATTGGCCAAATAATACCCCGAAAGGTTGATGGGCGCGGTTCCGCTGTTGAAAAGCTCCACCCACGGTTCATGTTCATTAAAGCGGTCCACTGGACCGGACACATTCCAAGGTTGAACTTCATTTATCCACAAAGATGGAAACTCCGGCAAGGTGGCAGTGACGGAATTGGGCGCTCCAGGTGTCGCCCTTTGAACCTGTGCCGAAGACAAATCGGCGTTCAAACGAATCCAACTACCCGAAAATCGTATGGTCAATGGTCCGCCACTGGCACCCGGCAAATACCAAAAACTCAGCGTGTACGTCTGCCCTTGAGTGATTCGGCTCGACGCGTCCTGCCAGATGGCAGTGTCTCGCGAAGTGCCGCCACTGGAAGCCACCAAATGCAAACTCGAATTGCCGCTTCGTTTGATGGAGGTGCTTAATGCGGATGCACCGTGATTGGCGGAGATATTCCACGTTCCACTGAGCGGGCTTTCGAAATCGCCATTGTTCAACAAATTGGCCCCCACCTCCGGTGTAGAGCCAGCCACCAATTTCAAATCATCCACATAACAATCTCCGGCGTTCTGAAGATAAACATAGAGAACCCCACTCCCCGCCACCCCGCTGGCTGAGATGAACCGCCAGGCTGGCGGTGCCGCTTGATTTGTGGTCAAGGCCGTCCAATTGGCCGCCCGCTGGTTGTCTTGCGCAGCATCCCGCAATTGCAACGAAACTCCTTCGGATATAGACACCAGTGGCCAGGGGGGCTTTGCCTCATAGTACACCTCGTCAATCACTTCCCAGATGTTTGTCCCTGGAACAGGCCGCTCCAAACGCAAGACCTCGCCATCGGCATCCAACTGCCCATTAAATTCTCCGACCACTGTCGAAGACGCTCCATACGCCGTATTGTAAGCCGCAAGGTCTTTGGTCACAACAAGGTAACTGTTGGGGAGGATGAGCGTGCCGCTGGGAAACTCGAAGTCCACTCCATGCAAGCGCCATCCGGTCAAGTCAAAGGCGTTGACCTGAGAGCGATTGAATATCTCTACAAACTCGGCTCCGGGCCATTTCGGTTGATACATGATTTCGTTGATGACCAACACGTCCTTGGGGGATTCCGGCGTGCCCGTATAAGTGACGGTGCGTGTGGTGGTGGAAACGGTCTGACCTCGTCCATTGACTGCAGCCACGGTAAGGGTTTGCTGACCGGGTTGCAAAGTCCAGTTTGCAGTCCAATTGGTCACACTCGTCCACCGTATTGGCACGGGTGTGCCATTGATGGTGATGGTTTCGACTTCTATCGGCGCTGTGCCGGAGAGCGTAATCAAATTCCGGTTGGTGGTGAAGTCTTGTGACGGCAGAGATGTCACCTGAAAACTCGTCGCGACTTGAGGCAGCACCGTGTTCTGTATGTATTGCAAGCGTGCGCTGATGTAACTTTTGATGTTATCCGTGGAGGAGGCGTTGATGCCATTAGCTCTAAGTGCATTGTAACGCTGGTCGAGGATGGTATTTGAACGCGTAGGCTGCAGCGGACCTTGAGCTGCTTCCCGAATCGCCCGCCAATAAGCCCGTGCAAACGGTGGATGACTGAAAATGCGTGAGAGCGGTCCGTCCGAAAAATTGAACAGGCTGTCTGTCGGAGTCCCTGAATAAAATGCGAAATCAATATCCCAAATGAACATTTTCCATGTCCCCCCTCCCGGCAGATAGGTGTACATGTTTTGCCCCCCACCGTTGCCGTAACTGTCCCAGTTCCCGACCAGTTTCTCGACCAGGAAATGACGGGCCCATTGGTTGACATCAATCACCGATTCAATCGTGCGGGTGTAATTCTCGCCGGTGGCGGTGGTGTTTGCCGCGTCAACAAGCCGGAACAAATTGGTGTAATTGTTGGATTGATTGCCGTAGGCTCGTTTGCTCCAAGTCCACCGATACACGGCCAGCTTTTTCTGTCCGCCGGTGGTGGTATAATTGCCAAGGCTGGCTCCCGCGGCGGAAAAGGTGCTCGCCTGATCATCAAACTCAAACCAAAGCTGAATCTTGTGCAAGTCACCCCGCGGTTGATCCGGATACCATGTCTGCACCAACTCCCGATTAGGTTGCTGAACATCCTCAATGGTCGGGTCACCCCGCCGATTGCCATTCACGTAAAAATGAACTGGACGCCGATAGCAATAAGGCAGCCCCAATTGATAGCCGATCCAATATGCATGCTGCTCGGCTTGCGCAGTACCATCCCCTCCCCCATTGCCCGGCCATTGCAAGGTCAGCTCCTCGCTCCCCAAAAACAAGTCATCTGGCGGAAAGTTCAATGCGAAGTCACAAAATCCCGAAAGTGGTGAATTAAAACTGGGAGCATGCCATGGACTTCCGCTGTACTGATTCCCTGCGTTGTAAATCACCCGTGAATTGCCATAAACAAAAGTGCCGTCCAGGGGGTCGTTGCTAAGTTTTTCCCGGGCTGTCCATTGATTAACAGTCTTCTGCGTAAGCCACATTCGATAGACGCCCAACTGTCCACTCGGCGTCGTCTCGCCCCATCTCACCAAACACTCCCGTTCGGGGGCATCATCGGGGAATTGGCTAAACGCACCGTGTAAATCTGCCGCCACAATGTGAAACGCCACTACCACACCCGCAGCCTGGCTCGGCAAGGTGGCCGAATAAAATCCAGCCCCGTGATAATTCATCGCCAGACTGTTGAAGTTGGTGGCAGGGTCCACGCGATAACGCAAAAACAAGGCCGACAAACCATCCGGGTCCATGACCCTGGCCACCACACGGACAGACTGCCCGGCCGATGGAAGCACCGGACTGTGGGTTACATCCATGATCACCGGCGCGGCGTTCCCCAACGGACGATTCGCCCGGCCGGGACTTCCGAAATTATCCTTGGACAAAATATTGCCGGTTGCCTCCAAATAATTGCCTTTCAAACGCAACAAAATCTCCGGATGCCCTTTCAGCCATTTAACGCGGGCGCGAATGGTGGCTGTTTCGCCGGCATTCAAAGTTCGTGATAACCGGGTGCGGATGCGGTTGGCTCCAGTGTCACCCCGCGCGCTGGCACGCACTCTTAAACTGCCTGGTCCTTGATACCCCTGCAAAGGCTCCCAACCGGAACGCGAATGTGTGCCTTGGAAAAACCATTCCGCTGTTCCATCGGTAAAGGTGGCATTGCGGACCAAATTACTCCCACCGGCAGGAATAACTTCCACGTTATCCACCAAGCATTCACCCGGCCCCATCATCAAGATGTGAAGCGAGTCAGCGGCATCACGACCGTTGTCCAGGAGCCCGGTGTGTTCGATGACAACCCAATCCGACTGGCCTGATTCATCTGATCCTCTCCATGCCCCTGCCCACAAACCATTGACGCGTGGGTCCACAAGTTCCAAGCTGCTGCCGCCCCCGTCAGCCCAAACAGGCCAGCGCCCGCCTGCCTGATAACGCACATCATGCACCACTACATCAAACCGGCGTTCAATCACCTCGTTGTTGTCGTTGGTGTATGTGACCGATGCCGGCTTTTCCAAACGCAATCGTCCGCCGCTGTTGGACAAACGCCCCTTGAAATCGCCCAATGAATTATTGGCGCCAAGGTTTGCATACCTTGACCGCAAATAACCAACATTACCACCAACAACGAGGTAACCTCCCGGTTGAATCACGGTTGGATTGGGAAAATTAAATTCCACCTCTCCACGGATTTTCCATTTGCTGACATCCACCGGCAAAAGTCCTGGATTATGTAATTCAATGAACTCGTCGTCACTGTTCTCAGAAATCGGATCGAACATGATCTCGTGAATCACCACTTCGGGTGTTACCGGCAAGGCATTAGCTTGACCAACAGTGGGAGAAGTCAGTATTTGAAACTCCAAACCTCCATCCGGACTCCGGCCCCATGATCGGCCACTTTCAACGCCGGGATATTTGACGGCATCAATGACTCGCACAATGGACGGGTCAATAAGGAATAACTTCCCCCCTTCAGGCTTGAGCCTCCATCCCAACTGGCTTTCCTGAACGGTCAAAAAGCCCATGGCAGAAATGAAGGTGTTGGCCGGGAAAACATAAGTATTGGTCTCGGTCTCATCCAATATCTTGCAGCCGGATAGATTCAGGCTCGACGTTCCATAATTATAGAGCTCCACAAACGGCGGCACGCTTTCTCCTCGCCGTGGCATCACCTCGTTCCACATGACGGAACGATACGGGTTGCTCACATTTGGCTCGTCTACTCCTGGAGACCCTCCAATTCGCTCACTTGCAGCCCATGCACGCGGGTCCCGTGCTCCATAGGAAGGCCGCGCCAATACCAGGGAATGTCCGCCACCATCCGCGGCCACCGGCCATGGCCAGTCATCTGAGTATTCTACCTCCATCAAAATGGCCCCCAAATGGTTTCTCAATCTCAAAGTTCCGCCCTCATTTTGCAATCGGCCGCTAAATGGACCATAGACCCCGCTCAAACCATAAACGGCTTGAACATCACCGGGCACTGCTGCCACCACTACACGCCCATTGGCCTGAATGACCGCTCCTGTTGGGAATGTATATTCCACTGCGCCTGTAAGTCGAAATCCACCGATTTCCTCCGGCCACGGCTGGGAATTGTGAATCTCTATAAATTCCAGAATGCGCCCATCTGGCCGGTTGGTGGGGTGATACATGATTTCGCTGATGCTCAGCGGCCCGTTGCGAGTGGCCGGGCCGGCCGGTTCCCGTGCAGGCCATCGCAACGCAGCGTCCAGCGGCGAGAAGGTCAAACTAACCGTGCGCGTGCTGTTGGGGACGATGGTATTGGGTGTGGTGGCGCGATCCCTCACCCCATTCACTGTCACGTTGACAGAAGAAGCCCCGGTAAGTGGGGTGGTGTTGAGGACAATCGTTTTTGTGTCCGGCCCAAACGCAGCCGATAACACCTGAAATCCACCGCTTAAAGTGTAATTGGCCGCGTTGGTCGCGCTGGCTGCTTCCAACGGCTCGGAAAAAAGGAGAGACAACACCTGTGGATTCCCCAACCACGAACCTGACAAAAATACTGGTGGAGTCGTATCCGCCGTCACCGTCAACGTTGCCGCAATGCTGTTGGTACTCCCGTAGGCATTGGTGACATAACACCGAAAAGATGTACCGGAATCACTTAAAAACACCGGGCCAACCACCAATGTGGCATTCGTCGCCCCAGGTACCGGTTGACCATTTCGGTACCATTGGAAAACGGCACCAAGATACCGGCCCAGTCCTATCGTAAAAGTGGCGCTTCCCCCTTCCACCACCGTTGTATTTTGTGGTTGATTGACAATTATGGGCGGCCCCAAGCCGTAGGGCACGGTATAAATCGCGGGAATAGGCTCCGCCCCGTTGCCAAGCGGCTGCTGCCCGGGCATTTGCCAGGCGATTGAAAGATTATCGCCGCCTGCGCCCTCAGCCTGAAGAGCCTCGATATAGTACCTTCGACCATTGGTTAAAACGATGCCTGCCGACCGTTGATTGCTTTCCTTGGTAAATTCGCGAAACGAAGTCCAACTGTTAACACTTGCAATCAACTGCTTGTTGGCCGGATTTTCATCCGTGCTCAAGAACAACTGGCTCTGATCGTCACTGGCAATGTAGAAATAGTAAGTGCCTGTAACCGGTGGTATTAACAAAGCTCTCAGCCGCGTCCCATAATAATCACGATATTCATGAGGACATTCGACATATTGAGTCAGAATCTCCTCAAACGAAGGGTTGTTCGGGTAATTGGGCGAGCTGGTGAGTGCAGCTATGGTGCCTCCGCTGATGTCATGATACACTTCCCGCAACACCCCGTTGGTGCTTTGGCCGTAAGCGGTGCCGTTGAACAACAATCCGACCACCACCGCTGCGGTCGCGGGAACAAGCAAATACATCATGGCTGTCACCTAAACGTAGCACAAAAGCGTGATTCCCGACAAAAATATCATACCCGGCATGGGGTAAGGCAATGATTATATCTGTCAGACAAACCACGACTCCATCAAGGCACGTTTGGGCGATAGGAAACCGGTCCTTAAGACTTTTTTTCAGAAATTATTCCAAACCCAAAATGCGGCGTCCCTCGGCGCTAATCATGGATTGATGCCAAGGCGGATCCCAAACCACCTCAACATCCGCTTCTGCGACACCCGGCAGACTGAGGATTTTTTCCTGGGCATCTCGTGCAATGACTGGTCCCATGCCGCACCCCGGCGCGGTCAAGGTCATCTTGACGGCCACCTTGCTGCGACCACCATCAGCCGGTTCAATATGGAGGTCATACACCAATCCCAAGTCCACGATATTCACCGGAATCTCAGGATCATAACAGGTTTTCAAGACTTCCCAAACTTGCTCCTCCGTCACTGGTCCGCTCGTTTCACTCGCTTCACTTGCCGCGGCAGCAGGAGCGCCGCCTTCAATTCCCAAAGCGTCAGCATCCTTTGCCGCAATTCGGAACAACCCGTGGGGGGTGTATACCGTGTAGGTCCCACCCAGAGTTTGGGTGATTTGAACTTGAGTACCTTTAGCTAATACTGCGCGCTCGCCCGAGGGAATTTGCACAGCTTCGCAATCACGTTTAAGTTCAATGGTTGTTCCGTATTCCATAAAGCTTTTTACAACCGTTTAATTTAGCGGGTTACAATGGCCGTCGCCACTGTTTTTCCGGCTACTATGGTGTGGCGCCGTTGTTGGGCAGCGGGCTGGTATCTGTGTTATCTGTTTTTTTGGTGGGTTGAACAGCTGCCGCCCCTGCACTCAGACTGTCCAGGTCGGACATTTTACTGCGGCTTGCCTCGACCTTGATGTAATGCAGCACCACAGGTGCAAGAATCATTCCCGGAATTCCCATCCATTGCTCGCCCAATACAAGCCCCAGCAAGGTTAACCACATCGGGTTTTTGATGCGCTCACCAATAATTTTGCTGTTTAGGAAATATTCCAACTTGTGAATAACCACCAAGAATATCAATGCAAACAACGCCATTTGAGGCGATAGCGTGAATCCAACGCCAATAATCAGAGTGTTGCTCATCAGATTTCCAATGATGGGCAACAATCCGCAAAGAAATGTAAAAATGACGAGCACCGGCAGGTGTGGAAAATGATTGTACGCAAGAAAAAAGGCAGTCAGCGCGGTGTTGATCGCCGAAATCACCAATTGCGCCCCAATCACCGTGGCAAAGCTTCGATAAAATGTTTTAAAACGCAGTCCCAACTCCCGACTGACGAGCGCATAAAGACTATCAGAAACAGCATGAGGATCGCCTTCCACTTGCCATCGTGCGTTCAAAAACAAACTTGCTGCAACCACGAGCCCAATGATCAACGAGGCAATTTCAAACATGACACGGCGCAAATATCCGCCAAGATTTGCCACCCGCTCTTTGACCTCCTCGACAGCCAGTGATTTCAAACTTTCATAGTCGGTAAAGGGAAGTTCAATTTCCTGCTTTTGCGCATAATCCACCACTGCAGGTATGGTTTTTTCTGCAATTGCCGGAAATGCCACTACCGCCTGCCTGGTAAAGTAGAATAGTCCATATCCAATCACTCCAATCACCAACACATAAAGCGTCAACGCCAAAAGTTTGCTTCGGCCAAAGCTGAAAACTCGCAACGCGAAGTACCCAAAAAGAGCCGTCAAAACCAGCGTGGCCAAATGTAATACCCCGATTAACAGCAGCAACGCTGCCATCAAAACATACGAAATTCGAGCCTGTTTGGTCAGCATGGCAAATGCTCCTTACCAGCCTGCTTTTCGAAAGCATCCATTTGGGGAACAAAAACACGTCAATTCTCTGCCGAATGCAAACCACCAGCACCCGCCCGGAATGCAATGTTGCCCCGCTCTGGATGCTCAGGATTGGCTTGGCTGCAATTCCATAGGCATGCCCCGCAATGCACACATTTTTCCCGGTCAAACACCGGCACCCCGCGCGGCCCCGGAGCAATGGCCTGACCGGAGCAAAGTTCCACACAAATGCGCGTCCCGCAGACCTCGCACAAATGCGGGTACAAGAATATGACATGATCGGCGTATCCAGGCGGCGCCTGCACTTTTCCTCCTAAAAGCAACGCATCTTGATGTGAAACCAACAATTTCCCGTCGTATTCGATGGGAGGCCACCCTACGCGTTCCATCAAGGCCCCATGCACAGAGACCCCCTGATTGTAACACTCCTGCTTGATGCGATTGATTTCCTCCTTTGATAACTTGCCGGCGTAGTATTCTTCCAAGGTAGGCACCCGCGCATGTGGAGGCTTGGGGCGTCCTTTAAGCGCCCATTGACCTCCTGTCAACCCTGCCAACGCCATCCCAACCATGCCGGTCACCACTCCCCTCTGAAATCCATCCCGGCTACGCTCGGCCACCTGCGCCTCCTTTTCCAGCCAACTTTCCCGGCGGCGTTTTACATAAGTGACTTCGAGGTTTTCGCGCGTGAACGGTTTCCCGGCCTTTACGAGCTCCACCACGCTTTCGGCCAATAACACGCCGGTGTACCAAGCTTCATCCACACCGGAGCCTGTCAAAACGTTTGTAGCACCGGAACCTTCTCCTATACGCGCATAGCCATTACCTGCTAAAAATGGCTCACCGCGACGGCCCGATTCCTGAAGGGTCTTGGCGCCCCATGAACGTAACGTGCCCCCCTTTAAGTAACGCCACAAATAAGGATGCTGCATCCAATATTGCAGGTAGCGATAGGCATTCCTCATTGGACTGTCAAACCACGACGGGACGAATATTCCAAAGGAAGCTACCCGTTGAGGATGCACATAGAAAAATCCAAATATCTCCGGTTCGGGATAACCAAAAGTATGCAAAACCGTCCCCGGCTTCAAATCCACCCCCTCCGGCAAATCCACCACCACTTTCATCCCCACGGCCCAATCGTGTTGATGATGTCCAGGAGGCAAACCAAAATGTTCGTCCAGTTTTTGCCCCACCGGCCCTACCGGCCCATCACCCACCACCGTCAGCGCAGCATGAACATCCATGCCCGGCATGTAGCCTGCGTCAGGGCGTCCACTCTTGTCTGTGCCTTGATCCACCAGCCGCACACCCTTGACAACGTCTTCTTCGATAATGGGCTGTGCCACCGGCGTTCCCGGCCAAATCTGCACAAGTCCACTTCCCAAAAGCTGTGAAGAAACCCACTGGTTGAACTGCCCCAAGGACATCACCAGACCGTGAGATTTATGCAAGAATTCCGGTGTCCATGGTAATTCCATTCCATAACATTCAAACGGCAATGCCCAACGAAGCCCCTTCACTAATGTATCCGCAGCCCTCAAAGCGGCAGACCGGCGACTGGCTCCGATGGGGTCCAGAAGATAAACCACCTTTTCCTCAGTCACAGGGGTGGCCATTGGAATCTGCGCTGGATCAAGATCGGGAAAACTCTGGCGAATCGCTCTGGCGCGCGTCACCACTCCGGAGACCCCAAATCCCACATCGTCCGCCCGCTCATAACACACCACCTGCAATGGCATGCCGGGACATACGCTACTTGGCAGGGCCGGTGTGCCGTCAGGATTCAACATCTGGCGGCTCAATGTCGTTAAAAAACCGGCCGTGGCCGGCCCAAACCCCACGCAGACAATGTCCACGTCCATGCGCTGCCTTTCCACTACGGCGGCGCCTGATTCAGATACCGTCATGAGCGGGAACACTACGGCAACCCCCTGCCAGTGACAAGCATCCCGTGAATACCATAAACTTGCCTCCCCCCAACCTCTTTGGTTTAATCCAAGCCGTTCATCATGAGGCCGCTGCTTGAAAAATGGGTATTGGAGCCTCTTCAAGGCTTGGGAAGCATTGCGCTTCTGGCGTTGGAGTTCTTTCGCTCTCTCCTGCTCCACCGCCCCCACACCCGTGATGTAGTTTATCAAATCTACCACATCGGCGTAAAAAGCTTGTCCGTCGTCCTCGTTACTGGGGCCTTTACCGGCATGGTGCTCTGCGCCCAGACGTTTTTCCAATTTCACAAAGTCAAAATGGATACCGCCACATTGGCAGTTGTGAGTGTTTCCATGTGCGCGGAACTGGGGCCGGTTCTCAGCGCCCTCATGGTGGCCGGACGTGTAGGGGCAGCCATGGCCGCCGAATTGGGCACCATGCGGGTAACCGAACAAATTGATGCGCTACGGACCTTGGCCACCCATCCGGTGGATTATCTCGTCGTCCCTCGCGTGGTGGCCACCACCATTGCCCTGCCCTTGTTGACCATCGGCTCGATCACGGTGGGCATTTTGGCCGCCTTTGTGGTCGGCACCTACCTTCTCGGAATAGACCCCGTTTATGCTTATAACAATATGGTGCAATTCACCGACCCAGCCGACGTTTGGCAGGGGCTCATCAAATCCGTGGTCTTTGGCCACACTTTGTCCATGATTGGCTGCTACAAAGGTCTCACTTGTAAGGAAGGTGCTGAGGGTGTTGGCCGTGCCACCACCGAAGCCGTGGTGTATGCCTCCATCTCCATCCTCATTAGTAATTTCTTCCTGACCCTACTACTGGTCAAGGTCCTCTCCTAAGCCGCCACATGATTAAAGTCCTCAATGTGGAAAAAAGTTTTGGCCGTCAGCGGGTTCTCGACGGCGTGAACTTGACCATCGAGGCCGGAGAGGCTGTCGCCATCATCGGACGTAGCGGCTGCGGTAAAAGCATTCTTCTCAAACATCTAATTGGCCTGCTCCAACCCGACCGCGGCGAAGTGTGGGTGGCCGGTGAAAACCTCGCCCACATGAACGAACGCCAGTTACTCAAAGTTCGCCGACGTTTCGGCATGCTGTTTCAAGGAGCCGCACTTTTTGACTCATTAACCGTTTTTGAAAATATTGCTTTTCCACTTCGGCGTCAGGGTAATTTCACCGAGGCAGAGATTAAAGAGAGGGTTGAGGAAGCTCTTGAAATGGTGGATTTGCCCGGGGCCGGCGTAAAAAAACCAGCACAACTGTCGGGCGGCATGCGCAAACGGGTGGGCCTTGCTCGCGCCATCGTTTATCGGCCGGAAATTGTTTTGTATGACGAACCAACCACCGGCCTTGATCCTGTAGTTGCCGACAGTATTGACCATTTAATTGTTCGGGTCTGCGAACGCCTTAAGGTCACCACTGTTGTCGTTACCCATGATATGCGTAGTGTCCGCACTGTTGCGCGTCGGGTGATGATGCTGCACCAGGGTAAAATATACGCAGATGGCCCTCCCGAACATTTTTTCCAATCAAACGATCCCATCATCCATCGTTTTGTAAACGGTATCAGCGACCCCAAAGAAATTGATTTTTAATATGAGTGAAAAAAGCCTGACCACACGCGTGGGAATTTTTGTTCTGGTGGGCTTGGTGGCCTTGGCGGTTTTGCTGTTGAACTTCAGCAAAACCGGCGATTGGTTTGAAGACACCTACATTCTCTACCTGCGCACCTCCAACGTCAGCGGCATCAAACATCGCGCTTCGGTTCTGATGGCAGGTGTTCCAGTCGGTTATGTGGACAAAATTGAGCTCAGTGCTGACGGCCGATCTGTTATCCTTACCGCCAAAATCTATTCCAAATACCTCATTCGCCGCGATGCCGTTTTTGCCATTGAACAATCGGGCTTCCTCGGAGACCAATACGTGGCCATAGCCCCCCGCAGCACAAAAGGTGGGTTCCTCCAAAATGGGGATGTCGTCAAATGTTTGCCTCCGTTTGATTTGCAGGATACCGCCCGCCGCGCCAGTGACTTACTGGACAGCGTCGGCATGACCTTGACTGATCTGCGCAGTGCTTTTAGCAACATCAACGGCACCCTCCTGAGCCAACATAGCCTCACCAACTATGCTACCAATTTGGTTCGTTTATTGGAAAATGTGCGTCGCGCTTCTGACAGTTTGGAAAAAGAAGTGCCCCGATTTATGTCTAATGTTGTGGCAATGTCGGAAAGTGCCAAACAGGCCGGCGACAAAATTGACACATTCCTCCAAAACCACACCAACACCGTCTCCAGCGCCATTTTCAACATCCATTCTGCTTCTTCCAACATCAACCTAACCACCTCCAGCCTTCGGCGCTCCGGTGAACACTTGGAAGATCTGCTTGCAACCAACAAAACGCGCATAGACCAAGCTGTAAAAAACATTGAAATAGCCTCCCAGTCTGTGACCAATATCATCACCGGCGTGCAGGCGGACCTCGATGCTGGACGAGGATTGCTCGGCGGCCTGTTGCGGGATGAAACCATGAAACATAATGCCGAAATGACGTTGGAACACGCCAGTTTGCTCAGTTCCAACCTGAATGTCGCCGCCGGCAATTTGAATCGTTACGGACTTTGGTGGATGCTCTGGAAGCCCAAATATCCGAAGACGAACACTGCCGCCAGCGTCAAACCTCCGGCGGGACGCGCCAAATAAAACATGTCATTTTGGGTCATTCGGATATTTTTTTTGCTGCTCTGCATCCTGGGCGGTGTGGCCATCAGCCAGGTACGCGAAGAGCTCATCAGTAATTGGTACCTGGGGGCGCTGGCCGGCTTCGGCTTTGGCGGACTGCTCATTGCCATCGAAGAAATGCTCAAGGGCTTCTCCCTCAGGGCGTTTTCTGCCGCCACTTTCGGCTTGGCACTGGGAAGTTTCATCGCCTGGATGGTGGACCGTTCAGGCCTGTTCCAATATGCCGATGAAATGCCGGTGCGTTGGTTGATTCGTCTGGTCACCTTTTTGTTCTTTGGCTACTTGGGGATGGTTTTAGCCATGCGCAGCAACAAAGAGGATTTCACCCTTATTATTCCCTTTGTCAGATTTCAGTCCCAGTCCCAACAAACCTCCCTCCTCTTGCTTGACACCAGCGCCATCGTGGACGGGCGCGTCGTTGATCTGGTGGAACGTCGTTTCGTTGAAGGTACGGTGGTGGTCCCCCGCTTTGTGCTTCATGAATTGCAACAAATTGCCGATTCCTCGGACCCCGTGAAACGTGCCCGAGGACGCCGCGGTTTGGACATTTTGAACCGCCTTCGCCGACTGCATGGCGTGGATTTGAAAATTCACGACGCCGAGTTTCCGGATGAAAATGGTGTAGATGCCAAACTGGTACGGCTGGCCAAGTCCCTCCAAGCCCGGCTCATTACGACTGACTTCAACTTGGCCAAAATTGCCGAGTTGCAATCCGTCCGCTGCATCAATGTGGCGGAATTGGCCGCCGCCCTCAAACCAGTCGTTCTGCCCGGTGATGTTCTCAGTCTCAAAATAGTTCGGGAAGGCAAGGACAAAGGTCAAGGGGTAGGTTACCTCCCGGACGGCACCATGGTCGTGGTCAACCAAGGTCAGCCGTACATTGGTCAACAAACCACCGTTCAAGTACAAAGCCTCCTGCAAACGGGCGCCGGTGTTATTATATTTGCGGAAATTAAAAACCATACTTAAGCTTTTGTCATGGAGCCGCATCCTGTCACCATCTACAGAGCCCTTAACATCGCCCAAGCCCAGCTCGTATGCAGCCGCTTGCAGGCAGCCGGATTTGATGCCGTTGTCAGTCATGAGTTGGCAGCCCTCAGCATGGAGGGTTACTCCCTGACCACAGGAGGAGTACGCATCGAGGTGCCTTCTGACCAAGCTGAAGAGGCCCAAGCTTTCCTCAATTCCAGCGACACCCTGCCCTCCTCAGATACAGGAGATTAGCCTTCTTCCCCCCTTTCATGAGCTCCATTTCAGCTCCAGCCTTGCGTCGTCTGCGTCATTTGCTGCCGGATGGCGAACTCATAACCGACCCCGTAACATGCCAAAAATACGCCGGGGATAAGTGGTTTGCCGAGCGCGTACCAGACGCCGTGGCCTTGCCCCGCTCCACCGAAAGTGTGAGCCGGCTCTTGGCTTTTGCCCATCGTCACCATCTGCCCGTCACGGCTCGTGGCGCCGGTCATGGATATGTTGGCGGTTGTGTTCCTCAAAAAGGCGGCATCGTGCTCTCTTTGGAGCGCATGAACCGCATCAAGGAAATTCACGCTGGCGATTTTGTCGCCGTGGTTGAGCCCGGAGTTCATACTCAAAAGTTGCAGGAAGCCGTCGAGAAAAAAGGCCTCTATTATCCGCCGGACCCTGCCAGTCGCAAAGATTGCTCCATCGGAGGCAATATAGCCTCCAACGCTGGCGGGCCACGCTGCTTGAAATATGGGGTGACTCGGGATTACGTCTTGGGGTTGGAGGTCGTGCGCGCCAATGGCGACGTCCTCCGCCTGGGTAGCCGGACGCACAAAAATAAAACCGGTTTTGATCTGGCCCGGTTTTTTGTCGGAAGTGAAGGCATGCTGGGAGTCATTACCGAAGCCACACTCAAACTGCTTCCCCTGCCTCCTTACCGCGCCCTTTTGGTGGTAGGCTTTCAAACCATGCGCCAGGCAGCCCATGCCATCCGCCGCATATTTGGAGCAGGTTTTCTGCCCTGTGCGTTGGAAGTAGCGGATCAGTTCACGTTGGAGGCAGCCCGGCGACGTACCGGCAGCCGCCGGTTGAGCGGTTGTGGCGCTTTGATATTCGTGGAACTGGACGGGCGTATGCGCGCCGTCAAAGCAGACCTCACCGATTTGCGCCGTCTCCTAACTTCCTTGCCTCACCTTTTTGTGCAGCACGCCATGGGGGACCATGCCTGCGAACAACTTTGGCAGTTGCGCCGCGAATTCAGTTATGCCCTGCGCGACACAGGCCTCACCAAGCTTAACGAGGACATTGTAGTACCCCGTGGCCGATTGGAGGACTTGTTTCGATTCACCGCCCGTCTGCAAAAACAAAGCGGGTTTCCCGTTGCTTGTTTCGGTCACGCCGGCGATGGAAACATCCACGTCAACATCATGGTGGATTTCAACCAACCCAATGCTCACAGCCGCAGTCAGAAGGTTTTGGATCAATTATTCGAACAAATTCTGGTTTGGGGCGGCGTCATCACCGGCGAACATGGCGTCGGGCTGGCCAAAAAGAAATGGTTTCCTCAAGCCGTAAGTTCTGAAGTCCTTCGCCTGCATCACGATATTAAGTCGGCCATGGATCCCAACGGCATTCTCAATCCGGGAAAGTTTTTATAAACGGCGCATTTCAGTTTTTAGACAGGTGGGCGTGGCGGGTGTGGGGGAAGAGCACGTGCCAGCGTTCGTTACGCCAGAAGGTGTCCAGACACAGCAGGGCTTCATCCCCAGCCGGACTCCAGAATTGC